>Ga0157380_10000007_pt1 | contig 157634 bp, 172 predicted proteins | sample S35metaG_FD_119757 | JGI IMG/M metagenome (GOLD analysis project Ga0157380, IMG submission 119757) | Switchgrass rhizosphere microbial communities from Kellogg Biological Station, Michigan, USA - S3-5 metaG | ecosystem: Host-associated > Plants > Roots > Rhizosphere > Soil | place: USA...
CGAGGGGGAGGGACGGGTGCCCCTCTCCCGCCCGGCGTCCTGTTCCTCGCACAGACCAGTTGGCGAGAGAAGCTCACTCAGAGGCGAGGAACCCAGGAAGGGAGAGGGGCACCCGTCCCTCCCCGACCCCACCACAACCCAAGCCACCTAACTAAGCAGCCTCCAAAGACCCCGCAGTCTCGAAGGCGGCCATCCCGACCACGGTCGACACCGTGTCCTCGCCGCCGTTCTCGCTGAGCCGGTCCTGGCTGCGCACGTGGGCGGCGAGCATCAGTTTCGTCGCCTCTTCGAGGATCGCGACGACCTCCTTGAATCCCTCCTCGTCGAGGTGCAGCGGCATCCAGCGGAAGACGGTGTCGTCGCGGCCGTCGAGGGTCCCGGCTTCGAGCGCCGCGATCGCCTTGTCGAGGAAGGTCTGCAGGGTCGCCGCCGAGACCCCGCCGAGAACGGAACGCGGGACTTTGCGCCAGGGCGGGCCGCCGACGAACGCCCCGGGGGTTGCCTTGTAGAAGTGCTCGGTGGCGCCGCGTCGCTGCGCCGTGTCAACGAGTTCCAGAGCGCCATAGCGATCGAGCGCGCGGGTGTGGTACGCGACGTCGCTGAGGCCGGCTTCGAGCTGATTGGCGAGGCCGTTGGGGCTGGCCACGTGGTCGGTGAGGAGCTCTAGGATCTGGATGCGCAGGGGATGAGCGAGCGATCGGACCAGGCGCTGGTCGATGGCATCGGGGAATGGCTCCTTCATGATGGCTCCTTGTTGTTCTTTTATAAATACGCGACCGTTCGTCACTCACTCAGGTACGTATAGACCATTCAGTTGGCTCATTCCAGAACACGAAGTTTCTAAAAAAGTGGCGATTTTCGAAGAATCGCGCGCGAACCGTTAGATCCCGGCCAGCCGGGTGATCGCGAAAATCACCGCGAATCCGACGCCCGTGAGCGCCACCCGGGCCCAGGAGGCCTGCGAGTGGGCCTCCGGCAGCAGGTCGCTGGCGCCGATGTAGAGGAAGATCCCGCAGTAGACGCAGAGGACGTATCCGAGCGACTGATCGGAGATCGCCACCTGGGAGCCGACGATCGCCCCCGCCAAGGGAGCCAGGGCGTCGATCGTCAGCCATTTGACCGCGGTGCGGCGGGACCCCGAGCGCCGCAGGACGTAGCTGACCGTGTTGAGGCCGTCGGCGAAGTCGTGGCCGATCACGGCGATGAAGACGAGGAAGCCGGTGGCGGAGTCGACGCCGAAGGCGAACCCGATCGCGAGCCCGTCGAGGAAGCTGTGGGCCGAGAGGCCGGCGGCGCCGAGGATACCGACCCGTTCGCTGGAGAGGGCCTCCGCCGCCTCCTCGCGGTCGTGCAGGACGAGCAGCCGCTCGGCGAAGAAGAAGGCGAGGAAGCCGGCGGCCACCAGGGCGGTGGCCTGGTCGAGGTTCCCTACTCCCTCGATCCCCTCGGGGAGAACGTCGAGCAGGGCGATCGCCACGACGACGCCGCCGGTCAGCGCCAGCAGCGTCTCCAGGTGGTTGGAGAAGCGCAGGCCGATGCGGCCGCCGGCGAGGGTGGCAAGCACGGTGAGGCCGGCCAGCGGGATCGCGATCGACATCTCAGCCCTTCCTCTTGCAGGCGGGGCAGATGCCGCGCAGGAGGACGTCGTGGGAGAGGACCTCGAACTCCACCGTCTCGCCGACGGCGTGGATCGCCTGCTCGAGGCGCGCGTCCTCGAAGGGGAGCAGGCGGCCGCAGCGGACGCAGACGATGTGATGGTGGTGCCCGCCGGGGTCGTTGCGCTCGAAGGCGACCACCTCACCGCCGACGTCGACCCGGTGGACGAGTTCGAGCTGCTCGAGCTGCTCGAGCGTGCGGTAGACCGTCGCCCGGCCCACCGAGGGGAGGCGCCGGTCGATTTCCAGCGCGGTGACCGCGCAATGCTCGCCTTCGAGCAGCTCGATCACCCGGCGGCGAGCGGCGCCGCTCCTGAATCCGGCCTCGTTGAGGCGTGTCTTTGCCCGTTCGGCCCAGGTCACGGCCGGGCACACTACATGAAAATGAGACTCGTTATCGTTTAGCCGCAGGAGCGGCCACGGAACTCAGCTGTACGCGTCCCACTTTTCGAGATAGGCAAGCGGGTCGAAGGGGGAGCCGCCCTCGTACCAGCCGGGCGGACCCCACATCTCGAAGTGGAGGTGGCAGCCCTGGGCGTCGCCGGTGTCGCCGACGATCCCGATCGGCTGGCCGGTGCGGACGGTGTCCCCGGTGGCCAGCGGCGAGGGTTCGGCCATGTGGGCGTACATGAAGTCGTAGCCGGTGCCGCGGCCGTCGATGACGACGTAGTTGCCGGCCGCGCTTTGGTACCCCGAGTACTGGACGATGCCGCCGCGGGCGGCGACGAGCGGCGTCCCGCAGGCGGCCATCACGTCCTGGCCCTGGTGGGTGTGACCGGTGCGGCCGGCGCCGAAGCGGCCGGCGCTCATCCCGTATTCGTGCGCGCCGAGGATCGGGAAGGCGTATCCGTAGAAGGCGAAGGCGAGGCCGAGGGTGGTCGTGGTCGTTGCCTTGCGGGCGGCTGGCGCGGTCGGAGCCTGGGGGCTGATCCGGAAGCTGTAGCGGCCGTTGCGCGCCGGCTTGCCTTCGTTGTTGGTCCCGTCCCAGCGGACTTTGTCTTCGACGCCGGGGGCGACGTCCTCGCGGTAGAAGGTCTTGACGACTTCTCCGACCGAGTTGACGACGTCGATCAGGAGGTCGTTCTGCGGTTGGCTGCTGGCGATGGTGTAGCTGAGGCGGGGGTAGCGGTAACCGAAGTAGAAGGATTTCCGCGGCGAGGTCTGGGCGGCGAGGAGGGTCACGGTGCCGGCGCTGGGGGAACTGGACGGGGCGCCGGAGGGGCTGCCCTTGGCGGTCGGGGCGGCACCGGGAGTGCCGGCCCCGCCGGTGGCGGTCGCCGCGGCGGCGACGCCCGCGCAGCAGGTGAGCAGCACGAGTGCCGCTGCAACGCCTATGCGAATAGCCTGTCCGGGACGGACGAACCCCTTGCCGCTCAACTTCCAGCCCTCTCTTTCGATCGCCTGCGGAGTTAGCTGACGGGCTCGCGCTGAAAGAGTCGCGCTACGGACTGGATTCGTCCGATTCGCCCCTGAGACCTGCAAGGCCTCTTCGGTTCCTCCGCTCCCGAACGGTGGCCCGCACGGGATTCGGCATTGCTCGGGCGGCAGCATACATCGCTATGCGGCTATCATGCCCCGGCCGCGTCGGTGAATCCGCGCGGTTTTTGCGCGATGAAGACCTTTGTAGCCACTCCAGCCAACCGCCAGCGCGACTGGTACGTCGTCGACGCCGAGGGTAAGACCCTGGGCCGTCTGGCTACCCAGATCGCCGACATGCTGCGCGGCAAGCGCAAGCCGGAGTACACCCCGCACATCGACACCGGCGACTTCGTCGTCGTCATCAACGCGGAGAAGATCCACGTCACCGGCGACAAGCTCGCGCAGAAGACCTACTACCGCCACAGCGGCTACCCCGGTGGGATCAAGTCCCGGACGCTCAGCGAGATGCTCGAGCGCAAGCCGGAGGAAGTCATCCGCAAGGCTGTCAAGGGAATGCTGCCGCGCAACCGCCTCGCCCGCCAGCAATTGACCAAGCTGAAGGTGTACGCCGGGCCGGACCACCCGCACGCGGCGCAGCAGCCGAAACCGATGGAGACGAACTGAATTGATGGACGACGAGACGCGTAAAGACGAGACGACCGAGGGGCAAGAGACCCAGGACGAGGGTGACGGGGCCGCGGGTCCTGTCTCCGATACGTCCTCCTCGCCAACTGGCGAGGATCCCGCATCGTCGCCACCCGCGGCAGATTCGTCCGAGGAGTCGCCGTCCGAGGAGGTTGCAGATGAGGCGCCGTCCGCGGATGCCTCTGATGAGCAGTCGTCCGAGGAGGTAGCCGAGGAGCCGGTGGCCGAGGAGCCTGCTGCTGAGGAGAGCGCTCCCGAGCCGAAGGCTGAGGAGAAGAAGAAGGATGTGATTCCCGGTGCGGACCTGGAGCCGATCTTGGTCGAGCCGGACAAGCCTGAGCTGAGCGCGGAGGAGAAAGCGCGCCTGGAAGCCGAGGAAGAGGAGAAAGCGCGCCGCGAAGCTGAGCTGGCTGCGACCGAGGACACCGACGCGGCGGCCAGCCGGGCCCCGGCGAAAATCGAGAAAGGCGCTCGCTTCCTCGCCACCGGCAAGCGCAAGACCGCGATCGCCCGGGTCACCCTGGTGCCGGGCAACGGCAACTTCGAGATCAACAAGCGCAGCCTCGAGGAGTTCTTCCCGCGGCCCCTGCACCAGACGGTGGTCAAGCAGCCGCTGACCGTCTCCGGCTACGAGGGCAACGTCGACGTCCGCGTCCGCGTCCATGGCGGCGGCATCGGCGGCCAGGCCGGCGCGATCCGCCACGGCATCGCCCGGGCGCTGACCGAGATCGACACCGAGCTGCGGGGCGACCTCAAGCGTCGAGGCTTCCTCACCCGGGACGCGCGCGTCAAGGAGCGCCGCAAGGCCGGGTTGAAGAAGGCTCGTAAGCGGCCTCAGTTCTCCAAGCGCTGACCGGAGCGGGGTGACGACCGCGCGCAAGCTCTTCGGAACCGACGGGGTCCGAGGAGAGGCTGGCACCTTCCTCAGCGCCGAGCTGGCGACCGCGCTCGGCCGGGCGACCACCTGGTCGCTCGAGGCGGAGCGCCCGCAGGTACTGATCGTCCGCGACACGCGCGAGTCGGGGCCGATGCTGGAGGCCGCCCTGGCCGCCGGGATCGCCGCCGCGGGCGGCGACGCGCTGCTCGGCGGGGTGCTGCCGACGCCCGCCGCCGCGATTCTCGTCAAGCGCCTCGGCCTCGACCTCGCCGCCGTCGTCTCGGCCTCCCACAACCCGTTCCACGACAACGGGATCAAGTTCTTCGACGGTCGCGGCGTCAAGCTCGCCGACGAGGTCGAGGCGGCGATCGAGGCCCGGATCGAGACGACCCCGGCGGCTGAGCACGCCGGGCACGTGCGTGAGCTGAACGGCGGCCTCGAGGACTACCTGCGCGAGCTGGAGCGGGCCTTCCCGCTCGACCTCTCCGGTCGCAGGATCGTCCTCGATTGCGCCAACGGCGCCACCTACCGCGCCGCCCCGGCGATCTTCGAGCGGCTCGGCGCCGAGATCGAGGTGCTCGCGGCCGAGCCCGACGGCCGCAACATCAACGCCGGTTGCGGTTCCACCCACGTCGAGGCGCTGGCCGAGCGGGTTGCCGCCTCCGAGGCGGAGATCGGCTTCGCCTTCGACGGCGACGGCGACCGCGTCCTCGCCGTCGACGGCGCCGGTCGCGTCCACGACGGCGACGAGCTGATCGCCCTGGCGGCGCTGGGGATGGCTCGCCGCGGAGAGCTGCGCGGCGGCGTGGTCGTCACCGTGATGAGCAACTTCGGTTTCCACCAGGCGATGAAGGAGGCAGGCGTCGAGGTCGCCGTCACCCAGGTCGGCGATCGCTACGTGATCGACGAGATGCAGCGCCGCGACTGGCCCCTGGGCGGCGAGCAGTCCGGCCACATCATCGCCTCCGACTTCGTCTCGACCGGCGACGGGATCGCGGCGGCGCTGATGACGATGCGGGAGCTCGACGGCTCCCCTCTCGAGGACGCGGCGCCGATGCGGAAGCTGCCCCAGGTCCTGATCAACGTCGAGGTCGCCGACCGCGAGGCGATCCGGGGCGCCACCGCCGTCTGGGAGGCGGTCGAGCGCGAGGACGAGGCACTCGGCGACCGCGGCCGGGTCCTGCTGCGACCTTCGGGAACCGAGCCGCTGGTGCGGGTGATGGCCGAGGCCCCGAGCGCCGAGGAGGCCGACGCGGTCTGCCGGCGCCTGGTTGACCTCGTGCGCCGAGAGCTCGGCTGAGCCGCCCCGCAGCGCCGGCCGTCTACCCTTACTCTCCTTCATGTGCGGCATCGTCGGATACGTGGGCGCCAGGCCCTGCGAGGAGCTGCTCCTCTCCGGTCTGGAAAAGCTCGAATACCGAGGCTACGACTCGGCCGGCCTCTCGGTGCTCGCCGACGGCGAGGTCGAGAGCGTCCACGCGGTCGGCAATCTCGCCAACCTGCGGGAGGCCGTCGACGCCCGCGCCAACAACGGCGCCGGCGCGCTGCCGCCGTCGGAGACCGGGATCGCCCACACCCGCTGGGCGACCCACGGCCGCGTCACCGAGGAGAACGCCCACCCGCACGACGACAGCTCCGGCCAGGTCCACATCGTCCTCAACGGGATCGTCGAGAACCACAGCGAGCTGCGCCGCCGCCTCCAGGACGAAGGGCAGGTCTTCACGTCCGAGACCGACGCCGAGGTCGTCGCTCATCTGATCGCCGCCCATTACGACGGCGACCTCGCCACCGCGGTGCGCGCCGCCTACGCCGAGCTGCGCGGCCATTACGCCTTCGTTGCGATGCACGCCGACGAGCCCCGGCGCCTGGTCGGCGCCCGCAAGGAGTGCCCGCTGGTTGCGGGGATCGGCGACGGGGAGACCTTTCTCGCCTCCGCGATCCCCGCCTTCCTCGCCGACACCCGCACCGCGATGGCGATCGAGAACGGCGAGATCGTCGAAATCGAAGCCGGCGAGGTGCGGGTCACCGACACCGACGGCAACTCGATCGAGCGGCAGGCCGAAGAGGTGACCTGGGACGCCGACGCCGCCGAGAAGGGCGGCTACGAGACCTTCATGCTGAAGGAGATCCACGAACAGGCCGACGCGGTGGCGGAGACGATCACCGACCGCCTTCCCGGCACCGACGGGGTCGACCTCTCCGACGTCGACATCTCAGACGAGTTCCTGCGGGGCGTCAGGCGGATCGTGATCGTCGCCTGCGGCACCTCCTACCACGCCGGCCTGGTGGGTCGTTACGCGATCGAGGAGTGGGCCCGGGTCCCGGTCGAGATGGACGTCGCCTCCGAGTACCGCTACCGCAACCCCGTCGTCGGGCCCGAGGACCTGGTGATCGGGATGACGCAGTCGGGCGAGACCGCCGACACCCTGGCGGCGATGCGGCTGGCCCGCGAGGCGGGCGCCACGGTGCTGGCGATCACCAACATCATGGGCAGTCAGGCGACCCGCGACGCCGATGCCGTCCTCTACATCCGCGCCGGGATGGAGATCAGCGTCGCCGCGACCAAGACCTTCGTCGCCCAGGTGGCGGCGATGTACCTGCTGGGGCTGCGGCTCGCCGAGCTGCGCGGGACGCTGCCGGCGGAGCGACTGGCCGAGCTGGTGGCCGAGATGAAGGCTCTGCCGTCGAAGATGGAGGAGACCCTGGCGGCGACCGAGGGACCGGCGCGCGAGGTCGCCGCCCGCCACTCCGACCAGAACTTCTTTCTCTACCTCGGCCGCCACATCGGCCTCCCGGTCTGCCTCGAGGGGGCGCTGAAGCTGAAGGAGATCAGCTACATCCCCACCGACGCCTATGCGGCGGGGGAGATGAAGCACGGTCCGATCGCGCTGCTCGACGAGTCGACGCCGGTGATCAGCGTCGCCACCGAGAGCCCGATCCTGGAGAAGGTCCTCTCCAACGTCGAGGAGGTGCGCGCTCGCGGCGCGCAGACGATCGCGATCGCGACCGAGGGCGACGAGCGGGTCGCCGAGGTCGCCGACGAGACGATCGAGGTCGCCGCCAGCGACTGGATCCTGCAGCCGATCCTCGCGATCCTGCCGTTGCAGCTGCTCGCCTACGACATCGCCCGCAACCGCGGCCTCAACGTCGACCAGCCCCGTAATCTGGCCAAGACCGTCACGGTCGAGTGAAATCGTCCATATGGGGCGCTAGAGTGCCGCGCTCCGTGAGGCTCCGTCTCGTCCCATTCCTGCTGCCGGCGGCCCTTGCCGCCCTCTTCGTCGCCGGTTGCGGCGGCGGTGGCGACGATGGCGGCAGCGGCACCGATCCCGCCAGCGTGGCGCCCGCCGGCGCGGCCGTCTTCATCGACGCCACGATCCGGCCGGAAGGCGAAGCGAAGGCCAACATCGAGGCCCTGGCGCAGAAGATCGCCGGCGTCGACGACCTCGGCGAGCTGATCGTCGAAGAGCTCGAAAACTCGGCCTCCGAGGACGGCGAAGAGCTCGACTTCGAAAAAGAAGTCGATCCCTGGCTCGGCGACGAGGCCGGGATCTTCCTCCAGGAATACGAAGGAGACGACTTCGAAGGCTTCGGCGCCGCGATCCAGACGAGCGACGAAGACGCCGCCCGCAGCTTCGTCGACGAGCAGATCGAAGCCGACGACGAAGAGGTCGAAGACGGCTCCTACGATGGCGTCGACTTCAAGGTCGAAGAGGACGAAACCACGATCGGCGTCTTCGACGGGCTCGTCGCCTTCGCCCAGAACGAAGCGATCTTCAAGGAAATGGTCGACGCCTCCAACGGCGACAACCTCGCCGGCGCGGAGGCCTACGGCACCGCCACCGCCGACCTGCCCAGCGACAGCGCCGCCGACGTCTTCGTCGACATCGGCGCCCTGATCGAGGAAGCGGGCGGCGAAATCGACTCCGAAACCCAGCTCTTCCTCGACGCCCTCGGCATCGAGCCCGACGAAGCGACCGCGGTGGCAAGCGTCGTGCCGGGCTCCGATCACATCGAGATCGACGTCAGCACCGACCTCGGCGGCGAGAACCCGCCCTCCGGTGACGCCTCCGAGCTGCTCGGCACGCTGCCGGGATCCGCGGTCGGCGCTCTCGCCTCAGCCGAATTCGGCAAGCGCTTCAACGAAGGCATCGACCAGATCGACGAGGAAGGCATCCCCGGCTCGGTGCCGCCGAACGAGCTGAAGAAGTCGCTGAAGGAAGCTGGCATCGACCTGGAAGCGATCGCCGGATCGATCGGCAACGTCGGCCTCTACGTCACCGGCAACAGCGAAAAGACGCTGGCCGGCGCCCTGGTGATGGAAACCGAGAACGGGAGCGAAGCGCAGAACACGGTTTCCAACGTCGGCCTCTTCCTGCGCAAAGCGGGCGTCTCCGGTGTCACCAAGATCAGCGGCGAAGCGAGCGGCTTCTCGATCCGCAGCCCCGAACTCGGCCGCCAGCCGGTCGTCGTCGCCGCCAAAGGCAGTCGCATCGCGATCGGCTACGGGCTCGCCTCGGTCGGCTCGGCCTTCCAGGAATCCGGCAAGACCCTCTCTGACAATGCCGCTTACAAGGACGCCACCGGCGCCCTCGGCGGCACCCCGATCGCCATGTTCGTCAACGGCCCCTCGGCCCTGAACCTGGCGAGTGCCCTGGTGCCGGCGGGCGAAGAGGGCTTTGAGGAAGCGAAGCCGTACCTGCAGAAGATCGAATACCTGGCCCTGGGGTCGGAAGCGTCCGACGAGCTGGCCACGGCCAAGCTGATCGTCGGGCTGAAGTAGCGGCTCGGGAGAGGCACCTCCTGTAATCCGCTGTGGCTAGGCTGGGCCGATGGAGTCCTGGCTGAGGCCGCTTTACGACGCCGAGGGGATGCGGGCTGTCGATCGGTGGGCGATTGAGGAGGTTGGCGTTCCTTCGTTGGAGTTGATGGAGGCTGCCGGTCGGGCTGTGGCTGAGGCCGTTGCCGGGTTGGCTCCGGAGGGGCCGGTGCGGGTTGTCTGTGGGAAGGGGAACAACGGGGGAGACGGGTTCGTTGCGGCGCGGCTGCTTCGGGGAATGGGATTCGAGGTAGAGGCGCTCTTGCTGTGGCCGGGGGACGAGCTGCGGGGTGACGCCGAGGTCAACTACCGGCGTTTCGGCGGTCAGGAGCTGGACGGAGATCCGGGCGAGCGGTTGGCTGATTCCGGCGCGGTGATCGATGCGATCTTCGGGACCGGGTTCGACGGCGCGCCCAGGGAGCCCGCGGCGGGGGCGATCGAGGCGATCAACCGGTGCGGTGCGCCGGTGGTCGCCTGCGACATCGCCTCGGGCGTCGATGCCTCGACCGGTGAGGCTGCGGGCGAGGCCGTCGAGGCGGACGTCACCGTCAGCTTCCACGCCGCCAAGCTGGGCCAGCGAGTTGCGCCTGGCAAGTGGCACACCGGCGAGTTGCGGGTCGCCCCGATCGGGATTCCGGACGGGGCGCCGGGCGAGGCGGTGGCGGGGGAGATCGATCCCGCGGTGCTGGCGCTGGCGCCGCGGCGGGGGCCGCGCTCTACCAAGTTCAGCTCCGGCCAGGTGACGATCGCCGGTGGCTCGCGCGGCCTCACCGGGGCGGTGCGGATGGCGTCTCTGGCCGCGATCAGGGCCGGCGCCGGCTACGCCACCGCCGCCGTCCCCGCCGACCTGGAGATGGTCTACGAGATCGCACAGCCGGAGGTGATGTCGGTCGGCTGCCCGGGTGGCGACGGTTGCCTCGTCCCGGCTTCGGAGAAGGCGGTGCTGCGGAGCTTCGAGCGCGCCGCCGCCGGCGTCGTCGGCCCCGGACTGGGACGGGACCCCGGTTCCTTCGAGCTGGCGCGTTCGGTCGTCGCCAGGATCGAGGCGCCGCTGGTGCTCGACGCCGATGGCCTCAACGCCTTCGCCGGCCGCCTCGGCGATCTGGCTGCGCGCCAGGCGCCGACGGTTCTCACCCCGCACGCCGGCGAGCTCGGCCGCCTGCTGGAACGCGACTCGGAGGAGATCGCCGCGCACCGGCTCGCAGCCGCCCGCGCGGCCGCCGGGCAGGCCGGCGCGGTCGTCGTCCTCAAGGGCGACGACACGATCGTCACCGATGGCTCCCGCATCGCCGTCAACGCGATCTCGGCGCCGGCGCTCGCCACCGCGGGAACCGGCGACGTCCTCTCGGGGATGACCGCGGCGCTGCTCGCTCGCGGCCTCGAGCCGTTTGCCGCCGCCTGCGCGGCGGTCATCGCCCACACCCGCGCCGGCTGCGACGCGGCCGCCCGGGTGGGAGCGGCGGAGTCGGTGATCGCCGGCGACGTGATCGATTCGGTCCCGCTGGCGATACGTCCCGACGGCCCGGTCGAATAACCTCGCGGCCATGAAGACCGCCGGAGACATCATGGACCGCGACGTCCCCAGCGTCCGTCCCGAAGAAGACGCTCGCACCGCCATCGACCTGCTCGCGAAGACGGATCTCGGCGCGATCCCGGTCGTCGACGGCGGCAACAAGGTGGTCGGCATCGTCAGCGAGTCCGATCTGATCCTCAGCGAGGAGGAGTCGGATCTCCACCTGCCGCACTACCTCAACATCATGGGCGGCATCGTCTTCGTCGGTTCGATGAAGGGCTTCGACGAGCGGTTGGAGAAAGCATTCGCGACCAATGTCTCGGAGCTGATGACCGCCGATCCGATCGTCGCTCGCGACTTCGAGAACGTCGACCGGGTGGCGAAGAAAATCGCCGACGAGCACCACAACCACCTGCCGGTGGTCGACGCCGACGGGAACCTGGTCGGCATGGTCACCAGGGCCGACGCGCTCGCCGCCCTGGTCGCCGACTCGGAGTAGCTCCGTGGAGCGGGCGGTCGCCCGAATCGATCGCGACGCAGTTCGCGCCAATTGCGCGCGCCTGAAGTCGGAGCTGACGGGCGGGGCCGAGCTCTGCGCAGTGGTCAAGGCCGACGGGTATGGCCACGGCGCCGACAGCTGCGCCGGGGCGGCGCTCGAGGGCGGCGCTGACCGGCTCGCGGTTGCGACGGCGAGCGAGGCCGAGCAGATCGGCCGCCGCTTCCAGCACGTTCCGCTGCTGACGATGGGCGCCTTGACCGCCGAGGAGGCCGACATCGTGATCTCGGCCGGCTCCGAGCTGGCGGTCTGGCGCGAGGACTTCCGCCGGCTGGTCGCCGCCCGGGCCCGGGCGCACGGACACCGGGCCCGGGTCCACGTCAAGTACGACACCGGCATGGGTCGGCTCGGCAACGCCGACCCAGCTGAGGTGCTGGCGCTGGCCAGGGCCTGCGCCGAGGATCCCAACCTCGAGCTGGCGGGCATCTGGACGCACCTGGCAACCGCCGACGAGCGCGGGTCCGCCTTCTTCGACGAGCAGCTCGACCGCTTCGACGAGGTCGCCGCGGCCGTCAAGGCCGAACACCCCGGCGTCATCGCCCACGCGGCCAACAGCGCCGCCGTGCTCCGCGACAAACGCTCCCATCACGACATGGCCCGCTGTGGCGTCGCGATCTACGGCCTCGACCCGTTCCAGGGCGACCCTGCCGAGCACGACCTGCGCCCAGCGCTCTCGCTGCGTTCCTACGTCGCCGACGTCAAGCGCTTCCCCGCCGGCGCCAGCGCCGGCTACGGCCGCAGGTGGAAGGCGCCGGTCGACACCTGGGTGGGCGTGATCCCGCTCGGCTACGGCGACGGCGTCCGCCGCGCGCTCACCAACAACGCCGAGGTTCTCGTCCGCGGCCGGCGGCGGCCGCTGGTCGGAACGGTCTCGATGGACAACCTGACGATCGACCTCGGCCCTGAGACCGAGGTCGAGCCAGGCGACGAGGCGGTCCTGATCGGCCGCCAGGGAGGCGAGGAGATCCTTGCCGAGGAGGTTGCCCGCCGGCTCGAGACGATCAACTACGAGATCACCTGCGCGATCTCGCCGCGGGTGCCGCGCCGGCCCGCATGAGCGCCTTGGAGGGACTGGGAGCGGCTCCGGTCGTCACCGCGACGCGCCGGGCGCTGGCGGGCACCGACGGCGTCTGGATCGTCGGCGGCGCGATCCGCGACGCGGCACTGGGCCGTGAGGTTGCCGACCTCGATCTCGCCGTCGCCGGCGACCCGGCAGTCGTCGCCGGCGCGATCGGGAGGGGACTCGGCGAGCACGCCTTCGAGCTCTCGGCCGAGTTCGAAACCTGGCGGGTCGTCGCCCGCGACCGGGGCTGGCAGGTGGACGTCACCCCTCTGCGCGGCGGCGCCATCGAGGCCGACCTGGCCGAGCGCGACTTCACGATCGGGGCGGTCGCGGTCGCCCTCGACGGCGCCGAGCCGATCGATCCCTTCGCGGGGCTCGCCGACCTCGCCGACCGGCGGCTGCGGGTTGTCTCCGAGCGGAGCTTCACCGCCGACCCCCTGCGCCTGCTGCGGGCGCCGCGGCTGGCTGCCGAGCTGGGCCTGGCGATCGAGCCGCGGACCGCGGAGCTGGCCCGCAGCTCTGCGGCCCTGGCAGGCGACCCCGCTGGCGAGCGCCAGCTCACCGAGCTGCGCCAGCTGATGGGCGGCCCCGACCCTCTCCGCGGCCTCGCCCTGCTCGGCGAGCTCGGCGTCGAGGGCGCCGTCCTGCCGGAGCTGGAGCTGCTGCGCGGGGTCGAGCAGGGCCCCAACCACCACCTCGACGTCTACGACCACACGATCGCCGTGCTCGAGCACACGCTCGAAGTCGAGGCAGACCTCGAGCGCTTCGCCGGTGAGCGCGCCGTCGAGGTCCGGGAGCTGCTGGAGGAGCCGCTTGCCGACGAGATGAACCGCCGCACGGCGCTGCGCTTCGGTGCCCTCCTCCACGACATCGCCAAGCCGGCGACCAAGGCCGAATTCAACGGCTTCGTCGGCTTCAAGGGCCACGACGAGGTCGGTGCCGAGGTCATCGGCTCGATCTGCGGGCGCCTCCGCGCCAGCCGCAAGCTGACCCAGCATCTGCAGGCCCTGGCCCGTCACCATCTTCGCCTCGGATTCCTGATCGCCGAGATGCCGCTGCCGCCGCGCCGCGTCCACGCCTACCTGCGGGCGACCGAGCCGGTTACCGTCGACGTCAGCCTGCTGACCGTCGCCGACCGGCTCTCGGCCCGCGGCGTCGGGCCGATCGCCAGCCCCGAGATGGTCGCCGCCCACCTGCAGCTCGCCCGCGAGATGGTCGCCGCCGGCCTCGACTGGCGTCGCGAAGGACCGCCGGCACCGCTGCTGCGGGGCGACGAGATCACCGCCGAGCTGGGGATCGAGCCGGGGCCGGAGCTGGGGTCGGCACTGGCCGAGCTGGAGGCCGCGCAGTACGCAGGCGAAGTAACCGGTCGGGCTGGGGCAATCGAGCACCTGCGCCGTTAGATACGCTCTTCGCCGAATGGCCAAAGAGGAAAAGATCGAAATGGAGGGGGAGATCACCGAGGCTCTCCCCAACACGATGTTCCGGGTCAAACTGGACAACGATCACGAGGTCCTCGGCCACATCTCCGGCAAGATGCGCCGCCACTACATCCGCATCCTCCCGGGCGACCGCGTCAAGATCGAGCTTTCGCCGTACGACCTCGACAGGGGTCGCATCACCTATCGCTACAAATAGCTGCGGATGGCGGCCGGATCTGGATCCGCCAGCTCCGCCGCCAGAGCCGACCAAGTGAAGTCTTTGGCGCCCAAACCGGTCCCGTCGCGCGGGTCGTAGTACTCGCGCAGGCCTTCACGCGCAACCGCGCCGATCACGCCGTCTGCCAGCCGCTCCGCCTCGGCCTCGTAGCCGAGCCGCCGCAGCCCCAGCCAGACCATCCAGGCCGAGTTGACCCAGGTCGGACCGCGCCAGTAGCGGCGGATCGGTCCGTGGCCGCCGTCGGGTTCGTAGCCGCGCTCGCCGACCGCGACCGAGGGAGGCGCAACCGGGGTGAGGAACTCGCGCTCGCTCAGCAGGTGCTCCTCGACCAGGCGACGGCCGATCGCCTCCGGCAGGTCGGGCAGGGCGAGCGGCGCCAGCGAGGCCCAGGTGATGGTCTGGGGCCGCAGCCCGCCCGGCTGGGCCTCGTCGACGAAGAGGCCGCGCCGCTCGTCCCAGAGCCGCTCGACCAGCGCCGGCGTCGCCGACGGGCGCCCCAGCGCCTGCAGTGAGAGAGACCAGAAGGTGTTGACCAGCGGTTCGCAGAGCACCGGCCCGCCGGCGTCGCGGATCCGCCGCGCGTCCCAGTCGCGGCGGCGGTTGCGGTGGACGAGGAGCGGGAAGCCGATTCGGCCGACCGCCCGCCGCCCCCACGCCTCTTCGAACTTGGGCGAGGCGTCGAGACCGGACTCGTCGGGCTGGACGATCCACAGCAGGCCGTCCCCCTCGAGGTCGCGGTTGCGGGCGAGCCAGTCCATCTGTCGCCCGATCCGGGGCTCCTCGCTCGGGTCGCCGACGGCGACCCGCCAGGCCCAGGCGAGCAACGGCGGCTGGATCGTCCCGGTCTGTTCGGCCCGCCGGTTGGCGACGTTGTAGAAGAACAGCCGCAGGAGCGAGACGTGGCTGCGCCAGAAGATCGTGTGGCCGACGAACCCGTCGGGGCGCTGCGCCGCGAGCAGGCTCTCCAGCTCGGCCCGCGCCCGGGCCGGCTCGAACCGCCGCCAGACGATCGCCGCGAAGCAGGAGTCCCAGTACCACTGCCACGGGTAGCGGCCGGGGCTGGGCTCGGTGTATTCGAAGCGGGTTCCGCGCCGCTCGCCGACGACCCAGTTCTGCCGCAGCACCCGCTCGGCCTCGGCGAGGACCGCCTCGCGCTCAGGCATTGGTGCGGCGCATTTCGCGCAGCGCCAGCGCCCCGAGGACAGCCAGCAGCCCGGCCAGCGCCACCAATCCCGGCCAGGTGTCGGCCCAGGTGACGCCGCCGACGAAGCCCTGGCGCGCCGCTTCCAGCACCTGGGTCATGGGATTGATCTCGGCCACCTTCTCGAGCCACGGCTGCAGCAGTTCGATTGGCGCATAGGCGGGGGTGAAGAGGACCAGAGCCATCATTCCCGCCTGCATCAGCGGCGCCGCCGCCTGGCTCTTGTAGCGCAGCGCCAGCATCGATCCCCAGCAGGCGGCTACCGCGGCCGTCGCGGCGACCATCAGGTAGCAGACGACCAATCCGTCGAGGCCCGGCCACTGGGCGCCGATGACGAAGGCGATGGCGAGGACGAAGGTCGCCGGCACCAGCGAGCGGAGGCTGGCTGCCAGCACGTTGCCGGTCAGCAGCACCCAGCGCGGGGCGGGGGAGACGAGCAGGCGGTCGACCCACCCCTGCTCGTAGTCGCGCGCCAGGTTCACTCCCGCCGCCGCGCCGGTGAAGCCCGCCCCCTGCAGCATGCTGACCGGGACGATGAAGCTCTCGTAGCTGCCGGTTTCGAATCCCTGCAGCTGGGTCAGGGCGCCGAAGACGCCGTTGAGGCCGAGGAAGAAGATCGTCGGCGCGAGGACACCGGGGATGGCGGCGCCCGGAACGCGGATCAGCTCGTTCTTGGCCCGCGTCATCAGCGCCGCGATCGTCGCCAGGTTCGTGCGCCAGGCTGGAATCGCCGCGGCTTCCATCAGCCCACCCGCAGCCGGTGCCGGAGCGCCCGGGCGCTGAGGACGAGTCCGAGGACGACGACGCCGAGGATCGCCGCCACCGCCTCCAGGGTCTGGGTCGCGTCGATGCCGGAGATGATCGGTTCGCGCACGCCTTCGACGATGAAGCTGAGCGGGTTGTATTCGGCGATCGTCTTCGCCGGCTCGATCATCAGCTCCTGAGGGAAGAAGGCGGAGGAGAGGAAGAGGACGACGAGGACCAGCGGGAAGAGGCCCTGGACGACGCTGGCGCTGCCGCTGCGCAGGGCGATCGCGGCGCCGATCCCGCCGACCGCCAGCGCAGAGGCGGTGACCAGCGCGGTCGCCAGCAGCGCCCCGGGGACCCCGCCCTCGATCTCGGCCCCGAAGATCAGCCCGATCGCGAAAAACCAGACGGCGGCGAAGAGCCCCAGCGCCGCGGTCCCCGCCAGCCGCCCGAGGACGATCGCGAAGCGGGGGATGGGCGCCGCGAAGAGCCGGTCGGTGAAGCCCATCTCGATGTCCACCGCGAAGGCGATGCCGCCGCTGTTGCCGGCCAGCATCATCGACTGCATCATTGCCCCCGCCAGCATGAACTGGAGGAAGCTCTGGACCGGCGGGAAGCCCGGCAATTCGACTCCGGCACTGGCGCCGCCGGTCTGGACCGCAAGCAGCAGGGTGGGAAAGACGACAATCGGCGAGATCAGCTGCGGCCGGCGGAAGGTCTGGCGGATCGAGCGGGCGCCCAGCGCCCGCACCACCCGCGCCGTCGTCGCCAGGTCGCTCACGCGCCGGCCGGCTCCTCGTCGCCACCTCCGGCCTCCTCCTTTTCGAGGTGATGACCGGTTTTGGCGACGAAGACGTCGTCGAGGGTGGGGCGGACCAGCTCCAGCGATTCGACCGCGATCCCGGCCTCGTCCAGCGCCCGGACCACGCGGGGGACGTCGGCGGCGCCGTTGGCGACTTCGAGCAGGACCCGCTTGCCGTCCTTCGGCGGCAGCAGCTTGCCGAGCCCGGCGCAGACGCGCTCTGCCTCCGGCACCGCGCCCTCGCCGACCAGCAGCTCGACGTGGGGGTTGCCGACCTCGCCTTTGAGCGCCTCCGGGGTGCCCTCGGCGACGATCCGGCCGCTGTCGATGATCCCGACGTTGTCGGCCAACTGGTCGGCCTCCTCCAGGTACTGGGTGGTGAGGAAGACGGTGGTCCCCTCTTCGTTCAGGTCCCGCACCTCCTCCCAGATCGTCTTGCGGCTGACCGGGTCGAGGCCGGTCGTCGGCTCGTCGAGGAAGAGCACGCGGGGTTCGTGAACCAGCGCCGCCGCCAGGTCGAGCCGGCGCTGCATCCCGCCCGAGTAGGTGCCGACGCGGCGGTCGGCGGCGTGGGTGAGGCCGACCCGCTCGAGCAGGCCGTCGGCCCGCGCGCGCCCGCTCGCCGGGGGCAGGCCCTGCAGGGTCGCCTGCAGCCGGATCAGCTCGCGGCCGGTCATCAGCGGGTCGAGCGCGGCTTCCTGCAGGGCGACGCCGATCGAGGCGCGGACCTGGCGCGCCGCGGCGACGACGTCGTGGCCGGCGACGCTGGCGTGGCCGCCGGTGGGCAGCAGCAGCGTCGTCAGCATCCGGACCGTGGTCGTCTTGCCGGCGCCGTTGGGGCCGAGGAAGCCGTAGATCTCGCCCTCGTCGACCTGCAGGTCGATCCCCTGCACGGCGAGAACCTCGCCGAAGGCGCGCTCCAGCCCCTCGACGACGATCGCCGGCATCGGACTAGGCCTCCAGCGGCTCGGCGCCCTGCACCGGCGGCGCCGCCTCGACCCAGCGACGGCCGTTGGCATTCTCGATCGCCTCGGCGGCATCGAGCAGGAGCTCGTCCCGGCCCCAGGCGGCCTGCAGGTGCAGCGCGACCGGCAGTCCTTCGGTGGAGCCCACCGGGACGCTGATCGCCGGGATGCCGGTGAGGTTGGCGAGGGCGCCGGCGCGGACGTTGGCTTCGTCGGCGGTGAGGGTGCCGGAGGGCAGCTCGACCATCGGTGCCTCCAGCGGCGGCGCCACGGCCGGCACCGTCGGGCAGGCGAGCACGTCGACTTCGTCGAACACCGAGGCGAGGGTGTGGCGGGCGATGGTCCGGACCTGGTTCGCCTTGATCGTCGCGATCGCCGGCAGCAGCGCCCGGTACTTGAGCAGGCCGCGGCCGAGCGGGCTCAGCGCCGGATCGAGGTCGTTGAGGCGTTCCGGGGTGATGCTGCCGAGGCTCTCGCTGTTGGCGATCAGCACGGTGGCCAGGGTCGCCGTGGCCAGTTCTGGCAGCTCGACCTCCCGCACCTCGCCGCCGGTCTCTCGCCGCAGGTCCTCGATCGCGATCTCGCAAGCCTCGCGGACGGCAGGGTCGACGTCCTCGCTCACCTCGCCGCGGATGACGCCGATCCGCAGCCCGGCCGCGTCGCCGGCGGCCAGCTCTTCGCCGAAGAGGGCCGAGTCGAGCAGGCGGCAGTCGGCGGCGTCGGCGCAGAGGGCGCCGGAGACGATGGTGGTCGAGACGCCGGCCATGTGATGGCCGTCCATCGCCGAGCGGCCGAAGGTCGGCTTCAGGCCGGTGAGGCCGCAGTAGGCGGCGGGGTAGCGGATCGAGCCGACGCCGTCGGCCCCGACCGCGCCGGCGACCAGCCGGGCGGCGACCGCGGCGGCGGGGCCGCTGGAGGAGCCGCCCGGGCAGCGGTCGGTGTCCCAGGGGTTGCGGGCCGGTCCGTAGACCGAGACGTTGCCGGTGCTGCTGGCACCGAGCTCGTGCATGTTGCCGACCCCGACGAACACCGCGCCCGCGTCGCGCAGCGCCCGGTAGGGGCCGGACTCGCCGGGGACGGTCTCCGCCAGCATCTCGGCGGCACCGAAGCGCTGCGCCCGCCAGGGCAGCGGCCACTCGTCCTTGATCACCACCGGGACTCCGCGCAGGGGACCGGGCGGGGCGGCGGCGAGCATCTCGCGCGAGTGCTCGGGGAAGGTCTCGACGACGGCGTTGAGGGCCGGGTTGCGCTCCTCGATCCGCGCCAGGGTCGCCTCCAGCAGCTCGGCCGGGCCGAGCTCGCCGGCGGCGATCGCCGCCGCCTGCTCCCGCAGCGAGAGGTCGAGCGCCTCGGTCATCGCGGCGGCGCCTGTGAGAGGTCGGGGCTGCGTTCGGCCGGAACCTGGCTGGTGTCGAGCGCGATCAGCTCGAGGATCGCCGGCCAGAACAGCTGGTGGGCGGCGCCGATCACCGCCAGCTCGATCTCGTCGGCCTCGATGCCGAGGGCGGCGAGACCCGCCGGAATGAAGTCGTCTGGGCTGTTCGCGGCCTCCATCGAGCGCCGCGAACCCTACCTGGGCACCTGGCCGGGATCCTGCAAGCTCACCGGCAGCCGGGCATCCCGTCGCCGCGGCCGGCAGGATTTGCCCCGCAACTGGGGAACGCCCCCTGTGTTGGCTGAATCGATGCTGCAATCAGAGACGAAATCCACCTTCCGCCGCGCCTGGGCGCTGGCCGTTGCCGCCGGCCTGCTTGCCGCGCTGGTCGCGATCGTCGCGCCGGGAGCCGCCGATTCGGCGCCGCTGCGCGTCGTCGTCCTCGGTCAGACCCCGGAAACGCCGCCGGCTTCCTGCCCGGGCAAAATCGTCAACAACGTCGAGGTCACGCCCTGCCGCGTCGAGGGGCACGTCACTGGCTTCCAGGCCCTCGCCGACGGAGTCGCGCGTCCCTACGAAGCGCCCTTCGAAGGGAAAATCATCGCCTGGTCGATCACCCTGGCCAAGCCCTCGACCACCGAAACGGACACCACCACCGACGAGGTGGGTTTCTTCAACGACTTCCTCGGCACCCCCTCGCAGGCCCGGATCGGCGTCCTGCGCCCAGTCGAAGGCTCGAAACCGCCCAAATACACCCTGGTGCGGCAGAGCCCGATCGAGATCCTCAACCCCTACTTCGGCAGCACCCCCGTCTTCGCCCTCGACCACCCGCTGACGGTCCTCAAAGGCCAGGTCGTCGCGCTGACGATCCCGACCTGGGCACCGATGTTCGCCTTCAACGTCTCCGCTGACAACACCTGGCGCGGCAGCCGCCTGCCCGAACACTGCTCCTCGAAGGAAGACATCCAGGGCGGCCACCCCCAGCAGGGCGTGGGCAAGATCAAGACCTACGGCTGCTACTACTCCAACGCGCGGTTGCTCTACACCGCGACGCTGGTCAAGAAACCGTAGGCATTTAGACGCAGAGAATTTGCATTCTGCGCATCACGCGTGCGCTGTCGCTCGCCAGTATCGGCGCGATGCTGATGCTCGTGATTCTCTTTGGCCAGGCGCTAGGTCTGCCGGAAGTGGAAAACCCGATCCCTGACACGATCGGGCTGACTCAGATTTTCACCGCCGCCGGGGCGGGCGGGGTGATTGGAGGCGTTTCGCAGTTTTTTTCGGCGCGTCCGAAGCAGGAACGGATGGTCGCTTTGGGTGGATTCGCCGGCTTCTGTCTCGGCGCTGCTTTTTATTGCGTGTCTCTGACGGTGCAGCTAGTATTTGACTGAGATGAAAGCTTTTGTCTTAGAACATAAACGGACTTTTGCACTGGTGTTCGGCATCAGCCTGCCGGCCACCATCCTGGCGGGTGGCAGCATGCTTGTTTTCTACCTGGCGTTCATCGCCAGCCTGTCTGTGGCCTTGTGGTGGGAAAGCCGCAGGGGCGCGCTCTAGAGCGCTTCTTGACGCAGGCCGCAGTACGGGCAGTCGCTGACGTCGAGGCCGATCAGCTGGTCGCAGCGGCGGCAGGCGCGGAGGTTCTCCGGACTGCGGGGCAGCGAGGAGGCCGAAGGGGCGAGCGGCAGGACCATCCCGACCGGCTCCATCTCCTCGCCGGTCGCGCGGTCGACGTAGACCGAACCCGGCTCGGCGTGGGCGAGGGCCTCGCGTCCGGAGGCCCGGGAGCGCATGCGGTAGAGCTGCTTCGCGTTCACGGCCGGGAAGACTATTAGCTTGGGCGGCTCCGATGCGTGTCCTCCTCTTCCACGGCTACATGCTGCGCGGTACCGGCAGCAACATCTACAACGCCAACCTGGCGCTGGCTCTGGCCCGGCTCGGCCACGAGGTGCACCTGCTCTGCCAGGACCGCGAGGTGCGGCTGGAGGGGGTCCGGATCCACAACCCGGACATCGGCGGCCTGCTGCCCGTCTACGTGCGTGACCCCTACGAGGGGTTCGAGGTCAAGACCTTCCCCGAGCTGAGCGAGGCCGAGCTCGACCGCTACGTCGAGGCCAACGTGTCCGCCGTGCGCGGGGTCGCCGCCGAGGTCGGCGGGATCGACGCCGCCCTCGCCAACCACCTGGTGATGGGCCCGGCGATCCTCGCCCGCGCCGGCGTCGCCCCCTTCGCGGCGAAGATCCACGGCTCGGCGCTGGAGTACACGGTCAAACCCCACCCGCGATTCCTGCCCTACGCCCGCGAGGGGATGGAGGCGGCCAGCGGGGTGCTGATCGGCTCCGCCCACACGGCCGAGTCGCTCTGGGCGACCCTCCCCGACGTCGCCGGGCTGCGCGAGAAGACGCGCCTGGGGCCGCCCGGGGTCGACGTCGAGGAGTTCCGCCCCGGCGGCGCTCGCGAGGAGCTGGTCGCCTTCGTCGGCAAGCTGATCGTCTCCAAGGGGGTCGACCTGCTGCTCGCCGCCTGGCCGCTGGTGCGGGCGGCGCATCCCGGCGCCCGCCTCGAGGTCGCGGGCTTCGGCGCCTACGAGGACGGGTTGCGACGCCTGCTCGCAGCGCTCGACCGCGGTGACCTCGAGGAGGCGCGTGAGGTCGCCCGCCTCGGCTGGGCGCTGGAGGGGGGAGAGGAGCGGTCGCTGCCGATCCTCTCGGCCTTCCTCGCCGATCCTCCCGACGGCTACGCGGAGTTGGCGCGGGCGGCGGCGGGCTCGGTCGAATTCGTCGGCAGGCTCGAGCACGCCGAGGTCGCGACCTTCTTCCCGCGCGCCGAGGCGATGGTCATGCCCAGCACCTTCCCGGAGGCCTTCGGCATGGTCGCGGTCGAGGCCGCCGCCTGCGGGACGCTGCCGGTCTCGGCCGGTCACTCCGGCATGCTCGAGGTCTCGCAGCAGCTGCAGTCCTCGCTGCCCGAGGAGGTCGGCGCCCTCACCTCGTTCCCGGTCGAGCGGGGCGCGGTGGAGGCGATCGCTGCCCGTCTCGACGCCTGGCTCGCCCTGCCGGAGCTCGAGCGGGAGCGCGCCAGGAAGAACCTGGTGGAGACCGTCGGCCGGCTCTGGAGCTGGGAGGGGGTGGCCCGCGGCGTGCTCGCCGCCGCGGCCGGAGAGCTGGGGGATCTGCCCCGTCCGGGGAGCTAGTGCGAAGCGTCACCTGGACCCGCAAAGCCTCCCGCCGCCGCTTCAATAGAATGCCCGCCGCCCCAATGTACGGCCGCCTGCCCATAGTGAAGATGCTGCTGGTGACGATCGCCCTGACGGTGGTCATCTCGGCGGTGATGGTCCCCATCAACTGGAATGGCCAGGGGGCCTCCACGGCTGCGCCGAAGATCGATCATCTGCTGAACGTGATGATCGTGCTCTCGGCCTTCGTCTTCTCGCTGGTGATGGTGATGCTCTTCTACGCGCTGTGGAAATTCAAAGCCAAGCCGGGGGACGAGTCCGACGGCGAGCCGATCCACGGCAACACCCGCCTGGAGATCGCCTGGACCCTGATTCCGACGATCATCGTCCTCTTCGCCGGCGGCTACAGCTGGAAGGTGCTCGATGAAATCGAAGAGCCCAACCGCGACCACCTGACCGTCTCGGTCTTCTCGCAGCAGTTCGCCTGGAGCTTCGCCTACCCCGGCAAGGAATACGCCTTCAGCGAGGGCGAGCTGCACGTCCCGGTCAACAAGCAGATCGTCTTCAAAATGCACGCCCTGGACGTGATCCACTCCTTCTGGGTGCCCGAGTGGAGGATCAAGAAAGACAACGTCCCGGGGATCACCACCACCGCGACCGTGACCCCGGACAAGGTCGGCACCTACCAGCTCGTCTGCACCGAGCTCTGCGGCTTCGGCCACTCGACGATGCGGGCAAAAGTCGTCGTCGAGCCCAAGGCCAAGTTCGAGGAATGGGTCGCAGGCCTCGACCAGCCGACCCCGAAACCGCTCATGGAAGTGGTCGAAGAGACCACCACGTCCGAACCCCCGGCCCTGGATGCCGGCGGGGCATAATGGGGAAGACCGATGGTTGAAGCGATCAAGAGACCCGGCTGGTGGCGAGGCCTGATTGGGGCCATTGCCTTCGGCGCCTTCGGATTCGGCCTGGTCATCGCCCTGCGGGCGATTTCCGACCTGCCGCTCTACCAGACCGAGCAGACCGGCTACCCGCACGTGATCGTGCCCGCGATCCTCGCCCCGCTGGGGTTCCTCGCCGGCTTCGGCTGCTTCGACTACTGGCTGCGCTGGGCGATCGGCATGCCGACGATTCCCGACGACCATTCCCAGCACGGCGCCAAGAGCTGGAAGGACTACTTCAAATTCAACACCGACCACAAGGTGATCGGTGTCCAGTACGTCGTCACCACCTTCATCTTCTTCTTCCTCGGCGGCCTGATGGCGATGCTGATCCGGGCCGAGCTCGCCCAGCCGGGCACCCAGATCGTCGAAGCGGCTACCTACAACAGCCTCTTCTCGACGCACGCGGTGCTGATGATCTTCGTCTTCGTGATCCCGGTCTTCGCCGGGCTCGCGAACTACGTCCTGCCGCTGATGATCGGCGCGCCGGACATGGCCTTCCCCCGCCTCAACGCGCTCAGCTTCTGGATGCTGCCGCTGGCCGGGATCCTCTTCATCTCCAGCTTCCTCGCCCCCGGCGGCGCCTTCGACGCCGGTTGGACCGGCTACGCGCCGCTCTCCACCGGGGCGCCTTTGGGCCAGTCGTTCTTCAACCTCGGCGTCCAGTTCGCGGGCGCGTCATCGATCGCCACCGCGCTCAACTTCCTGGTCACGATCATCACCATGCGTGCGCCCGGAATGACCTTCTGGCGGATGCCGCTGCTGGTCTGGGCCAACCTCTCGACCTCGCTGCTGGTCGTCGCCGCGACCCCGTTCATCGCCGGCGTCCAGTTCATGGTCCTCTTCGACCGCGCCCTGCACACCAACTTCTTCGACTTCAGCGCCGGTGGCGACGTGATCAGCTACCAGCACATCTTCTGGTTCTACTCCCACCCGGCCGTCTACATCATGATGTTGCCCGGGTTCGGGATCGTCTCCGAGGTCATATCGACCCATGCCCGAAAGCCGATCTTCGGCTACCGCTTGATGGCCCTGGCGCTGATCGGGATCGTCGTCCTCAGCTACTCGGTCTGGGCTCACCACATGTTCGTCGCCGGGATGTTCTCCTGGCTGCGGGTGCCGATGATGATCACCACCCTGCTGATCGCGGTCCCGACGGGAATCAAGATCTTCTCCTGGCTGGGGACGCTCTACTTCGGGAAGATCCACACCTATTCGACGGCGATGCTGTTCGCGCTCGCCTTCATCGTCACCTTCACGATCGGCGGGATCTCAGGCGTGATGCTCGGGATGGTGCCGATCGACATCCACGTCTCCGACACCTACTTCATCGTCGCCCACATCCACTTCGTCCTCTTCGGCGGCTCGGTCTTCACGATCTTCGCCGGCGTCTACCACTGGTTCCCGAAGATGACGGGCCGGATGTATGACGAGAAACTCGGCCGCGTGCACTTCTGGGGCACCCTGGTCGGCACCTGGGGCACCTTCATCCCGATGCACTGGGTCGGTATGGACGGGATGCCGCGCCGGGTCGCCGACTACGCCGAACAGTTCGGCAACTGGAACCTGATGATCAGCGTCTTCGCCTTCATGCTCGGCGCGGTGCAGCTGGTCTTCGTCTACAACATGGTCGTCAGTTGGCGCTACGGCCCGAAGGCCGGCGCCAACCCCTGGCGCGCCAATTCGATCGAGTGGCAGGTGTCATCGCCGCCGCCGATCTTCAACTTCGACGAGATCCCGCGGGTCGTCGGCGGCCCCTACGAGTTCGGGATCCCCGGCGCGAAACACGCGATCATGGCCGGCGAAGCCACCACCGAGGGCGCCGAGGTGCCCGCCGGCGAGAAGAGCACGGTGGGAACCGGCTGATGAGCGCCGAGCTCGCCGACGACCGCAAGCCGCTGCTGGTCTTCCTCAACGAGGTTGCCGGTGGACGCAAGCTGCTGCAGGCGGTGCGCGAGCGCCAGGATCAGGTCTCCGGCGTGGTCGTCGCCGCGCCGCAGAACCAGCCTTCGGTCGGTCAGCTGATCGACACCGACGAGATCCGCGAGGCCGCCCGCGCCCGGGTCGAGGTGACGATGGCGCTGCTTTCGGAGTTCGGGATCGAGTCGGTCGGGGAGGTGATGGACCCCGAGCCATCGCTGGCGCTCGAAGACGCCGTGCGCGCGCACCGGCCCAGCGAGGTGCTGCTCTCCTGCCTCTACGACACCCGCTTCGGCTTCACGCGCCGCGACCTGGTCGAGTGGGTCCGCGAGCGGATCGAGCCCGATGTGAAGCTGACCCATATCCCTGTCCGGATCGAAGACGACGCGATCCGCTGGGATCTCAACCACACGCTGGTGGTGGCGACCAAGACGGTTGCCGCCCCTGACCTGGTCGCTCGGATGAAGGACCGCGCCGGCATCCGTCCGCATCGCTTCACGGTCATCTGTCCGCGGGCCGAGGACGTCAGCGAGCCGCAGGTGGTCAGGGACCTCGCCACGACGCTGGCTGAGCTCTACCGCGCCGACATCGATGCCACCGGGCAGCCGATGAGCCCGGACCCCTTCTACGCGGTCAAGAACGCGATCGAGCACTACCGGATCGACGACATCCTCATCTCCACCTTCGCCGGCGAGCGCTCGCAGTGGCTCGAGGACGATCTGATCGGCAGGGTGCGCGAGATCACCGAGAAGACCGTCGAGCACATTGAGGTCGGCCGGCCCGCGACCGCCGTCGCCGCTGCCGTCGCCGAGGGGGAGGCAAGCTGATGGAGAGCGCGACCGTAGCCGTCGGTCAGGGTCACGCCGATCACCATCACGGACCGCCGGAGGCCAACGAGAGTTCGCGGATCGACCGCCAGACGCTCGGCATCCTGCTCTTCATCGTCTCCGAGGTGATGCTCTTCGGGGCGTTCTTCGCCTCCTATTTCTTCCTCCGCGTCGTCGTCGACCCGGCGAGCTGGCCGCCCGAGCCCTTCGAACTGCCGAAGGCGGTCGCCGGGATGAACACGGCGATCCTCGTCTCCTCGAGCTTCACGATCCACTACGCGCTGGAGTCGATCCGCCGCGGCAACCGCACCGGCCTGAAGCTCGGCCTGGTGGCCACCTGGCTGCTGGGCGCGACCTTCCTCTTCATCCAGGTCAACGAGTACGTGCACCTTGGCTTCAGCGCCCGCGACCTCGCCTTCGGCTCGATCTTCTACAGCCTCACCGGCCTCCACGGCGCCCACGTCTTCGTCGGCCTGATGCTGCTCTCGTTTGCGACGATCCGCGCTTTCCGCGGCCACTTCGGCACCGCCGAGAAGGACCACCTCGGTGTCGAGGTGCCGGGGATCTACTGGCACTTCGTAGACATCATGTGGATTGTCGTCTACGTCACGGTCTACATCCTTTAGGGAAGGGCCAGCGCCGGCGGATGAGGCTGAACGAGGCCGCCGTCTTCAAATGGGTCGTGATCGTCGGGGTCGCCGGCGCCTTGGTGGTGGCGGTGACGTTGCTGACGCGGCCATTGGTGGGCTCTCTACTTGGCCTGGCGATCGTGATTGCAGGCTGTGTCTACGGATATCGGTGGGCGGCGCAGAAACGTCGCGAACTTGGCTCTGAGAATCTACGTTCGTAGACAAAATGTTGCATTTGGCTCTGTAGTCTGGCAGCTTGCAGACCATGCCCAGGGAGAGCTGGACCGACGAGCGCCTCGACGATCTAAACGCGAAAGCCGATGCCGGCTTTAACAGGCTCGATCAGCGGTTTGACCGCCTCGAAGCAGGTGCCATCAGCCGGGCAGAGTTCGATCGTCGTTTCGATGAAGTCAACAAACGACTGGATCGGGCCGATGAGCGGGTCGAACAGATTGACTCGCGGCTCTACTCGATGAGTCGGACCATGGTGATTGCTGCGGTCACCATGTCTTCGTCGATGATCGCGGGTTTCGGTGTCCTTGCCGCTGTCCTCGCGGCGAAGCTGTAGTTCGACTCAGCTCCAGCGCCGCCAGCGTCAACGCGATCGGGACCGTGGCCGGGCTCTGGTCGACGAAGAAGAAGAGCAGGTCGAAGGCGGGGCAGATGACGGCAGCGAGGACAGCGCCCTGCAGCTGCAGGCGGCGATCGGAGGCGAGCAGGGCACCGAGCGTGGCGGCGATGAAGAGGTCGCCGAAGCCCATCACAGCCGAGCCGAAGGAGGCGAACTGGAGGCGGGGGAGGTCGGCGGCCGGGGCGGCGGCGTTGAGGGTCGCGTTGGGCTCCTGGAGGAGGTTGGAGGAGATCAGGTAGATGTCGATCACCGCCATCGCGTAGATCCCCAGCTTCAACCAGCGCGGTGGGACGACGCAGGCGACGAGCCAGCCGAGGCTGACGCAGGCGAGGGCGGAGAGAGCGAGAGCCGCGGTCTCGCCGCTGAGCGCCCCCTCGGCCGCCCAGGCGATCGCGAACAGCGGTATGACCAGCAGGGCCAGCGGTGGGCGCGAGCCGCGGATCAGCCAGCCGAGCGCGGCGGCGGCCAGCGGCGGTACCGCCACCAGCGCCAGGTAGGTGAGAAAGCGGGCGCTGGCCGATTCCAGCGCGATAGCCGCGACCACGACGACGATCGAGAGGGGCAGGACAAGCGCCCACCAGCGGCTCCGCAGCCGCCCGAGAACCGCGAGCGAGGGGGCGCGGGGGGCGCCGACCAGAGCGGCCTGAACGAGGCTGAGGACTGCGATCGAGAGCCAGAAGGGGAGCAAGCGCTAGACGGAGCCTGCGGCGGCTCGGGCCGGCTGTTCCGCCTCGCCGGAGTGGTGGGGCGAGGACCCCGGGCGGGGCTCGAGGCGCCCAGCCGCGGCGACCGTCCACAGCATTGCCAGCCAGTTGCCGGTCGCGATCGCGATGTGGATCCAAACGATGCCGGCAGGCAGCTCCAGCGCCCACTGGAGGCCGCCGATTGCCCCCTGGAGGGCTAGGAGGCCGATCACCACGGTCAGGGGCTTCAAGGCCCTCCTGTCGGCACCGGGGCGGCGCAGCAGGAACCAGACGGCGATCGCCGCGACGCCGTAGATGGTCGCGATCACGGCGTGGCGCTGGACGACCCACTCCAGGGTCCCGGTGCCCTCGAAATCGAAGCGGTGGACCAACTGCCCTTCGTGGTCGCCGGCGTGGGGGCCCGAGGCGGTGGCGATCGTGCCGGCGAGGATCGTCAGCTGGCCGAGGGGAATCAGCGCCCGCACGGCCCAGACGCCGAGGCGGTCCGGCGAACGGCGCCGCTCCCAGGGTTCGTAGCGCGAACACCAGGCCAGGGCGAAAGCCGCGTCCAGGAGCATCATCGAGAGGATGAAGTGGCTCATCACCAGGCCCGGCGCCAGGTGGTACTTGACGACCAGGGCGCCGAGGATGGCCTGTCCGATCACGCCGAGTGGCAGCAGAGCGCCGAACAGCGCGAGGTGCCACCGATAGGGCGTGCGGAAGAAGGCGAGCACGCTGGCGGCGATCACGGCGAAGCCGACGAACCCGGTCAGCAGCCGGTTGCCGTACTCGATCACCGCGTGGAATTCGAGCGGGGGAGTGGTTCCGCCGTAGCATTTGGGCCAGTCGGGGCACCCGAGCCCGGAACCCGTCAGCCGCACGGCGGCGCCGGTCAGCACGATCAGGGCGAGGGCGGCCAGCGCGACCATCGTCACCTGCGCGTAGCGAGAGGGGGAGATCTCGAGGCGGCTTTTCAAGCGTTCCCGCATCCAGGGTCCATCATGCCAGCGGCCGCCGGGCCGCCCGTGGCTCAGCCTTTGGAGCTGGAAGACCCGCCGCCCGCGTTCTCGAGCAGGAATTCGACGAGGTCTTCGATTTCTTTCGGCGAGAGGAGTTGTTCGTAGTTCTGCGGCATCACGTTCGGCGGGTAGCCTTTCGCGATTTCCGCGTTCGGGTCCTCGATCATCTCTTCGACGTGAGCCTGGGTCTCCCCGGACAGCACTTCGTCGAGGTTTGGCCCGGTGACGCCACCGGATTCGGCGGCGGCGAAGGTGTGGCAGCCGCCGCAGCCGTTGTTGGCGAAGACCTGAGCGCCGGGACCGCCCGCAACCCTCGGCGGGGCGGCGCCGGGGACGCCGGCCCACTGGCCGACGTAGGCGGCGACGTCGTCGAGATCCTGCCCGGTGACGATGTCGGCGGGCATCGAGACGGAAGGATTGTCGTTGCTGGGGCGTGGGTACTCGACCTGCGCTTTGACGACGCCCTCGACCGTGTCCGAGTCGTTGCCTTCTTCACGCGCCGCCGCGAACGCGTGGTCTAGGTTGGGACCCGTCTGCGCGGTGGTCCCCGCCTGCGCCATCGCGTGGCAGGTACCGCATTTCTGGATGAAGAGGGTGCGCCCGCGCTCCGGGTCGGCGTCGGTGGTTCCGCAGCCGGAAGCAGCCACCACGACGGCGGCCAGGGCCACGAGGGCGAGCAGCGGCTTGATGAGTTTCGAAAGGCGGACCATGGGGCGCGATGCGGGCGGGAGTCTATATGTCGGCGCTGCGGCGAAGCGCGTCGTTCGACTGCCCGGGTGGACTATTCTTGAGCCAATCCGCACTAGCTCGAGACACGAATCGATCGGAGGCCGCAGATGCAGGTGAGGGACGGAATGTCGGAGATCACGTTGACCGTCGGTCCATCCCATACCTTGCGCGAGGCGGCGGAGAAAATGGTCGAGAAGGGGACCGGGGCAGCACTGGTGATCGACGCCGAGCTGCCCACCCCGTCGATGCTCACCGAGCGCGATCTGCTGGTCTCGGTCGCGCGCGGCCAGGACCCCGCGCTCGAGCGGGTCGCCGACCACATGAGCGAGGGGGTGCTGACCGCGGCTCCCGAATGGAGCCTGGAGCGGGCCGCGGCCGAGATGTCGCGCCGCAACGTCCGCCACCTGGTCGTCTTCGACGGCGGCGAGCCGGTCGGCGTCCTCTCGATGCGAGACATAGTCCGCTGCTGGACGTCGGACGGAGCAACGTCAGAAATGCCCCTGCCGGGCTGATGCCAAGCAGCTCAAGGACGCAGAGAGGGAAGTGTGCTCCGCACACGACCGACCGAGGACGCCGAGATGCGCCGGCCTCAGCCCGGCAGGGCTGATACTCAGCGCGGCGGGCTGCTGATGGTTTCCACCGGCAGGGCCGCGCCGCGAACCTCTTGGCGGCGGGGGAGCCGGTAGTAGTCGCGGGCGGAGCCGCGGGCGATGCTGCGGAAGGCGGCGAGCAGGAAGATCGCGCCGAAGATGCCCCAGATCAAGGGCTGGAACATGAATCCCCCGGCGAAGGTGCCGCAGACCAGGCCGATGGCGCCGATGGCGAAGAAGGCCGGGGCCCATGAAGGCCGCGGGCTGTGGATCGTCTCGCCCGGCTCGGGCACTTGTCGGTGCTCGGCCATGTCTCAGGCGGCGATGTAGAGGAAGGCGGCGACGAACGAGAGGGCGAAGATCCCGGCGGCGATGCCCCCGGCGACGAGCCCCGCGCTCAGCTGCCTGCGTGCAGATTCGCGATCCATTGCTGCGGAGTTCTATCAGTCCCGCTACACGTTGGCCGCGATGGCCATCGAGAGGAAGAGCAGGGCGAGGTAGGCGAGGGAGAAGAGGTAGGTCCTCAACGCCCAGCGACGGTCGGCGGTGCGGAGCAGCTTGACCGCGAAGGCGATGAAGGCGCCGCCGAGCAGGATCGAGGGGACGACGTAGGCGACGCCGAGGCCGCCGGCGCAGAAGGGCAGCTGGGTCACCGCGTAGAGGAGGACGGTGTAGAGCAGGATCTGGCGCCGGGTCTCGTCCTCGCCGCGGACCACGGGCAGCATCGGGATCCCGGCCTTCGCGTACTCGTCCTTCATCAGCAGCGAGAGGGCCCAGAAGTGCGGCGGCGTCCAGAAGAAGACGATCGCGAACATGTAGAAGGCCATGCCGCTGAGCTCGCCGGTGACGGCCGCCCAGGCGACCAGCGGGGGCACGGCGCCGGCGGCGCCGCCGATGACGATGTTCTGCGGCGTGCGGCGCTTCAGCCAGAGGGTGTAGACGCCGACGTAGCCGACGAAGCCGGAGAGCGAAAGGGTCGCAGCCAGGGGGTTGACGGTCAGCGAGAGGAGCAGGAACGAGGCCGTGGCGAGCGTCAGGCCGAAGATCGTCGCGGCGCGGGCGGAGATGCGCCCCGAGGCGACCGGGCGGGTCGCGGTGCGGGCCATCGTGCGGTCGACGTCGCGGTCGACGGCGTGGTTGATCGCCCCGGCGCCTCCGGCCGAGAGCGCGCCGCCGAGGCAGGTGAGGAAGATCAGGCTGAGCGAAGGATCCCCCGCCACGTACATCGTCGTCACCGTGGTGAAGAGCAGCAGCGATTGCACCTTCGGCTTGGTCAGCGTCAGGTAGTCGCGGACGACGGTGGGGAGAAGGGAACGGGTGGCCGCCGTCGGGTTGGGCGCGGTCTGCGCGCCGGCACCGGATTGCATGGCGGTCAGGCTACCGGCTGCGATTCGCGCGCTGCCGCCTGCTCGCTGCGGCGAGTGCGGTTGTCGACCGCGACGCGGATGTCGCGCAGGGGCCGGGGGCTGCGGACGTCGGGCAGGACGTCGAAGTTGTGCGGATCCGGCGGCGAGAGCGCGAACCACTCGAGCGTGTCGCCGCCCCAGGGATCGTGACCCGCCTCGGCGCCGCCCTCGCGACTGAAGATCGCGTTGAGGAGCGTCAGCAGGATGCCGACGAAGAGGACGAGGGTGCCGATCGAGGAGATCACGTTGTAGGTGGTGACGCCGGTGTCGCCGAAGTACTTGTAGGCGTCGATCACCTGGCCCTCGAAGGTGCCGGCGAAGAACAGCGGCACGTAGCCGAGCAGCAGGCCGAGCAGGATCGTCCAGAAGGAGATCCGGGCGAGGTTCTCGCCCATCGTCCGCCCGGTCATCTTCGGGAACCAGTAGTGGAGCGCGGCGAAGCCGCCGAATACCGAGCCGCCGATCAGGGCGAAGTGGGTGGCGGCGGTGGCGTCGGTCGTGTTCTTGACCTTCCAGGCGGCGGCGACCAGCGAGTGGCAGACCTCGGAGGCGAGGCCGACCGAGATCGCAAAGATCGCTCCCACCGCGAACAGCAGCGGTGCGCGCATCCGCAGGGTGCCGCCGGCCAGGGTGGCGATCAGGTTGAAGATCACGAGCCCGAAGGGCACGATCAGCGCCAGGGCCATCAGCATCCCGAAGTACATCCAGCCGATGCCGATCGGTGCCGTCAGCATGTTCTGCAGCCAGGCAAGGGTGCCGATCGCGGCGATCGCCGCCAGCGAGGCCATCACCACGGTGCGGTTGAAGAGCGGTTTGCGGGCGAAGGCGGAGACGATTTCGGCGATCGCGCCGAAGGCGAAGATCAGGATCAGCATGTAGGTGCCGGTGAAGAAGATCCAGCTCAGGTGCTGCCAGAGGAGCGGCGCGCCGCCGGCTCCGTCGGCGAAGAAGATGCCGTCGTAGTTGCGGTCGATCATCAGCATCGTCAGCGCTGCCAGCAGGACCGGGCCGATCGCGACCATCAGCCAGGAGGAGACGGCTGCAGCCCAGGCGAAGACCGGCAGGCGGCGCCAGGCCAGTCCCGGCGCCCGCATCGTCCGCAGGGTGGCTACGAGGTTGATCGAGAGGAAGAGGAAGCCGAGCGTCGCCAGGCCGGTGGAGGCGGCCCAGGCGTCGACGCCGTTGTTGGAGAGGAAGGCGGTCTCGCTCAACGGCGGCAAAGGGTTGACGCCTGCCTCGGAGGGGGTGAAGGTGAAGCCCGCGTAGAGGATGACGGCGCCGGCGATCCAGAGGGCGGCGCCGATCTGCCCCAGGCGCGGCAGGGCCGTGCCGCGGGCGCCGATCTGCAGCGGCGTCACGTAGTAGAAGAGCCCGAACGCCAGCGGCAGAGCGAAGAAGAAGACCGCGCTGGCGCCGTAGAGCGAGAGCATGCGGTTGAAGGTGACCGGGTCGAGGAAGGTGTTCTCCGGGACCAGCAGCTGGAGCCGCATCAGCAGCAGCTCGATCAGGGCGATGAAGAGGAAGCCGAGGGCGCCAGTGACGAGGATCCGGCCGACGTCCTTGTGGTCGGCTGAGGTCGCGAGCTGCTGCCAGCGCGGGCGGCGGGACGGGAAACCGTCGACGGCGAGCTCGGGGCGCGGGCTGGGGCTCATGGAGTTTCTCCGTTTTCGATCAGTTCGACGACCCGGTCCTGCGCGGTCTGGATGTCTTCTTTCTGGGTTTCGACGAAGGCTTCGTATTCATCGGGCGAGACCACTTCGACCTCGGCTCGCATCGAGGCGTAGCCCTGGCCAGAGAGGGTGGCCGAGTCGCCGACGAAGCTGTCTTCGTCGGTGGTGGTGAAGAAGACGCGATTGGTCTTGCCCGGCACGGCGTCGGCCTTGCGCGCCAGCTCGGCGACGTTCCAGGTGTGGACGACGTCGGTCGAGAGCAGTTCCAGTTCGACCGCGGTGTCGGCCGGTACGACCAGCTTGTAATAGGAGAAGGCGCCGTTGGGGTAGTCGTAGCGCCACAGCCACTGCTGGCCCGTCGCCTTGATCTTCAGCGGCTCGGATTTCAGCGAGGCGAGCCCGGCGGCGCCGGTCGAGGGTTTTTCCCGGGCGTTGTCGGTGAAGACGATGCCGAGGATGAAGAGCAGGGCGGCGAAGAGGGTGAGGAGGGCGCCGACCCGGAACTGCAGGCGGCGGCCGGAGAGCAGCTGGCGCGGCTCGGCGCCGCGCTCGGAGCGGAAGCGCCGCACCACGTAGAGGAGCGCGACGGTGACCGCGACGATGAGGATCGCGGCGGCGGCGATGCCGATCCAAAGCAGGGTGTCGATCTGGTCAGTGCCAGGGGAATGGGGCGCCAAAGCGCGGCCATTCTATTCAGGCGGGGCGGCGCCGCGGTTTCCGGCCGGCCTGGCCCCGCCGACCTATACTCGCCAGCCTCATGAGGAGGCGCTCCCGGCCATCGAACGCGCTCCGCCTCGCGGTGCGGGCTGGCGGGGTCGCGGCGATCGGCGCTGCGGTCACGGTGCCCTTCCTGCGCAAGCGCCTGCGGATCCCGACCCCCGTGACCGTCGCCGCGGTCGCGGCCGGCCCGCTGGGACTGGCGGTGCTGCAGCCGCGCTCCAAGCGACGCGACGTCGCCCTCTACGCGCTGCAGATGTGGGCCTTCACCGTCGCCCACGAGCTGCCCTTCGACGATCCCGAGCGCCTGCGCCAGCGGCTCAAGACTGGCTATCCGATCCGGGTCGACCGGGCGATCGGCGGCGGCCGCCTTCCCAACGCCCGCCTGCAGCGGGCCCTCGCCGGCCGCCCCGGGGTCGGGGTCGTCAACAAAGCCCTCACCTGGACCCACTGGCTCTGGTTCCTCGAGCCGTACCTCGCGCTGACCCTGATCCTCGTCCGCCGCAACGAGCGCTTTCCGCGCGCCGCCCGGCAGATGGCCGCGGTCTTCGACCTCGGCTGCTTCGTCTACTTCGCGGTCCCGACCGCGCCTCCCTGGTGGTCCTCCGAGCAGGGGCTGACCGGCGAAGAGGTGCGGCGGATCATGGTCGAGGTCGGCGAACCGACCTGGGGGCGGGCCTGGGAGCGGCTCTACGACGCGCTCGGCGGCAACCCCTGGGCGGCGATGCCCTCGCTGCACTTCGCCACCTCGCTGCAGGCGGCGCTCTCGCTGTCGGAAGCGGGCAAGGTCGAGGGTGCGATCGGCTGGGGCTACGCCGGCACGCTGGGCTTCGCCCTCGTTTATCTCGGCGAGCATTACGTCACCGATCTGATCGCCGGGGCCGCCCTGGTGGCGGCGGTGAGGAAGGGCGAGCCACTGGCAGAACCCCTCGTTAGCGGGGTAAACGGGGTACTGCAGCGTCTGGAGAGGATCGCCAGCGGGTAATTTCCCCTAGGTGTCTCCGGAAGACTCGGCGAACGGCAACCACCGCTTCCCCGAAATGCCGATATTCACGACCCGGCGGCTGATCCAGACCGTCGTCGTCGTCTTCATCCTGCTCGGCGGGATCTACTTCCTCTTCCCGAAGCTGGTCGGCCTCGGCGACGCCCTGGGCAAGCTCGACGATGCCGATCCGCTCTGGATCGGCATCGCGATCGGCTTCAACGTCCTCGCCTACGCGACCTACATCGCCCTCTTCAAGGCGGTGGTCGGGGGCGACGCGCTGCGCCTGAGCTGGAAAGAGACCTACGAGATCAACATGGCGGGGGTCGCCGGGACCCTGCTCTTCTCGGCCGGCGGCGCCGGCGGTATCGCCGTCACCTACTGGGCGCTTCGCAAAGCCGGGATGCCGCGCCGCGACGTGGCGCGGCGGATGGTCGCCTTCGTCACCCTCCACTACGCCTTCTACCCCTTCGCCCTGATCGTCTTCGGGGTGCTGCTGCGGACCGGGGTCCTCAGCGGCAAGAGCTCGGTCGAGCTGACGATCGTCCCCGCCGGCGTCGCCGGGCTGCTGATCATCCTCGGCGTGCTGGTGGCGCTGATCCCGCCGGACTCCGACCGCCGCCTCGCCCGCTTCGCCCACAGCGAGCGCTCCCGCAACTGGCTGCGGACCGCCGGCAAGGTTCCCGCCACCCTGGGGGAAGGTTTCCGCTTCGCCCTCGGCCTCTTCGCCCATCCCCGCCGCGGTGGCCTGGCGGTGATCGGCGCGGCCGGCTTCTGGGCGTTCAGCATCGGCGTCCTCTGGGCCTCGTTCCACGCCTTCGGGGTGCAGGTGCCGCTGGCCGTGGTCGTCCAGGGCTTCTTCCTCGGCATGGTCGCCAACCTCTTCCCGCTGGCCCCCGCCGGGGTGGGGGCGGTCGACGCCGGCATGATCGGCGCCTTCGTCCTCTTCGGGATTCCCGAGGAGACGGTCTTCCCCGCGATCCTGATCTTCCGCCTGGTCGCATTCTGGATGCCGATCCCACCGGGGATCTTCGCCTTCTTCCAGCTCCGCCACACGGTTCACCGCTGGGACGAGGAGGGCCTGCCGATCGACCGCGGCGGCGCGACCCACTCGCCGGTGGACGAGCTCGCGGAGGTTGTCTTCGACCGCGACGAGAGCTACTATAAAAAGTAAAGTATTAGACTTCGGACGGCGATATGGCTGAGAATAAGAAGGTCGAGGACGTAATCATCATCGGTGGGGGGCCGGCCGGCTACACGGCGGCGCTCTACACCGCGCGCGCCAACCTGGAGCCGCTCGTCTTCGAGGGCTTCCAGTGGGGCGGCCAGTTGCAGAACACCACCGACGTCGAGAACTACCCCGGCTATCCGGAGGGGATCATGGGGCCGGAGATGATGACCCAGTTCCGCGCCCAGGCGGAGCGCTTCGGGACCCGCTTCGTCACCGACGACGTCGACCGGGTCGAGCTTTCCGACGGTGGCGTGCAGAAGGTCTTCCTCGGTGACGAGGAGCACCGCGCCAAGACCGTGATCCTGGCGATGGGGGCGGAGCCGAAACGACTCGGCGTCCCCGGTGAGATGGAGCTCGGCGGCCGCGGCGTCTCCACCTGCGGCGTCTGCGACGGGGCCTTCTTCAAAGGCCAGAAGGTGATCGTGATCGGTGGTGGCGACTCGGCGATGGAGGACTCGATCTTCATCTCCAAGTTCGCCTCGGAGCTGACGGTCGTCAACCGCCGCGAGGAGTTCCGCGCCTCGAAGATCATGTTCGACCGCGTGCGGGAAAAGGAGAACATCGAGCTGAAGACGCCGTTCGTGGCGGAGGAGTTCGTCGCCGGCGAGAGCGGCAAGCTCGGGAAGGTCCGCCTCCGCAACGCCGAGACCGGCGCCGAGGAGGAGCTCGCCACCGACGGCGCTTTCGTCGCGATCGGCCATGTGCCCAAATCGGAGATCGTCCAGGGGCAGGTCGACACCGACGAGGACGGCTACATCGTCACCGAGTCCGGCGCGACCCGGACCAACCTGGCGGGCGTCTTCGCGGTCGGCGACGTCGTCGACCACACCTACCGCCAGGCCGTGACCGCGGCGGGGACGGGCTGCATGGGGGCGCTCGACGCCGAGCGCTACCTGCGCGACGACGCTCCCCCGGTCGAGGCGCACTGGTTCCCTGGTGGCGAGCCGGCGGAGATCGCCACCGGCTCCTGAGCCTCCCCGGTTCTTGAATAAGAAATCCTTACTTATCGAGGACCGGTGGGTCTTCGATATATCTTGGGCGCGTGAGTTCCGCCTGTTCCCATCTCGACTCGGTCACTTACCTCAATCTCCCGGACGGGGTTGACGGCTGCGAAGAGTGCCTGGCGATGGGAATGTCGTGGGTGCACCTGCGGATGTGCCAGACCTGCGGCCACATCGGCTGCTGCGACAACTCGCCCGGCAAGCACGCCACCGCCCATCACCAGGACACGGGCCACCCGATCATCCGCTCGGCCGAGCCGGGGGAGGACTGGAGCTGGTGCTACGTCGACGAGGTGATGATGCGGCTCAAGGGCGACTGAGCATGCGCAGCAGCGGCGCCGGCGCGTAGGCCGCGCCCTTTTCCGTCTGCAGCCGCTCGAGCAGGTCCGCGGCCCGGTCCGGCCCGATCAGCTCGGCGAAGCCAAGCGGTCCCCGGGGCCAGTTGAAGCCAAGCTCCATCGCCGTCTCCATCGCCTCGGGGGTGGCGATCTCCTCGTCCAGGGCGAAGGCGGCCTCGTTGGCGATCTGGGCGAAGAGGCGGCTCAGCACCTCCTCGGCCTCGGGGCCGATGCGGGCCAGTTTCTCCGGGTCGAGGGTGGGGGCGAGGATGCCGAGCTCGGGGTCCAGGTCGCGCTCCTCGCCGTAGTCGTAGTAGCCGTGCCCGCTCTTGCGGCCGAGCCGGCCTTCCTCGACCAGCCCTTCCTGGATCGGGCTGGGCCGCCAGCGCTCCGGCTCGCCGCCCTGGCGGAAGAAGGAGCGGGCGATCTCGAGGTTGACGTCGAGGCCGATCAGGTCGAGCAGCTCGAAAGGGCCCATGCGGAAGCCGCCGCCGAGGCGGACGATGAGGTCGATCGTGGGGACGTCGGCGAGCCCGTCGGCGAGCATCCGCAGCGACTCCAGCGAGAAGGGGCGGGCGAGGCGGTTGGCGACGAAGCCGGGGCTGTCCTTGGCGCGGATCGGCATGCGGCCCATCTGTTCGGCGACCGCGGTGGTCGTCGCCAGCGCCGCCTCCGAGGAGCGCTCGGCGGCGACCACCTCGACCAGCTTCATCAGCGCCGGCGGGTTGAAGAAGTGCATGCCGACGACGCGCTCGGGGTGCGGCACCCCCGCCGCGATCTCGGAGACGCGCAGGGAGGAGGTGTTGGTCGCGAGGACGGAGTCCGGCCCCAGTACGTTCGCCAGTGAGGCGAAGAGCTCGCGCTTCAGCTCGACGCTCTCCGGGGCCGCCTCGATGACGAGATCGCAACCGACCAGGTCCCGCATCGCGGACACGTAGTCGATGCGCTCGAGCGCCGCTTCGGCTTCGTCCTCGCTCCAGCGACTGCGTCCCGTGCCTTTGGCCAGGTCATCGCCGATTCGCAGTGCGCCGCCTTCCAGGGCCTCCGGAGCGGGGTCGAGGAGGATCGTTTCGTAGCCGGCCAGCGCCGCGAGCTGAGCGATCCCCGAACCCATCGTGCCGGCGCCGACGACGCCGAGACGGGAGACCATCACCGGCCCTGGAAGCGAGGCTTGCGCTTCTCGAGGAAGGCGTTCATCCCCTCGACCCGGTCCTCGCTCGCCATCGCCTCGTCGAACAGCCCGCGCTCGGCGAGGAGACCGTCGGCGAGGCTCGTCTCCTGTGCGGTCAGCACCGCCCGTTTCGCCAGCCGCGCCGCCAGCGGCGGCCGCTCGGCGACCAGGCGGGCGAGCTCGATCGCCTCGGTCAGCCAGCCTTTCTTCCCGGCGACGCGATTGACGAGACCCCAGCTCTCGGCTGTCTTCGCGTCCCAGCGGCGGCCGGTAAGCACGTACTCCATCGCCCGCTGCTTGCCGATCGCGCGCGCCAGGCGCTGGGTGCCGCCGCCGCCGGGGATGATCCCGAGGGTGATCTCCGGTTGCCCGAAGCGCGTCTTCTCGTCGGCGACGATCATGTCGCAGGCCAGCGCCAGCTCGCAGCCGCCGCCGAAGGCGTAGCCGGAGACGGCGGCGATCGTCGGCGTCCCGACCGCCGCCAGGCGGGTCCAGAACTCCATCGCCCTGGGGTCGGGCGCGGCATCCAGCGGCCGCTCGGCCATCGCCCGGATATCGGCCCCGGCGGCGAAGAACTCGTCGTGGCCGGCGATCACGATGCAGCGCACCTCCGGGTCGGCGTCGAGGCGCTCGAGGCTGGCGGCGATCTCCTCGCGCATCTCCTGCGAGAGGGCGTTGCGCGCCTCCGGTCGGTTCAGCCGCAGCAGGGCGACGTGGGAATCGTCGACCGCGACCTCGACCAGGCCGGACAAGTCAGGACTCCTCGAAGGGGAGCATGGCGCTGATCCCGGTCGCCTGGCGGCCGATGATCAGCTTCTGGATCTGCGAGGTGCCCTCGTAGAGGGTGGTGACGCGGGCGTCGCGCAGGTAGCGCTCGACCGGGTAGTCGTCGACGTAGCCGGAGCCGCCGTGGACCTGGATCGCCAGGTTGGCGCACTCGACCGCCGACTCGGTCGCGTACAGCTTCGCCACCGAGGTCTCCTCGAGGTTGGGCTTGCCTTCGTCCTTGAGCAGGCCCGCGCGGAGGACCAGCATCCGGCTGGCGTCGCGCTTGAGGATCATGTCGGCGATCATCTCCTGGACCAGCTGGAAGCGGGCGAGGGGGACGCCGAACTGCTTGCGTTCCTTCGCGTACTCGACCGAGGACTGGACGCAGCCTTCGCAGATGCCGACGCAGCCGGCGGCGACGCTGTAGCGGCCGTTCTCCAGGGCGCTCATCGCCACCTTGAAGCCGTCGCCGACCTCGCCGAGCATCGCCTCGTCGCCGACCTCGACCGCGTCGAGTGAGATCTCCGCAGTGTCGGAGGCGCGCAGCCCGAGCTTGCCGTGGATCTCCTGGGTCGTGAAGCCGTCGGAGTCGCAGGGGACGAGGAAGCAGGCGAGGCCGCGGTGCTTCTTCTCGGGGTCGGTCTGGGCGAAGATCAGCGCCACCTCGGAGTAGTTGCCGAGGCTGATCCACATCTTCTGGCCGCTGATCGACCAGCCGCCCTCGGTCTTCGTCGCCCGCGTCCGCAGGTTGGCGGCGTCGGAGCCGGTGTCGGGCTCGGTCAGGCCGAAGCAGCCGAGCGCCTCACCCGAGCAGAGCCGCGGCAGCCACTTCTGCTTCTGCTCCTCGCTGCCCCACTTCTCGATCGAGCCTCCGACCAGCGAGGTCTGGACCGAGACCACGGTGCGGGCAGAGGAGTCGGCACGGCCGATCTCCTCGGCGATCAGGCCGTAGCCGATGTAGTCGAGGCCGCGTCCGCCGTACTCTTCGGCGACCGGCGCTCCGAGGAAGCCGACCTGGCCGAGCTTGCGCGCCAGCTCGCGGTCGAAGCGCCCCTCGCGGTCGTTGTCGCGGGCCTTCGGCAGGATCTCCCGCTCGGCGAATTCCCGCGCCGTTTCGCGGATCAGCTTCTGCTCGTCGCTGTAGGTGAAGTCCATGGTCAGAGTTCCCGCAGCTCTCGGCCCAGGGTCTCGGCGAAGGCCTCCTGCGCTTCGGTGGTGCGCGGGCCCGGGGCGGCGAAGGCGCGGCCGTCGACCGAGGCGACGGCCTGGATCTCGCGCGTGGTCGAGGCCAGGAAAGCCTCGCCGGCCCCGTGCAGATCGTCGACGTGCCAGCTGCCCTCCTCGACCTCGAGCGCCTTGATCATCCGGTCGCGGGTGATCGACTCCAGCACCCCGTCGTCGAGTGCCGGGGTGCGCAGATCGCCCTCGGCCGATACCCAGAAGATCGAGGAGGTCGGCGGCTCCAGCACGGTGCCGTTGGGCCGGACCAGAACCGCCTCGTCGGCGCCCTTGCCCTTGGCGATCCGGGTCGCCTGCATGTTGGCCGCGTAGGAGAGCGACTTGACGCCGTCGAGGATGACGCTGGGGGAGTAGGTGACGGTGGCCAGGTTCATCGTCTCGGGGTGGGCCGGGATCGGCTCGGTGGCGGCGACACGGCGGCCGCCGCGGGTGACGATCAGGCGCAGCTGGCCCTCGATCGGGCCGGCCTGGGCGAGCAGCGCGGTGACCTCCGCTTCCAGGGCCGCGCGGTCGAACTCCAGCTCGATCGCGGCGGCAGAGCGGCCGAGGCGGTCGAGATGGTCGACGAGGGCGAAGGGCTTGCCGCCGTAGAGGCGGATCACCTCGAAGGCGCCGTCGCCGCGGTAGAAGCCGTCGTCCTTGAGGGCGACGGTCGCCTCGGCGGTCGCGGTGACCCTGCCGTCAACGCTCGCCAGCTCTTCGAAGCCCACGCTCACAGCGGCCGAGGCTATCTGGTTCTCCACTACCCGCGGCGGGTGTGGATCGCGCAGCGATCGGGGTTCTTGCGCAGGCACTTCAGCGGCGCCCATTCGATCCGGAAGTGGCTCTGCCAGGCAACCGCGTCCTGGCGGCGGATGTAGGCGGGGGTGATGATCCCGGCGTAGAGGATGCGGCCGGAGCGGAAGGCGACTTCGCAGCGGCTGCTGGTGCGGCTGCGGCTGCGGCAGGTCCCGAAGACTTCGGCGGCCCGTTCGAAGGTGCGGCCGAACTCGTTCTGCAGGGTGTAGACGGCGAACAGCTCGGCGACCGAACGGGTCATCTGCGGCAGGTTCACGCCGGGGTTGGGTCGCGGCGCGCCGGCTTCGGTCGCGGCGATCCATTCCGCGACCCAGGTGGAGACGGTGTCGACCCGGGTCAGGACGTTGGGGAAGCCGGGGTTGCAGAAGGGGCCGCCGGTGCTGATGATCCCCAGCTCCACCGGGGTGCCGTCGGCGCGCTGGCCGATTCCGGGGCCGCCGCTGTCGCCGAAGCAGCCACCGCTCTTCTTGGTCGGCGCGTCGAGGGCGCAGAACTGCGCGGCAGCCGAGAACTCCGGGTAATAGCGCTTCGTCTTCTGCTGGCAGAAGGACGGCGACTGCACCACCATGGAGGTCGCGCGCAGGCTGCCGGGCGCCTGGTTGGCGTTGGCGTTGGTCAGCCCCCAGCCGGCCAGCTGCAGCGCGGCGCCGCCGCTGTAGAGGGCGGCGTCGGCGGGTCCGGCGAGCGCGATCGGCGGCGCGCTGGTCGGCCGGTCGAGGACGAGGATCGCGGCATCGCCGCGGAGGCTGCCGGGGTCGAAGCCGGGGAAGACGTGGGTTTCGACGACTTTGAAGACGTTCTCGCGCAGCGCCTGGTTGAGGCTGGTCGTGCCGGTCGCGATCGCGTACTGGCCGGCCTCGGTGAAGAGGCCGTGTTCGATGTCCTCGACGCAGTGGGCGGCGGTGAGGATCACTCGCGGCGAGGCGACCGTCCCGGTGCAGGAGAAGCCGCTTTTTCCCAGGTCCGCTTCGATGTAGGCGAGCGAGGGGAATTCGGCAATCGTCGCGCCGCGGCCGCCGACGATCGAGGCCTGGGCCTCGCCGCGGGCGCTGGCCGCGGCGGGCAGGACGAGGGCGAGCAGCAGCAGGGCGGCGCCGCAGAGCGCTGCCAGGTGTCGCCGGCGATTCCTCCCCAGGATCCTCATCCCCACCACCCTAGTGGTACCGAACGGTCAGACTGCTTCGAACACGGTGGCGAGCCCCTGGCCGACGCCGACGCAGAGGGTGGCCACGCCGTACCTGCCGCCGCGATGGCGCAGCTCGCGGACAAGGGTTCCGGCGAGGCGGGCGCCCGAGCAGCCGAGCGGGTGGCCGAGGGCGATCGCGCCGCCGTTGACGTTGAGTCGCGCCTCGTCGATGCCGAGCTGGCGGGCGCTGGCGAGGACCTGAGAGGCGAAGGCCTCGTTCAGCTCGACGAGGTCGATCTGATCGATCTCCAGGCCGGCGCTGGCGAGCGCCCGGGGGACGGCCTGGACGGGACCGATGCCCATGTAGGCGGGGTCGACGCCGGCGACGCCGGTCGCGACCACCCTGGCCAGCGGCTCGGCGCCGATTTCGGCGGCACCCTGCTCGGAGGCGATCAGCAGGCAGGCGGCGCCGTCGTTGAGGGTCGAAGCGTTGCCGGCGGTCACCGTCCCGCCCTCGCGGAAGACCGGCCTCAGCTTCGCCAGCTTCTCAGCCGAGGCGTCGGGGCGGGGGCCCTCGTCGGCCTCGACCAGGATCGTCTCGCGCCCCTGGCGGGCCTCGACCGGCACGATCTCCTCGGCGAGCCTGCCCGCCTCGGCGGCGGCCACGGCGCGCTGGTGGCTGCGCAGGGCGAAGGCGTCCTGGTCCTCGCGGCTGATCCCGTAGCGCTCGGCGACGTTCTCGCCGGTCTCGCCCATCGACTCGGTCGAGACGCCGAGGCCGGCCATCCGCGGGTTGATCATCCGCCAGCCGAGCGTGGTGTCGTGCATCGTCTGCGGACCGCGGGGGAGGCCGCGCTCGGGCTTCTCGACCACCCAGGGGGCGCGGCTCATCGACTCGACCCCGCCGGCCAGGTAGAAGTCGCCCTCGCCGGCCTTGACCGCCCGCGCGGCGCTGTTGACCGCCTCGAGGCCGGAGGCGCAGAGGCGGTTGACGGTGGCGCCGGGGACGCTCTGGGGCAGCCCGGCCAGCAGCGCCGCCATCCGGGCGACGTCGCGGTTGTCCTCGCCGGACTGGTTGGCGGCGCCGAGGTAGACGTCGGTGATCCGCTCCGGGTCGACGCCGCTGCGCTCGACCACGGCGGCGATCGCATGCGCGGCCAGGTCGTCTGGGCGGACCCCGGAGAGGGCACCGCGGAAAGCACCCATCGGGGTGCGCAGCGCTTCGACTACGTATGCGTCGGGCATCGGGGCGAACCGTATCCTTGTCGGGTGCTTTTCATTCTGGGGACCCTGGGAATTCTGGCTTTCCTCGTCGGCGTGCTGCTCGTCGTCGGGCACTACTACCCCGGCAGCTCGGCCAGCCTGGTCGACTGGACCCCGACCCGCTCGCCCGAGGTCGAGGCCCAGAACGAGGTCGACGACATCCGTCAGATGATGGAGGCGCAGAACGAGATCCGGCGCCGGCGCGGGGTCCCGGAGATGACCGCGGAGGAGTTGCAGCGGAGCGTCGCCGAGGACGAGCAGATGCGGCTGCGCGGCCGCGGCCCGTTCGAGGCCGGCTAGGTGGCACGGGCGCTGATCGTCGGCTGCGGCTGTCGTGGCCGGGAGCTGGGGGAGCGGCTGCTGGCCGAGGGCTGGGCGGTGCGCGGGACCAGCCGCCGGAGCGAGGGTCAGGAGGCGATCGCCGCGGCGGGGATCGAGCCGGCGCTGGCCGACCCCGACCGGCCGGGGACGATCCTCGAGCTGGTCGACGACGTCGCCGTGCTGGTGCTGCTGCTCGGCGGCGCGACCGGCAGCGAGGAGGAGCTGGCGGCGATCCACGGGCCGCGGCTGGAGCGCCTGCTGGAACACCTGGTCGAAACCCCGGTTCGAGGGATCGTCTACGAGGGAACCGAGGCAGGCGAGGAGATAGTCCGCACCGCCAGCCGCACCTGGCGGATCCCGGTGCGGTTCGCGGCGGACGAGGTGTTTGCCATCCTGGCCGGCGAATCTAAATAGCTAAACTCCGATGGGAATTTAGGTAATAGCCGAAAACGCGAGAGGAGCGGCAAAAAATGGCTCTGCAACTGGGTGACGTAGCACCAGACTTCGAGGCCGACACCACCCAAGGCCGGATCAAGTTCCACGACTGGATCGATGGCTCGTGGGCGGTGCTGTTCTCCCACCCGAAGGATTTCACCCCGGTCTGCACGACCGAGCTCGGCTACATGGCGCGGATCGAGCCGGAGTTCGAGAAGCGGGGCGTGAAGATCATCGGCCTCTCGGTAGACCCGATGGACAAGCACGAGGACTGGGCCGACGACATCGAGGAGACGCAGGGCGCTCGTCCCGAGTACCCGCTGATCAGCGACGCCACCTTCGAGATCTCGAAGGCCTACGGGATGCTGGCTGCGGACGTCTCCGGCGACCCCGGCGACCGTACGCCGGCCGACAACCAGACCGTGCGCAACGTCTTCGTCATCGGCCCCGACAAGAAAATCAAACTCATCCTCGTCTACCCGATGACCACCGGGCGCAACTTCGACGAGGTTCTGCGGGTGATCGACTCGCTGCAGCTGACCGCCAGCAACAAAGTGGCGACGCCGGCCCAGTGGCAGCAGGGGGACGACGTGATCATCGCCGGTTCGGTCTCCAACGACGAAGCGAAGGAGATCTACCCCGATGGCTGGGAGGAGCCGAAGCCCTACATCCGCATCGTTCCCCAGCCGGAGAAGTCCTCGAACTAGCTCAGCTGGTCGAGGCGGTCCAGCAGGTCGCTGAGGATCCGCGCGGTCGCTCCCCAGATGAGCTGCCCTTCGACCTCGTAGGTCGGGGTGTGGATGGGGACGCCGCGCCGGATCAGGCGGCGCATCTCGCAGCCCTCGCGCAGCAGCTCGAGGGAGAAGGTGAGGACGGTCTCGACCTCGGTCGGGTTCGGGGCCAGCGACAGCTCCCGCGGGTGGGGGATGCGGCCGACGAAGGGGTGGACGACGTAGTTGGTGACGAAGGTCCGCGTCGCCGGCAGCACCTCGCCGACTTCGACCCTGGCCGGATCGAGGCCGATCTCCTCCTCCGCCTCGCGCAGGGCGGTGGCCTGCAGGTCGGCGTCGCCCTCGTCGCGGCGACCGCCCGGGAAGGAGATCTCGCCGGCGTGGCGGCGCAGGTCGGCGCGGCGCTCGGTGAAGATCAGGCCCGGGTCCTCGGGCCAGCCGTAGAGGGGCAGGAGCACGGCCGCCTCGACGGTGCCGCCGATCAAACGATGACCTGGACGGTGCCGCCGTCCACCGACCAGGCGGCGCCGGCGACGTAGGAGGCGCGCGCGGAGCAGAGGAAGACGATTGCCGCGGCGATCTCCTCCGGCTGAGCGAGGCGGCCGATCGGGCGCTTGGCGCCGGCTTCGGCCAGCGCGTCCTCACGACTCGCGGCGCCCGAGAGCGCGTGCGACTGGTCCAGGAGCCCGCCGGGCTCCATCCACATCTCGGCTTCGACCGGGCCGGGGGCGACGGCGTTGACGAGGACGCCGGTCTTCGCGTAGCGGTCGGCGAAGAGCCGGGAGAGCGAGAGCTCGGCGGCCTTGGCGACCGAGTACTCGGCCATCGCCGCCGAGGGCCGCTTGCCGGCGGTCGAGCAGACGTTGACCACCCGGCCCCAGCCGCGCTCGACCATCGCCGGGATCGCCGCCCGCATCGCCCGCAGCGGCGCCATCACGTTGAGCTCGTACTGGAAGCGCCAGTCCTCGTCGGGGACGTCGTCGAGGTCTCGCCACCGGGCGGCGCCGGCGTTGTTGACGAGGACGTCGAGGGCGCCGAAACGATCCACCGCCGCGGCCAGGATCCGCTCGCCGGCGTCGTCGGCGGTGACGTCGAGCGAGAGGAACGCCGCGGCGCCGCCCGCCGGGTCGGCGACGCCGACCGCCTCCTCGGTCACTGCCGCCAGGCGCTCCTCGCCGCGCGCGACCAGGACCACGTTGGCGCCCTCAGTGCAGAGCTGCAGCGCGGTCGCGCGGCCGATGCCGCTGCTGGCGCCGGTGACGACGCAGGTCCGCCCGCTCAGCCCAAGGTCCATCAGTTCGCCTCCAGGCGCTCGACGACGTGGACGTGCGCTTCGCCGGCGAGGACCTTGTGGACGGGGCACCTGGTCGCGATCGCGAGCAGCCGCCGGCGCTGCTCCGCGTCCAGCTCGGCCGGCAGCTTCAGCCCCACCTGGAAGTCGGCCGGCACCGGCCCTTCGTAGCTCATCTCGACGTCGACCTCGACCGGGCCGACGTCCCAGCCTTTGCGCTCGGCGTACATCTCGACCGTGATCGCGACGCAGCTCGCGAGGCTCGCCGCCAGCAACCGGGTCGGGCTGGGGCCGGTGTCGGCGCCGCCGGCCTCACCGGGCTCGTCGACTCTGACCCGATGGCCGCCCTCGATCTCGACGTCGTGGGCGTAGCCCTCGTCCCGGCGGGCGACGATCCGCACGCTCAGCCCTTGCCGCGGCCCTCGAACAGGGCGGGGTCGTCGACGTCGGCGAAGCGGGCCAAGGCGTAGACGGCGTCGGAGGCGCGGTTGACGAAGTGGATCACGGTCTCGCTCGCGATCTCGCCCTGTTCGTTCAGTTCGGAGATGCGGCGCTCGGCACGGCGCACGGTGGTGCGGGCGACGTCGAGCTGGGCGGAGAGCTGGTTGCCGCCGGGGATGACGAACTTCGGCGGCAGCTCGACCCGGACCATGTAGCGGTCGATCAGCTCCTCCAGCTCGGCGACCATCGCCTCGGTCGTGCGGCTGACCCCGTCTTCGAGTCGCTCGGCAGCCTCGGGCGCGGTCGCCAGCTCGGCCCCGGCGACGAAGAGGTCGTCCTGCAGGCGGAGGACGTCGGCGGCCAGCTCGGCCTGGTCGGGACCGCAGAGTGCGCGGGCGACGCCGAGCTGGGAGCAGGCCTCGTCGAGGGTGCCGTAGGCGTCGGTTCGCGCGTGGTGCTTGGGGACGCGGCCGCCGTACCAGAGCGAGGTGGTCCCGTCGTCGCCCTTCTTGGTGTAGATCTTGACCACGTTCAGCGCACCGGGTTGAAGGCGAATCCGGTCATCACCTTGGGGAAGAAGAAGGTCGACTTCGGCGGCATCACCGTCTCGGTGTTGGCGATGTCCTTCACCTGCTCGACCGGGACCGGGCGCTGGATGAAGGCGACGTCGTACTCGCCCTCGTCGACCATCCTCAGCGCGTCGGGAACGCTCTTCGCGTATTCGAGGCCGTCGCGCTCGTCGATGTCGTGGTCGCTCATCCCGGCCAGGTCCTTCAGCACGAGCGTCTCGAGGATCGCCGAGTCGAGCCGGCGGTAGGCCTCCGGTTTGCCCTCGAGCCGGCGGTCGACCTCGCCGGAGTCCTTGAGTCGCAGCCGGAAGGCGCGCTTGTGGAAGGCGTCGTAGAGGCCGAAGACGCCGACGCCGTCCTCGCCACCGGGGTCGATCTCCTCGCGGGGGACCTCGGTCACCTCGAACAGCTCGCGCAGGCCGCTGCCGAGGCGCCCCTGGCGCTCGGGGTCGTCGGCGAAGCCGGAGAGGAGGCGGTGGGTGGGGAAGACGGTGAGGCCAGGGTCGTCGAGCCCGGTAAGAGACATCAAGGTGTAGTTGTGGGGCCCCTCGCCGCCGATCTCGTCGCGGAAGGCGCGGGCGGTCTCGTAGCGGTGGTGGCCGTCGGCGATCAGGAGCTGGGCGTTGGCCAGGCACTCGGTGACGGCTGCGTGGACGGCCGGATCCTCGACCTTCCAGAGCCGGTTGACGGTGCCGCTTTCATCCGTCGCCTCGCCCCAGGGCTCGTCCGGCAGGGACGGCGCGACCAGCGGCCAGGCGTCCTCGGTGGAGAGCGAGAAGATCGGCGAGAGGTTGTAGCCGCTGGCGCGGGTCAGCTCGAGGCGGTCGAGCAGCGGGCCGGGGTGGGTGCGCTCGTGGGGCCGGACGGTGCCGCTCTCGTAGTCCTCGACCCGCACGCGGGCGAGGATCCCGTTGCGGCTGTAGATGTTGCCGTCGGGGGCGGTGTAGTCCTGGGTCAGTGCCCAGAGCGAGGGCTCCTCGTCCTGGGCAAGCGCGCCGTCGGATCTCCAGCTCCCGATCCGCGCCGCCGCCTCGGCATAGGGGTCGCCGCTCGGGTCGCTGTCGGGATCGGCGGGGTCGAACGGTTTCGGCAGGTCGATCGCGACCGCGTTGTAGGGCGAGCGCTCCAGCAGCGCCCGCCGCTGGGCGGCGTCGATCACGTCATAGGGCGGCGCCGCGACCGCGTCCAGCGAGCCGACCTTCCCGAGGTCGTAGTGCAACGCCTGGAACGGGAGCACCTCAGCCATCGCCCAAGAACCTACACTTGCCTCAGTCGGGGCGTGGCGCAGCCTGGTAGCGCGCCGCCTTTGGGTGGCGGAGGTCCCCGGTTCGAATCCGGGCGCCCCGATATTTCGCCGTGGCCCGCGCCGGCGGCTAGGGTCGGTGGCTCATGAGCTCCGGGGTTGCAATTGCGCTTGGTGCCGTCGTCGGCCTGGCGGTGGGAATCGCGATAAGCGTTGCCACCGACCTGCCGTTGGCGCCTGAGGTGGGCCTGCTCGGCGGCGGTGCGATCGGGTGGCTCGTGAGGCGAGATCGCTGACCGGCACCGGCCACCTCCTTCGATAGGCGGCTGCCAGACGACCAGGGATCGGGTGCCGTCGTGCTTCGCAATCGCCCGATCCATTCGGACGGAGGCTTGGAGGGCATGCGGTGGTGGTCGCTCTCGCCCAAGGCCGGGCGCCATCAAGTTCTCCCCCCGAAGAGCCGAAGAATGAGGAACCAGTGATGAACGAGTTGTTTGGAAACCAGGCGGCGCAGGTGGGCGAGGGTCATGAGCGGCGCCGGGTCGAGCGGGCCGTGTTCGAAACCGATCGCCAGTTGATCGAGGGCGATCTGACCCTGCCGCCGGCCGGCTACCAGAGCCGCTTCTCGGACTCCCTCAACCGCGGCGAGTTCGAGTTCGTGCCGCTGACCAACGCCAAGCTCACCTCGCTGGCCGACGGCAAGGTCACCAACCTTCCCTTCCTGGTCCTCTCCAAGCGGCAGATCCGGATCGCCTACCCGGTCGAGGAGTAGGCGCTAGTCGCGCCGCGCACGTCCTCGGTTCGCCCATGAGCCGAGGTCGATGACGAAGGCGAGGATGACGATGAACCACTCGAAGCCGCTGACCTGGTTGCTGCTGGCCGACCACATGACGGCATAGGCGAGCGTCGTCCAGGGCAGCAGGAAGAAGCCGAGCAGCGGTACGAACCAACTGTCGAACGCCCGGCTGAGCAGGTCCGAGAAGAGGAAGATCGCGAACAGCGCCAGTCGTGGCGAGATGAAGGCGAGCAAAACGACCAAGCAGCCCATGCGCAGACGCTACCTTCTCTGGAGGAGGCCAAAACAAGGAACGGGTTCAGATGAACAGACTTGGAAAGCTGATGACGATGATGCACCCGGAGAAGACGCAGTTGGTGTCGCCGCAAGAGGCGCTGCCCGGGCGCAGCGAGCGCGCCTTCGAGGTGCCGTCGACCCACGCCGTGCTCGGCACGCCGCTCGAGCCGCCGTTCCCGGCGGGGATCGAGGTCGCCTACTTCGCGCTCGGCTGCTTCTGGGGCGCGGAGCGGCTGTTCTGGGAGATGGCCGGCGTCTACTCGACGGCGGTCGGCTACCAGAGCGGGAGCACGCCGCACCCGACCTACGAGGAGGTCTGCACGGCGAAGACCGGCCACGCCGAGGCGGTGATGGTCGCCTTCGACCCGCAGAAGACCACCTACGCGGACCTGTTGAAGGTGTTCTTCGAGGAGCACGACCCGACCCAGGGCATGCGCCAGGGCAACGACGTCGGCACCCAGTACCGCTCCGGCATCTACTTCACGAGCGATGCCCAGAAGGCGACCGCGGAAACGGCGCGTGACGCCTACGACCAGGCTCTGCGCGCCGCCGGCAAGGACGCGGTGACGACCGAGATCCAGCCCGCCGGGCCCTTCTACTACGCCGAGGACTACCACCAGCAGTACCTGCACAAGGTGCCCAACGGCTACTGCGGCCTGAAAGGCACCGGCGTCGCCTGCAGCATCCCCGCCGCCGCGTAAAGGGCGCGGCGGTGCCCGCCGGTCGGGCCGAATAGCATCCCCGCCTTCGTGGCACCCTCCTTCGGCTCCTACATAGCCGGCTGCCTTGCCCTGATCGGGATCGTGGCGGCGCTCGGGCTCGGCGGCTACTGGCTGCGGCGCTGGATCGTGCCGGAATTCACCGGCGCCCTGGCGCGGCTCGCCGACGCCACCCTGGCGATCGCGATGCTGGTCGTCTGCCTCGAGATCCTCGGCTCGCTCAGCCTCCTCTACTTCGGCTGGATCGTCGTCCTCTGCGTCGGTGTCGGGCTCGGCGCCGCCTGGTTGGGCCGCTCGAAAGCGGGCGGTCAGGGGCAGGAGGTTGCGGCGCCGCGGGTCGAGACGATCGCCCTGGTGATCGCCCTCGCGGTCGCCTCCTGGACCGTCGCCGAGTGGACCTTCCCGACCCAGTCGAGCCTCGACTTCGGGATGTTCGGCGGCGACACCACCTGGTACCACATGCCCTTCTCGGCGTTCATCGCCCAGGAACACTCGACCGTCCCGCTCCACTACACCGACCCGCTGCGGCTGGCCGCCTGGTTCTATCCGGCCAGCACCGAGCTGGTCAACGCGGCGACGATCGTGCTCTTCAAGAGCGACTGGCTGGCGCCGCTGCAGAACCTGATCTGGCTGCCGATCGGGCTGCTCGCCGCCTGGTGCATCGGCCGCCCCTACAAGGTCGGGCCGGCGACGCTGGTTGCCGCCGCGATCATCCTCGACGCCGGGGTGATGATCGAAACCCAGCCCGGTGAGGCGCGCAACGACATCATGGGGCTCGCCTTCCTGCTCGCCTTCGCCGCCTTCCTGATCAACGGCCACCAGCGCCGAGCGCCGTCGTCGGGGGCGGTGGCGGACCTGCCCGAGCGCGACGCGCCGCTGCTCGACAAGGGGCCGCTGGTGATGGCCGGGATCGCGGCCGGTCTCGCCGCCTCGGTGAAGACCACCTTCCTGGTTCCGGTCGTGGCGATCACGCTCGGGGTGATCATTTTCAGCGGCCGCGGCCGGCGCTGGACCACCGCCTGGGTGATGGGGCTGCCGATGCTGATCGTCGGCGGCTACTGGTACCTGCGGGCAGCCGTCAAGACCGGCGGCAACCCGATCCCGATCACCAAATTCGGGCCGCTCAACCTGCCCAAGCCCGACCAGATGCCGCTCGACCCGCGGCCGCGTTTCGCGGTCATCGACTACATCACCGACCCGACCATCTACCGCCGCTGGTTCTTCCCCGAGCTCGACAATGCCTTCGGGCCGCTGTGGCCGCTGATCCTGATCATGGCCGTCTCGGCCGCCTGTTACATCGCCTTCCGCTCACGCAACAAGATCCTGCGGGTGGTCGCCGTCGCCTCGCTGCTGACCGCGGTCGTCTACGTCTTCACGCCGCTCACCGCGGCCGGGCAGGAGGGCTCGCCGACGGGGTTCTTCACCAACACCCGCTACCTGGCGCCGGGGCTGATCCTGGCGATGGCGATGCTGCCGTTGGCGCGGCCGTTACGGGCGCCCGACCGGCGGGCCTGGCAGACCCTGCTCTTCCTCACCGGCGTCTTCGCGATCTCGGCCCTGACCACGCCGCGCTGGTTCACCAGCTACCTCGTCGGCACCGTCTTCCTGACGCTGTGCCTGGTCTGGGCGCCGGCGGTGCTCTCGATGGCGCGCTCGCGCGCCCGGGTCAGCCGCGCCGCGATCGCCGCCGTCGCCGTCGTGGTCATCCTCCTGGCGGTCGTCCTCGGACGCGCCCAGCAGGTCCAGTACGCCGAGCAGCACTACGTCAACCCGGACCCGTTCCTCGGCGAAGGCGGGCCGAAGGAAGCCTACGAATACACCCAGAAGCTGCGCGACCAGCGGATCGGGATCATCGGCTCCAGCCAGATCATCTTCGGCCAGTACGGGTTCTACGGCAACGACGTCAGCAACCACGTCGAGTACATCGGGGTCAAAGGCCCGCACGGGGCGAACCGGCTGCCGACCAGCTGCGGGCAGCTGCGCAGCCTGATCAACGAGGGCGAGTACGACTACCTGGTGATGAGCCAGTACACGCAGGACACCGGCCCCTACAACGCCGGCATCGCCAACCCGTACCAGTTCCCCGTCTACGCCTGGGTGAAGGGCGACCCGGCGGTGAAGCTGGTCGTCAAAGACAACAAAGCCTCTCCCCAGCCCGACTACGTCTTCAAGGTCAACGGCGAGCTCGACCCCGCGGCCTGCAAGCCCGAACAGCGGCCGGAAGTCCCGGGCGAAGAACCGGTCGAGTAGGGCCCGGCAAACGAGATGGCAATTCGACCCCTGTGGAGGGTCGAATTCCCGTCTCGTTTAGGCGCGGCCGGCGGCGAGCGTGTGCTCGCGGACCAGCTCGGCGGAGCGCTGCGGCTGCTCCCACCAGAACATGTGGCCGACGTCCGCGAGGGTCTCGAAGCGGGCCGAGGGCATCAGGCCGGCGATCGTCTCGCCGTTGGCGTAGGGGAGGACGCCGTCGACGGTGCCGTGGACGATCAGCGTCGGGGTGGCGATCTCGCCGAGGCGGCCGCTGGTGTCGTGGCCGAGGATCGCCTGCAGCTGAAGCTGGATGATCTCCCGCGCGGCCGGGACGCTGGTCGCCATCTCGTGGAAGGCGGCGAAGGCGCTCTCGTCGGCGCGAAAGGCGGGGGAGAGGTTGACCTCGTAGCCGGCCCGGATCGCCTGCTCGCGGTCGCCGGAGGAGAAGCCGGCGAGCAGCTTTTCGGCGTTCCCCTGCGGCATCAGCTGCGATCCGGGACCGCCGCAGTAGGTGCAGCCGAGGGCCAGCGAGCGCAGCCGGCCGGGGTGGGCGAGGGCCAGCTCCTGGGCGATCATCCCGCCCATCGAGATGCCGAGCACGTGCGCGCTTTCCCAGCCGAGCTCGTCGAGCAGCGCCGCCGTGTCCGCGGCCATCTCGGCGATCGTGAACGGCTTCGAGATCCGCTCCGAGAGCCCGATCCCCCGGTTGTCGAAGGCGACGACGTCGAAGCTCTCCTCCAGGGCGCCTTTGAACGGCTGCCCCCAAGCCACGTGCGTCCCGCTCATCCCCTGGATCAGCAGCAGCGGCTCACCGGAGCCGGCGCGCTCGTAATGAAGCTCGGTCCCCCTGACAGCGACCCTCGGCATCCGCCGATCCTACGCCAGCCGCCCGCCCAGCGCCTAACCTTGACCCCGAGCCCCCGTAGCTCAGCTGGATAGAGCATCGGACTTCTAATCCGACGGTCGCAGGTTCGAATCCTGCCGGGGGCGCTGAAATCCGCTTGGAAGCGACGGCGGGCGCGTAGAACATTGTAGTACACTAAGTTCCTCTCGTACCACAAGATAGGACACGTCCATGAGCGTTCACAAGACCAACCGTAAGTCCAAGCCCTTCGTGGCTCGTTGGCGGGACGAGGAGGGCAAGCATCGTTCCCGGTCCTTCGCCACGCGGGAGGAGGCGGAGGCTTTTGATCGCCAGCAGCACAAGAAAGGAAACGTCCTCTACCACGTCGTTTATAAGCACGAGACCTTTGAACAGGCCGCACGTGCCTTGGTGGATCTGGTCGCCTTCAGCCAGCGTGAATCCCCCGGCGAGCCCCGTTCACTGTTTCTGGACATCGAAGGTCATCGCAATTCGGAGGGTGGATTTGACCACGACATGTTCGAGCTGCAAAAGGAGTTCCTAATTGGCTACCTATTGCAATTTATGACCGAGATGCGCACGCCGCTCTATCACGTTCGCAACAACAAAGGGCAGCGGGATGACGTTCCTGAGGGCGTCTACTTCGAGGGTCAGGAGGCGCCGCCCCCCGATGTCGAAATCCGTGAAGTGGTACGAGGTGACGACCTCGCTTAAGCCCAGTCGGGTAGACCAGTATGTTCGCGGGAGTTCCCTTTGAAGCGTAAAGACGCAACTCAACGACTCGAAGAGCTACTCACCAATGCCGCTGCCGGTGGCCGGCATGCTGCCATGGTGGATGAGATTTGGCTTTTCGGTTCCTATGCGCGTGGATCGCTGACTCCAGGTGATGTCGATCTTGAGATCGTGATTACGCCGGATGAGAAATATCGGCGAGATGAGGTTCGCGCTTTCTCTGGCTATCGGCATCCTGGCTACGATTTCCTATATGAGCTGCGTGGCAGGCGACGCGGCTACGAGATAGGGATTAATCGGTCTAGTGAAATCGACTTTCCGGAGAAAATCCTCCTTTTTCAGCGCGGTGAAGATCTGCAGCAGGCGTTGGGTCGACTGCGAGCAATCCCGGAGGATTCGGGGGCCGGACGAGCTGAGCGCGACCCAGTCGTTCCACAGCTAGAGGGACTCGACAAGGAGCTGACGCGCTCCGAGCGAGCAGAACTCAGCGCATTATCTTCCTCTGAATGGATCGAGCTTGAACGATTAACGCTTGAGGGCGAAACCAGCACTCCTGAAGCTGAGGAAGCGTTGCACCGGCTCTACGCTGAGGGAAGTCCGCTTGGACGAGCGGCGGCTGCTGTGCTTAGTGAGATGGGCCAACGCGGCATTCCTGCGGCCACGGTTCGGGTTGGCGAGAATGACATTGGAAATCGGTGGTCGATGCGAAAGCTCAGGTCTGATCCTTCTGAGCTCGTTGAGCCAACCTACGCGGTTGGTTGGCTACGGGCAGTCGAGGATGGCGTGGCGTTCTTGGCATATGGCGGCAACGAGTATTGGCACGTATTGAAGCCGAAGAAGAAAGGGCCGATCCCGGTGCTGATATTGCGGGTTGGGCGGGGCGTTCCCGAGAGTGGCCTAAAGGAATTCTGTATGCACTCACCCAGTGGGCGTTACGAGCTCCTGCCGGAGCTATATCGCTGGGTGCAAGGAAGCAAGCCCTAGTTGGGCCGAAGGTCCCGATTTAGTTTCCTCGCCGGTAGGTCTGCGATGATTCTGGCGATGGAGCAGCCCGCGCACATCAAGGTCAGCGGCGCTCTCGAGGGCGAGTTCATCATCACCGAGGAGCGCAGCGCCAACGAGTTCGTGATCACCCGCGACACCTCCTGGCAGGCGATGCTCGGCAAGGGCGAGCGTGAGGCCACCGAGGAGGAGGTCGCCGCCCTAGAGGCAGAGCACGGGCCGTTTCAGCCCGCAGACGGCGAGGGGTAGTCCTTTGCCCATCCGGCGGGGCCGGGCCCGCGTTCTTTTCAACGAGGGCGCTTTCGCCGAGGATACGATGCGAAGTGGCCGCGCGGGAGCCGAGGTGCTGCGGAAGGCGCGCGCTCAGTTCGAGCAAGAGGGGGTCGAGATCAAGGCGCTGCGCCGCTGCGATCTCGAAGGCCGCGATGGCACGAATCTCCCCGCATGCTTCAAGGTCTACCTGCCGGCTCCGAGCGGCAAGTTCGGGATGGTGTTCCGCTTCATCCGCGACAGCGAGGGCGTCGCGCTTCGCTATCTCGCTTTCGGCGTGCGGCATCACCCTCGCGACTCCCATGCGCAGACCGTCTATGAGACCGCCCACCGGCGTCTCCACGGCGGGCTGCCGTAGGAGTTTTGTTTCCGGGTCTGAATCGTCGCCGGAAAACTTAGTCCCGAAATTGGTCCCCAACTCCAGCTAACTCAGCCGAACTCCTTGGACAGAATCGAATTCCTTGGAGCAGATTCGCCCTGTTGGACACCTTCCGGCTGAACTTCTAATCCGACGGTCGCTGGTTCGAATCCAGCCGGGGGCGTTTACTGGCGCTGGCCGTCTCCCCGTTCGCGCTGACGCTGCTGCTTCCAGGGCAGCAGGGGGAGGCCCCAGCGGGCGCATCCGAGGCCTTCGGCGTGGGGGAGGAGCCTTCGTTTGTGGCCGCGCCAGTCCCAGTAGCCCCGCGGCATTTCCGCCGCGAGTTCCCAGATCACGTTGGGGTAGGCGCCGCCCTTTGCCATCTCGTGCAGGATCGGCCAGCGCTTCGAGGTGGCCATGGCCTGCTCGGCTTCGAGCCTTGCGGCTCGATCGCCCTGGCGGCGGGCCTCCCCCCACTGGAGGAACCAGAGGCAGGAGACGACGCCGGTGACGCCGGCGCCCACCTGGTAGCGGTTGGTGGTCAGGCCTTCGTCGGGGACCCGGGAGGGAGCGAAGGTCTTGGGCACCGGGATCCCCTTCAGCATCTCGCGGACCGTGGCGTCGTGTTCGGCCGCTTTGACGACCTGCGCCGGCATCGCGTCGAGCCAGGTCTCCGAGTCCACCTTTTGCAGCCAGCCGAGCCGTTGTTCGAAGGCGGCCTGGTCGGGGACCGCTGCCCTCATCTGCACCACGTAGCCGTCTTCTGCCCAGAAGGCCGACATCTGCCGGTTCCCGGAGCCGCCCTGGTTGGCGAAGAACTCGGCCCGGGTGTCGACCTGGGCGGTGGTCCCCAGGACGGGAGCCTCGATCCAGCGCTGGCCGTGGGGATGCGGGCTGCGCCGCGCCGTGGAGATCGCCGTCGCCAGGCTTTCGCGACGCCAGGAGAGCTCGACTTTGCGCTGGCGCACCGACGGCGGGAACATCCCCGACTCGGTGCCGTCCTCGTGCATTTGGATCGTTTCGTAGGGAATCGGCCTGCCGGTGACGAATTCCATCGACCCTTCGGTTCCTTCGGGGCCGCGGTACTGGCTGACGTTTTGGACCCGCCAGCCGGGGCCTTCGAGCAAGAGCAGCGGCGTCGATTCGGCGAACCGGACGAGCTCGGCCGCATAGGCGCTGGTGGGATGTTTGGTGCCGTTTCCGCCGAGGAAGACGAGAGCGACGGCGACGGCGACGGCGCCCGTGGTCGCCATGGCGAGGGCGAGCCGGCGCGGGTGGTGCCGCCGCGGAACCTCGATCTCGAGCGGGGAGGAGGCCGACTGCTCGCTGTCGAGATCGGCGAGCAGCTCGGCCTCCATCTCCTCGAGGCGAAGCGCGTCGAGCCGGCCCGGGTCGACCGGGTCGGCCGCGGCGAGCGCCAGCTCCAGCTCGCGTGTGTTCATCGTGCTTCCTCCGGGTCGAGTTCGGGATTCGGGGATCCGGCCGATTGGCGGTCCTCCAGCAGGGCCAGCAGCCGGCGCCGGGCGCGATGGAGGCGGCTGCGGGCGGCGAGCGACGAGATCCCGAGCACCTTTGCCGCTTCCCCCGGTGAGAGCTCCTCCCAGGAGACGAGCAGGAGCAGCTCGCGGTCGCCGTCGCTCAGGCCGGCCATCGCCCGCAGCACCTCGGCGGCTTCGCCGCCGGGTGTGGCGTGGGTCGCGAGCTCGGATCGCAGCGACTCGGCGAGGCGCAGGCCGAGGCGGGTACGGCGCCGCTCGCCGCGGTGCTGATTGGCGATCACCCGGCGGGCCACCGCGTAGAGCCAGAGCCTTGCCGCGCTGCCGATCGGGACCTCGCCCAGGCGTCGCCAGGCTACGAGGAAGGTCTCAGCGACGACGTCGGCGGCGTCCTCGCGATCCTCGACGCGCCGCAGCGCGTAGGCGAGGATGGCCTGTCCCTGCTCGCGGTAGAGCCGGCTGAAATGGACCTGTGCCAGCTCGCGTTCGAGTGCCCCCGCCTCGATCTGACTCTGCGCCATCGTCTCTATATGTCCGCTTCAACCCGAACGTTGCAGGGCTCAACCCCGGCGCCACTCGAGCAGGTGGTCGAGCGCGATCCGCAGCACCTGCAGCCTGGTTCTACCCGGATGCTCGGCGACGATGAAGTTGCTGCCGATGAACAGGGAGAGGGTGAGGAGGCTGCGGGCCTCGACGTCGTCCTCGTCGGCGCAGATGGGGGTGAAGAGCGCGCGCAGGTACTCCATGCGCTGGTTGTCGATCCGGTGCAGCCGGGCTGCGACCTCGGGGTCTCGGCGGGACCAGTCACGCAGGGCCAGCTCAACCGGCAGCAGCTCGGGCGAGTTGGAGGCCATCTGGAAGAGATGGCGCAGTTTCACGCGCGAATCCTTTGAGCTGCTCTCGACCTCGGCGATGACGTCGCCAACCACGCTCTGTTCCCAGTGGTCGAGCATTGCCTCGAGCAGCGCCGCCCGGCTCTTGAAGTGCCAGTAGAAGCCACCCTTGGAGACCCCGAGCCGGGCAGCCAATGCTTCGATCCGGATCTCCTCGGGCCCGCCGCTCGCCAGCGCTTCGAGGGCCGCTTCGACCCATGCGGCGGGGGGAGTCTGCGCCTTGGCCATGGCGCCATCTATACGGCACCGTATTGACAGATGCAAGCAGGCTTCCTAAAATCCATACGAACGCGTATGGAAAAGCACGAGATGAGACTCCTGAGGGCCGAGCACGAATGCCGGCCGATGCGCATCCACGATCTGATTCCGGACTTCACGCTGGAAGACGTCTGGGCCCTGCCGATGCGGGGTGGCCCCGACGAGTTCCCCGCCCTGCTCGATCTGGCCCGGTCCTTCGATCCATCCGAGGCGGAATCTCTCCCCACTCGTTTCCTCTGGAACCTCCGCGACCGCCTCGGAGATTGGTTCGGCCTCGGCAAGATCTCGGCCTCCGTCGACGGTGACGCGGCGGGGGAGCAGTCGATCCCCGGTGCCGCCGAGACCTCGCTGCGCGACCGCCTGCCACCCGATCTGCGCGGCACCGCCGGGGACTTCTCCTTCGGCTCGCTCCCCTTCGTGCCCCTCTACCGCACCGATCGCGAGGCGGCCGCCGAGGTCTCGAACAAGACCATCCACGGTGTCGCTCATCTCGCCTGGGTGGACCGGGGGGACGGTTGCTGCGAGGGGAGGATGGCCGTCTACGTGAAGCCACGCGGCGCTTTCGGCCGGGCCTACATGGCGCTGATCAAGCCGTTCCGGTACTGGGTCATATACCCGGCGCTGATGCGGCAGATGGAGCGGGCCTGGGAGGCGCGGGCAGGCCGCGGAGGGTGAGTCTGGCGGCGGGCTTCACCGTGCTGGGCTCAAGTGCCGCGCCGCATCTGCCGAAGGGGGCGAGGTGCGTGCCAACCAGTCCGAAGCAGTGCGATCCCGTCGCCGGAGCATCGCCCTCCTGCTCGCCGCCCTCGCGGCGCTGAGCCTCGCCGCCTGCGGCTCGGGCTCGAGCGGCAAAGAAGGCGGGGTGCTGCGGGCGACCTTCGGCTCCTTCCCCGACTACCTCGACCCGGCGCTCTCCCACTCGGAGGAAGGCTGGACGGCGATCTACAACACCTACGTCCCGCTGCTCACCTACAACCACGCCGACGGCAAGGCCGGCAGCGAAGTCATCCCCGGCCTCGCCCGCTCGCTGCCGGAGATCAGCCCCGACGAGAAGACCTACCGCTTCCAGCTGCGCGACGGACTGCGTTACTCCGACGGGACGACGGTCCGCGCCTCGGACTTCAAACGCGCGGTCGAACGCGTCTTCCTGCTCAACTCCAGCGGCTCCCCCTTCTACACCGACATCGTCGGCGCCGAAGAGTTCGCCAAGACCCGCAAAGGTGAGATCTCGGGGATCGTCACCGACGACAAGACCGGCGAGATCACGATCGAGCTGGTGCGGCCGCGCGGTACCTTCGAGCAGGAGCTGGCGCTGCCCTTCACGGCGCCGCTGCCGGCGGGCACGCCCGTCGAAGACCTCTCCGCCAGCCCGCCGCCCGCCACCGGGCCCTACGAGATCACCTCGTCCAAGCCCGGCCGCAGCTGGTCCTACGCCCGCAACCCGCAGTGGGCGAAGGCGAACGGCAAGGCGATGCCGGACCTCCCCGGCGGTCACGTCGACCGGATCGAGGTCACGGTTCTGCGCAACGCCGCCACCCAGGTCGACGACGTCGAAGCCGGCCGCTTCGAGTGGATGGAGAACATGCCGCCGCCCGACCTCTACGCGCAGGTGAAGGAAAAGTACGAGGGGACCCAGTTCCGCGAGGAGCCGACCCAGAGCACCTACTTCTTCTGGATGAACACGACCGAGGCGCCGTTCGACGACGTCCAGGTCCGCCAGGCCGTCAACTACGCCGTCAACCCCGAGGCCCTGGAACGGATCTACGCCGGGACCCTGGTCGGCACCCAGCAGATCCTGCCGCCGGGGATGCAGGGCTACGAGAAATACGAGCTCTACCCCTACGACCTCGAGCAGGCGAAGCGGATGATCGACGCGGCCGACCCGGCCGATCGCGAGATCACCGTCTGGACCGACGACGAACCCACTCAGGAAGAAGCCGGCGCCTACTACGCCGAGGTGTTGAAAGACATCGGCTTCGACGCCAAGCTTCAGGTGCTGAACGCCGACAACTACTTCTCGGTGATCGGCAACGCCTCGACCAAGGACCTCGACACCGGCTGGGCGAGTTGGTTCCAGGACTACCCGCACCCCAATGACTTCTTCCAGCCGATGCTCTCCGAAGAAAGCATCTTCCCGACCAACACCTCGAACCTGGCGCGGATCGCGGTGCCGCGGCTGAGCGAGAAAATCGACCGGCTGGCCGAAAAACCGCTCGACTCCCAGATCGAAGCCGAATACGCGGAGCTCGACCGGGAATTCATGGAGCTGGCGCCGTGGGCCCCCTACGGCACCAGCACCTACCCGACCTTCGTCTCCTCGGCGATCGACCTCGACAAGGTGATCTACAACCCGACCTTCAACCAGGACCTGACGAGCTTCCAGTTCAAGTAGGGCGTCTGAGATCCGCCGCCTGCGGGAACATAGGTCCCCATATGCGACAGCTTGTCGAACGGGGCCGCGGGGGAAGGGCGAGATGGAGCTGGTGATGCCGGCCGTGCCGGCCTCGGTCCCGGAGCTGCGTCACCGCGCCGCCCAGTACGCGGCCGCGCAGGGGGTGGAGCGGCTGGTCGTCGACGACGTCGCCCTGGCGGTCTCGGAGGCGGTCACCAACGCCGTCAAGTACGCGAACGCGGCCGACGGCGTGATCGAGCTCTCGGGCGCGAGGCGGGACGGTTGGCTCGAGGTCACCGTCCGCGACCGCGGCGAGGGCTTCGGCCAGGAATCGACCGACGGCCTCGGCCTGGGTCTCTCGATCATCGCCAGGCTCTGCTCGGAGCTGACGATCGTCCAGGAAGGCGACGGGACCGAGGTCCGGATGCGCTTCCCGCTGGGGGAGTAGGGCTAGCGGCGTTTTCTCTCAGGCAGCATGAAACAGCCCTGAGAGGTCGAGACGCTGGTCCCGTCGTCGCCCGACTCGACCATCCGCTCCGCGCTGCGGGCCTGAATCTCGGCGATCTCCAGGCGGGCGCGTTCATGCGCCTCCAGCGCCTCCTGCATCCCCTGCTCGTCGAGCACCATCAGGGTGCGAGTGAGGTGGAAGTTCTGGTCGCCGCCGACGATCCCGGCGCGCCGGGAGGAGACGAAGTCATCGAGGATCTTCTGCATGAATTCGCAGACCAGGTCCTCGGCGATCACCGGGTCGAGCTCTTCCCACTCCTCGGTGTCGATCAGATGCCGCTCGGTCGCGCGGTAGAAGTGCTCGAGGGCGCCGCGCACCGGTCGGGTGCTGACCAGCTCCGCGCATTCGAACTCGACCAGCTGTTTGGTGTGGTAGCTGACGTTCGATAGCTCCTCGTCCAGCTCCCGGGCCATTTCGGCCGGGCTGGCGGTTCGCTCGGAGAGCGTGCGAAGGATCGAAGCACGCAGCGGGTGGCTCATGGCCTTGATCCGGTTCTCGGTTGCTTTGCGGCGCTGCGTTTTGGTGGACATCCCTCTCCCTTATCCCGGGCTGATTACTGGCGACGGCTTGATCGTAACCGTTTAGTGGACATCGTGTTCAAAAATCCTCGCGTATTGCTGAAATGCCTCCCATTGGTGGAACGAATCTCACCAATAATGCGGTCTCCAGCCGTAATCAGAGCCGGGGAGGGAGGTGAAGACGGATGGATCTCCGCACCGAGCGCGTGGTGCCCCTCGAGTCGATCGGGAAGGGCAACTAGCCACCACCAAAGCTGTGGGCCGGTTCCTTGGGGGCCGGCCCTTCTTTTCGGGTCAAAACCCAGGCGGGTGGCGGGCGACGAAGCCGTCGGTCGACATGGTGGCGAGGTGCCAGCGGGGGCCGCTGCCCTGTTCGGCCCCGACCGTGTCGAAACGCAGGCCGGCGATCTCGACGAAGGTGTGGCCGGGGTTGGCGTAGACGGTGATCCACTTGCCGCGGCCCGGGGCTCCCCACTGCATCAGCTCGCCGGAGGTGAGCGGGCGCGGGATCATGCCGCCGCCGAAGAGGGCGAAGCTGACCGCCCCCGAGCAGTCGTATGAATTGTCGTAGAAGGAGCCGTGGCCGCCGCCCCAGACGTAGGGGCGGCCGACGATCTGGTTTGCGTTGTTGATCGCTCCCTGCACGGCCTCCGGTGCGATCGGGGGCGCCAGGGCGACGCCGGTGAGCAGGATCGCCGTCGAGGCCGGATCGCCACCGCGGCGGTGGGCGAAGATCTCGTCGCGGCCGAGCGAGGACTCGTGCGGGACGTGGGTTCCGTTGCTGCCGGCCGAGGCCGGAGGCAGCAGGGTGGGGTCGGCGGCGATTTCGGCCGCGGTCGGCGCGCCGGGCTCGGTGCGGGCGGGGCGGGGAGCCGGCGGCCGCGCTTCGACCTCACGCCGCGCTTCGACCATCGCCAGGCCCTCGCCGACCGCGTTGACCGCGTGGCCGCCTCCGCCCGACGCGGCGAGCGCCACGATCACCTGCAGGAGTGCCGCCGTGTGCCCCATTGCGTTGCAAGACTACGCAGGCGTGAAACTCCTCCTCATCCCGCTGGCGATCGTCGCCTTCGTGCTCTTCCTCCTGGTGCTCGGCGCGATCGGGCTGGCGATCTCCTTCGCGATCTTCTACGTGTTCGGCGGAGCCTGGCGGCTGGTGTCCGGCGGGATTCCGTGGCGGCGCCGTCAGCGCCGCGACGTCAGCCCCTGAAGCACGACCTCGACCGGCGAGCGGTGCTTCCCGTTCGCCTCCTCGCGGTTGCGCTGCAGCTCCCCGGCCAGCTCACCCACCTGGGTGCTGACCTTGCCGACCTCCTTGGCCGCCCGGGCGACGTCCCCGGATTTCACCTTGATCTTCGGCCGCCGCGAGATCGCCTTGCCGAGCCCGCTCTTCCTCGCCTGCTTGGAGCTGGCCAGGGCGAGACCGCCTGCGGCTCCGGCGAGCGCGGCTCCGCCTGCGACAAGCGGGAGCTTCGCCTTGCTGGCCGCTTTGCCGACGGTTTTGCCGGCGCTCTTGGCCTTGTCGCTGGCGTCCTCGGCGACGTGCCGGACGGTCGAGCCGTTGGCTTTCGGGTTTGGCGACGTTTTCCGCCGTTTCGGCGCCGCTGCCTTTTTGGCTTTGGGCTTCGCTTTCGCTTTCCCTTTGGTTTTGGCTTTGGGTTTCGTTTTCGTCTGAGCCATGATCCCTCTCCTCGCTGGTCCCTTTTGGCTCAGGTACCCATTCCAAATTGCGGGAATCAGCAGCGATGAACTCGGGCGGCGCTCTTCACCACCTCGAAGGCGCTCCCTGGGATCCGCTTCAGCTGGTTGAGGTTCTCGTCGTCCCAGCGGCGGTCGCTGGTGCCGGAGAAGAACCAGTTGGAGCCGTTGTCGGCGACGATCAGGCCGTAGCGCTTCATCGCTTCGGCGATCGCCCTGGCCGGGCCGCTGAGGGCGCCGAGGCCGAAGCCCGCCTTCAGGCGTAGTCGCAGACCCATCGGCGGGCCGGCGGCACTGGCGGTGTCGCCGGCGCAGTGGGAGGCGGGGTGGACCCAGGCGTCCTGGGTGCTCTCGAAGGTGACGCGAATCGCGTGGTCGATCGCGCCGCTGGCGGCCTCGTCGTAGCGGACCAGGCCGGGGAAGATCGGCAGCCCGGCGGCGTCGGCCGAGGTCCAGCCCTCGGGGCGGCGGGCGGCGGAGCGCAGGTCCCACGCGGTGCCGGAGTCGGCGTTCCAGCGGGGCCGCGGCTTGGCGACCGGGAAGGCGCGGTATAGCTCGTAGAGCTTGCAGGCCGAGCGGTCGAGGACGATCACATGGCGGTCGCCGTCGCTGCCGCTGCCGCCCTCGACCGGGGCGCGGGCGGGAACGGGGAACGGCCCCGGGTCGCTCTCGTCGCCGTAGGCGGTGTAGTTGATCGCCAGCTTGGGTTGGCCGGCGCCGACCACGGAGTAGGGGAAGCCGTAGGCGCGGGGCGAGCCGAAGTCGGGGTGGAGGTCGTCGCCGCCGTGGGCATTGACGTAGGCGATGTAGGCGTTCGAGCGCGGATCGCGCGGCGCCTTCGAGATGTCCTGGTTCCAGGCGGCCTCGGTGGGGAGGGACGGAGCGCGGGGAGGGAGCGAGGCCGGCGGGTCGGGGAAGACCTGGCAGGGCTCGAGGGCAGGGTAGGGGCCGACTGCGGAGGCGGAGCTCACGGCGAAGGTTGCGCAGAGGGCGGCCAGCAGGAAGCCAAATCCCACAGCGGTGTTCCTTTTGTCCGCTATGCGAGCAGAAAGCACACCGCTGTGATGTCGCCTCATGCTTCAAGCCTCTCGCGCACCGTCAGCCTGCCGATCTCCAGCTCCTCGATCTCGAGGCGCTTGACGGAGAGGCGCTTGATCGTCGCCTTGCCGATGGCCAGCCGGCCGACGCTGAGACGGCCGATCGCGAAACCGCCGATCGCTGCGGCGCCGACGGCGAGGGCGCCGATCGCCAGCGCCCCGCGCGCGTCCGCCCCGATTGCCTTTGCCTTGACATTCCCCACGCCGGTGAGGCTAGCCTGACGCTCCGATGACCCTGGACGAGCGTCCGACCCTGCTGGCGGTCCAGCACGTGCCCTGGGAGGGACCGCACCGGATCCTCGACGCCTGCGGCGACTTGCACGTGAGGACCGTCAAACCCCTTGCGGGTCAGCCGCTGCCGAGCCACGACGAGGTCGCCGGGGCGGTCTTCATGGGCGGGCCGATGAACGTCGACGAGGTCGGGCGCTTCCCGGCGCTGGCCACCGAGCGCGAGTGGCTGGCAGAGGCGGTGGGGCGGGGGATGCCGGTGCTCGGCATCTGCCTCGGCGCGCAGCTGCTGGCGCGGGCGCTCGGGGCGGAGGTGCGGCCAGGCGCGGCGCCGGAGATCGGGTTCGCTCCGGTGGCGGTCGCCAACCCGGACGACCCGCTGCTTGGCGGGCTCGCGCCGTGTGCCGAGGTCCTCCACTGGCACGGCGACGTCTTCGACCTGCCCGCGGGCGCCGACCATCTCGCCTCCTCGGCGCGCACGCCCTGCCAGGCCTTCCGCGCCGGCAACGCCTGGGGAGCTCTCTTCCATCCCGAGGCCGACTACGCCCTGGTCGAGGCTTGGCTGGCGGTGCCGGAGATGATCGAGGAGGCGGTGGCGGCGCTGGGCGACGCGGGCGAGCACGCCCTGCCCGAGCGCGCCGCCGAGCTGGAGGCAGGGCTGATCGAGCGCACCGCGCCGGGCTTTGCCGCATTCGCTGAAATCGTCGCCAGCGGGTAAGGGGGCACGATGGAGGTCTGCCTGATGATCGAGGGCCAGGAGGACGTGACCTGGGAGGACTGGCGGGCACTCGCCGCCGCCTGCGAGGAGCACGGGGTGGGGACGATGTTCCGCTCCGACCACTACCTCTCGGTCGACGACCGGCGCGAGCGCGGCTCGCTCGACGCCTGGGGAACGATCTGCGCCCTCGGCGCCGTCACCAAGACGCTGCGGCTGGGAACGATGGTCTCGCCGGCGACCTTCCGCCATCCCTCGGCGCTGGCGAAGCTGGCGGTGACCGCCGACCACGTCTCCGGCGGCCGGGTCGAACTCGGGATCGGCGCCGGCTGGTGGGAGCGCGAGCACGAGCTGTACGGGTTCGACCTGCCGCCGGTAGGACCGCGGATGGAGGCGCTGGAGGAGCAGATGCAGATCGTCCGCGGCCAGTTCGCGGCGGGGCCGTTCAGCTTCTCCGGCGAGCACTTCTCGGTCAGCGAGCTGGACGCGCGGCCGAAGCCGGTCCAGCGGCCGCTGCCGCTGATCCTCGGCGCCAAAGGCGGCCCCCGCAGCCTTCGCTTCGGCGCCCGCTACGCCGACGAGTACAACACGGTGATGTCGACCGCCGAGGAGATCGCCGACCTGCGGCGGCGGCTCGACGAGGCCTGCGAGAAAGAGGGCCGGGACCCGGCGACTCTGCCGCTCTCGATGATGACCGGCTGGCTGGTCGGGGCCGACCGCGCCGAACTGCTAGATCGCGCGGCGCGACTCTCGGAGTGGAAAGGCGGCGACGGCGACGGCGAGGCGTTCGTCGAGGACGAGCGCGAGAGCACGATCCTCGGCACGGCCGAAGAGGCGATCGAGCAGCTGCGCGAGCTGGAGGCGGCGGGGCTGACCCGGATCATGGGCCAGCACCTGCTGCACCGCGACCTCGACGCGGTGGCCTTGATGGGGCGGGAGATCGCCCCGGCGCTCGCTGGCTGAGCGGCGGGCTGGTCAGGCGGGGGCGGCGGCGCCGTAGATCGTCCGCAGCCAGATGTCGATGAGGACGTCGATCGCCCTGTCCTCGGCGAGGGATGGAGACTCGGAGACGAGCGTCCCATGCTGGACTCGTTCGTTCATCTGCACCAGGGCGATCGCCAGGTCGCGGGCGGGGGTTCCCTCGGGGGCGGTGCCGCGGGCGCGCTCCCCTTCGATGATCGTGGTGACGTCCGAGACCCAGCTCTCCATGATCGTCGCCCAGAGTTCCTCGGCCTCCTTGTTCGTCGTGCGCAGCTCCACCGCGGCAAGGACCACGGCTTTGCGCTTCTTGAACGTCGCGTAGACCTCCTCCAGCCGCTGTTTCAGGCCCGCCCGCGGGTCTACGGTCAGCATCGCCAGCGCTCGGTCGCGGCCGGCGACGGTTACCGCGGGGACCATCCGTTCGATGATCGTCAGCACCACCGCGTCCCGCGACGGGAAGTAGAAGTAGAAGGTGGGGCGGGAGATTCCGGCTCCCTTGGCGAGGTCGTCGACGGAGATCTCGCTCAGCGCTTTTTCCTCCAGCAGCCGTTCCGCGCTCTCCAGGATGGCTCGCTCGCGGTCGTCGCCGCTGGTGCGCGCGCTGCGACGCCCCCGGCTTTTGGGAGCCGTTGCCTTCGGGGTCTCCGTCTCGGCGGACATGCGCCTCACCATACACCGCGTTGAGAGAATCGACAAGTTGTTGAACTTCTCGACACAGTGTTGATAGAGTCCCCGCCATGAGCGAGACGAAGCGCGTGATCATCACCGGCGCCGCCAGCGGCATCGGCGCTGCGACCGCCCAGGCGCTGCGCTCGCGCGGCGCCCAGGTCGTCGGCCTCGACCTCAACCCCGGCGAGGACACGATCGCCTGTGACGTCACCGACCAGAAATCGGTCGACCGGGCGATGGCGGAGGCGGTGAAGCGGCTCGGCGGCGTCGACGCCCTCGTCAACTGCGCCGGCATCGGCCTGCCGCAGAGCGCGGTCCTGCCGCCCGGCCCCGACGCCCTGCGCGTCCTCGACGTCAACCTGCTCGGCACCTGGCGGGCGACCGCCGCGGCGCTGCCGGCGCTGCGCCCCAGCCGCGGGCGGGTCGTCAACGTCTCCTCCGGTCTCGCCCACCTCGCCGTCCCCTTCGCCACCGCCTACGGCGCCAGCAAGCGCGGCGTCGTCGGTTACTCGGAGCAGCTGCGCTCCGAGGTCGGCGACGAGATCACAGTCACGACCGTCTACCCCGGCTACATCCGCACCCCGATCCACGACGCCAGCCAGACCGCCGGCGCCGGCCTCGAGGGGATGGTGCCGCCGGAGCCGATCGGCGCCGCGGTCGGCACGATCGTCCGCGCGATCTACGGCCGGCCCGCCCGCGACCTCGCCACGACGCGGCGCGGCGCGGTGTCCTACCGGGTCCTCGGCCTGCTCCCCAAAGGCCTGGTCGAGCGCGGCATCCGGCGCCAGATGCGCGCCGGCGCCAAGCGCGGCGCCTTCAAACAGACCTCGATGACGAGCGACCTGCTCGCTCGCCTCAACCGCTAGGAGATTCGATGTCACCCAACCGCGAGCACGTCAACGTCGTCGTCGTCGGCGCCGGCCTCTCCGGCATCGGCGCCGGCGTCCACCTGCAGGAGAACTGCCCCGGCAAGAGCTACGCGATCCTCGAGTCCCGCGAGGCGATCGGCGGCACCTGGGACCTCTTCCGCTACCCCGGCATCCGTTCCGACTCCGACATGTACACGCTCGGCTACTCGTTCAAGCCGTGGACCGACCAGGACTCGATCGCCGCCGGCGAGAAAATCCGCAACTACATCCGGGAGACCGCGCGCGAGTACGGGGTGGAGGAGAAGATCCGCTTCGGCCACAAGGTCATCTCCGCCGCGTGGTCGAGCGAGGACGCGCTGTGGACCGTGCGGGCCGAGCGCGGCGGCGAGACCGTCGAGCTGACCTGCGACTTCTTCTACGGCTGCACCGGCTACTACCGCTACGACGAGGGCTACACGCCGGAGTTCGAGGGCCGGGAGCGCTTCCAGGGGCAGATCGTCCACCCTCAGCACTGGCCCGATGACCTCGACTACCGCGGCAAGCGGGTGGTCGTGATCGGCAGCGGCGCGACCGCGGTGACGCTGATCCCGGCGATGGCGCCGGAGGCCGAGCACATCACGATGCTGCAGCGCTCGCCCGGCTACGTCGTCACCCTGCCCGCTCAGGACCCGATTGCCAAGGGACTACGCAGGGTGCTGCCCGACAAGACTCGCTACGCGATCGTCCGCTGGAAGAACGTGCTGACCCAGATGGCCTTCTACCAGCTCTCGCGCCGGGCGCCGGGCTTCACCCGCAAGCTGATCCGGCGCGGGGTGGAGCGCCAGCTGCCGGCCGGATATCCCGTCGACCGCGACTTCGAACCGAAGTACAACCCCTGGGACGAGCGCGTCTGCCTCGTCCCCAGCGGCGACCTCTTCAAGGCGCTGCGTTCCGGCAAAGCCGAGGTGGTGACCGACCAGATCGAGACCTTCACCGAGCAGGGGCTGAGGCTGACCTCCGGGCGTGAGCTGGAGGCGGACGTCATCGTCACCGCGACCGGGCTCAACCTGCTGGTGCTGGGCGGGATCGAGATCTCGGTCGACGGCGAGCGCAGGCGGTTCAAGGACCTGGTCGGCTACAAGGGCGCGATGTTCGGCGGCGTGCCGAACATGGCGATCGCGCTGGGCTACACCAACGCCTCCTTCACGCTCAAGTGCGACCTCGTCTCCCAGTACATGTGCCGGCTGCTGAACCACATGGACGCGCACGGCTACCGCGTGGCGACCCCGCGCGACCCGGGGGCGGCCCTCGCCCGCGAATCCTTCATCGACCTCAAATCCGGCTACGTGCTGCGCTCGATGGACCAGCTGCCGCAGCAGGGGGACCGGCATCCCTGGCGCCTGCACCAGAACTATGCGCGGGACATCCGCCTCTTCAACCACGGCCCGATCGACGACGAGATGGACTTCTCGCGGGGGCCGGTCGCCCGGCCCGCCGCGGACGAGCAGAGCGACGGCGTCGCGGCCGTCGCCTAGGGGGCCGGCTCGATGGGCGTCCTGGAGACCGAGGCGCTCCGCAGCGGGCCGCTCGACCCGGAGGAGGCGGCCGGGCTGCCGGCGCCGCCGCTGGTGCAGTTGGCGCCGCTGCCGCAGTTGCTGCGCTTCAACCAGCGCCAGATCGAGTTCGTCTTCGGGGCCCGGCGGCGGCTGGGTGATGTCTTCGCCATTCGCACGCCCGAACCGGTGCCGCTGGTGATCACCAATCTCCCCGAGGACGTGCGCTCGCTCTTCACCGCCAAGCCCGAGGAGGCGCCGTCGCTGGCCGCCGAGTCGCCGCTGCGGCCGATCGTCGGGCCGGACTCGGTCCTGACCTCGCTCGGGGAGCGCCACATGCGCCAGCGCAAGCTGCTGCTGCCGCCGTTCCACGGCGAGGCGATCGAGCACTACACGGCGGCGATCGCCGAGGTCGCCGAGCGCGAGATCGACCGCTGGCCGCTGGGCCGGCCCTTCGCCCTGGCGCCGCGCATGCAGGCGATCACCCTCGACGTGATCATGTCCGGGATCTTCGGGATCGACGGCCAGCCGGCGCCGCGCAGCAGCGAGGGGCGGTTGCGATCGACGATCAAGAACCTGGTCTGGCTCTCGACCAAGCCGATCGCCCAGGTCGCCGAGCTGATGAACGTCCGCCGCGAGGAGCCGGTCGGCATCACCCGCCTCGGACGGGCGCTGATGGATCGGCGCATGGACGCGGTGATCGCGACCCGGCGGCGCGAGGACCTGGGCGAGCGGCACGACATCCTCTCGCTGCTGCTGCAGGCGCGCGGGGAGGAGGGAGAGCCGCTGACCGACGCCGAAATCCGCGACGAGCTGCTGACCCTGGTGCTGGCCGGCCACGAGACGACCGCCAACTCGCTCGCCTGGGCCTGGGAGCGGCTGGTGCGGACCCCGGACGCCCACGAGCGCCTGGTCGCGGCAGTCCGCTCCGGCGACGGGGCGGAGGAGGCGATCGAGGCGACGATCACCGAGACGATGCGCTCGCGGCCGGTGGTGCCGATCGTCGGCCGGCGCGTGAAGCTGCCCTGGCGCGTCGGCGAGTACGCGGTGCCGGCCGAGACCCCGGTCCTGATCAGCATCCTCCTCCTGCACCACCGCGAGGACCTCTACCCGGAGCCCTATGAGTTCCGGCCGGAGCGCTGGCTCGACCGCAAGCCCGGCACCTACGAGTGGCTCCCCTTCGGCGGCGGCATCCGCCGCTGCCTCGGAGCGGCCCTGGCGATGGCCGAGCAGCGCGTGGTCCTCGAAACCATGGCCCGCCGCCTCGACCTCGAAGCCGCCGACCCCGAGCCCGAGCGTGTCCTCCACCGCAACGTGACGATGATCCCCCGGCACGGGGCGCGCGTCGTGATCCGCTCCCGCACCTGAACCACCCGCCCGGCCCAACCGGCGGCCCGGTAGATTGGGAGCCAGCGAGGTGGCTGTAGCTCAGCTGGTAGAGCTCCGCGTTGTGGTCGCGGCGGTCGCGGGTTCAAATCCCGTCAGCCACCCCTCCAGGCTCGCTCGATATCGCGTCCTGCTCCCGTGTACGGTGGCTGCTGATGGAGACGGTCCTGGTCAGCGGCGGGTCGGGCTTCCTTGGGGGGCGCTGCGTAGTTGAGTTGCTGCGTCGCGGTTACGCGGTGCGGACCACCGTGCGCGACCTTGGCAAGGAGGGGGACGTGCGGGCTCGGGTCGGGTCTGAGGTCGACCCTGGCGACCGGCTCTCGGTGCTGGCGGCGGATCTTGGCTCTGATGACGGCTGGGCGGAGGCGGTCGCCGGTTGCGATTACGTTCTGCATGTCGCTTCGCCCTTCCCGGCTGCGCAGCCGAAGGATCCTGACGAGCTGATCGTGCCGGCGCGGGAGGGGACCTTGCGGGTGTTGCGGGCGGCTCTGGATGCTGGGGTGCGCCGGGTGGTTGTTACTTCCTCGGTGGCCGCGGTTCGTGGCAGCGTCGATTCGGCTCCGGCGCCGTTGACCGAGGCGGACTGGTCGGACCCCGATGACCTCGCGCTCACTCCTTACGCGCGCTCGAAGACGATCGCCGAGCTTGCCGCTTGGGACCTGGTGCGGGAGCGGGGCGAAGAGGGGAGGCTGGCGGTGGTCAACCCTGGCGCGATCCTCGGGCCGGTTCTCGGCTCGGAGCGCTCCTCGTCGCTGGCGCTTGTCGAGCGGCTGCTGAAGGGGATGCCGGGGACGCCGCGGATCGGCTTCAGCGTCGTCGACGTGCGCGACGTCGCCGAGCTGCACATCCTGGCGATGACCGCCGACGAGGCCGGGGGCGAGCGCTATCTCGCCGTCGACCGCTTCCAGTGGATGGCCGACGTCGCCGCGGTGCTGCGCGAGCAGCTCGGCCCGGAGGCGGCGAAGGTGCCGACGCGCTCGATCCCGAACTTCCTGGTGCGGGGGATGGCTCTGTTCGACCCCGCCGCGCGCTCGGTCGTCGGCCAGCTCGGTCAGCGGGTCGAACTGTCCAACGCGAAGGCGCGGGCGCTGGGCTGGGAGCCGCGCCCGGTCGAGGAGACGATCGCCGACTGCGGCAGGAGCCTGGCCCGATGAGGATGCGCGCGGCCGTGCTGGAGGAGTTCGGGGAGCCGCTGGCGGTGCAGGAGGTCGAGCTGGCGGAGCCTCGGGATGGGGAGGTGCTGGTTCGGCTGCACGCCTGCGGCGTGTGTCACACGGATCTGTACACCGCCTCCGGCGCCGATCCGTCCGGCTATGCGCCGGCCGTGCTCGGTCATGAGGGCGCCGGCGTCGTCGAGGCGGTCGGGGCGGGGGTTGGGTCGCTGGCGGTGGGCGACCACGTCGTCACTCTTTTCTCGCCCCAGTGCCGCGAGTGCGTTCACTGCCTCGACCCGCGCACCAACCTCTGCCTGGCGATCCGCGAGGAGCAGAACCTGGGGCACCTGCCCGACGGGACGACGCGAATCTCTCGGGACGGGGAGGGGATCCGCCACTTCATGGGCTGCTCGACCTTCGCCGAGTACACGGTGATGCCGGAGATCGCCCTGGCGAAGGTGAGTCCCGAGGCGCCGTTCGAGCACGCCTGCCTCTTCGCCTGTGGGCTCTCGACCGGACTCGGCGCCGCGATCAACACCGCGGCCGTGCGGCCCGGCAGCAGCTGCGCCGTCTTCGGCGCCGGCATGGTCGGCCTCGGGGCGGTCGCCGGCTGCCGCCTGCAGGGGGCCGAGCGGATCATCTGCGTCGACCTCTCGCCGCAGCGGCTCGAGCTGGCCCGCGGCCAGGGCGCGACCGACCTGATCGAGGGTGGGGAGGGCTCGGTCGAGCGGATCCTCGAGCTGACCGGGGGCTTCGGCGCCGACTACACCTTCGAGGCGACCGGCAACGTCGCGGTGATGCGCCAGGCGGTCGAGGCGGCACGGATGGGCTGGGGCCTCTGCACCGTCGCCGGGGTCGCCGGCAAGGGGGAGACGCTCGACGTCGTCCCGCGCCTGCTGATCACCGGTCGCCGCATCGCCGGCTCCTCGTTCGGAGGGGTCAAGGGCCGCGACCAGGTCCCGGCCCTGATCGACCGCTGCCTGGCCGGGGAGATCGACGTCGAGCCGTTCGTCTCGCACCGGCTCGGGCTCGACGAGATCAACCGCAGCTTCGAGCTGATGGAGGCCCAGGATGGGATCCGCAGCGTGATCGAGTTTTCCTAGCCGGTCACCGCGACGGGATCCACCAGGTCGGGCCAGACTTGGAAGGCGTGCTCTCCGTAGTAGATGGTCGCGACCAGCGTCACCATTTCGCGGTGGTGCTGGGGGAGGCTCGGTCCTTGTCCCTGCACAGTCGTGAGGCCGCCAGACCGACGATGCAGCGAGCCATGAGCTCCTCGGTTATCGGGGCCGGGTCGTGGAAGTTGCGGCCGAGGTCGAAGCGAGCTTCGTCCCGGCCCTCGCTGAGCAGGCGTGTCCAGAAATCGACGCCCCGATGGCATCGACCTCGACCCCGGCGACCACCTCCTCACCAGTGGGTTGGAGCTGGGTTCTCATGGGTGGATCTATGCACGAACTTTCCCGCGAGGTCTTCTGTTCGGCGACGTCACCGCCTCGATGAGGTCGGGAATCCTCTTCGAGCCACCCGACTACGACATGGTCTTCGTTCGCGGCGAGGTGGACGAGGAGGGCTGGAAAGCGCTCTCGGCGATCTACCTGCGGGCCTTCCTCGAGTCGAACGCGTCAGAGCCGAAAGCAAAGACCGCCTGGACGAGAGCGGAGAGGAGTCGATTCCCTTCTCGGCGGTCTCGATGATGTTCGAGCGGGTGCTCAGCGCAGCTCGTCCAGCGACTTGACCTCGAGGTCGAACGGCTCGTCGGCGGAGCGCCGGCGGCGGTAGGGGGAGACGGTTACGCGGTGGGTCTCGCCGCAGGGGCAGGGGACCTCGATCGGGCTGGTGTCAGACGAGGGGTCGGTGGCCACCTTGAGGCGGCGCAGGGTGCCGGTCGTTTTGCAGCCGAAGGAGATAACCCAGCCGTGGTCCTCTCGCTCCTGGCGCTGTTTGGGAGGGGTCATCCGCACATTCTTCCTGGTTGGGCGGGGGCGGAGCTATTCGGGGTCGAGGACGTCGACCCGGCAGCCGGCGGCGTCGGGGTCCTCGGGCTCGAAGGCGGCCAGCTTCGCGGTCGGGGCGATCGTCGCGAGCAGGCCCTTGGTGATTCCGCGGTGGAGGTTGCAGACGACCGGCTGGTTGTGCCGCACCGAGTCGCGGTAGGGGCAGTTGCCGAGGCGGCAGCTGAAGCCGCCGTCGCGGCGCTCGAGGACGGGCTCGAAGCCGAGGGCGGCGAGCGCGTCGCGGAACCCGAGCGCCGGGTCGGCAGCCGGCTCCGGAGCTAGCTCGGTGCCGATCTCCTCGCCGGTCCGCTCCACCTCACGCAGGCGGGTGCTGGTCGGCGGGATCGCCCGCGCCAGCCAGATCGCGAGCTCGGCGTAGGCGCGGGGCGAGGTGCCGCCGGGGTGCGCTTCCGAGGAGATGGTCCAGATGTCGCGGGGGCGGCCGGCGCCGGCCCGTTCGCGGCTGCGGATCACGAACCCGCCCTCTTCCAGGCGCTCGAGGTGGATGCGGACCCCGTTCGGGTGGAGGCCGAAGTGGGCGGCGATCTCGGCCGTGTCCGCCGGTGCCCGCTTCTCGACCAGGAAGGCGAAGATGCGGGCCCGGGTCGGTTGGGCGAGGGCGCCCTCGGCCGGCGGCGGCAGATCCATCGCGGGCCAGCTTTGCACAGCGGCGCCGGGGCGGGCAAACGCCTGCTGATATTTTTACAGTCCTATTGTGAAAATCCTGGAGGTGGCCTCTTGGCCTACGTGATCACCGAGTCCTGCATCGGCACCAAGGACAATTCATGCGTCGAGGTCTGTCCCGTCGACTGCATCCATCCGACGCCTGACGAGGACGGTCACGAGGCGGCCGAGATGCTCTTCATCGACCCCGAGGAGTGCATCGACTGCGACGCCTGCGTCGAGGCCTGCCCGGTCGACGCGATCTACCCCGAGGACATGGTTCCCCAAGACCTCCAGAAGTACATCGCGATCAACGCGGACTACTTCAAGGCGCCGTCGGCGGGGTAGCGAGCGCGGCCAATCGCGCTAAGGTCAGTAACTACTGATCAACTGCCGCATGAGCCGCCGGATAAGGGCCGGCGGGGGTGGGGGCAGCGGTCGGAGTAGTGGGAGGACATCATGAAGTGGAGGCGCATCACTGCGGTTCTCTGTGTTGCGGCGTTCTGCGCTGCACTCGCCAGCCCCGCCCTGGCGGTCAAGTACGTCGCCCTCGGCGACTCGTACTCCTCGGGCACCGGCACGCGGACGTTCTACGAATCCAAATGTCAGCGCTCGGTCACGGCCTACCCGTACCTGCTGCACAACGCTCACCCGGAATGGACCTTCGTCAACGCCACCTGCTCGGGGGCGAAAACGGGTGACGTGATCAACACCCAGGTGAGCAGCGTCACCTCGGACACCAACTGGGTCACCTACACGATCGGCGGCAACGACGCCGGCTTCTCCAGCGTGATCACCGAATGCGCGCTGCCGTCGTGGGCGTCCAACTGCAACGGGGCGATCGATACCGCGCAGGCCTACATCCAGAACACGTTGCCGGGCCGCCTCGACCTGGTCAACAACGCGATCAAATCGAAAGCGCCGAGCGCGAAAGTGATCGCACTCGACTACCCGCGCCTGTTCAACGGCACCGACTGCAACGCGCTCACCTTCTTCAGCGGCAGTGAGATGACGCGGCTGAACCAGACCGCGGACATGCTGAAAACCCAGGTGAGTGCCGCGGCGACCCGGGCGGGGGCGAACTTCGTCTTCCGTGACGTGATCCCGTCGTTCGTCGGTCACGCGGTCTGCGACGGGGGAGGCGGCTCCTCGACGGAGTGGATCAATGGCCTCTCCAACCCGGTCGGCGAAAGCTACCACCCGAAGGTCACCGGTCATGCGAGCGGTTACTACCCGGTGGTGAAAGGGGTGACCGGCTGAGCCCGAACTAAAATCGGGGGGATCTTCGAGCGCTTGGCTGACAACTGGCGGACCGCGGTTCCCCTGCTGGCGCTGCTGGTGCTGATCCCGGCCTGGGGGAGCCACCCCTCGACGCCCGTCGTCGTGGTGCTGGACCTCTTCCTGGCCGGGGCGGTGCTGGCCGCCGTCTTCCACGCCGAGGTGATCGCCGAGCGGGTCGGCGAGCCCTATGGCTCGCTGGTCCTGGCGGTGGCGGTGACGGTGATCGAGGTGGGGTTGATCGTCACCCTGATGGTGGCCGGGGGGGACGAAACCGAGACGCTCGCCCGCGACACCGTCTTCGCGGCGGTGATGATCACCTGCAACGGCATCGTCGGCCTCGCGATCCTGACCGCGGCCCTGCGGGAACGGCTCGCCGTCTTCAACGCGGAGGGCTCGGCGACCGCCTTCGGCACCGTCATCACCCTCGCCACCCTCAGCCTGGTCCTGCCGACCTTCACCACGAGCACGCCGGGCCCCGAATTCTCCGCCTCCCAGCTGGCCTTCGCGGCGGTTGCCTCGCTGGCGCTGTACGTGCTCTTCCTGGTTGTGCAGACGGTGCGGCACCGCAGCCTCTTCCTGCCCGAGGGCGAGAGCGAGGGGGGAGGCGGAGGCGACGAGGAGCACGGGCCGCCGCCGACCCGGGCGGCGGCAACCCGCAGCTTCGGCCTGCTGCTGATCTCCCTGGTCGCGGTGGTCGGCCTTGCCAAGATCAGCTCCGGGGCGATCGAGGACGGGGTCAAATCGATCGGCGCGCCGCAGTCCGCGGTCGGCGTCGTCATCGCCCTGCTGGTGCTGATGCCCGAGACCCTGGCGGCGACGCGGAACGCGCGCCGCGGTCGCGTCCAGATCAGCTTCAACCTCGGCTACGGATCGGCGATGGCGAGCATCGGGCTGACGATCCCGGCGATCGCGCTGGCCTCGATCTGGCTCGACGGGCCGCTGGTCCTCGGCCTCGGCTCGACCCAGATCGTGATGCTGGTGCTGACCGCGCTGGTCGGTTCGCTGACCCTGCTGCCGGGGCGGGCGACTCTGCAGGAGGGCGGCGTCCACCTGATCCTGCTCGCCGCCTTCCTCTTTCTCGCCTTCAACCCCTAGCGCTCGGGTTTCTCCCGCGCTTTTGCCACCGCGGCCGCGCGGGTGTGGACCCCGAGGCGCAGGTAGATGTGCTCGAGGTGCTTGCGCACGGTTTGGTGGCTGATGTAGAGGTCGGTGGCGATCTCCTCGGTTCCGCGTCCCTTGGCGAGCAGATGCAGGACCTCGCTCTGGCGGCGGGTCAGCCCGAGCGCGCGCAGGCTCTCGGTCGAGGGGGCGCGCTCCTCCTCCAAGACCAGCAGTGAGCCGGGGCGCGCCGCCGTCGCTTCACGGACCGTCAGCCGGCCGCGGGAGCTCTCGACCACCAGGGGGCTGGGGCCGTATGCGGGGGCGCCGGTGAGCCACTCGGCTACCCGCGGTGGCAGTGAGCTGCCGCCGCACCCCGGGAAGTAGGCCTGCAGCAGCTCGAGCGCCACCCCGCTGGCGGCGGCGATCGCGCTGTCCGGCGCCAGCGCCACCACCGCCGTGTCGCTGGCCTGCAGGCCGCGCTCGAGGACCGCGATCAGGGCGTCGGCTTCGGTCCTTTCGCGGGCCCGCGCGCGGGCCCGGGCCAGGTGCGGGCGGATCAGGTCGAGCAGGGTGCGGTCGCGCTCGCTGAAGCTGCGGCGGTCGCGGTTCATCGCCACTCCGATCACCATCGGCCCCGGCAGCCCGAAGGCGATCTGGTCCTCGGCGTCGAGCAGGCGGTACAGCTCGTCGTAGAGCTCGAGCGAGTGGAACTCGCGGGGGCTGAGGAAGTCGGAGATCTTGTAGGTGCCGTCGTCGCCGTTGGCCTGGACCGCGATCAGCGGGTGCTGGTGTGCGAGTCGCGAGAGGGCCTGGCCGGCGATCTGGAGCGGCGGATCGGGGTGGGTGATGACCAGCGCGTCCTCGCCGTCGGGGACCTCGTTGTAGCCGACGAGGTCGCAGGGGACGAGCCTTTCGAGGCCCGGCAGGATCCCGGTGCGGAACGACTCCAGGTCCGCGAAGGAGTGCGCCTCGTCGACGAAGGCGAGGGCCGCATGCAGGTCCCGCGCGGGCAACTGGGGCATCGAACCCGGGAGTCTATGCGGGGAAAAGTTACGGCAGGCGACGTATTCAAATGCGTCCGGCGACTGGTTACGGTCGCGCCGCAATGAGGCCGTCCACCAGTCAACTCGACGGTCGCCATCGAGTCGCGCGCCTGGCGATCATGCCGGCGCTGATCGCGATCGTGGCGGCGGTTGCCCTTCCGGCGAGCGCGTCTGCAGCCCCATGTCCGGTCGTCCCCGGCAACGCGACCTCCTGGATCGGCGGCAGCGGCAGCCTCCATGACGACGCCAAATGGACCAACGGCACGCCGAGCGGATCGTGCGACGTCTCGATCACTGCCCCCGGCAGCTACACGGTGACGATGACCGCTGGCGCGAACACGAAGTCGCTCACCCTCGGCGGCGTCGGCTCGACGCCCCACCTCGTCATCTCCGACCAGAGCCCGAACACCAACCTCGACGCACAGCCCGCCGGGATCACGATCGCTGCCGGCGCGACGGTGGAACTCACCTGCCAGGTGGGCGGCTGTCCGGGCGGCGGGCCGGACATCTACAGCGGCCCCAGCCCCTTCTCCAACGCGGGGGTCATCACCGTCGGCGCCAACACCGGCGGCGGGGCCGTGGTGGGGGGTCAGATCACCAACACCGGCACGATCGACTTCGACCAGAGCGGCAGCCTCAGCGGCAAAGTGACGAACACAGGCTCGATTCTCGTCGCCGACGGGGCCACCGCGACTAACCAGGGCAGCTCCTGCGGCGACACCGGCGCCCTGGTGAAAAACGATACTGGCGGCCTGATTGACGGAGGCGCGACCGGCGTCCTCAGCGTCCGCACCTTCGAGCAGGGCGCCGGGACCACTAGGGACGTGAGACTCCCGTGCGGCGGCACCCTCAGCTACACCGGCAGTGGGGCGAGCGAAATCCGCGCCACCGGCGGCTTCAACCTGACCGGGGAAATGCAGGCGGGCCAGGCGCTGACGATCAGCTCCGAGAGCAACAACACCACCGCCTTCCTGCAGAGCGACTTCACCAACAAAGGCTCGATCACCCTCACCTGCCCGCCGTCTCCAGGCAGCTGCAACGGCGGGTCGGGCGGCGGTGCCGGCTTCAGCGCCAACGGCAAATCGTTTACCAACGCCGGCACCTTCACGGTCGCCACCGACTCCGGTACGGGAGCCGGCCTCAGCGGCGGCCTCACCAACACCGGCACGATGACCTTCAACCAGACCGCCTCGATGGGGGGCATCGTGATCAACAAAGGCGCGATCGCGATCGCCGACACGAAGGTGGTCACCAACGCCGGCGGCTCCTGCGGCGACACCGGGGCCGTGGTGAAGAACGAAACCGGCGGTTCGATCGACGGTGGCGCCACCGGCGTCCTCAGCGTCAGGAACTTCGAGCAGGGCGCCGGCAGCAGCAAAGACGTGACGATCCCCTGCGGCGGCACCCTCCACTACAGCGGCAGCGGCTCAAGCGATATCCGCGCCACCGGCGGCTTCAACCTGACCGGGGAAATGCAGGCGGGCCAGGCGCTGACGATCAGCGCCGAGGGGAACAACACCAACGCGAGCCTGCAGAGCAACTTCACCAACAACGGCTCGATCACGCTGACCTGCCCACCGTCTCCGGGTGAATGCAATGGCGGACCGGGCGGCGGCGTAGGCTTCAACGTCAACGACAAGGACTTCGTCAACGCGGGCGAATTCCTCATCTCCGCTGCCTCGGGGACTGGGGCCAGCGTCGGCGCCAATCACGAAGGCACCCTCACCAACACCGGGACGATGACCTTCGATCAGAGTGCCCGGCTCAACGGGCCGGTCACCAACCAGGGCGCGATCGACATCGCCACCGGCAAGGTCGCGATCTCGTCCGGTGGCTCCTGCGGCGATTCCGCCGCCAGGGTGAAGAACGACACCGGCGGCTCGATCAACGGCACCGGCAGCGGCCACCTCCAGGTCAACTTCTACGAGCAGGGGAACGGCACCACCAGCGGAGCAACGCCGGTGAGGATCAATTGCGGCGGCGGTCTCACCTACTCCGGCTCGGGCGCCAGCACGGTCGTCGTCGACGCCAATCCGGTGCAGATGACCGGCAACATCGCCGCTGGCCAGACCTTGCGGATCGTCAACCAGGTCAACAGCGGCGCCTTCACCAACGCTGGCACGATCATCCTCGACCAGAGCGGCTCGAACCCGACCCTCAACACCGGCACCGTCACCAACACCGGCAAGATCGAAACCTTCGGGCCTTCTGCCAACACCTCGGCCGTCAGCGGCGGGCAGGTCAAACAGACCGGTGCCGGCGCCGAGATCGTCGTCCCGAACGGGACCAAACTGAGCCCGGGAGCGCCGCTGAAACTGGAAGCCGGGACGCTGCGCGGGGCCGGCACGATCGCCGGCGCGGTCGAAAACACCGGCGGCGTCGTCAAGCCCGGCGACAGCCCCGGAACCCTGACCTTGACCGGCAGCTATGTGCAGGGAGTCGGAGGCCGACTCGAGATCGAGATCGCCGGTACCGGCGCCGGGCTGTTCGACACCCTCGCCGTCGGCGGCGTCGCGACCCTCAACGGCACCCTGGCGCTGCTCCCGATCGACGGCTTCGCCGGTTCCGCCGCCGTCGGCGACAGCGTCTCCTTCCTCCCTTACGGCAGCAGCCTCAACGGCGGTTTCGCCACCACGGCCGTCGCCCCGGCGCTGCCCTGCCCGAAGCAGCTGGCCGTCAGCAACGATGGCGGAGCGAAAACGCTGAAGGCGACGGTCACCGACAGCGGCGCCAGCTGCGGCGGCGGTGGTGGAGGCGGCTCGGCCACCCAGAACCCGCCCGTCAACACGTCTGTTCCCCGGGCTCCGGAAAGGAAATCCTGCCCGAAGGGCAAGCAGCTGAAGAAGGGCAAGTGCATCCTGAAGAAGTGCCCGAAGAGCAAGAAGCTGAAGAAGGGCCGCTGCGTCAAGAAGAAGCAACAGCCGAAAGGCCGTTCGAGGCCGATCTTCAGCCAGTAAACAGATCCTTCTGAAAACCCAGTCGTTTTGTGAGATGAATACTCCGTGCGTACCGAGGTATTCATCAACTACCGGAACGTCGAAGCGGCCGGATGGGCGCGGCTCCTGTACGAGCGGTTGGCGGCGGAGTTCGGGGAGGAGAACGTATTCCTCGACCAGGTGAACCTCGAGCCCGGGGAGAAATGGCTGCACGGCATTCGTTCGGGAAGCTCCGGCTCGACGGCGTTCCTGGCGCTGATCGGCCCGAAATGGGCGGAGAGGCTGGCCGAGCGGGCCGAAAGCGGCGAGGCCGACTACGCCCGCGATGAGATCGAGATCGCGCTGGCGAGGGGGTCGGAGATGCGGGATGTGATCCCGGTCCTGGTCGAGGGAGCGGAGCTGCCGACCCAGGAGGATCTCCGTTACGTGGGGTCTCTGAAGCGGCTCCTCAACCACCAGCAGTTGGAGCTGCGTCCCTCGCGCCTGGATTCTGACGTCGAGGTCCTGATCGACCGACTGCGGCGTCCCCGGGAGGAGGCTGAGCCCCCCTCGGCGCCGCCTCCAGAGTTCACCTCCGTTGCCCGTCCCCCCGCCGAGGAACCGGTGGCGCCGCCCCCGGACCAGGGCCACTACGACGAACTGGCGCACCTGCTGCTCGAAGAGGGATCGCTGGTCGTCCCCTTCCTCGGCCCGGGGGCGAACTCGTGCGACCGCACCGAGCCCTGGCGCGACGTCGACTCCGCCCACCTGCCCGACGCCGAGGAGCTCGCCAGCTACCTGGCGGAGAGGCTGGGGATGAAGGCGAGCCCGGCCGGGCTCGCGCTCGTCTCGCAGAGCCTCATCGTCGCCAAAGGCTCCGGCGACCTCTACCGGGCGCTGCAGCTGGCGCTGCCGCCGCAGCGGCAGCCGAGCTCGGTCCACCGCTTCCTCGCCACCCTGCCCGCGACCCTGCACGGGCTCGGCGCCGCCGACCGCTACCAGCTGATCGTCACCACCAACTACGACAACGCGCTGGAGCAGGCCTTGGACGAGGCCGAAGAGGACTACGACCTCGCCGTCTACCTCGCCCAGGGCCGCGACAAGGGCAAGTTCGTCCACGTTCCCCACGACGGCAAGCCGCAGCTGGTGACCGACCCCAACGGCTACGCCGGGTTCCCGATCGACGCCTTCGGCCGGGTCGAGCGGACGGTCGTGATGAAGGTCCACGGCGCCGTCGACCGCCCCCAGACCCCGAACGCCTGGCACAACAACTACGTGATCACCGAGGACGACTACATCGGCTACATGAGCGACGGCGAGATCGAGTCGATCGTCCCCCAGCAGCTGCTCGGCAAACTGCGCGATTACAGCCACTACCTCTTCCTCGGGCACGAGATGTACGACTGGAGCCTGCGGGTCTTCCTGATCCGGGTCTTCGGCGACCGCGGCCAGCCGAACACCTCCTGGGCGATCGAGCGCGAGCCCAGCCGGCTCGACGAGCGGTTCTGGCAGCGGATGGGGATCGACCTGACCGCGAGCCCGCTCGACGTCTACGTGAGGGAGCTCGAAGAACGGCTGGCCCGCGTCGCCCCCCGGCAGCCGCAGCCGTGAGCGTCGCCGAGCCGACCGCCCGGGCGCTGCCGCTGGAGGACCCCTATGTGGGGCTGACCCACTTCACCGAGGAGTACGCCGACTTCTTCTTCGGCCGCGAGGCCGAGTCGGCGCTGATCATCGGCAACCTGCGGGCGGCGCGGCTGACCCTGCTCTACGCCCAGAGCGGGGTCGGCAAGAGCTCGGCGCTGCGGGCCGGGGTCGTCGCGCGGATGCGCGAGGCCGCCGCACGCGAGATGAAGGCCCGTGGCGAGCCCCGCCTCGTCCCGGTCGTCTTCAGCTCCTGGAGCGAACGGCCGGTGGTGGCGCTGGTCCACGCGGTCGAAGAGGCGATCTCGCCGTACCTCGGCGAGGCGGACGCGCCCGAGCTGCCGGAGGACGACCTCGAGACGGCGCTGGCGGTGGCGAGCGAGGCGATCGGGGCGACCCTGCTCGTCATCCTCGACCAGTTCGAGGAGTACTTCCTCTACCCCGACGAAGAGCCCGAGCGGCAGCGGATCGCCGCCCAGATCGCCCGCTGCGTCAACCGCCCCGACCTGCGGGCCAACTTCCTGATCTCGATCCGCGAGGACGCCTACGCCGAGCTCGGCGATCTCTTCCGCGGCAAGGTGAAGAACGTCTACGGCAACTTCCTCCACCTCGACTTCCTCGACCCTGCCGGGGCGCGGGAAGCGATCGAGCGGCCGATCGCGCGGCTGAACGAGCTGCAGCCCGACGCCGAGCCGTACGGCGTCGAGCCCGAGCTGGTCGAGGCGGTGCTCGGGCAGGTCGGGCACGACGAGGAAGACGACAAGATCGAGACGACCTACCTGCAGTTGGTGATGCGGCGCCTGTGGGAGGAGGAGGTCGAAGCCGACTCCCGGGTGGTGCGGCTGGCGACGCTGGAGCGTTTGGGCGGGGCGCAGGCGATCATCGGCAGCCACCTCGACCGGGCGATGGAGGGCGGCGGCGAGTCCGGTGAGGGCCTCACCGGTGAGCAGCGGCAGATCGCCGCGGCGGCCTTCCGTTTCCTGGTCACCAGCGGCGGCACCAAGATCGCGCTCACCGCCGGCGACCTCGCCGAGTTGACCGGGTTCTCCGGCGCCGAGATCCAGCCCGTGCTGCGGCACCTCTCCTCGCCACGGCTCCACATTCTGCGACCGGTCGTGTTCGACGACGAGGGCGGCGAGCCGCGCTACGAGATCTTCCACGACGCCCTCGCCGAGCCGATCCGTGAATGGCGGGTACGGGTCGAGGAAGAGGAGCGCAGCGCCCGCCGCCAGCGCGAAAGGTCTGAAAAGGAGGAGGCGCAGCGGGTAGCGGCGGACGCCGAGCGACAGGCGGAGCGGGAGCGCCAGCGCAAGCGGGTGGCGCAGGTGCTGCTGGCGGTCGCGGTGGTCGCGATGCTGGGGGTCGCGACCTACTTCGCGCTCCACCAGCAGAGCCTGGCCGAGCAGCGGGACGACGCCAACCAGTCGGTGCGCGCGGCAAAGCGCATCGGCGACCTCTCCTTCGCGCCGAACTTCGGGCCGACCCCGGCCGCGCTTGCCAGCGTCGAGGCCTACGAGCTGTCGCCGACGGGCGAGGCGCGCAACCAGGCGCTCGCGCAGCTGCAGATGAACCCCGGGCTGCCGACGGTGCTCGCCGGCCACACGCGCTCGGCCACCACCGTCGCCTTCTGGCCGGGCTCGCAGAACCTGGTCTCCGGAGGCGCCGACGAAACGATTCGGCTCTGGAGCGAAGACGGCAGGGAAATCGGCTCGCCGCTGGTCCCCGACGGGGGCGTCATCACCGGGGTCGCCGTCAGCGAGCCGATGGAGGGAGATGCGCGGATCCTCGCCGCCACCTTCGACACGGGATACGTCGACCTCTGGAGGATCGACCGCGAGGGCAAGCTGGAGCCCGGCTCGCACAAATTCGTCTCGATCGGCGAGGGCGGGCTCGAGGGGCTGGCCTTCAGCCCCCGGCGCCCCGGCCTGCTCGTCGTCGGCGCCGACGACGGAACCCTCGGCCTGGTCGACGCGGTGCGCGGGCCGGAGCCCGAAGTCCTCGACGAGACGCGGGTGGGCGGGGCGGTCGAGGATCTTGCCTTCACCGCCGACGGCAGCGGGCTGTTCGTCGCCACCGGCCCCGGAGGAGCGCGGGTCGACGTCGCCGCCGCGGGATTCGCCGGCTCGCGGTCGATTCCGGTCGACGGCGACGGCCTGGCGGTGGCCACGGCCCCGAATGGGTCCTACGCCGTCGCGGGCAGCGGCGGGATCACCCTCTGGGACGCCGCTCGCGAGCGCGAGCGCCACCTGCGGCCGCCCGGCATCGTGCTGTCGCTGGCCTTCGCCCGGGGGGGATCCGTGCTCGTCTCCGGAGGCGAGAGCAAAGACGTCACCAGTTGGGACGTCGCGACTGGGCGCTGGTTCGGGCCGCCCCGGCCGGCGAGCTTCACCTGGATCGAAGACGTGGCGACCAGCGGGGACGGCGGCGCCATCGCCGCTGCCAGCGAAGACGGCTTGCTGAGACTGTGGCCGCTGAAGCCGACGGGGCAGCAGCCGCTCGCTCGCACCGTCGGCAGCCTCGCTTCCAGCGAAACGGGAAATCGCCTGCCGAGTATCCATGCGCTCGCCGTCGGGGCCGGCGGCCGGTTGGCCGCCGCGGGCGGAGACGCGGGGACCTCGATCTGGTCCCTGCGTGACTTGCCGGCACCGGACCAGCCGCCGAAGCCGCTGGCGCGGATCGAGGGAAGGAGCCGCGCGGTTGCCTACGAGGTGGACGTTCTCATCACCGGCAGAGGGCACTCCTTCGCCGTCTATGGCACCGGCGGCGCCTGCCGCGGCAAGGGGCCCGAGCCCTGTCTGCTCGGTGTCCCTGCGGAACCGCACTCGGAGGAACTGGTCGAAAGTCTCGCGGTGCGCAGGTACGGATCCCGGGTGCTTCTCGCCTCCGCCGGGGTCCGTGGGGAAAAGGGGGTCTTCAACCTCTGGGACCTGACCCGGGTGAAAGAGACGGGGGAGATCGATCACCTCTCCTCGAGGTCCCTCGAGAGCGAAATCCGCCAGCTCTCGTTCAGTCCCGGGGCTCCGCTCCTCGCCGCGGGCGCCGAGGACGGGAAGACCCGGGTCTGGGACGTCAGCGACCCCCGGAGCCCGGACGAGGTCACGATCGAGCACGCGCGCGGCAACGAAAACCAGCCGGTCACCGCGATCGCCTTCTCGCGGGACGGTTCGCTGCTCGCCTCCGGCGGTCAGGACCAGCAGGTCGTGCTCTGGCGTGTGAGCGGTGACCCCGGCCACGTGACCGTGGAAGGCACGCCCGAGACGCTCTCGCAATCCCAGACCATCTTCTCGCTCGCCTTCAGTCCCAACGGGCAGACGCTCGCCGTCGGCGACGGCGACGGGTCGACCTGCCTGTACGAGGTGGCGACCCGGCAGACGATCGGCGACGGCTACTGCCTGCTCGGCCCCCACAGCGAATCGTGGGGAGGAGTCAACACGCTCAGGTTCACCAAGCTCAGAGGGCAGGGGCCGATGCTCCTGAGCGCCGGCACCGGGCAGCCGATCCTGACGTGGGACTCCCTGCTCTGGAACCTGAGCGAGGAGAGCCGGGTCGAGGATCGGATCGCCGATTACATCTGCGCCTTGGCCGGGCGGAACCTGACGCGGGACGAGTGGAACTCGGTCTTCGTCTCCACCGACATCGCCGACGACTATCGCGAGACCTGCGACTAGGAGGTTGAATGCACGTCGAAGCCAAACCCGCCGAATCGCCCGCCTGGGCCCGCCTGCAGGAACAGATCGGCTGGTACGACGAGAAGAGCCGCGTCTGCCAGCAGCGGTTCAAGCTGCTGAAGATCCTCCAGATCTTCACCGCCGCGGCGATCCCGGTGGCGGTGGTGCTCTCGGCGGCAGACTGGCTCGTCGCCGGGGCCGGCGCCCTCATCGTCGTCCTCGAGGGGCTGCAGCAGCTCGAGCAGTACCAGCAGAACTGGACCGCCTACCGCTCCACCTGCGAGCAGCTCAAGCACGAGCAGTTCCTCTACCTGGCCGGCGCCGGCCCCTATCGCGACGCCGCCGACCGCGATCTGCTCCTCGCCGAGCACGTCGAGGGCCTCGTCTCCCAGGAGCACGCCGCCTGGGCTTCCAACCGCAAGGAGGCGGACTCGAAAGCCTGACGTTGCGAGGATGGGAGGCGACCGTGATCGAGGCCGTCACCTTCGACTTCTGGAACACGATCGCCCGGGTGCCGACCGGGGCGATGAGCGAGGCCCGGCAGGCGGCGGTGGCCCGGGCCTGCGAGGCGGGCGACGTCCGGGTCGAGGCGGAGCTGCTGATCGCGAGCCTGGAGGAGGTCGGGCTGCACTGGGAACGGTCCTGGGCGGCGGGACGGCACCTGCCGCCGCAGGAGGCGGCCGAGACGCTGGTCCGCGCCCTCGGGGTCGAGGGGGCGGCGCGGGAGATGGTCGCCGAGGCCTTCCTCGGGGCGGGGCGGGAAGTCGAGCTGGAGCTGGCACCGGACATCGGTGCCTGCCTCGAGGCGCTGGGGGAGCGCGGCGCCCGGCTCGGGATCGTCTGCGACGTCGGCTTCAGCGGCGGCGAGCTGCTGCGCGAGCTGCTCGCGGCGGAGGGGCTGCTGGGTCACTTCTCCGGCTGGGCCTTCTCCGACGAGGTCGGTCACTACAAGCCCTCACCGCGGATCTTCGAAGCGGCGCTCGCCGCCCTGGGCGCCGAGCCGGTCGCGGCGGTCCACGTCGGCGACCTGCGCCGCACCGACGTGGTCGGCGCCGCCGCGCTGGGGATGGGGACCGTTCGCTACAAGGGCATGAACGACGAGGGCGACGCCGACCCCGGCCGCGAGGCCGATTTCGTCCTCGGCAGCCACCTGGAGCTGCTCGACGTCATCGACCGGCTTTGATTGAGACCGACCGCCTGCTGCTGAGCCCGGTGACGCTCGCCGACATCGACGAGTTCGTGCGTCTGCACGAGGACCCGGAGGTCGCCCGCTTCATGGGCTCGCCCGACCGCGAGTGGCTGGTTGGCTGGGCCGAAGGCAGCACTCGCGAATGGGACGAGCTCGGTTACGGGCGGATGGCGATCCGCGATCGCGAGAGCGGTGCCTTCCTCGGTCGCACCGGTCTCAAACGCTGGCCGCAGTTCGGAGAGACCGAGGTGGGGTGGGCGCTGCGTCCCGAGGCGCGCGGGCGTGGCATCGCCACCGAGGCCGCCGCCGCGACCCTCGAGTGGGCCTTCGGGCGCTTCGACCTGCCCTACGTGACGGCGATGATCCAGCCTGCCAACGTCCCTTCGGTCGCCGTCGCCGCGCGCCTCGGGCTGGAGCCCATGCGCGAGGACGAGCTGCTCGGCGTCGGGGTGACCGTGTACGGGGTCAGGCCCGGCTGAGGGCGTAGGCGCCCATCCCCGATGGCGCGCCCTTGGCGCTGAAGCGGCGCTTCTTCGCCGCCGCGGTGCCGGGGGTGAGCTGCTCCAGCGCCCGGTCGGAGACGAGGATCTCACCCGGCCTGGCGGCCTCGGAGAGGCGGGCTGCGACGTTGACGTCAACGCCGAAGTAGTCGCCGCCGAGCTTGCGCGGGCGGCCGAGGTGGATGCCGGTGCGGAGGAGCGGGCGGTAGCCGTCGACCTCGATCGGCGCCAGCCGCTCGGTCGCGGCGAAGGCGGCCTCGACCGCGCAGGGTGCGTCCCAGAAAGCCGCCATCAGGCCGTCGCCGAGCCGCTTCACGACCTCGCCCTGGCGCTCGAGGACGGGCGGCTCGATCGCCTCGCCGACCTCGCGCAGAAGCCGGACGGCGGCGCGGTCGCCGGCCTCCAGCGCCCAGCTCGAGAAGCCGACCAGGTCGGTGAAGAGGATCGCCACGTCGACCTTGCCGCGGCCCCGGTCCTGCGCCTCGGCCAGCCGCTGCCAGGCCTGCAGCGCGGTCAGCCCGAGCTCGCCGACGAAGCCGGGCTCGTCTCCTCGCAGCTCGACCAGCTGCCGCGCGGCGAGGTCGGAAGGGCGGCCGCGGGCGGTGGAGAGGTGGTCGATGTGGTCGTCGTCGCCGAGCGTGCGCTCCCGCGTCCGCCGCGTGAAGCCGACGAGCCTGGCGTTGCGGTTGAACCGCTGCACGGCGGCGGCCCACCGCCGGCTGGGTTTCTCCTCGCTCATCGCCCGGGAGGGTGGCAGAAGCTCAGCGGCTCTTCAGCAGGCGGCCGACCGCGGCCATCATCTCGTCGGTCTTCTCCGCTCGCGCCTCGGGGGTCTCGGCGCCGACCACGCAGTGGCGGGTGTGTTCGTCGAGCAGGGCGAGGGCGACGTTGTCGATCGCCGCCTGGACGGCCGAGATCTGGGTGAGGATGTCGATGCAGTAGCGCTCCTCGTCGACCATCCGCTCGATGCCGCCGATCTGGCCGCCGATCCGCCGCAGCCGGTTCTTGACCTTCTCCTTGTTCTCGACGTAACCGGGGTCCGCGCGGGTCTCCGCCATCTCGTTTCCTTTCTGACACACGTTGGGGGTCGGCGTTCGTCCTTTCGGGGCCTATACGGGGGAAAGGACGAACGCCGCTGGAGTATACCCCCTCTGGGTATATGCTACGGTTGCCGTGATGAATACCCCCCGGCCGTATCAGCGGATTGCTCTCTTCGTCGCCGCCCTTGCGGTTGTGTTCGGCGCTGCGGCGGCGTTGGGATCCCTGGTCGAGCCGGCGGCGACGGAGGGCGGGGGAATGGAGGAGACGATGGATGCGCACACCTCGGATCACGAACCGGCCGGCCTCGGCGTCGCCGCGGAGGGCTACGCCGTCAGCTTCGCTCCGACCCAGTTCCAGCGCGGCGAGGCGAGCCAGCTCCGGTTCGCGATCGACGACGCCGGCGGCGAGCCGGTGACCGAGTTCGACGAGTTGCACGAGCGCCGCATGCACCTGATCGTCGTCCGCCGCGACGGCACCGGGTTCCGCCACCTGCATCCGGAGATGGACGCGGCCGGGACCTGGAGCGTGCCGGTCCGCTTCGGCGCGCCGGGCGTCTACCGCGCTTTCGCCGACTTCTCGGTCGGCGGCGAGCAGCGCACCCTGGCCGGCGACCTCTTCGTCTCCGGCGGCGAGTTCGAGTCGCGGCCGTTCCCGGCGCCGCAGGGCATTGACTCCAACGACGGCTACGAGGTTCGCCTCGCGGTGGGGGATCCGGTCGCCGGCGAGCATTCCGAGCTGAGCTTCTCGGTCGCCCGCGACGGCAGGCCGGTCGCCGGCATCTCGCCCTACCTCGGCGCCAAGGGTCACCTGGTGGCGCTGCGCGAAGGCGACCTCGCCTTCCTCCACGTCCACCCGGAGGAGGGGCACGAGGCGGCCGCCGACGAAGTCGCCTTCGACGCCACCTTCCCGACCGCGGGCCGCTACCGCCTCTACCTCCAGTTCAAGCACGAGGGCGTCGTGCGGACGGCGGAGTTCACGGTCGAGGTGCCGCGATGAACCGGCTCGAGCTGCCGGTCGAGGGGATGACCTGCTCCTCCTGCGCCGGCCGGGTCGAGAAGAGCCTCAACCAGCTCGACGGGGTGGAGGCGACGGTCAACTTCGCGACCGAGCGGGCGACGGTCAGCTTCGACTCGTCCCTGGTCGCCCCCGAGGAGCTGGTCGGGGCGGTCGAGGGCGTCGGCTACTCGGCCTCGCTGCCGGCGCCCGCCGGAGAGGAGGGCCAGGCGCCCGGGGAAGCGGACCCGACCGCGGACCTGCGCCGCCGGCTGATCTTCTCCGCCGTCCTCTCGCTGCCGGTTCTGGCGATGGCGATGATCGAGCCGCTCCAGTTCGAGAACTGGCAGTGGCTCTCGCTGCAGCTCGCGACCCCGGTCGTGCTCTGGGCCGGCTGGCCGTTTCACCAAGCGGCCTGGCAGAACCTCAAGCACGGGGCGGCGACGATGGACACGCTGATCTCGCTCGGCACCCTCGCCGCGTTCGGCTGGTCGCTCTACGCGCTGTTCTTCGGCGACGCCGGGATGCCGGGGATGAAGATGCCCTTCGAGCTGATCGCCGAGCGCGGTGCCGGCGGCGACGAGATCTACCTCGAGGTCGCCGCCGTGGTCACCACCTTCATCCTCGCCGGCCGCTACTTCGAGGCGCGCGCCAAGCGGCGGGCTGGGGCGGCGCTGGAGGCGCTGCTCGACCTCGGCGCCAAGGAGGTCGCCCTGCTCGACGCCGACGGCAGCGAGCGCCGGGTTCCGGTCGACCGGCTCGCCGCCGGTGACCGCTTCGTCGTCCGGCCGGGCGAGAAGATCGCGACCGACGGGATCGTCGAGAGCGGTGTCTCGGCGGTCGACCAGTCGCTGGTCACCGGCGAGTCGGTGCCGGTCGAGGTCGGTCCCGGCGACGGGGTGATCGGCGCGACGATCAACGCCGGTGGCCGCCTCGTCGTTCGCGCGACCCGGATCGGCGGGGAAACCGCACTGGCGCAGATCGCCCGCCTCGTCACCGAGGCGCAGTCGGGCAAGGCCCCGGTCCAGCGCCTGGCCGATCGGGTGAGCGGCGTCTTCGTCCCGGTCGTGATCGCCCTCGCCGTCGGCACCCTCGGCTTCTGGCTCGGCAACGGCGCCGGGACGAGCTTCGCCTTCACCGCCGCGGCTGCGGTCCTGATCATCGCCTGCCCCTGCGCGCTGGGACTGGCGACGCCGACCGCGCTGCTGGTCGGCACCGGCCGCGGCGCCCAGCTCGGGCTGCTGATCAAGGGGCCGGAGGTTCTGGAGTCGACCCGGGAGATCGACACCGTGGTGCTCGACAAGACCGGCACGGTGACCAGCGGCGAGATGAGCGTCGTCGCCGTCCACGCGGCGGGCGGCGACGAGGCCGAGGTGCTGCGTCTGGCCGGCGCCGTCGAGGACGCCTCCGAGCACCCGATCGCGGTGGCGATCGCGGCGCGGGCCAAGCGTGATTTCGTGCTGCTGTCGGCAGTCGACGAGTTCGCCAGCTCCGCCGGGCTCGGCGTCCAGGGCGTAGTCGGCGGCCGTGCTGTCGCTGCCGGTCGCCCCTCCTTCATCGCAAATTGGGCGAGTTCCCAGCGTCGTTTCCACCCTTTACCTTCCTATAGCGCGGGAAAGGGTGGAAACGATCGCTTGCCAGGGGGATTGGAGGATGCCCGGCGCGAGGCCGAAGCCCTCGGCCAGACCGCGATCGCCGTCGGCTGGGATGGCGAAGCGCGCGGTCTCGTGGTCGTCGCCGACACGGTCAAGCCCTCGAGCCGCGAGGCGATCGCCGAGCTGCGCGAGCTCGGACTGCGCCCGGTGCTGCTGACCGGTGATAGCGAAGCGACCGCGGTGGCGGTGGCCGCCGAGGTGGGAATCGACGAGACGATCGCCGAAGTGCTGCCGGAGGAGAAGGCGGCGACGATCGCGCGCCTGCAGGCCGAGGGCCGCACGGTGGCGATGGTCGGCGACGGCGTCAACGACGCCCCGGCGCTGGCCCAGGCCGATCTCGGCCTGGCGATCGGCACCGGCACCGACGTCGCGATCGAGGCCTCCGACGTCACCCTGATCTCCGGCGACCCCCGCGCGATCGCCGACGCGATCCGCCTCTCCCGCCGCACCCTGGGGACGATCAAGGGCAACCTCTTCTGGGCCTTCGCCTACAACGTCGCCGCGATCCCCCTCGCCGCCGCCGGCTTCCTCAATCCCATGATCGCCGGCGCCGCGATGGCCTTCTCCAGCGTCTTCGTGGTCGCCAACTCGCTGCGGCTGCGCGGGTTCACGCCGCGGCGGGACGGCGTCAGCTGATCGCGGCTCGCAGCTCGCCGCTCGCCACATAGCCGCTGCTGCGTCCCCGGCCTCGCTGGTCGACGAGGCCGGCGTCGAGGAGGCGGCGGAGGTCGGCGCTGGCGGTGGCGGGGGAGACGTCTGCCTCTTCGGCGTACCTGCTGCGGTCGGTGCCGCCGAGGAGGCTCTGCTCGAGGGCGATCGCGATCCGGTCGGGCCAGCCGCGCCCCGCGACCAGCTCTTCGAGTTGCTGCCAGCGGGCAGCGGCCTGCTCTACCTGGGCGAGCCGGCGCCGGGCCTGGGCGATGTGGGCTTCGAGGCAGAAGGCGATCCAGCCGGTCGCGTCGCGCTCCGGCCGGTAGGTGCCGCCCTGGGTCTCGCGCAGGGCAGCGTAGTAGTCGCTGGTGTGCTCGCCGAGGTATTCCTCGATCGAGAAGAACTCGGGGGCGCCGAGGCCCCCGCGAGCCAGGACCAGCGATTGCACGATGCGGGATATGCGTCCGTTGCCGTCGCGGAAGGGGTGCACCGAGGTGACGTTGAGGTGCGCCATCGCCGCTGTGACGAAAACGTCGGGCTCCTCGCCCCCGGCGGCCAGCCACCTCACCACCTCGTCCATCAGCGGGACCACGTCCTCCGCGTCGGGTCCGCGGTACTCGAGCGAGCCGTCGGCGCCGGTGACGCCGATCGCCCCCGTCCTCCACAGCCCCGGGTCCCTCTCGCGCTGGAAGTGACAGGCCTCGAAGTGGAGGTCGAGGATGACGCGGTCGAGCCAGCGGAACGACGGATCCGCGGCCATCGTCCCGACGTGGTCCATCGCCTGGGCGTAGCAGGCGACCGCCATCTGGTCCTCGTCGCTGCGGTCGGGTGGCTGTCTCCCGCTGGTCAGCGCCAGCGCCTCCTCGGGGGAGACGCTGAAGCCCTCGATCGAGGTCGAGCCCTCGATCGAGGATGCGCGCACCTGGCGCCGCAAGGTGCCGATCCAGCGGCCGTGCCTGGTGGCGCCGGCATCGAGTTCCGCGCGCAGGTCGTTCAGCTCGCCCAAGCTCTCTCGAAGTCGGCCGTCGATTTGCGGGGTCTGGAAAATCATGACCCCATCGTAGACGATTAATCGTCTAAACAACTAAACGATTAATCGTCTGAAAGCCTAACCCGCGCTTGGCACCGCTGAGAACCACTTCCCCAGCCGATCGTCGGTGAAGACGCCGCTGCGCGGGCGCAGTTGGCGGCTCAGGGCGTCGCGGAGATTCTGGCCCGCCTCCGGTTCCGCGACGAGACCGTCGAAGATCGGGCCGGCCGCCGCCGGGTTCGGGAAGCGGGCGAAATCGAAGCTCCACTCGTAGTGCTCGCGGGCCCGGTCGTCGCGCCAGGCTTCGTAGCCGTCGAGGCTCTCGGTCGGGGCGGTCAGTTCGCCGGCGACGTGGAGCGCCTGCTCGATCGCGTCGGAGATGCCCTGCGCGGTCGAGGGGTTCTTGAAGTGGCCGGCGTCGCCGACCAGCGCCCAGCCCGGACCGTTGGCCTGGCGGAAGAAGCCGCGCAGCATCGTCTCCGGGGCGAGGTGGATGCCGCCGACCTGCTCGGCGTCGGCCAGCCAGCCGCCGTCGAACCAGTCGTCGAACCTGCGCAGGCCGTCGAGGAAGGTCAGTTGCCGCTTCGTCTGATCGCCGCGGGTCAGCTCCGGGTCGATGCCGAGGATCAGGATCGAGATGTCGTCCTCGCACGGCGACCAGGCCAGCGAGCCGCTCTCGGTCACGTCGATGAAGAAGCGGTCGGCCTCGGGCAGGCCACGCCAGTAGCTGAACATGAAGGACATCTCGCCGGCCAGCGGTCGCTCCTTCTCCAGTCCGAGCTGGCGGGCGACGGTCGAGGCGCGGCCGTCGGCGCCGAAGACCCAGCGGGCCCCGATCTCCTCGCCGCTCTCGAGCACGACGCCGCGGACGGGGTCGGTCTCGGCCCCGGTGCCGAGCAGACCGGTCACCTTCGCGCCGAAACGGGTCTCGGCCCCGGCGGCGACAGCGACCTCGAGCAGCGCCTTGTCGAGCACCGGCCGGGTGATCGTCGCGGCGCGGTCGATGCCCCCGATCGGGGTGAACCCACCGCTCACCTCGCGCCCGAGGGTCCGGATCCCGTACTCGATCGGGTTCACCCGGTGCTCGGCTTCGATCCGCTGCAGTGCCCCCAGCTCGGCCAGCCGGGCCAGCGTGTTGGGGAATAGGCAGTGGGTCGAGAGCGTGTTCGCCGGCGGCGGTTCGCGGTCGAGGAGCAGGACGCTCCAGCCCGCCTCCGCCAACCGCGCCGCCAGCGGCGAGCCGGCGCAGCGAGCGCCGACCACGACCGCGTCGTAGCTGCTGCGCAGGCTCATCAGCGCACCCGCCCGACGGTCAGCAGGTACTCCATCTCGAAATGCGCAGCGTCGTCGCTGCCGAGGTTCCGCTCGGCGCAGAACTCGCTCAGCGCCCGGTCGAACTCCTCCGTCCGGCTCTCTTTCTCGGCGTTGGCGCGGGCGGCGATCGTCGGCCCGTAGCGCTGCTTGAAGTGCTCGCCGTAGTCGTCGGGACGCTGGAAGGCGGTCACCTCGAGCACGTCGCGCTCGACCTTCTCCAGCTCGACCCGGTCGCCGAACAGCTCGCGCAGGTGGTCCTCGCCACCCCACAGCGGCGGCGGCTGGGCGCCGGGCGGGGGAGGGGGCATGAACTGACCCATGGTCTTGAAGAGCCCACCGATCATCCCCTCAGGGGTCCAGCTGAGCAGGCCGATCGTGCCGCCGGGCCGGGCGACGCGGACCAGCTCGTCGGCGGCGGCCTGGTGGAAGGGGGCGAACATCACGCCGATCGCGGAGATGACGGCGTCGAAGCTGTCGTCCTCGAACGGCAGGCCCTGGGCGTCGGCCTCGACCCACTCGAGCTCGACTCCGGCGGCGGCGGCGCGGGCGCGGCCTGCCTCGAACAGCTCCGGGGTGAGGTCGCTGGCGACCACCTCGGCGCCCGCCTGGGCGGCCGGGATCGAGGCGTTGCCGGTGCCGGCGGCGACGTCGAGGACGCGCTGACCGGCGCCGATCCCGGCGAACTCGACCAGCCGCGGGCCGAGCGGGGTGAGGAAGGTCTCGACCATCGACGGGTAGTCGCCGGAGGCCCACATCTTGCGGTGTTTCTGCCTCAGCTCGGGGCTGGGGCCCTGGGTGTCGGTGCTGGCGCTCACTGCGTCACATCTCCTTTGGATTGGTTGATGATCCCTTTCTACGCCCGCCCGCGGGGCGGTTCAACTTCAAGATCTGCAGTTAGGCGCCTACACTGCCTGCAGAGGGAGATGGCGGATAGCTACGGACAGTTCTGCCCGGTTGCCCAAGCGGCGGAGGTCCTGACCGAGCGCTGGACTCTGCTGGTGCTGCGCGAGCTGCTGATGGGCAGCACCCGCTTCAACGAGCTGCAGCGCGGGGTGCCGCGGATGTCCTCGTCCCTGCTCAGCAAACGGCTGCGGGAGATGGAGCGCTCGGGCCTGCTGACCCGCGAACCACTCAAGGGAGAGCGCGGCCACGCCTACCGCCTCACCCCGGCCGGCGAAGCGCTGGGGCCGCTGGTCGTCTCGCTCGGAAACTGGAGCCGCGAGTGGCTGAAGCGGGAGATCAGCGAGGAGGAAGCCGACCCGGCGCTGCTGATGTGGGACGTGCGGCGCAGCGTCCAGCTCGACCGCCTGCCGCAGGAGCAGGTGGTGACCTTCTTCCGCTACCGCGACGCCGAGGAGGGGAAACGGGCCTGGTGGCTGGTCGCCCAGCCCGACGGTGCCGACCTCTGCTTCACCGACCCCGGCTTCGCGATCGATCTGCAGGTCGACGCCGAGGCGCGGGCGATGGCGGAAGTCTGGATCGGCCAGCTCGAGCTGGGCGCGGCGATGAAGGCGAAACGGCTCCGGGTCAACGGCCCCGAGCACCTCGTGCGCAGCCTGCCGGACTGGCTCGGCTTCAGCACCTTCGCCTACGACGACCCCGCCGCCGAGCTGGCCAGGCGCCAGGGCGCCTGACCCGTCTATCCCTGTTTGGTGCTGGGCACCGAATAGGGGACCACGCAACTGAGGTTGCAGGCGGTCCCTGCGGGGGGCGCGAGCCTTTCGGCCCGCCTACGGTTTAGAGAAGGCCGGCGCGTATGCCGGCTTTCCTCTTCCTGCATGGCGAATCCGACCCTGAAACCGCGCCGGCGCTGGCTTGCTTCGCTTCTCGCGATGGCGCTTGCCCTGCTCGCGAGCTGCCTGGTCGCGGTCGCCACCGCGCCCGCCAAGAGCAACTCGGAGAAGCTGGAAGCGGTCGAAGAGAAGATCGGCGCGGTCGAAGAGCGCGAAGGCGTCCTCACCTCCGACATCGATGCGATGGGGGAGGAAATCTCCGCCCTCGAAGGCCAGGTCAGCGCCCTGCGCAACCAGGAGGCCGCGGCCGAAGAAGAGCTTGCGGCGAGGCAGGCCGAGCTCGACAAGGCCGAAGACGAACTGCGGGAGGCGCTGGACCGCCTGGGGACGCTGCGCGGCCGCCTCAAGCGGGCGCTGGTGGTCCTTCGCGAGCGGCTCGTCGCGATCTACACCTATGGCTCGACCGACATCACCTCGGTGGTGCTCAGCGCCGAGGACTACGGCGACATGGTCGCCCGCACCGAGTACTTCGACGCGATCAACGAAAGCGACGCGAAGCTGGCCGAGCGGGTGCGCGAACTGCGCGACGAAGCGAAGAAGCTGGTTCGGGTCCGGAAAACCTCGAAGCTGACGATCGAAAAGGCGCGCGACCAGATCGCCGCCAGGGAGCAGCGGCTGGAAACGACCCGCTCGACGCTGGAGTCGCGCGAGGGCGCGCTGCTCTCGGCGCGGGCGACGCGGCGCCACAAGCTGAAGGGCATCGAAGGCGAGCGCCACGAGCACGAGGACGTCGCCGCCGGGATTCGCGCCGAGATCGCCCAGGAAATCGCCGAAGCGACCGGCGGCCTGCCGCTGCCGGCCGGGCCGCTGCCCTCGCCGAGCGCCGCCGGCTTCATCTGGCCGGTCGAAGGCACCGTCACCTCGGGCTTCGGCTACCGCTGGGGACGGATGCACGAGGGGATCGACATCTCCGTGGCCGAAGGGACGCCGCTCCGCGCCGTCGCCGACGGCACCGTGATCCTGATGCAGTCCGAGTACGAAAGCGGCGGCTACGGCAACTACACCTGCATCGACCACGGCGGCGGGCTCTCCACCTGCTACGCCCACCAGTCGAGCTTCGCCACCTCGGTCGGCGCCCAGGTAGGCCAGGGCGACCTGATCGGCTACAGCGGCAACACCGGCAACAGCACCGGTCCCCACCTCCACTTCGAGGTGCGGATCAACGGCGCCGCCACGGACCCGCTCGGCTACCTCTAGTTAGGCGCCGTTTCCACCCTTTTGGTTCCCATGGGGCCTCAAAGGGTGGAAACGACGGGACGTTTACTGTTGCCGCGTGGCGGAGCTGATCCTCTACGCGATTCCCGCGTTCGTGCTGCTGCTCGTGGTCGAGCTGCTCTCGTTCAAGTACGCGCGCGACGACGACCTGGTCGGCTACGAGGCGAAGGACACCCGCACCAGCCTGACGATGGGCGGCGGCAACGTCGCCATCAACGCCGTCTGGAAGCTGGTCGTGGTCGCGATCTACGCCGGCCTGTATGAGCTGACGCCGCTGCGGATGCCGGCCGACATGTGGTGGACCTACGCGCTGCTCTTCCTCGCCGACGACTTCGCCTACTACTGGTTCCACCGCATCCACCACGAGATGCGGATCTTCTGGGCCAGCCACGTCGTCCACCACTCCTCCGAGCACTACAACCTCTCGACCGCGCTGCGCCAGACCTGGACGCCGATGACCGCGCTGCCCTTCTGGGCGCCGCTGGCGCTGCTCGGCTTCCCGCCCTGGATGATCCTCACCCAGCAGGCGATCAGCCTCATCTACCAGTTCTGGATCCACACCGAGCGGGTCAAGAAGATGCCCCGATGGTTCGAGTATTTCTTCAACACGCCCTCGCACCACCGCGTCCACCACGGCTCCAACGAGGTTTACCTCGACCGCAACTACGGCGGCATCCTGATCGTCTGGGACCGCCTCTTCGGCACCTTCCAGGGCGAGACCGAGAAGGTCCGCTACGGGCTTACCCAGAACATCAGGAGCTTCAAGCCGACCCGCGTCGCCTTCCACGAGTTCATCGCCATCGCCCACGACGTGCGCCACGCGAAGAGCTGGCGCGAGCGCTGCGGCTACCTCTTCCGCGGCCCTGGGTGGTCACCCGACGGGACGGGCGGCGGCACGCGCGGCTAGGGCTGTCGCTTTTGTGGACCCATGGGCCACGAAGGCGGCACTACGGCTGCAGGCGCCGGTGGCTCCAGCCGTCATCGCCCTTTATGTAGAGCAGGCGACGGTGCAGCCGGGTCGGGCTGCCGTGCCAGAACTCGATCAGGTCGGGGACGAGGCGGAAGCCACCCCAGCTCGTGGGCCGCTGCACGCCCTCCCCGTCGAGGTCGTCGGCCTTGCGCTTCAGCTCCTTCGCGTCCTCCAGCGGCTCGCCCTGATTCGAGGCGACGGTCGTTGCCCGTCCCTGCGCCGGCCGCTCGGCGAAGAGCGCGTCCGACTCCTCCTCGCCGAGTCGCTCGACCGGGCCCTCGATCGTGATCTGCTGCAGGGTCTCGCGCCAGTAGAGCGTCCCGGCGGCGCGCGGGTTGGCCGCCAGGTCCCGTCCCTTGCGGCTCTCGTAGCTGCCGGAGAAGACCAGGGTGGGGGCGAGCTGCTTGACGAGCAGGGTCCGGACCGAGGGCCGCCCATCCCCGTCTGCGGTCGCCAAGGCCAGCGCCCGCGGCTCCCGCACGCCCCGCTCGTCGGCGTCGCGCAGCCACCGCTCCAGCAGCGGCAGCGGGTCGGCGGGCGGCGAGTCGAACTCCGGCAGCACCAGCCCGGCGTCCCCGGACAGCGTTTCGGCGGCCCCTCGCTCCATCGGGTCAACTATCGCGCATCGGTGGTCGTCAAGCCGAAGCCCGCTCGCCGAGCGGCAGGCGGTCCGTCCGGCGAGCGCCAGTAGGTTGCCCGCCGATGCTCCGCCCCTCTTGCGCCCGAACCCTGCTGCTGGCCCTCTGCGCCGTCGCGGCGCTGGCCCTGCCGGCGGCCGGGGCCGCGGCGGCGGACAAGCCGCAGAGCAAGCACCGCACCCCGCGTTCGCTGATCAAGCGCGGCACGCTCCAGCAGCTGCCCGGCTCGCTCGGCTGCCTCTCCGCCCGGCCGGCCAAGGGCGGCTGCTCGCCGGCCCGCGGGCTGAAGGGTCCCGGCCCGTTCATGGGCTCGCGGGCGATCGCCGTCAGCCCCGACGGCCGCAACGTCTACGTCGCCTCCTCGACCAGCGACGCGATCGCTGTCTTCCACCGCGATCGCCTGACGGGGGCGCTGACCCAGCCGCGCGGCAGCGCCGGCTGCGTCGCCGCAGGCGGGGCCGAAGGCTGCGGGCGGGCGATCGGCCTCGGCGGGCCCAACTCGGTCGCCGTCAGCCCCGACGGCCGCTTCGTCTACGCAACCGCGCGAGACAGCGGCTCGGTCGCCGCCTTCCACCGCAAGCGCTCGAGCGGGGCGCTCGTGCAGTTGCCGCCGGGCAGCGGCTGCGTCTCCGGTCTGCCGCTGCCCGGCTGCGCGGCCGGCCGGGCGCTGGTCGGGCCCGACGTCGTCGTCGTCAGCCCGGACGGCGAAAACCTCTACGTCGGCTCCTTCTTCGGCAACGCCGTCGCCACTTTCGCGCGGGCCAAGAACGGCACCCTCTTCCAGGCCGAAGGACAGCAGGGCTGCATTGCCGAAGCGATCTCCGGCTGCGCGCCGGGCATCGCCCTCGGCGCCCCCGAGGGGCTGGCGATCAGCCCGGACGGGACCAGCCTCTACGTCGGCAGCGCCCTCTCCAACGCGGTTGCCGTGCTGAGCCGCGACGGTGCCGAAGGCGGCGCCTTGAGCCAGGCGAGCGACGGGACCGGCTGCATCGTCAACCAGGAGCTGGCCGGCTGCACCGCCGGCGTGCAGCTGGCGGGCGCGAACGCGGTCGCGACCGCCCCCGCCGGCCGCGACGTCTACGTGACCTCGCTGTTCAGCAACAGCGTCACCGCCTTCAGCCGCTCGGCCGCCGGAGTCCTCACCCAGAAGCCGGGGACCGGCGCCTGCCTGATCTTCCTCCGCTCCGCCGGCTGCTCGTTCGGGCGGGCGATGGTGGCGCCGGAGGGTCTCGCCGTCTCCCCCGACGGGGCGAGCGTCTACGCGGCCGCCTTCCGCACCGGCGCGATCGACGTCCTCGACCGCGAACGCGAATCCGGGGTCGTCCGCCAGAAGCCGGGCCGGGCGGGTTGCCTCGCCTCGTCCCGGGTGCCGGGCTGCACCCGCGCCAGGGCGCTCGCCGGGGTCAGCTCGATCGCCGTCAGCCCCGACGGCGCCAACGTCTACGCAACGGCCTTCGGCAGCAACGCCGTCGGCGTCTTCAGGAGGGTCAGATGAGCGATTCGGACGGGCGCCCGGAGACGGAGCAGGGCAAGGGCCTGACCCGCAAGCAGCTGCTCGGCTCGGGGGCGAGCGTCGCCGCCGCGGCGCTGCTGGCCCAGGGGGCCGGGGTGGAGGCACTCGCCGCCCGCAAGGGCGGCGGCCGCGACGTCAAGGGGATGAACGTGATCCTCTTCCTCACCGACCAGGAACGGGGGATCCAGCATTTCCCCTCGAGCTGGTTGCGCCAGAACCTGCCGGGGATGCGCCGCCTCCGCCGCCACGGCCTCAGCTTCGAACGCGCCTTCACCAACGCCTGCATGTGCTCGCCGGCGCGCTCGACCCTGATGACGGGCTACTTCCCCGCCCAGCACGGGGTCAAGTACACGCTCGAGGAAGACATGCCGGCCAGCGAATACCCGCAGGTGAATCTGCCGCTGCCGGCGGAAATGCCGAACCTGGCGACGGTGATGCGGGCGGCCGGCTACAACGTCGTCTACAAGGGCAAGTGGCACTGCTCGAAACCGGCGGTCAAGGAAGACGCCCAGCCCTCCGACCTCGAAAAGTACGGCTTCCTGCGCTGGAACCCGCCCGACGCCGGCGCCAACCAGACCGTCCCCGAGGCCGGCGGCGGCTACATCGACAACGACGGCCGCTTCATCGAATCGGTCGGCGACATGGCGGCAGGCGACGAGGGAGTCATGCAGTACCTGAGCTCGGCCGCGGCCCGCCAGCAGCCGTTCTTCCTCGTCATCTCACTGGTCAACCCGCACGACGTCCTCTTCTACCCGAGCCGCACCTTCGAAGAAGCCGGCTACGACCGGAGCTGGCTGCAGGGCGACATCGAAGTGCCCCCGACCAGCGAAGAAGACCTCTCGACCAAGCCCTCGGTCCAGGAAGAATTCCTTCGCATCTTCAACCTCACCGGGAAACCGCGGACGCAGGCCGAAAAGCGCGCCTACCTGAACTTCTACGGCAACCTGATGCGCTCCTCGGACAACTACGTCGTCAACGTCCTCGACAAACTCGAAGAGACCGGCCTGCTGGACGACACGCTGATCGTCCGCACCGCCGACCACGGCGAGATGGGGCTGACCCACGGCGGCCTGCGGCAGAAGAACTTCAACTTCTACGAGGAGGCGATCCGGGTCCCGCTCGTCTACTCCAACCCGAAGCTCTTTCCGCGGCCGCAGAGCAGCGACGCGCTGGTCTCCCACGTCGACTTCCTGCCGACGCTGGCGAGCCTGGCCGGGGCGCCGAAGTCGGCGCGGGCGGACTGGCAGGGCGTCGACTACTCGAAGCTGGTCCTCGACCCGTCCCAGGAAGGATCGGCCCAGGACTACATCGTCTTCACCTACGACGACTACCAGTCCGGCCAGAAGAGCCCGCCCTATCCGAAACCGCCGAACCACATCGTCAGCATCCGCGAAGGGCGCTGGAAGCTCGCCCGGTACTACGACACGGCGAAGCTCAACCCCAAACGGCCGCAGTGGGAGATGTACGACCTCGAGACGGACCCCGAAGAGACCGAAAACATCGCCCATCCCGGCTACCAGCGGTCACCCACCCAGGAGCGCCAGCTGCAGCGGCTGAAACGCAGGTTGGCGCGGGTGGAAGAGACGCGGCTCAAGCAGCGGCAGCCAGGCGGCGACCCGCCGGGCCAGGGCCTGGCTAGGCCTTGAGGATCGGGACCGGTTTCGCCTCGCCCGGCGCGTCGGCGACGAAGGCGTAGTCCTCCTTGCGGTCCTTCTGGCCGGAGTTGGTGTAGACGAGCAGGCGCTTGCCGTCGGTGCGGAGGCGGACCTGGCCGTAAGCGGTCCGCCGGAAGCCGAAGAATTCCTCATGGCGGGGAGGGGGAGGCTCGTCGTCGATGCCGGTACCGGCATCGGGGCGGACCCAGCCGACCTTCTCGAAGAAGGCGACCAGCTCGGTGACGAAGACCAGCGAGGCGTCGTTGCGGGAGTAGCGGCCGAGCGAGCTCATCAGCGTCGCCCGCGGGTGGATGTGGTCGTCTTCGAAGGTTTCGTCGCCGGAGGAGACGACCGATACCAGCGGTTCGACCGCTTTGATGAACGGGGTCGAGAAGTCGGCCGAGCCGTGGTGCGGGACCTTGAAGATCTCCCCCTGCAGGTCGATCTCGCCGGCCTCGTGAGCGGCGACCAGGTCCTGTCCCGCCTGTTTGTTGAGGTCGCCGGCGAAGAGCAGGCGCCAGTTGCCGAAGGTGAGCCGGAGGATGATCGAGTGGCCGTTGATCGTGTGCCCGGGGTCGAGTCCTTTGAACTCCGAGTCGGGAACCTGGTCACCCAGCTCCGGGCCGTCGTCGTCTCGCTTGCCGAGGAACCGCAGGCCCTTGACCTCGCCGATCTCGGTCAGGATCGGCCCCAGCACCTCGACCGCGATTCCCTCCTCGGCGAGGAACTCGAAGGCGTCGTCGTCGCCTTTGCTGAGGCTCTGGAATTCGATCTCGGCCCCGTCTTCGCGCCATCCCAGCAACGCCTTCTTCCAGGGCTTGAAGTACTTGTTCAGCTCGGCGTCGTCGACCGTGGTGATGTCCTGCTCGAGGCCGGTGACGATCGTCACCTCGCCGACCTCCTCTGTCGCCCCGAAGGCGTCGATCGGCTTGACGTTGCTCGGCCGCTTGACCAGCCGTTGTGGAAGACCCGCCGCGGTTCGGCGAAGAGCCGCTTCCGCGCCCGCGGGTTCGTCTCCGATCTGCGGATCTCGGTCAGGCCGGCGAAGTGATCGGCATCGCCGTGGCTGATCACCATCGCGTCGATCACCTTGCGCGCGTCGGGGCTGGTGCCGGGAAAGCGCGCGGCCAGGTAGCGGGCGAAGAGCTGGATGTCGCCGCCATCGATCGTGATCGTCTTGCCGTCGGGGGTCTCCAGCAGCGCGCCGTCGCCCTGCTGGACGTCGACGAAGTCGAGCTTCAGGACTTTGACCTGGTCGGCCGGCAGCGAGACCTCGACCGACGCTTTGCCCGTCGGGTGCCGGCGGATGAACCCGGTTCGCGTCTGCGGCAGGATGCTGCCGTCGTCCTCTTCCTCGTAGTCGACGAACTCGACCTTGCTGCGTTTCTCGTCCTCTTCGACGACCGTCACCGGGTCGCCCCAGGCGAGCGTCGTCAGCAGCTCGCCCTCCTCGTCGGTCAGCTTTGCCAGGTCAACCGCGATCGCTCTCTGCTCGGGCATGGCGACCAACCTAGTTGAGAGTTTCTGAATACGTGAGTTCTTATTCGCAGGCGGCGCGCCGCTATGCGCGCGCCGCTGCCTGCGGCGCCATCAGGCGCTCGTAGAGCCCGAGGTAGGAACGGGCGGTCCACTCGATCGAGAGCTTGGCCGCGCGCCTCTGGGCCCGGTCGGCGAGCTGGGCGCGGAGGTTGCGGTTGTCGATCAGCGTTTCGAGGGCGTCGTGGAGGGCGCGGTCGTCGTCGGGCTGGACGAAGATGGCGGCGTCGGCCCAGATCTCCCGCAGCGATGGGATGTAGCCGAGGACCAGCGCGCAGCGGTCGCGGGCCGCGGCGAGGACGCCGAGGCCGGTGGGGTCGTAGGCGGCCGGCGCGGCGAAGATCGAGGCGCTGCGGCGCAGCTCCGCCAGGGCCGCGGGCCCGAGCGCGCCGGTGCTCTCGGCGAAGCGCACCCTGCCGGTCGGGCCGAGGTCGCCGGCGATCGTCACCGGCCAGGCGAGGCGGGCGGCGGCGGCGTCGAGGGTCGCCAGCTTCCTGGCCGGGTCCCATGTGCGGGCGGCACCGAGAACCAGCGCGCTCTTGCCGACGTCGCTGGCGGCGGTCGGCGCCGCCGAGCCGTTGCGGATCACGGTGCCGGCACCGGGCCGCAGTTGGTAATCGCTCTCCAGCTCCTCCAGCATCGCCACGGTCGGGGCGACGACGGCGTCGGCGCCGGCCAGCCCGGCGCCCATCTGCTCGCGGTAATGGCCCCATTCCGGCGGCGCGTCGGATCCGTGCACCGCCCGCCACCAGGAGAGGACCGAGGAGTGGGCGACGACGACCTTCGGCGCCGCGAAGGGCAACGCGCCGTGGGCGTAGGAGCAGAGGTGGACGACGTCGGGTCGCTCTTCTTCCTCGAGGATCAGCAGCCAACGGCCGGCGGCTGCGACGTCGACCCAGGAGTCCTCCATCCACTCCTGCCGGTAGGAGCTTTCGTGGACCCGCCCGGGCAGCAGCTCGCGCTGCTCGCGGCGCAGGCGCGGCCCCATCGTCGCAATCACGACCTCGGCGCCGTGGGCCTCGAGCGCCCGCGACAGCTCGACCGTGTATGCGAACACGTCACCGACGGTGTCGGTCGAGATCAGGACCTTCATCCCCCGTCCTCTCCTCAGACTGGTCAACGTACCTCTACTTACCTGTCGGGGCCGACGCTAAACCGGCCCTCGGGGGCGGAGTGCGATCCTTCGGACTGTGAGCGAGGAAGCGAAGGGGATCCGCGCCAGCGTTCGCGGCGAAGTCCAGGGCGTCTTCTTCCGCGACGCCACAGTTTCGCGCGCGAGTGAACTGGGCCTCCTCGGCTGGGTTCGCAACGCTGCGGACGGGACCGTCCAGGTCCACGCCGAGGGGCCCGAGGGCGCGATCGAGGAGCTGGTCGCCTTCCTCGAGGAGGGCCCGCCGGCCGCCCGCGTCGAGGGCGTCGAAGTCGAGTCCGCGAAGGTCGAGGGCCACGAGCAGTTCGCCGTGCGCGGGGTCATTGCCGGCGCCTTCGTCGTCCAGGAGCACTGGGCGACCGCTCACCATTTCGATCTGCGGCTCGAGGTCGACGGCGTGCTGCGCTCCTGGGCGGTGCCCAAGGAACCGTCGATGAACCCGGCCGACAAGCGTTTGGCGATCGAGGTCGAGGACCACTCGCTCGAGCACAAGGATTTCGAGGGGGAGATCGACGGCGGCAAGGTGACCATCTGGGACCGCGGCACCTACGAGCAGGGCGGCCGGGTGTCCTGGCCGGAGGCGCTGGAGCGCGGCCACGCGGTCTTCGTCCTCCACGGCGAGAAGCTCGAGGGCGGCTTCGCCCTGCAGCGCACCCGCAGCGGCGAGAAGTCGCAATGGCTGCTGATCAAGCGAAAGGACGAGTTCGCACGCCCGGCGGAGGAGTAGGCGCCCGGGGCCGCCCGACGATCGGCCAAGAATTTCCTGAGAACTCCAATGTGTTCAGGCAGGATCGCGGCATGAAGTCGCTCGGCCAGATCGCCGCCCAGGAACGCGCGGTCGAGAGGTTTGCCGAGGCGTCCCCGGAGGAGACGCTGGCGCTGGCCCGGAAACTGGTGGAGACGATGCGGACGGTCGTCTGGGACGACGAGCTCTGGGACGCGCTCGCCGAGGCTTCGGTGCGGGCCGAGGATGCCGGTCAGCTCCGGCAGCTGGTGCTCGTCGACTGGGAGACGCTCCTGGAGCAGTGGGGGGTGCCCGAGGCGGAGAGCGTCGCGATGGATCTGATCGAGGCGGTCACGCGCGCCGAGGAGCCGGGGGAGTGGGGGGAGGCGCGGGCGTACCTGCGCGAGCTGACCGAGCTGCTCGAGGGCGACGTGCGGGAGCCGCAGCCCGAGAAGCCCGGGTGGGTGCGGCGTGTCCGTGGGCGGGCGGCCGCCGGCTTCGCGGCCCTGCGCCGGCTGAGGATCGGGGCGGTGACCGCCGAAGGCGCCATCGAGATGGCGGGGGCGGTGGCTCCGACGCTGCTGGGAGCGGCTCTGTTCGGTGCGCCGATGGTGTCGGTCCCGGTGGTCGCGGGCATGGCCGTCGGCGGTCTCGCCTTCGGCCTCGTCAACGGCCTGCGGGCGGTTCTCGGGAGGGCGGAGGAGGTCCCCCCGGAGCTGGTCGCGCTCTTCGACGCCTCGGCGCTGGGCGCTTACGCGAACGGCAAGGCGCGCGCCGACCTCGACCTGATCCTCCCCTTGTACGACACGAACGGGTGGTGCCCCGAGATCGGAGATCTGCTCGCCAAGCTACGGCTCTGGGCGGCGCGGATCGGCGCCACGCTTGCGGCGGCGGGCCCACTGCTCGGGGCGTACCTGCACGGGGCCGGCATGCGTGCGGCCGAAGAGGTGATGGTCGCGCTGGTCGAGTTCCAGCGAAACCTCCGTCGGATCGCCGATGCTGCTGTCGGCGGAGATCGCGGCCTGCTCGGCGATGGGGTCGATCGCGCCCGTGACGCGACCGGGAGGATCGCCGATCTGGTTTTCCGCCTGGAGGGGCTCGTGGCACACGGCTCAAGTGATTGAAAAAGCCGGCCGATGTACCACAGGTGGACGGATCGTCTAGTGGAATTGACCGGTCACGCCTGATCGCCTTCGCGGCGCTGGGTCTGCTGACCGCGCTGCTGGCCTTCTACGCCGTCGTCGTGGTCGGCGAACTGCCCGGCGAAGGGCTGCAGGACGTCGTCGGGCGCTGGGTCTACGACGCCATCGTCCTCGGCGCCGCGGCGATCGTCCTCTGGCGCGCGGCGGTGATGCCGGCCGAGCGACGGGCCTGGCTCGCCCTGGGGGTCGGCCTGCTGGTCTGGGCGCTGGGCCAGGCCTACTACTCGGTCGTCCTCTACTACGCCGAACCGGCGCCGTTCCCCTCGCCGTCGGACGTCCTCTTCCTCGCCTTCTACCCGGCCAGCTTCGTCGCCCTCGTCCTGCTCCTGCGGGCGCGGGTCGCCCATCTCGACCCGCTCGCCTGGGTCGACGCCGTGATCGGGGGGCTGGCGATCGCCGCGGTCGCCGCGGCGCTGGTCTTCCCGCCGGTCCTCGACGCGCTCGGCGGCAGCCCGCTCGGGGTCGCGGTCAGCCTCGCCTATCCCTGCATGGATCTGGTCCTGCTGGGGCTGCTGGGCGGCGCCTTCGTCCTCTCCGGGTGGCGGGCCAGCGGCACCTGGCTGCCGATCGCCGTCGCGCTGCTGCTGTTCGCCGTCTGCGACGTCGTCTACCTCTCCGCTGGCGGGCAGTCGACCGCGGCGCTGAACGCCGCCAGCGTCGGCTGGCCGCTCGCTTTCGTCCTCCTCGCCCTCGCCTCCTGGCTGCCCGCGACCGAGTCGGAAGCGAAGGCGGTCGCCCGCGGCCCTCGCCGCATCGCCGTGCCGCTGGCGATGGCGATCGTCGGAATCTGCCTGCTGGTCGGCGCCAGCTTCGTGGCGATCGACGCCACCGCCGTCGCTCTCTCCGGTGCCTGCCTGGTGGCGGTGCTGGCTCGCCTGCTGATCACCTTCAACCAGAACACCGGCATGCTCGAGGCGAGCGAAGAGGAGGCGCTGACCGACGACCTCACCGGTCTCGCCAACCGCAGGGCGCTGATGGCCGACCTCGAGCGCGTCGCCGCCGCCAGCCCGCCGGAGTCGATGGTCCTTGCCCTGTACGACCTCGACGGCTTCAAGGCCTACAACGACACCTTCGGTCACCCTGCCGGCGACGATCTCCTGCGCCGGCTCGGCCGGCAGTTGGCCGCCTCGGTCGAGCCGTTCGGCCGCGGCTACCGGCTCGGGGGCGACGAGTTCTGCGTTCTCGCGCCGACCCGCGGCCGCTCCGCCGACACGATCTGCGAGGAGGCCGAGGAGGCGCTCTCGGACCGCGGCACCGGCTTCTCGATCAGCGCCTCCTGGGGGAAGGTCCTGATCCCGGTCGAGGTCGTCACCCCGACCGACGCGCTGCGCCTCGCCGACCGCCGCATGTACGCGAAAAAGGGCCGCCGCGCCGACTCGGCCCGCAGTCAGACCCGCGGGGTGCTGCTGCGGGTCCTGCAGGAGCGCGAGCCTGGGCTCGAGCGCCACCTCGACGGCGTCGCCCGGCTGGCCGCGATCTTCGGTCGCCAGCTCAACCTCGACGCCGAGGAGGTCGACGTCCTCGTCCGCGCGGCGGAGCTGCACGACATCGGCAAGATCGCGATCCCCGACGAGATCCTCCACAAGGACGGCGAGCTGAGCACGGAGGAGTGGGCGCTGATGCGCAAGCACCCGAAGATCGGCCAGCGGGTGCTCGAAGCGGCGCCGGCCCTCGGCCCGGTCGCGAACCTCGTCCGCTCGACCCACGAGCGCTGGGACGGGGAGGGCTACCCCGACGAGCTCGCCGGCCGCGACATCCCCCGCGGCTCCCGCGCGATCCTCATCTGCGACGCCTACAACGCGATGACGGAAGGCCGTCCCTACCGGGCGCCGATGGACAGCGAGGAGGCGATCGAAGAGCTGCGCCGCGGCGCCGGTAGCCAGTTCGATCCCGACCTCGTCAAGTGCTTCGCCGACAAGGTCATCCCGGCGCTGGAAGGAGACCAGACCGCCACTGTTGGCTGACAGTCGATCGCGCGGTTCCTTTGTCCGGTATTTCAGGACGAAGGAACCGCGGTTACGGTTTGGGTCATGGCGGTGACCCTGGATGAGCTGGTGGTGGCGGACGCCGCGGACGCCTGGCGGGCCTGCGGTTTCGCGGTCGAGGACGAGGTCTGCGTGGTCGGCGAGGTGCGGATCCGCTTCGCGCCGGAGGAGGGGAGGCGGGGGCTGAGCGGCTGGTCGCTGCGGGGGCTGGAGTCGACCGAGCTCGACGGCCTGGCGGCTACCCGCTCCGAGCAGCCGCTGCCGGAGGCGACCCCGGCGCACCCCAACGGCGTCACCGCGCTCGACCACGTCGTCGCGATCTCCTCCGACCTCGACCGCACCGTCGCCGCCCTGGAGGCCGCCGGCCTCGACCTGCGCCGGATCCGCGAGGAGCCGACCCCCGCAGGGGCGCCGCGGCAGGCCTTCTTCCGGCTCGGGCAGGCGATCCTCGAGGCCGTCCAGGAGCCGGCCGAGGCGACCGACCGGCACGGGGGAGACCGGCCCGCCTTCTTCTGGGGCCTCGCCTTCGTCGCCCCCGATCTCGACGCCACCGTCGCCTACCTCGGCGACCGCGCGGGCGAGGCTCGCGACGCGGTCCAGCCCGGCCGCCGGATCGCCACCCTGCGCCGCAACGCCGGCCTCGGCCTGCCGGTGGCGCTGATGACGCCACCCTGAGCGTCGTTTCCACCCTTTTCCTCGTCATGGCAAGGGAAAGGGTGGAAACGATGGCTTGAAAAGGACCCTTTCGAAAGCTACCTTTCGAGCGTGGCCGAGAAGCGGACCGTCACGCTCACCGACCCGCGGGCGCTGCGGGCGATGGCGCACCCGACCCGGCTGGAACTGATCGGGCTGCTGCGCCGCGGCGGGCCGCTGACCGCGACCCAGGCGGGCGAGCAGATCGGCGCGAGCCCGTCGAGCTGCTCCTTCCACCTGCGGCAGCTGGCGAAGTACGGGCTGGTCGAGGAAGCGGGAGGCGGCCGTGGCCGCGAACGCCCCTGGAGGGCGACCGCGGTCACCACCGAGTGGCCGGTCTTCGGCCTCAGTGAGGAGACGCGGGCGGCGGGGGAGATGCTCTCGCGGGTCGTCGTCGAGCGCTACTTCGAGAGCGCGATCGAGTGGCTCGATCGCCAGCCGACCGAACCGCGCGAGTGGGCCGAGGCGGCGGTCCTCGGTGACGCGCTGGCCCACATGACGCTCGATGAGCTGCGCGAGGTCGGGGTCCGGGTCCGCGAGCTCTTCGAGCCGTTCCTGCGGCGTCTCGAAGACGGCGAGCCGCGCACCGAGGGCTCGCGTACGGTCAGCGTCATCGCTCTCGCCTTCCCGATGGCGGAGCCGGAGCCCGAGGGCTAGTGCGGCAGCCGCCGCTCCCGCCGCTGCTGCGCTCGAACCGCTCCTTCCGCAACTTCTGGACCGGACAGACGATCTCGCTGTTCGGCGACGAGATCACCCTGCTGGCGCTCCCCCTGCTGGCGGTGCTCGAACTCGACGCCGGCCCCGCCCAGGTCGGCCTGCTGGCCGCAGCGGCGCTGGCGCCGAACCTGTTCTTCTCGATCCACCTCGGCGCCTGGGCCGATCGCCGCCACCGGCGCCGGACGATGATGGTCGCCGCCGACTTCGGCCGCGCGGCGCTGCTGCTGACGATCCCGCTGGCAGCGCTGTTCGGGGTCCTGACCATCGCCCAGCTCTACGTCGTCGCCTTCGCCTCCGGCTCGCTCGGCGTCCTCTTCGCCGTCGCCTACAACGTCGTCTTCGTCTCCCTCGTCGAGCGCGACCAGTACGTCGCGGCGAGCTCCCTCCTCAACGGCAGCCGGGCCCTCGCGATCACCACCGGCAACGGCATCGCCGGCCTCCTCGTCCACTGGCTGACCGCGCCTTTCGCGCTCCTCGCCGACGCCTTCTCCTACCTCGCCTCGGCCGTTTTCGTCCGCCGGGCCCGGGGGGAGGAGGCCGAGCCGGACCGCGAGCTCGCGGAGGGCGGGCTGGCGGCGGGCGCGCGCTACATCGCCCGCACGCCGCTGATCCGGGCCTCGCTGCTCGCCGCCGCCACGTTCAACCTCTTCAACCTCGCCTTCTTCGGGATGTTCGTCCTCTACGCGACCCGCAACCTGGGGATCTCGCCGGGAGCGCTGGGGCTGGTGCTGGCGATCGGCGGCGTCGGCTCCCTGGTCGGGATCCTGATCACCGGACGGCTCACTCGCCGGATCGGGCTGGGCAGGGCGATGCTCGCCGGCTTCGTCCTCACCCCGGCGCCGCTTCTCCTGGTCCCGGCGGCGGCGGCGGTGCCGAACCTGGCGCTGCCGATGCTCGCGGTCGCCGAGTTCTTCAACGGCATCGGCCTGATGGTGCTCGACGTCGGGCTCGGCGCCCTCTACGCCGCCGCGGTCCCGGACCCGCTGCGGGCGCGGGTCTCGGGCGCCTTCCTCCTGGTCAACTACGGGGTGCGCCCGATCGGCGCCCTCGGCGGCGGCCTGCTGGCGACCGCGATCGGACTGCAGACGACGATGTGGGTGACCGCGATCGGCGCCCTCTTCGGGGTGCTCTGGCTGCTCCCCTCGCCGATGCCGCAGCTGCGCGACCTGCCCGAGACGGCGCTCGACGGCCGCTCCCCTGGCATCGGGCCCGGGTAAACCTTGGCCAGCCGCCCAGCCAGGACGTACCATCCCGCCCATGGGTGAGTTCCGCTACGAGGGGCACCGCATCTCCTACGACGACTACGGCGAGGGGGAGCGCCCGATCGTGCTGGTCCACGGCCTGCTGATGAATCGCCACATGTTCGACCGCCTCGGCCCGGAACTGGCCGAGCGCGGCAACCGGGTGATCACCATCGACATGCTCGGCCACGGGCGCTCGGACCGGCCGGAGGATCTGCGGCTCTACTCGATGCCGCTCTTCTCCCGCCAGGTGGTGGCGCTGCTCGACCACCTCGCGATCGACAAGGCGGTGATCGGCGGCACCTCGCTCGGCGCCAACATCGCCCTCGAGCTGGCGGTTCACAACCCCAAGCGGGCGCGGGCTCTGTTCATCGAGATGCCGGTGCTGGACAACGCGCTCTCCTTCGTTGCCGGCTTCTTCACGCCGGTCCTGCTGGGCCTGAAAATCGGCCGCCCGGTCTTCGAGGGCGTCTCCATCGCCACCTCGCTGATCCCGCGCACCAGCTACCTGCTGGACATCGGCCTCGACTGGGTCCGCCAGCGCCCCGGGCCCTCGCAGGCGGTGCTGGAGGGGCTGCTGCTGGGTGAGACCGCGCCGCACCGCGAGGAGCGGACCAAGATCGACCACCAGACCCTGGTCGTCGGCCACCCGCGCGACCCGCTGCACCCGTTCAGCGACTCGGGGATGCTGCTCGAAGAGCTGCCGAACGCGCAGCTGGTCGAAGCCAACTCGATCCTCGAGTGGCGCCTCAACCCCGAGCGGCTGAACGAAGAGCTGGCCGACTTCCTCGACGAGGTCTGGGCGCCGAACCTGCGCGCCGTGGCGGCTGGCTGAAACCGCTGTCAGACTTCGTGCTCGTGAGCCAGATCTCCGACGACAAGCGCCTCGAACGCGACGCCGAGTTCTCGACCATCTCCGGCAAGGAGATCAAGCCGCTCTACACCGAGGACGACCTCGGCCCCGACGCCGCCGGCGGCCTCGGCGAGCCCGGGTCCTACCCCTTCACCCGCGGCCCGTATCCCTCGATGTACCGGGGGCGGCTGTGGACGATGCGCCAGTTCGCCGGCTTCGGCACCGTCGAGGAGACCAACGAGCGCTTCCACTACCTGCTCGACCACGGCCAGACCGGGCTCTCGACCGCCTTCGACATGCCGACCCTGATGGGCTACGACTCCGACCACGCCCGCAGCCTCGGCGAGGTCGGCCGCGAGGGCGTCGCCGTCGACACCCTGGCCGACATGGAGCGCCTCTTCCAGGGGATTCCGCTCGGCGGTGTCACCACCTCGATGACGATCAACGCCCCGGCCGCGATCCTGCTCGCCTTCTACGTCCTGGTCGGCGAGAAGCAGGGGGTGCCGGCGGAGAAGCTCGGCGGCACCATCCAGACCGACATCCTCAAGGAGTACATCGCCCAGAAAGAGTGGTGCTTCCCGATCGAGCCGGCGATGCGCCTGGTCACCGACATGATCGAGTGGTGCACCGAGACGATGCCGCGCTGGCACCCGGTCTCGATCTCCGGGTACCACATCCGCGAGGCCGGTTCGACCGCCCAGCAGGAGCTCGCCTTCACCCTCAAGGACGGCTTCACCTACGTCGAGCGGGCGATCGAGCGCGGCCTCGACGTCGACGACTTCGCCCCGCGTCTCTCCTTCTTCTTCAACTCGCACATCGACTTCTTCGAGGAGATAGCCAAGTACCGGGCCGCGCGCCGGATCTGGGCGCGGGAGATGAAGGAGACCTACGGCGCGACCAGGGAGGAGTCGATGCGGCTCCGCTTCCACACCCAGACCGCCGGCGTCAGCCTCACCGCCCAGCAGCCGCTCAACAACATCGTCCGCACCGCGCTGGAGGCGCTGGCGGCGGTGATGGGCGGGACCCAGTCGCTGCACACCAACTCCTTCGACGAGGCGCTGGCGCTGCCGACCGAGGAGGCGGTGCGGGTGGCGCTGCGCACCCAGCAGATCATCGCCACCGAGACCGGCGTCACCAGCACCGCCGACCCGCTCGGCGGCTCCTACTTCGTCGAGAAGCTGACCGACGAGATGGAGGAGGCCGCCTACGGCTACTTCGCCCGGATCGACGAGCTGGGGGGGATGGTCGAGGCGATCCGCCGCAACTTCCCCCAGCGCGAGATCGCCGACGCCTCCTTCCAGTACCAGCAGGAGCTGAACGAGCGCAAGCGGATCGTCGTCGGCGTCAACGACTTCACCCAGTCCGACGAAGAGCAGATGCCGATCCTGAAGATCGACCCGGCCCTGGAGCGCAAGCAGGTCGATCGCCTGGCGGCGACCAAGGCCGCCCGGGACAGTGCCGCGGTCGAGGCGGCGCTGACCGAGCTGAGGCGCGTCGCCGCCGGCGAGGGCAACCTGATGCCGCCGATCGTCGAGGCGGCCCGAGCGCAGGCCACCGAGGGCGAGATGATCGCGGCGATGCAAGAGGTCTTCGGGACCTACACCGAGTCACCCGTCTTCTAGAGCGAACCACTAACCAAGGAGCACGAAGCGCATGAGCGTCGAAGCACTTACCCCCGCCTACGAGATCTCCCAGGAGGCGCTCGACCTGCGCGACATGGTCCGCCAGCTGTCTCAGGACAAGATCGCGCCGCGGGCCGGTGACATCGACCGCAAGAGCGAATACCCGTGGGACGTGCGCGAGCTGCTCGCCTCCCACGACATCCTCGGCCTGCCCTTCTCGGCCGAGCACGGGGGCACCGGTACCGGCACCCTGGTCCTGCAGATGGCGGTCGAGGAGATCGCCAAGGCCTGCGCCTCCTCGGCGCTGATGCTGATGGTGCAGGAGCTCGGCACCCTGCCGATCCAGCTCTTCGGCTCCGAGGAGCAGAAGCAGCAGTGGCTGCCGAAATGCGCCAGCGGCGAGTGGACCCCGGCCTTCGCGCTCTCCGAGCCCGAGGCCGGCTCCGACCCGGCGGCGATGCGGACCAGCGCCGTCCGCGACGGCGACGAGTGGGTGATCAACGGCCAGAAGGCCTGGATCACCAACGCGACGGTCGCCGACTTCTACGTCGTCTTCGCCACCACCGACCGCGAGAACCGCCGCACCAGCGCCTTCGTCGTCGAGAAGGACCGCGACGGCTTCGATTCCGGCCAGCTCGAGCACAAGCTCGGGATCAAGGGCTCGCCGACCGGCTCCCCGAGCTTCACCGACGTTCGCGTCCCGCACGAGAACCTGATCGGCGAGGAGGGCAAGGGCCTCTCCGTCGCGCTCGGCACCCTCGAGCGCACCCGCCTCGGCGCCGCCGCCCAGGCCGTCGGGATCGCCCAGGGCGCGACCGACTTCGCCAACGAGTACGCGAAAGAGCGGATCGCCTTCGGCAAGCCGATCAACAACCTGCAGGCGATCCAGTTCAAGCTCGCCGACATGGAGACCGGCACCGCCGCCGCCCGCGAGCTGCTCTACAAAGCCTGCTCGATGGCCGACAAGCCCCAGCGCCCCGCCGACCTCGGCAAGTGGACCTCGATGGCCAAGCTCTTCGCCTCCGACAACGCGATGAAGGCGACGGTCGAGGCGATCCAGGTCCTCGGCGGCTACGGCTACGTCAACGAGTACCCGGTCGAGCGGATGATGCGCGACGCCAAGATCACCCAGATCTACGAGGGCACGAACGAGATCCAGCGCGTGGTGATCGCCCGCTCGATGGCCTGACGGTCTACAGGCGGTTCAGCTTCTTCGAGTTCTTCCAGCGGTCTTCGAAGGTCGTCTGGATGACCCCGATGTCGCGGCGGCGGCGGACCAGCACCGGCGTCACATAGGGGGTTCGGTGGTGGCGGGCGAAGTAGATCGCCTGCCGCGCCTGTCCCCCGCAGCGCAGGATCGCCATGTGGCGGTTGTGGTGCCACGGCTGCTGGTAGGCGATCTTGATCTCGTCGAACTTGTCGTAGAGCTTCGGAACGTCGTAGAGGAAGGCGACGATCAACCTGATCGGGGTCTTCTTCAGCATCTTCCTGAAGTTGTCGTTGCGTTCGAGCAGCCAGTCGCCGGTCTCCGAGATCAGGTCGATCTGGGCCCTGTCTCCGAACTTGCTCGCCTCTCTGGCCAGCTCGTAGCTGTAGGCGTCGAAGGCCGAGATCGTCTTCAGGACGACCGGGCTGGTGAAGGTTTTCGCGCAGACCCGGTCGTCCCGCGAGTGCAGCTCGTACTCGGTTCCCTTCTTCAGCCCCTTGAGCTCGTCGAGGAGGATCTCTTCGTGCTTCTCCGAGGGGGAGTCGACGACGTGGGGGAGGACGCGGTCGACCAGCTTCGGCACGTGCAGCTTCGGCAGCTCGTGCCAGTCCTTCCGCTTGACCCCCTTCGGCTTCAGCAGCTTCTTGAAGAGGAACTTTTCGTCGTGCTTGTCTCCGGTCGGGGGCTTGCGGATCCCGTGCGTGGCCTGGAGGACGTCGGGGACGCCCTTGTTCTGGTCGAAGCCGACCAGCTTGTAGAGATCCCGCCAGGAGATCGGGTGGTCGCCGGCGTGGCGCCGGTACTCGTCGTAGTACATCCCCGAGCGATCGACTGCCAGGGTCCCGATCGAGACCAGCCCGCGGCCGCGTGACATCGCCAGGGCCAGCTCGAGGATCGTGCGACGCAGCAGATACCCGGCCTTGACGGCGTCGGGTTTCGCCGCCCGCGAGAGCGGATCGAGGGACAGGCGTGGGTTTTCGGAGCTGCGCGGCAGTTCGATCATCCGCTTGCCCGGTTTGCTGTTCGGCCCCAGCAGACTGACGACCGCGCGGTGGCGGTCGACCGGCCTCAGGGAGATGGCGGACGAGGCGCCGGGTGAGAGGCGGTTGGCGCTTCTCTTGATCGACTCGAGCAGGTCGTCCATCATCCGGTCCGAGCTCCCCGCGACCGGGTCGGAGGACCTTCTCTTGCACGGGTCCTCCTCCTCGGGCCGGTACTTGCCCTTCTTCATCAGCTCGAGCTTGCGCCTGTTCGCGCGGCTCTCGTGGAACCTGGCCTTGTCTGTTCTGCCGTGGTTTTCCCGCTCGCGCTTGATCGCTTTGCGAGCTTTCCGGGTCAGCGGGTCGTGGCTGAGGTTGTAGAGCCAGAGGCGATCGGGGATCGCCAGCAGGCGGTGCAGGTCGAAGCTCGCCATGCCAAAGCCGATGTTGAGGACCACGCACTCGGGAACCTGGAACAGCCGCGCCGCCTCGGTTCCGACCTGGACCGGGCTGTCGTAGTAGGACTCGCGGGTGAAGCGCAGGCTCTCGGGCTCACTCGCCGTCCCGTGCAGCTTGATGTAGAGGGGGATGTACTCGGCCGACGCGACGTCGCTGTTGACGTTGACGCAGTCCCGGTCGGAGACGATCCGGGTGTACTCGCCGGCCCCGAGCTCGTCGTCGAGCGACTGGTCGAGGAGCTCGTCGAAGTTCATGCTGATGATCGCGTCGAGGAAGCGATGCTTGAGCAGGTGGGCGAGCAGCTCGTAGCCGAGGACGGTGGGGTGGCGGACCCGGTAGAGGTCCGAGATCGCCGCCCGCACGCGGCGGCTGTTGCCCAGGGTCTGGCCGATCGCCGACAGCTGCGCCTCGAACTCGCTGGGGTCGACCGCGGTGATCCGCTCGATCCGCTCCCGCTCTGCGTCGACCGAAGCCTGGCCGATGTTGAACTTCTCGATCAGCCCGCTGGCGAGGTCGTCGCCACGGTTGAGGACCGGGGCGCTGGCGCCCGCGCCCACCACGGCGATGCAGCGAAACCTCCGCTGGCAGGCCCTCCAGAGCTTGGGATCGTTCTCGAACAGCTCCCGGCGCAGCTCGTGGTCCGGGACCGAGAGGTTGATGTGGCGGGCGATCAACATCCTCGCCAGGGAGTCCAGCCAATCGCTGTCGCGCTTCTTGCTCACTCGGACACCGCCTTTGAGAACTCAGGAGTCTTTAGGGCGGACGAGACTACGACGAGAAGGGATTTCCGCAAATACCGAAAACTGGATATTTCTATGTACCTAATTAGAACTCAATAATCCATTCCCTGGAGGGATGATCGTCGGCGGCAGTGAAAATCCTGCTCACTGTGAGTGATCTCCGACTGTGTGCGTTCGCACAGGCGTTCGTGCCCAGGGCTCCTACCTTTGGGCCATGTTCCGCTCCGCGCCCCCGGCGCCACTCAAAACCGCACTGCTGACGTTCGCGATCGCCGTCGTGCTGGCGCTGCTGATCAGCCCGGCGGTTTCGATCGACTCGTTGGGCTGATCGCTAGATCCAGGGCCGCGTCGACGGCGCCGGCTGCTTCGACTTGCCCCGATCCTTCTTTGCCTTCTTGCCCTTCTTCGGCTTGACCGCCGGGGCGGCGACGCCAGGGATGACGCTCAGCATCGGGTCGGCGGCGACCCGCGCCCGCATCCGCGCCAGGTCGGCGGCGGGCACTGTGGCAAAGGCTTCGTTGGAGTAGCGGCGGGCGCGCCCGCTGTCACCCGCCAGCTGGAAGAAGCAGGCGAGATCGAAGAGGAGGCTGCGCCCGAGCTGCTTCGCGCAGAGGATCGCTTCGACGATGGTCAGCGGTGGTACCGGCTTCTCTTCCTGGAGCAGCTTCCTCACCGTCGGGAGGTCCCACCCCTTGGCCGCTCCGGCCTGGTAGTCGTGGCGCCCCAGCTCGATCAGCGCTTTCAGGTCGAGGGCGGCGGGCTCGACCAGATCCATGGCAAAGCTCTGCAGCTCCGGATCCGCGTCCCGGCGCCTTCCGCGAACCGGCATCTGCTGCCAGCACGCCTGCAGCAGTTCGTCGATCGCCTTGGCGGCGGGGTCGTAGCTCTTCCCGTTGACGTAGGCGTCGTTGGTCAGGGTGGAGGCGAGCCTGTACTTGACCCGGTACCAGTCGGGATTGGTGCGGTGGGGAGGGGTTACGACCTGGGGGCTCATCGCTCGAGCACCCCCACGGCCTGCTCCAAGTGCTTGATCGCCGCTGCGTAGTCGCGGCTCTCGCTCTCCAGGGCTCCGAGCTGGGCCAGCGCCCCCCAGTTCGAGGGGTCGATGTCGATCGCCGCCCTGTAGAGGGCGGCTGCCTTGTCCGTGTTGCCGTCGCTCTCCCACTCGCCACCCGTCTTGAACAGCGCCCAGCTGACCGGGTCCTTGGCTCCACCGGGGGTCTCGCCGGCGGCGGTGGCCGTCACGTGGCTGATCCAGGCGGCGGCGGGCACCGCCAGTTTGTGCAGGCGCTCGGTTGCCGGCGCGTCGTCGGCCGCCGCCTCCAGGCCGAACCCCTTTGCCCAGAGCGTGGTCGCGCCCTCGATCTTCTGCTTGCCGCGCAACGAGAGGCTCAGTCCCGGCCCGTTGCCGCCGTCCGCCTGGAGGACCCCGGTCACCTGGTAGCGGCGGCGGGCGTACAGGGAGCCGACCAACTCGATCACGGCCGAGACTCCCTTGGCCTGGTCGTTGATCGCCCCGAATTTCGTCCAGATCGTCTCCTCGACCGCAGCCTGCGAGTCGATCATCGTCAACTTCTCGCTTTTCTCGCCGAAGCTCCTGATCTTGCTCCGGGCCAGCGCCGCGACCGGCGCACCCTGGCCCTCGTGGGCGCCGTTGTCGAACGCGTCGATGCCGACGCGGACCGCGCGGATGCCCCGGGCCGGCGGCAGATCCCGAAGCTTCGGGACGTGCGTCATCAGGAGGACCAGGATGGAGACGATCGCGGCCCCGATGCCGATGATCAAGGCGATCAGGCCGAGCCAGGAGAGGATGTCCTCGGAAGTGCCCCCGGGGTCGTCGCCGGGGCTTTCCTTCAGGCTTTCCAGGCCGGTTGCGGCGCATTTGCTGTTGGGGCGTTTCTGCAGCGCCGCTTCGTAGGCTTTACGGGCCTCGGCGTCCTGACCGGCCTTTTCCAGGGCTGCCGCTGCCTCGCACTCGGTCTTGCTCTTGTCGAGCTGCGCCAGACCGTCCTGCGCGCATGCCTGGGACTCCGGTTTTTCCAGCGCTTTGGCGTACGCGGCTTCGGCTAGCCCGAAGCGTCCGGATTTGTAGAGGGCGTCGGCGGTCGAGCACGGGCCGGTGTCCGACTGGGTGTCAGCTCCGGCGGGGGCGGTGATCGCCAGCAGTGCCCAGACGACCATCAGGGACAGCGAAGCGATCAAGCGGGCCCACGACATTCGGTAATTCATATCCCATCTGGTACCCATGGGGTTTCTAAACAGCGGCGGGATGCGGGGACGAGAGGACCATGGCGCAGTAGCCGTCGGCGATCTCCTCCGCTGAGAGCCGACCTCCCGGCCGCACCCACTGGGCCGTGTAGTTGACCATCCCGAGCAGAGCGAAGAGGGAGAGGCGGCGGTCGGCGAAGCTCATCGAGCCGTCGGCCTCGCCCTGGGCCAGCACCTCGTCGAGGATCTTCTCGAAGGCCTTTCGCTGGGAGTGGACGCGGCGCCAGCGGCGCTCGCGCTCGATCGCCTGCCGCTCCTGGGTGAAGACCAGCATGTGGTCGCGGTGCGCGACGACGTGGGCGACCCAGGCTCCGACCAGCGCGCGCAGCTGCTCGACCGGCGGCGCCCCTTCGGCGGCGATCGCCCGCGCCTGCTCCAGCAGCGGCTCCAGCAGCTCGTCGCAGATCGCGATCAGGAGGCCGTCCTTGCCCTCGATGTAGTGGTAGAGACCGCCCGCGGCGAGCCCGGTCGCCTCGGTCAGCTCGCTCATCGAGGTCCCGTCGTAGCCGCGTTCGGCGAACAGCTTCGCGGCGGTGGCGATGACCTCCCGGCGGCGGGCGTCGTAGCGCGCCCGCAGTGCCGGGCGCGAAGGGGGGGAGGGAAGCGGCATCGGCCCACGGTAGCGAAAAACCGAACGCCGATTCGGTATTCTGGGCGGATGGACTTCAACCTCGGCGACGAGCATCGCCTGATCCAGCGCACGGTCCGCGACTTCGCCACCCAGGAGGTGGCCCCGGTCGCGGAGGAGCTCGACCGCGAGAAGCGGTTCCCCTACGAGATCGTCGCCAAGCTCGGCGAGCTCAACCTGATGGGGATCCCTTTTCCGCAGGAGTACGGCGGCGGGGGCGGCGACTCGCTTGCCTACGCGCTGGCGGTCGAGGAGCTGACCCGGGTCGACTCCTCGGTCGCGATCACCCTCTGCGCCCACACCTCGCTCGGCACCCAGCCGATTTACCTGTTCGGCGACGAGGCCCAGAAACAGGAGTGGCTGCCGCGGCTCACCTCCGGCGAGGTCCTCGGCGCCTTCGGCCTGACCGAGCCCGAGGCCGGCTCCGACGCCGGCAACGTCCGGACCAAGGCCCGCCTCGACGGCGGCGAATGGATCATCGACGGCGCCAAGCAGTTCATCACCAACGCCGGCACCGAGATCTCGGGCGTGGTCTGCATCACCGCCCGCAGCGGCGAGGACGAGGTCTCCAACCTGATCGTCGCCAACGGCACCCCCGGGTACGAGCAGGGCGAGCCGTACCGGAAGATGGGCTGGAACGCCTCCGACACCCGCCCGCTCACCTTCACCGAGTGCCGGGTCCCCGAGGGGAACCTGCTCGGCCCGCGGGGGATGGGCTTCCGCCAGTTCCTCCAGGTGCTCGACATCGGCCGCATCGGCGTCGCCGCGATGGGCGTCGGCCTCGCCCAGGGCGCGCTCGACGAGGCGCTCGCCTACGCCAAGGAGCGCCAGGCCTTCGGCCAGTCGATCTCCCGCTTCCAGACGATCCAGGCCAAGCTCGCCGACATGGCGACCGAGATCGAGGCGACCCGGCTGCTCGTCTACAAGGCCGCGCGCGAGAAGGACGCCGGCGAGAACTTCAGCCTCACCGCCGCCCAGGCGAAGCTGAAGAGCGGTCGCCTCGCGGTCCGCTGCTGCGAGGAGGCGGTGCAGATCCACGGCGGCTACGGCTACATCGAGGAGTACCCGGTCTGCCGCTTCTACCGCGACGCCAAGATCCTCACGATCGGCGAGGGGACCGACGAGATCCAGCAGATGGTGATCGCCCGCGCCCTGGGGGCCTAGGCGTCGTGATTCCGAAGAACGTCCGCATCCGCGAGGTCGGCCCCCGTGACGGCCTCCAGAACGAGCCGGAGACGATCGCCACCGAGGACAAGGTGCGGTTGGTCGAGATGCTGGCCCAGACCGGGTTGCGGCGGCTGGAGGTGACGAGCTTCGTCCGCGCCGACGTCGTCCCGCAGCTGGCCGACGGGCGCGAGGTGCTGGAACGGGCCGAGATTCCCGACGAGGTCTCGGTCGGTGTCCTGGTCCCGAACCTGCGCGGGCTGGAGGCGGCGCTGGAGGTGCGGGAGAAGATCGACGAGGTCAACGTCTTCCTCTCCGCCTCGGAGACCCACAACCGCCACAACCTCAACCGCACGGTGGAGGAATCGCTCGAGAACGTGGAGCACGTGCTCGCCCACGCGACCGAGGCGGGTCTGCGCTGCGAGGCCGTGATCAGCACCAGCTTCGGCTGCCCCTACGAGGGCGACGTCCCGATCGAGCGCGTCTTCGAGATCGCCCAGCGGCTGGCGGCGGCCGGCGCGGTCGAGATCGGCTTCGGCGACACGACCGGGATGGCGAACCCCCTCCAGGTCGGCGAGTTCTTCCGCCGCGCCCACGAGGAGCTGCCCGAGGTCGAACACACCGCCCACTTCCACGACACCCGCGGCCAGGCGCTGGCCAACGTGCTGGCGGCGCTCGAGGTCGGGGTCGGGAGCTTCGAGTCGAGCTTCGGCGAGCTCGGCGGCTGCCCGGTCCCGGCCGGCGCGACCGGCAACGTCGCCAGCGAGGACCTGGTCTCGATGCTGCACGAGATGGGGATCGAAACCGGGATCGACCTCGGCAAGCTGATCGCCGCCGCGGCGGCCGCGCAGGAGGTTCTCGGCCGGCCGCTCGGCTCCCACGTCCTCGTCGCAGGCCCGGTCGAGTGGCACCCGGAGCGCTCGTCATGAGCACCGCGGTCGAGGGCAGCCGCGAGAAGCACCTGGCGCTGATCGCCGAGCTGGAGGCGGAGCTGGAGCGCGTTCACGGCGGCGGCGGGCCGAAATCGGTCGAGCGCCATCGCGGCCGCGGCAAGCTCACCGCCCGCGAACGGGTCGGGGGGCTCTGCGACCCCGGCACGCCGTTCCTCGAGCTCTCGCCGCTGGCCGCGCACGGGATGTACGAGGGCGCCGCGCCGGGGGCGGGGATCGTCACCGGGGTCGGCACGGTCAGCGGCCGCCGCTGCGTCGTCGTCGCCAACGACGCCACCGTCAAAGGCGGCACCTACTATCCGGTCACGGTCAAGAAGCACCTCCGCGCCCAGGAGGTCGCCCTGCAGAACCGGCTCCCCTGCATCTACCTGGTCGACTCCGGCGGCGCCTTCCTGCCGCTGCAGGACGAGGTCTTCCCCGACCGCGACCACTTCGGCCGCATCTTCTTCAATCAGGCGACGATGTCGGCGCGGGAGATCCCCCAGATCTCGGCGGTGATGGGCTCCTGCACGGCCGGCGGCGCCTACGTGCCGGCGATGAGCGACGAGACCGTGATCGTCCGTCACCAGGGGACGATCTTCCTCGGCGGCCCGCCGCTGGTGAAGGCGGCGACCGGCGAGGAGGTGACCGCGGAGGAGCTCGGCGGCGGCGACGTCCATGCCCGCAAGTCCGGCGTCGCCGACCACCTCGCCGCCGACGACGCCGAGGCGCTCTCGATCCTGCGCGAGATCGTCGCCACCCTGCCGGCCGAACCGGCGCCGCCCTGGGCGCGGATCGAGCCACGGCCACCGGTGGAGGACCCGGAGGGGATCCTCGACGCGGTCCCGATCGGCTCCCGCGCGCCGTGGGACATCCGCGAGGTCCTGCGCCGCGTCGTCGACGGCGGCGAGCTGCGCGAGTTCAAGGAGCGCTACGGCAAAACCTTGGTCTGCGCCTTCGCCCACATCGACGGCCACCCGGTCGGGCTGGTCGCCAACAACGGCATCCTCTTCTCCGAGAGCGCCCTGAAGGGCGCCCACTTCGTCCAGCTCTGCGACCACCGTCGCATCCCGCTCGTCTTCGTCCAGAACGTCAACGGCTTCATGGTCGGCTCCAAGTACGAGCAGGGCGGGATCGCCAAGGACGGGGCGAAGATGGTCGCCGCGGTCTCGACCGCGCGGGTGCCGAAGCTGACCGTGATCGTCGGCGGCTCCTTCGGGGCCGGCAACTACGGCATGTGCGGCCGCGCCTACTCGCCCCGTTTCCTCTTCATGTGGCCGAACGCGCGGATCTCGGTGATGGGCGGCGAGATGGCGGCGGCGGTGATGAAGGAGGTCGGCCAGCCCGAGACCGCCGAGAAGCTCCACGACCAGTACGAGGAGCAGGGGCGGCCCTTCTACTCGACCGCCCGCCTCTGGGACGACGGCGTAATCGACCCCCGCGACACCCGCCACGTCCTCAGCCTGGCTCTGGCCGCTTGCGCCAACGCCCCGCTGGAGGACCCGGCGGCGCCCGTGTTCCGGATGTGACCAAGCTTCTAGTCTCATTCCTGGCCCTCGCGCTCCTCGTCGGCTGCGGTCTCGACGATGGCGGGACCACCCGGGAATCGCCGAGTCCGCGACAGCCGTCGAATAGCGACGCTTCTCGCGGATTCGCCGATGAGCCGGAGACGGTGAAGCCCTCGCGTTGCCCTGAAGGGCTTCCGGCCTGCCGGACCACTGAAGGGCGGATCGTCTATGTGGAGCAGGTGGATCCGGACGGGGACGGGGATGCGCACTTCGTGATCGCGGACCCACAGGGGATTACCCTTCCGGGCCTGACCGTGATCGACGTACGCAAGGGTCTGCGCCCGCAACCGCTTCCCGGTCCCGGGGACCTGATCAGTGCCGCCGGGCCGGTCCAGACCGGCTCCTACGGCCAGGACCAGATCCATGCGTCGGAGCTGCACGTCGCCCGATGAGCCACCGTTTCAGCCAAGTCGACGTCTTCGGCAGTGGCCCCTGCTCGGGCAACCCGGTGGCGGTGGTGCTCGACGCCGAGGGGATGGCCGAGGAGGAGATGCAACGGTTCGCTCGCTGGACGAACCTCGCCGAGACGACCTTCGTGCTGCCGCCGACGAGGCCCGAGGCCGACTACCGCGTGCGGATTTTCACTCCCGTCCTCGAGCTGCCGTTCGCCGGCCACCCGACCCTCGGCACCTGCCACGCCTGGCTCAAGGCCGGGGGCGAGGCTCGCGATTCGGGCGAGATCGTCCAGGAGTGCGACGCCGGCCTGGTCCGGATCCGGCGCGAAGCCGGCGAGCTCGCCTTCGCCGCGCCGCCGCTGCTGCGCTCGGGGTCGGCCTCGGAGGAGGACGCGTCGCGGGTGGCGGCGGCGCTGGGCGTCGACCGGGGCGAGATGCTCGCTGTCGAGTGGGTCGACAACGGCCCCGGCTGGATCACCGCTCTTTTCGGGAGCGCCGAGCGGGTGCTGGAGCTGAAGCCTGGAGCCCTCGACTTCGACCTCGGTGCCGTCGGCTTCCACCCGCCGGGCTCGGAGGCGGCGATCGAGCTGCGCGCCTGGGCCCCGGTCAACGGCCTCGCCGCCGAGGACCCGGTCACGGGCAGCCTCAACGCCTCGGTCGCGCAGTGGCTGCTTGGCAATGGCCGGCTGACCGCTCCCTACGTGGCGACCCAGGGCAGCGCGATCGACCGCGCCGGCCGGATCGAGATCGCCGCCGACGAGGACGGCACGGTCTGGGTCGGCGGCGGCGCCGAGACCGTGATCGAAGGCTCGGTCGAGCTCTAGCCGCTAGCCGTGGACGCCGGTCCGGTGGACCACGGCGTGGCCTTTGCCGCGGGCGATCAGCCAGCGGTTGACCGGTAGCGCGACCAGGCCGGCGATCAGCAGCGCGAAGGCGAGGCTGGCCCAGAAGAGGAGGCTGTCGAGGCCGGCGTCCATCGCGCCGGGCACCGTCAGCATGATCAGGTTGTCGACGATCTCCATCACGGCGATGCTGAGGGTGTCGGAGGCGAGGGCAATCGGTATCACCGCTCCCAGTGCCATCCCCGACCGCAGCAGCGGCAGGCTGGTCAGGGTGTAGCCGAAGAGGAAGGCAAGGGCCACTGCGAGCGCGATGGTTCCGAGGTCGGAGAACCCGAGCGCGGTCCCGAGCGCCATTCCAGCCACCTCGCCGATGGCGCAACCGGTGAGGCAGTGAACGGTGGCGGCAAAGGCGACGGCGTTGAGGCTCCTGCCGTCCGCGTCCATGCGTGAATCGTAGGTCTACTTGACATGTGACTATTTGGTCACCTATTATCCCGTCCATGGACGAGGTCTTCAAGGCGCTGGCGGATTCCACCCGCCGCGAGCTGCTCGATCGCCTGCGTGAGCGGGATGGGCAGTCGCTCAGCTCCCTGGAAGAGGGCCTGCCGATGTCCCGCTTCGGCGTGATGAAGCACCTCAAGGTGCTGGAGGAGGCGGGCCTGGTGACGACGAGGCGGCGCGGCCGCGAGAAGCTGCACCACCTCAACCCCGTCCCGATCCGGCTCATCCACGACAGGTGGGTGAGCAAGTACGCGGAGCCCTGGGCCTCGGCGCTCAGCGAGCTCAAGAACGAACTGGAGGACGAAGGATGAGTGAAGACGCCTACACCGTGGTCGGCGACCGCGGTTCGATGACCGTGTTCGAGATCTACATCAAGACGACGCCGGAGCGCCTGTGGGAGGCGATCACCAGCGAGCAGATGCGCAAGCGCTACAGCTTCGGGGTCGGGACCGTGTCCGATTGGACCCCCGGCTCGGAGTACAAGTCCTCGGTCCCGGGGGTGGTCGACATCGCCAGCGGCGAGAACCTCGAGGTCGACCCGCCCCGGCGCCTGGTGCAGAGCTTCACGGCGCTGTGGAGCGAGGACGTGCAGCGGGAAGGGGAGTCCCGGGTGACCTGGGAGATCGAGCCGGTCGGCACCTCGTGCCGGCTGCGAGTAACCCACGATCAGCTGGGCGGCGAGGCCAACAACGAACTCTACGGCGGCTGGCCGATGATCCTCTCCGGCCTGAAGACGCTGCTGGAGACCGGCGAGGACCTCGACACCCCGGGCTCCCTGCGCTACTCGGGAGCCACCGGCTAGCCGGCAAGGGCACGCTTCGGCCGCCCGGCCGTCGGGTAGCCGAAGCCAACCCGACCAAGGAGGACCAGTCGATGACCCACCCGAGCCTGGAGGACGCCCGCGGGCTGAGCGAATGGCGGCCGCCGCTGGGCGTCCTCTCCGTCTACATCGGCTTCGACCCCGCCGACCGCGCCGGCGCCTGGCGCACCGAGCTGCGGAACGGCCTCGACGCGGTCCTCGAGGCGCAGAAAAAGGCCGAGCACGGGCACCGGGTGGCGCTGCGGGCGACGGCGAAGCGCCTGACCGAGCGCTTCGAAGACGGCGACCTGCGCCCGCCTCCGCGGGGCGAAGTCGGCTTCGTCGAGGTGGCCGAGAAAGCGGGGGGCGAGCACTGGTTCGGCGCCGGGGTGGCCCCCGACGCTTGCGTCGAGCTGGCAGCGGCGCCGGTGATGGCGCCGCTGCTGGAGCTGCGCGGGCGCGGCGCCTCGCGGGCGGTAGCCGTCCTCTCCACCGAGCGGGTGCGGCTGCTGAGCTGCGTCGAAGGGGGTCTGGAGGAGCTCGAGGACTGGGAGCTGTCGATCACCAGCCTCGACTGGCGCGAGCGCAAGGCCCACAGCACCAACAACCCAGCTCGCGCCCAGGGGGTCGGCTCCTCCGGCCACGACCAGTTCGGCGAGCGGCTCGACCACAATCGCCAGCGTTTCCTCGGCGAGTGCGGCGGATTCGTCGCCGCGCGGGTCGCGGCGGACGGCTTCAGCGGGGCGATCGCCTTCGGCCCCAGGCGCGATTTCGAGAGCTTCGAGTCCGGCTACGGCTCTCCGGCGGAGCTGGCCCATGGCGGCGAAGCCGACCTGATCTCGGTCCCGAAGGGCAAGGTGGGGGAGGTGGCCGCCGAGGCGGTCGCGCGCCTCGACCGGGAGCGGGACCGGGCCGTGGTGGAGCGCGCAATCGCCGAGGTCAAAGGCGGCAGTCGCGGCGCCGCGGGCTTGCAGGAGACCGGCGTGGCGCTGGCCGAAGGGCGGGCCGACCACCTCGTTCTCGACGCCGGAATCGACCGCGCCGAGGCCGAGTCCCTGGTCCGCGGGGCGCTCGCCAGCGGCGCCCGGGTGACGATCGTGCGCGACGAAGCGGCGGCACCGCTGGCCGAGGCCGAAGGGGTTGCCGCGATCCTCCGGTACTGATCGGGCCACCGCGAAGCGGGCAAACCCGTTTCGGATGGTCGCTACCGGGAAGACAGAAGCGCAAGAGCCGGAGCCATGAGACACAGGGGTTTTCAACATCAGGCGCTGATTTACGAAGGAGTCGACGACTACCTGATGGGGACCATGCCCTTCGTGCACGGGGCTCTGATCGCGGACGAGCCCCTGCTGATCGCCGTCGCCGAAGACAAAGGCGAGTTGATCGCGGGCGAGATGGGTCCCGATTCCGATCGCGTGCTCTTCCTCGACATGCAGAAGGTGGGCCACAATCCTGCCGCGATCGTCCCTCTCTGGTGCGATTTCGTCGAGGACCACGCGGGGCCGGTGCGGGGCATCGGGGAACCGGCCTGGGCCGCTCGCAGCCAGGCGGCGCTGGACGAGTGCCACTGCCACGAGGGCCTGCTCAACGTCGCCTTCGCCTCGGCCTCTGCCTGGAACCTGCTCTGCCTCTACGACGCGGAGGCGCTCGACGCGGAGGCGCTCGAGCGGGTGGGTCGCTCGCACAGCCGGGTCCGGCGCCGGGGGCGTATCGAGGAGAGTCCCGGCTTCGAGGCGCAGCCTGACTGCCTGGGGGGCGAGCTGCCTCCACCGCGGTCGCGCGCAGATCTCCTCGCCTTCGGGATCGCCGGGCTGAGCGAGGTGCGGCAGCGGGTCGCGGTCGCGGCGGAGCGCGTCGGCCTCGATTCGGGCGGGGTCGCCGATCTGGTCACCGCGGCCAGCGAGCTCGCCGCCAACAGCGTCGTGCACGGCGGCGGCAGCGGCACGCTGCGGATCTGGAGCGAGGACGATCACCTCCTGGTCGAGGTCGAGGATCAGGGCCACATCGTCGAGCCGCTGGTCGGCCGCCTGCGGCCCGACGTCTCGCAGGAGGAAGGCCGCGGGCTGTGGCTCGCGAACCAACTCTGCGACCTGGTCCAGATCCGCTCTTCCGGCGAGAGCGGGACCAGGATCCGGCTGCACGTGCTCGCCCATGAGGGCGCTTTCGTCTGAGGCGGTCGCACGCGTTCGGCACGGCGGGCTGTATCCGGCAACCGAACGAGTACCCTCCGGAAGTCGCCCGCCCCATGCCTGCTCCCAAATCCAAGACCGGCTTCCATGCAGCGATTTAACGTCAAGGCCACCGACCAGCCCGGCTGCCGGGACATCTGGATCGAGGGCGAGCTCGACCTCGCCGTCGCCGGGCAGCTCGACGAGGTGCTGAGCGTCGCCGTGGCCGAGTGCGACCGCGTTCTCGTCAGCCTCGAGAGCTGCGCCTTCATCGACTCTTCCGGGATCGCCGTGATTCTCCGGGCCCAAAACCGGATGCAGGAGAGCGGCGGCAGGCTCGCCGTCTACGCCCCCTCGGACCAGGTCCTCCGGGTCCTGTCGATGACCGGCCTGACCTCCAACGGCCTCGTCTTCGCCAGCGCCGAGGAGGCGCTGGCGGCGCTGTCCGATCCCGCCTAGCCAGGCCCGGCCGGGGTGGAGACAGGGGGTCAGCCGAAGCGCGGCTCGAGACGCTGGAATGTACGCCACCAGGCGTCGTCGATTGTCGCGTGCTCCACCGCCTGCAGGAGCGAGCCATCGTCGTCGTGCAGCTCATAGCTGACCACGGGAACCCGGGTGGTGAGGTCGACGGCGACGATGCGAGCGATCATCAAGAACGGCGGGCAGCTGAGCCAGGCCTCGCCGGGCTTGGGAAGGGTTTTCAGATCGGCGCGCGCCATGGCTCCTCGGTACGCATTCGACGCAGAAACCGAGAACCATCCCCCCAGCACCGCACACCAAACGCGCGCGGTTTCCGTCAGCCTGGCCGGGTGCCTACCGAAGCCGTGAGAACCCGAGAGATCCGCGGGTCGAGACGGCTCGCGAAGCTCAGACGACCCCGTCGGCCGTCTCGACCCTGAACGCCGACCGCAGCGGGTGCGCTGGCCTGAAGAAGGTCGCCGTCTGGGATCTCATCCGCCATTGCGGCGGCAGCAGGCCGTCGGGGGCGGCGAGGAAGCGGGTGAAGAGGACCGCGGCACGGCGGCAGGTGATTCCCGAGCGAGCCGGGATGTAGAGCAGGTACTGGGCCTTGGCGAAGAACAGCGGCCCGATGTTGGAGCTGGCGTTGACGGTGTAGGCGTTGGGGCAGAGGCGCCCGAGTTCGCTGTTGCCGCCGCCCGTGGCGCCGGTGCGGCTGACCGAGAAGCCCGGCAGGCCGGTGCGGGCAAAGGAGGCCTGGCCGCTGCCTTCGGCGATCGCCCGCCAGGGTCTGGGCAGGTTGCCGTCCCAGTCCTGGAGGAAGCGGGAAAAGAGCTGGGAGGCGGCCTGGCAGCTGATCCCCGTGTCGGTCGTCACTTCGTAGCTCCCGGCGGGGAGCACCACGGTGCCGATGCGGTCGTCGTGCAGGACTTTGAAGCTGGGACAGGTGGCCGCCGAAGCGCTGCTCGCTCCGCCCAGGGCCAGCACTGAGAGCGCGGCGATCAGCGCCAGCGAAAGTGCGGCGCCGCGGCGGCGACGGGAGGTTCGGACGGGACCCACTGGGCGGGAAAGCTATCAGCGCCGATCCCTAGCATGCGGATCACCGATGCCAGAACCCGTCAAGCGCAACCAGCGCTACATGCCTGGGCTGGACGGGCTGCGGGCGATAGCCGTCCTCGCCGTCATCGCCTTTCACCTCGGTTTCGACTGGGCCCCCGGCGGCATGCTCGGGGTCGGCGTCTTCTTCACCCTCAGCGGTTACCTGATCACCGACATCCTGCTGGCGCAGCTGGGCGCCCGCGGCAAGATCAAGCTGACCTCCTTCTGGCTCGCCCGCGCCCGCCGCCTGCTGCCGGCGCTCTTCCTGATGCTGGCGATCGTCGTCGCCTGGGTGACGATCTTCGGCCCGGCCCAGCCGGACCAGTTCCGCAAGGGCGTGATCTCGGCGATCCTCTACGTCAACAACTGGCAGCAGATCTTCGCCGACGTCTCCTACTTCGCCCGCTTCGAAGCCGAAGGCCCGCTCGACCACCTCTGGTCGCTCTCGGTCGAGGAGCAGTTCTACATCGTCTGGCCGTTCCTGCTGCTGGGCGGGGTAAAGCTCGTCCACGAGCGCCCGCTCGCCTCCGGCGTTCGCCCGCGCCTGGCGCTGCTGACGATCGCCGGCGCCCTCGCCTCGACGATCCTGATGGCGGCCCTCTATGAGCCGAGCTTCGACCCCTCGCGGCTCTACTTCGGCACCGACACCCGCGCCGGCGGCCTCCTCTTCGGGGCGGCGCTGGCGATGGTCTGGCCGAGCCGCAAACTCAGCCGCCGCATCGCCCCCCAGGCCCGCAACACCCTCGACGCGCTCGGCCTCGCCGGCCTGGCGGTGATCGCGCTGATGATCTGGCGGACGGGGGAACTCTCGCCCTTCCTCTACCGCGGCGGCTTCATGGTTCTCTCGCTCGCCACCGTGCTGGTGCTGATGCCGCTCACCCACCCGGCCTGCCGGCTCGGCACCTGGATGGGGGTGCGGCCGCTGCGCTGGGTCGGCGTCCGCTCCTACGGCATCTACCTCTGGCAGACGCCGGTGATCGTCCTCACCACGCCGCAGGGCGTGCAGCACAAGGACGACCTGGTCCGCGCCCTGCTCCAGGTGGCGGCGATCTTCGGCGTCGCGGCCCTCTCCTGGCGCTTCGTCGAGGAGCCGATCCGCCACGGCGCGATCGGCCGCTTCTTCGCCCGCCGCCGCGCGGTCGGCTGGAAATGGGAGACCTTCGCGCCGCCGATGCGGGCGGCGATCGTCGGCATGGGCCTGGTCCTGGTGATCGCCGCGGCCGGCATGGCCGGCCTCAACTCGACCTCCGCCGAAGGCAACGACGTCAGGGCCGAGCAGGCCCGCGCCGAGGGCACCACCAAACCGCCGCCGCTGACCCCCGAGCAGGCCAGCTCCTCGACCAAAGCCGCCTGCAAAGCCGTCGTCCACATCGGCGACTCGACCTCGGAGGGCCTCGACGACGCCGAATACCTGCCGATCGAATCGCAGCGGATCCCCGCCCGCTACGCCGAAGCCGGGGCGAAGGAAGTTCACATGGAGGTGCAGGGGGCGACCTCGATCGAAGAGCAGTTCGAAGGCAACCCCAACGCCCAGGAAGTCGCCGCCGCCTGGAAGGCCGAAGGCTTCAAAGGCTGCTGGGTGCTGGCTCTCGGGACCAACGAGGCGGCCAACGTCGCCGCCGGATCGACCGTCACCGAGCGCGAACGGATCGAAAAAATGATGACGATCATCGGCGACGAACCGGTGCTCTGGGTAAACGTCCGCTCCCTGGTCGAAGCCGGCGATCCCTACTCGAAGGGAAACATGGAGAAATGGGACGAGGAACTGGTCGCCGCCTGCGCCTCCTATCCCAACATGCGCGTCTACGACTGGGCCGCGGACGTCAAAGACGAGTGGTTCATCGAAGACGGCATCCACTTCACCTCGCCCGGCTACGCCGCCCGCGCCCAGCTGATCGCCCAGGCGCTCGCCCACGCCTTCCCGGAAAAAGGCGAAACCGAAGGCGGCTCGAAGAAATGCGTGGTCAGCTGAGGCCGGCGATCTCGACCGGCTCGGGGTTCCCGGCCGGCTCGAAGCCCATGATCCGCCCGTAGAAGTAGAGCTCGGATTCGAGGCAGCGGATGTTGGTCTCCGCCTTGCGGAAGCCGTGCTGCTCGCCCTCGAACGGCAGGTAGGCGTGGGGCACGCCGTTGCGCTCCAGCGCCGCCGCCATCGCTTCCGCCTGGTTCGGCGGGACGACCATGTCCTCGAGGCCCTGGAAGAGGATCACCGGCGAGCGCAGGCGGTCGACGTGGTTGATCGGCGAGCGCTCGCGGTACAGCTCGGCCTGCTCGGGATACGGCCCGATCAGCAGGTCGAGGTAGCGGGACTCGAACTTGTGGGTGTCGCCGGCCAGGGACTCGGCGTCGGCGACGCCGTAGTAGCTGGCCCCGGCGGCGAACCCGTCGTGGAAGGTGAGCGCGCAGAGGGTCGCGTAGCCGCCGGCCGAGCCGCCGCGGATCGCCAGGCGCCCCCCGTCGGCCTCGCCCTGCTCGGCCAGGTGCCGCGCCGCCTGGACGCAGTCCTCGCTGTCGACCACGCCCCATTGGCCGCGCAGCTTGTTGCGGTAGGCGCGCCCGTAGCCGCTCGAGCCGCGGTAGTTGACGTCGACGACGCCGAACCCGCGGCTGGTCCAGTAGAGGAACTCGCGCGAGAGGGAGGGGGTGACGTGGGAGGTCGGCCCGCCGTGGCTCTCGACGATCAGCGGCGGCAGTTCCCCCGCCGGCGCCTCGAACTCCGGGTTGGCCGGCGGGTAGTAGAAGCCGTAGGCGGTCTCACCCTCGCCGGTCGGGAACTCGATCGCCCGCGGGCGGGAGACGTAGGCGGGGTCGACCGGGTCGTCGCTGGCGGTGCGGACCACCTCGGTCTCGCCGCGCTCGACGTCGTGGACGACGACCGCCGTCTCACTCTCCGGGCCGGCGGCGGCGAACGCCACCCGCTCGCCGCGAACCGAGAGCGCCGGGAAGCCGAAGCCGGTGAACGGCAGTCCCAGGTCCGCCGGTTCCCAGCCGCTCGGTTGCAGCAGCGCCAGGCGTTCCTCGGCGCCCTGGGTGCGCACGCAGACGATCGCCCCGCTCGCCAGGAATCCATAGGTCGCGCCGCCGAACAGCCATTGTGGATGCGCGAAGTCGGCCCGCTCCTCGGTCAGCTGGACCAGCGCGCCCTCCTCGCCGCTGAGCTGGTCGCCGGGGTCGCGGGCCCGGTAGAGGTTCCACCAGCCGTCGCGGTCGGAGGCGAAGTGGAGGTGGCCGTCGGGTCCCCACTCGGGCTGGAAGACCGACTCCTCGCCGCCGCCGGCGACGAGCCGCTCCTCGCCGCTGTCCGCCAGCGGCGCGACCCACAGCTCGGTCCCGTCCCAGGGCATGTTCGGGTGGTCCCAGCAGGTCCAGGCCAGCCTTTCGCCGTCGCGGCTGATTCGCGGGAAGGAGTAGAAGTCGCGACCGCTCGCCAGCACCCGCGGCTCACCGGAGCCGTCGATCGCCAGCCGGACGATCTCGTTCACCGGTTCGCCCTCCTCGACGTCGCGTTCGCGCACGCAGACGAGACCGAGGCCGTCCGGGGTCGGGCGCAGGTCGGCATAGCGCAGGGCGCCGGGGCTCGCCGGCTCGGGTGAGATCGCCGCCGGCTCCTCCCCGAGGCGCAGCCGGTAGATCCGCTGATCGGCGAACTCGACGAAGAAGACGAGGTCGGGTCCGGCCAGGCACCAGGCGCCGCCGCCGTACTCGTGGACCCGCGTGCGCACGTTGGTTCCCTCCGGCGTCGCCGCCGCGGGCTCGCCTCCCGCCGGGCGCCGCATCAGCACCGCGCGGCCGCCCTCGCTCGGGCGGCCTTCGAGCCACCAGACCGCGCCGTCCTCGGCCAGCGCCGGAAAGGCCAGCCGTCGCCCCGCCCGTGCGACCGCCGCCGCGTCGATCGGCGAGGGCCAGGAGCCGTAGGGCGCGGTCGTCACTACTCGTTCGCCTCGACCTCGCGCAGCCGGTGGCTGTCGACGTCGTAAACGAAGCCGCGGATCACCTCGCGGTGGGGCAGGAAGGGGCTGCGCCGCACCCGCAGGATCGACTGCTTCACGTCGGCCTCCACGTCCTTGAAGGACTCGATCGCGAAGGCGGGGGAGACCCCGGTCGTCTCCTGCAGCTCCATCCGGAAGCCGTCGTCGGTGATCTTCTGCATGCCGCAGTCGGTGTGGTGGATCAGCATCACCTCGCGGGTGCCGAGCCGCCGCTGGGAGATCGCCAGCGAGCGGATCACGTCGTCGGTGATGACCCCGCCGGCGTTGCGCAGCACGTGCGCCTCGCCGGGGCCGAGCCCGAGGGCGGCGAAGACGTCGAGCCGCGAGTCCATGCAGGTGACGATCGCCAGCCGCCGCTGCGGTTCGACGTCGAGGTGCAGCTCGGCGAGGCTGGTGGCAAAGACCTGGTTGTTGCCGAGCAGTGCGTCGATGGAGTCCATGGCGGGGCAGCCTAGCCAGTGAGCGCCGCGGGCCGGAGTTTCCGTGCAATCGTGCCGGGGTAGCGGCAGGGCAGGGCGGGACGCCGCAGACGACCGGAAAGAGAGAGCGAATCGATGGAGACGAACAGCGTCAACAAGGGCATTCTCGACGGCGACAGCTCCACTCGCGAGGGCATCGTCGCCCTATTGACCAAGGCTTACTGGATGGAGATCGAGACGGTGATGAGCTACCTCTCCGCCTCGACCAACCTCGACGGGGTCCGCGCCCAGGAGATCCGCGAGTCGCTGGCCGAGGACATCAAAGAGGAGCTCGGCCACGCGGAAGAGTTCGCCCGGCGGATCAAGGAGCTCTACGGCGTCGTCCCCGGCTCGGAAGGCTTCGAGGCGGAGCAGAGCTTCCTGCAGCCGGCGGCTGAGCAGACCGACGTGATCCACGTGATCCGCGGCGTGATCGAGGCCGAGAGCGGCGCGATCGACCACTACACCCGGATCGTCGAGGAGACCGACGGGGTCGACCCGGTCACCCAGGACATGGTGATCGCGATCCTCCGCGACGAGCAGGGCCACCGCCGGCTCTTCGAGGGCTTCCTGCGCGAGTACGAACTGGAAGGCAAGGCCTGAGCGCGGGCGCAGGGGAAGAGCGGATGCGCTACCTCCACCTCTGCGCCCACGAGCAGTTCCCGCCTGACCGGCTGCTGCGGCAGGCGGTCGCCGCCGAGGACGCCGGCTTCGCCGGGATCGGCTGCAGCGATCACCTCCAGCCGTGGTGGGAGCCCGGCGAGTCCGGCCACGCCTGGGTCTGGCTCGGGGCGGCGGCGCAGGCGACCGAGCGGGTCGTCTTCGGCACGGCGGTGACCCCGCCCGGGCCGCGCTACCACCCGGTCCTGATCGCCCAGGCCTGGGCGACGCTGGAGCTGATGTACCCCGGCCGCCCCTACCTGGGGATCGGCTCGGGCGAGGCGCTGAACGAGGTGCCGCTCGGGGCCGACTGGCCTTCCCCCGGCGAAAAGGTGGAGCTGATGGAGGAGGGGCTGGAGATCATCCGCGCGCTCTGGGAGGGAGAGCGGCTCAGCCGCGAAGGCAAGTACTTCTCCACCAAGCGCGCCCATCTCCACTCCCGGCCCGAGAACCGGCGGCCGCCGATCTACGTCTCCGCCTTCGGGCCGAAGGCCGCGGCGGTGGCCGGCCGCCACGGCGACGGCGTCTGGACCCTGGCCGATCCCGAAACGACCCCGAAGATCATCGACGCCTACAAGGGCGCCGCCGAGGACGCCGGCCGCGAGCCGGGGGAGATCGTCCTCCAGGCCGCCTTCTCCTGGGCCGAGGACGACGAGGCGGCGCTGGAGGGCTGCCGGGTCTGGAAGGGCTCGCAGCCGAAGGAGTTCTACCGCGACGACTGGCACGACCCGGCGGCGATGCACGAGGAGGGCAAGCGCCAGGTCTCCGACGAGGAGCTGAAAGAGGCGCTGATCGTCTCCGCCGACCCCGAGGTCCACCTCGAGCGGATCCGCGAGGTGGAAGAGATGGGGGCGACGACCGTGGCGCTGATGAACAACTCCGGCGCCGATCCGCTGGGCGCGATCGAGGTCTACAAGACCGCGGTCCTGCCCCGCCTCCGCGGCTCAGGCTGAGCTGCGAAGGTTCGGTCATGGAACTGGACGCGCTTCGGATCGTCGGCCGCGTCTCCTCGCCGCTGACCGATCCCATGGCGGCGCCGAAGCAGGGCGACGAGGGCGCGCCGGAGGCGATGATCGAGATCGCGGCGGAGTTCGAGGCCGCACTTCGGGGCATCGAAGCCGGCGACGAGCTGCTGCTGCTCACCTGGCTCGACCGGGCCGACCGCGACGTCCTCACGGTCCACCCTCGCGGCGACACCAGCCGGTCCGAGGCCGGCGTCTTCGCCACCCGCTCTCCGCACCGCCCGAACCCGATCGGGCTGCACCGCGTGCGGGTGCTGGCGGTCGATGGGCAACTGCTGCGGGTTGCCGATTTGGAGGCGCTCGACGGCACCCCCGTGCTCGACCTCAAGCCGGTCCTCGAGGCGGTGGGGGAGAGATGAGCCTCGGCGCCAACGACGTCGAGATCCGGCCGGCGACCGAGGCCGACGCGCAGCTCCTCTTCGACCTGATCCTCGAGCTCGCCGCCTACGAGAAACTCGCCGACGAGGTGACCGGCGACGCCGAGGTCCTGCGGCGCTCGCTGTTCGAGGAGCGCGCGGCGGAGGCGCTGCTGCTCGAAACCGCTGACGGGGAAGCCATCGGCTACGCGATCTTCTTCACCACCTTCTCGACCTTCGAGTGCCGCTCGGGGATCTGGCTCGAGGACGTCTACGTCCGCCCCGAGCACCGCCGCGGCGGCATCGGCCGCCTGGTGATGGAGCACCTCGCCACCCTCGCCCTCGAGCGCGGCCACGTCCGCCTCGACTGGGTCGCGCTCGAGTGGAACGGGCCGGCGCTCGACTTCTACGAGCAGCTCGGAGCGCGGCGGCTGGACGACTGGAAACTGCTGCGATTGGAGAGGGACGGTATTCGGCGGTTGGCGGGAGTGGGGAAAGGGGATGGGTGACCCTCCCCAGACACATCTCGCTATGGCTCGATGTTGAGTGTCTGGGGAGGGTCACCCATCCCCTTCTGCTCGCCGCAGTAGGAGCTCCCTCTCGCGGTCGTTCCCGGTCAGGTCCGCCGCTTTCTTGAATTCAGATGATGCTTCCTTATTGCGCCCCGCTTTCTCCAGCAGGTCGCCGCGGACGCTGGGGAGGAGGTGGTTGTCGGCCAGCGTCGGCTCGTTCTCGATCTCGGCGATCAGCGCCAGGCCGGGTTCGGGGCCGAAGGCCATGCCGATCGCCACCGCCCGGTTCAGCTCGACGATCGGGGAGGGCTGGACTTGGCCCAGGGTCTCGTAGAGGGCGGCGATCCTGACCCAGTCGGTGTTCTCGGCGCGGATCGCGCGCGCGTGGCAGGCGGCGATCGCCGCCTGCAGGCCGTAGGGGCCGATCGGCTTGGGCAGCCCCTCGGCCCGCTCCAGCGCCCGCCGGCCGCGGACGATCAGCAGCGGGTCCCAGCGGCCGCGGTCCTGCTCGAGCAGCAGCACCGGCTCGCCGCCGGGGCCGCGCCTGGCGTGCAGGCGGGAGGCCTGGATCTCCATCAGCGCCACCAGGCCGTGGACCTCCGGCTCCTTTGGTTCCAGCTCGGCGAGGATCCGCCCCAGCCGCAGCGCTTCCTCGCAGAGGTCGGTGCGGACCCAGTCCTCGCCGGCGCTCGCCGCGTAGCCCTCGTTGAAGACTAGGTAGATCACTTCCAGCACCGAGGGCAGGCGCTCGTCCAGCTCCGCTCCCCGGGGCACCTCGAACGGCACCCGAGCCTCGCGCAGCGTCTTCTTCGCCCGCACCAGCCGCTGCGCGACCGTCGACTCGCCGGCCAGAAACGCGCGGGCGATCTCCGCCGTGGTCAGCCCGCCGAGCAGGCGCAGCGTCAGAGCCACCCGTGCCTCGCGCGAGAGCAGCGGGTGGCAGCAGGTGAAGATCAGCGCCAGCAGGTCGTCGCCGATCTCGTCGTCGACCGCCGCCTCGAAGTCCGAGCGCTCCATCGCGAACAGCGCCCCGGTGTCGTGGGCGACCTCTTCGCGCTTGCGCTGGTAGGTCTTGTCCCGCCGCAAGCGGTCGATCGCCCGGTTCTTCGCCGTCGCCATCAGCCAGGCGCCCGGGTTGTCCGGGACGCCCGTCTGCGGCCACTTCTCCATCGCCACGACCAGCGCGTCCTGCGCCATGTCCTCGGCCAGGCCGACGTCGCCGGTGATCCGCGCCAGGCCCGCGATCAGGCGGGCGGCCTCGATCCGCCAGACCGCCTCGATCGCGCGCGTGGCCTCGGTCACCGGCAATGCCTCAGGAACCCTCGTAGGCGTCCCGAATCTCCTGCGGGAAGTCCTCCAGCTCGAAGATCTGCCGCACCTCGACCCGGCAGCTCTCGCCGGGCACGCGGCTCGCCCACTCCAGTGCCTCCTCCTTCGAGCGGGCCTGGATCAGCCAGTAGCCGCCAACGACCTCCTTCGTCTCGGCGAAGGGGCCGTCGGTCACGGTCGTCTTGCCCTCCTCGTCGAAGCTGACGCTGACTCCCTCGCTGGGCGGGCGCAGACCGTCGAGGGAAAGCAGCAGGCCGGCCTTCTGCAGCTCGTCGTTGTAGCGGCCCATCGCCTCGAAGGCCTCACCCTTGGGCTCCCACTCGCTCTCCTCGATCTCGGGATACATGAACATCATGAATCGCATCCGATCCTCCTTCGTCGCGGGCGGCGCTTCCGCCCTTTCACCCCAACGACGAACCGCGGGCGGCGAAATCGACAGGCGCCGCTCTACCGCTCAGTCGCGCGGGGTGATGCGGAAGATCGAGACGACCTCGGCCTGGTGGGCCTCGGGGTGGACCACGTAGGCGCTGGGGCCGCCGCCGAACCAGCCGGAGGCTTCGTTGTCGCCGACGAAGATGCCGGAGTGCCGGTTGCCGTCGCCGTCCTGGACCCAGACCTTGTCGCCCTCTTTGAACCCGTGCTCGATCGCGTCGTCGCTCATCGGCAGCAGTCTAATCGCGCGGGCAGGGACCGAGCTGGCGCAGCTTGAGCCGGTAGTCCCGCATGGAGGCGTGGCGCCAGTCGCCGTGGGTCTGGTTCCGCAGGCCCGGGACGCGCTCACGGTGGTAGGGGGAGGCGAGGCTCTCGGCGTGGCCGATCACGTCGCCGACGCGGATCCCGAAGCGGCAGCGCAGCCAGCGGGTCAGTCGCAGCGAGGCCCGCAACTGGCGGCGGTCGCCGAGCACGTCGCCGTCGCCGTAGCCGACGTGCTCGATCCCGATCGCGGTCCAGTTGAGGCCGACCGTGTGGCGGCAGCGGGTGCGGAGGTTGACGAGGCGGAAGACCTTGCCGGAGTCGGCGACGACGAAGTGCGAGCAGACGTTTGGCAGCTCCCCCAGCTCCGGGTCGGGATGGTCGGGAGCGAAGGTGTTGTAGACCGCCGCGGCGGTGCCGGTCTGCGCCATGTGCTCGACGATCACCCTGGGGTGGCGCAGGCGCCAGGCGCGTTCGCCGTAGTGGCGCTGCGAGTAGGCCGCCATCTCGCGCTTGCGCTTCTGGCCGTAGGGGATCGGCCAGGACTGGATCGGGGGCGGCGGTGACGCGGGGAGGAGCAGTCCGGCCGCAACCACAGCGACGAGCGCGAGCTTCACCGCGTCGATGGTAGAGGCGCTCGCGCCGGCCCAGTGATTACCCTCCCGCGGCCCCGTTTCGTCGCAGGGGCGAGTGGGGTAGGTGAACGGATCGAACGATCAGGAGGAGGCGCGAATCGCGATGGCGGATTTGAACGAGCGTGATGCAAAGCTGGTGCAGTACCTCAGCGAGGCCTAAGGCAAGGAGCGCGAACTGGAGACTGCCCTGCAGGCCCATATCGCGATCGCCGGCAAAGGGCCGTACAGGAAACGGCTGCAGCAGCACCTCAAAGAGACGAAAGCGCACGCCAAAGCGGTCGAGCGTCGAATCAAGAAACTCGGCGGCGGCGGGCAGGCGCTGCAGACGGCGGTCGGCAAGCTGACCGCCGTGGCGAAGGGACCGCTGCACGCCGTCCGCGGCGACAGCGAGGCGGAGAAGATGCTGAAGAACGCCAAGACCGAGTACTTCAACGAGCACGAGGAGATCGCCACCTACCTGGCGATCGAGACGCTGGCCGAAAAGGTCCGCGACCCCGAGACCGCGAAGCTGGCGCGGGCGATCCGCCGCGAGGAGGAACGGATGGCGAGCTTCCTCCAGGGCCAGATCAAGGCGCTGACCGGGGCGGTTGTGCGCGAGGACATCCCGGCCGCGCAGCGCCGCGCGGCCAGCCCGAAACGGAAAGCGAAACCCGCTGCCAAAAAATCGCCCGCCAAGAAAGCGGCGGCGAAAAAAGCCACCGCGAGGAAATCCGCCGGCAACAAGAAAGCCGCTGCTAAAAAAGCCGGCGGTCGCAAAAAAGCAGTCGCCAAGAAACCGGCGACCAAAGCCACCGGCAAAAAATCACCCCGCAGGAAAGTGGCGAAAAAAGGCTGATCAGCCGGGGCGGGCGGCGAGGACGACGAGGTCGTCGCGCAGGCTTCCAGAGCTGCGCCCGACCGCGTCGGCCCGCAGCCGCTCGGTCATCTCCTCCAGCTCGAGCCCCGAGAGCGCCCGCGTCATCTCGGCGAAAGCCTCGGGTCCCTGGTGCGAGGCGACGGGCCCCGCCTCGAGCCAGCCGTCGGTGCAGATCGCCAGGGTCTCGCCGTCGGCCAGGGTCCGCTCGTGGCGCTCGACCCTCGCCGTCTGCCAGGCGCCGAGCACCGAGCCGCCGCCGAGCAGCTCGGTCTCCGCCGCCCCCGCCAGCACCGCCGGCGGGTGTCCGGCGGCGGCGAGGACCAGGTTCCAGCCCTGCTCCTGGCGCCGCAGCCGCACCAACATCGCGGTGGCGAAATCGTTGAGGCTTTCGCCGCCGCTCAGCAGCTCGTTGACTCGGCGCAGGATCTCGTCGGGCTCGTCGATCTCCCGGGCCAGGCCGCGCACCGAGTGGCGCACGGCAACCGAGACACCCGCCGCGGTGCTGCCTTTGCCGGCGACGTCGCCGACCAGCAGCCAGCAGCCGTCCTCGCTCAGCAGCACGTCGTAGAGGTCGCCGCCGACCTCTATTCCCTCACCGGCGGCCTCGAAGACGACTGAGATCTCCAGCCCCGGGACCTCCGCCGGCCGCGGCGGGCGCAGTCCCCGCTGCAGATTCCTCGCCACCCGGTCGCGCTCGCGGTAGAGGCGGGCGTTGTCGAGTGCGAGCGCCGCCCGCTCGCCCAGCTCGGCGAGGAATTCGAGGTCGCCGGTGTCGTAGCGCATGTCCTTGTGGGCGTGGAGGAAGGAGAGGGCGCCGAGGCTGCGGCCGCGCGCGAACAGCGGCACCACCGCCGCCGAGTTGTAGCCGGCGTCCCGCATCAGCTGCAGGTGCTCGTCGCTCTGGGAGACCTTGTCGACCACCTCCGGCGCGGTCAGGTCGCGCCAGGCCATCGGCTGGTTCAGCCGCAGCACCTGCGCCACCGGGTGCTCGCCGCCGGGGTCGAGGGGCTTGTCGCGGCGGATCCGTTCCAGGCGCGCCGCCATCTCCGGGTCCTTGCCCGCGACGACGCTGTCGCCGAGCCAGCCGTCGGCACGGCAGAAGTCGATCAGGCAGAGCTCGGCCAGCTCGGGCACCGCGGTGGAGACGATCGTCCGCGCGGTCTCGACCGGGTCGAGCGAGCTGTCGAGCAGGCGGCTGGCGGCGACGAGGAACTCCTGGGCGCGGCGGCGCCGGACCTCGGCGGTGATGTCGCGGGCGACGACCGAGGCGCCGATCAGACCCCGCATCGGGCTGCGGATCGGAGATACCGTCAGCGAAACCGCGATCCTGCCGCCGTCGGCGCGGATCCGCTCGGTCTCATAGGTCTCCAGTCGCTCGCCGCGCTTGATCCGCTCGAGGATCACCTTCTCCTCGTCTTTGTGGTCGGAGGGGACGAGGAAGGAGATGTGGCGGCCGATCGCTTCCTCGGCGCTGTAGCCGTAGAGCCGGTTCGCCGCCGGGTTCCAGCTGGTGACGACCCCATCCAGGTCCTTGCTCAGCACCGCGTCCTGAGTTCCGCGCACGACTTCGGCGAGGTGATGCCGGAAGCGCTCGGCTTCGGCGCTTCTCGCCTCCGCCCGGCGGCGGGCGATGAAGGTGCCGAGCTGGTCGGCGAAGCCGGTCAGGAGGGCCATCAGCTCCTCCGACTGCGGGTTGAAGGAGGTGGTGTGGAACTCGGCGACGGCGAGGACCCGATCCGGCGAACCGGTCGGGACCGGAAGCGCCAGCGCCGCCTCCAGTCCCAGTTCGGCCGAGACCTGGTGGCGCGGCGCGGCGGTCGGATAGTCGCGGTAGGCGGGTGCGAGGGCGATCTCGCCGCTCTCCCAGGCATCGCCCGGCAAGCCGGTCCCTTTCGTGAACTCCAGTTCCCGGCTGCGCCGCCAGAGTGGGCGGGCGTCGAGACCTCTGGCGCTCCAGCCGGTGACCAGTCGCAGCGGCTCGTCGTCGGTGACTTCCCACAGCGCTCCGGCCTCCCAGCGCAGGAGGTCGGCGACGATCTCGAGGAAGCGCGGAGCGACCTGGTCGAGGGAGTCGCCCTCGATGAGGCGCGCCGCCAGGTCGCGTTGGCTCCTCAGGTAGCGCCACAGCTCCAGTTCCTGCGGCCCTTGCATTCCGGCTCAACGCTACCCGCTGGCGCAAGTGGGGCCACCTGCCTCGTCGCGGGGAGGTCGCGTTTCCCCCTTTGTCCATTGGGTACCCGAAGTACATCCAGGGTTAGACAGACGGGAGAAAAGGATCATGTTTCGATGTGACAACTGCGGTAGCGGCTACTCGGCCCAGACAGCCTCGTCGTGGACCTCCTGTCCCCGCTGCCTGGCCAAGGAGAAGGTCCGGGCCCCGCTGACCTTCGAGCTCGGATGGCAGCACCCCCGAGTAGACAAGGGCGAGCCGCAGAAGGCTGTCGCCGGCGCCGGCTAGTCCGGAAGCCCGAAGTAGCTCTCCACCGCGCCTCCCCGCGGGGCGCTGTGAATCAGCTGCAGGCAGCCGTAGTGGACCAGCACCTTGGCGTGGTAGGAGACCACGCCCTGGCGGGCCCCCAGCTGCTCGGAGAGCTCGCTCGAGCTCGCGACCCCGGTCCGCAGCTGATTGAGGATCTCCAGCCGCATGGGATGGGAAAGCGCTCTGGAAAGCCGAGGTTCGATCCCGGCAACCTCTCCCATCGGGCAGGGCGTCGCCAGCCCGGCTGCGATTCCATCCCGCAAATAGCGACCCGAAGTTGGGCCAGGGTTTTGACGACCAGTCGCATAGTCGCCGTCTCCGCGGGTAATCGGTGGACATGTCAAGCATCAAGAGCACCGTTGCCCGTAAGGCGGTCAAGGCGACCGCGAAGCACACGGCTCACGGCACCGCCTCGAGATTGCGCCGGAACCCGATGCGAGCGGTCGCCCTGCTCGGCCTCGGGGGTCTGGTCGGCGTCCTCGCTGGCTGGTTCGCAGGGCGCAGCGCAGCCGGCGCCAGCTTTAGTTTCGTGCCTGCCCGCCAGGGGTAAATCCCGGACATGACCGAGACCGACCCGAAGCGAAACGACCCGATCGCCGACGAAGAGGCCGAGGCGGCAGCTGCCGAAGCGGCCCGGATCGGCGGTCCTGCGCCCGATGACGCGGGTGACCCGGCGGAACGAGCGGTGATCGAGGGCGGCGAGGGCGAGGCCGAGGGGTTCGAGCTCGCCGAGGCGGAGCTGATCGACCGCGCCGAGCACGGCGACCAGAAACATTTTCCCGACAGCGACGTGCCGCCCTCCGAGGAGCGCACCGACGCCGCCTACGGCGAAGCCGACCAAGAGATCCACCAAGACGAGTAGGACGGCTGCCGTGCCCCGCCGAGTGATCGCGATCCTCACCGACAACCTCCACGGCTCCGAGCCGGTGGAGCAGATCCTCTCCAACGCCGACCGCGACGGAGTCGAACTGAGGGTCGTCGTCCCCGCCGTCGAGGCAACCCCCTTCAGGCACACGATGGGGGACATCGACGAGCCCAAGCGCGAAGCCGAAGAGCGTCTGGAGAGGGCGCTCGGAGCTCTGCGCGAGCGGGGCATCGAGGTTCGCGGGGAGGTCGGCGACCCCGACCCGGTCCAGGCAGCCCAGGACGCACTCTTGAAGGCGCCGGCCGATGAAGTGCTGATCTTCGAGCATTGCGAGGAGCAGTCGAAGTGGTACGAGGAGGGCCTGCTCGAGCGCGCGCAGGAGGGCATCGAGCCGCCTCTGCGGATCGTCGTGGTCGAGACCGGCGACGACGAGCGCCCCGACCACGTGGTCGACGTCGAGGAGACCGGGCAGGGGACGGTCAACCCCCTCGAGGGCAAGGAAATCGCCGGCGGCGCCTACATCCCGGGAATGACCCGCTCCGATTTTGCCGGCATCGTGGTCGGCGTCGTCGGCACGGTCATCGTCGCGGTGCTGGCCGCGGTCGCCGCCTCCGGCGACTCGAACGAGCAGGGCTGGCAGGCCGTCGCGATCCTGATCGCGATCGGCGTCGCCTTGGTAAACCTCGCGCACGTCGTCGGCTTGACCCTCTTCGAGTCGATCGGCTACCGCGGGCGTTTCACCAGGCTCGTCCACACGATCTCGCTGACGATCACGCCGCTGGCGATAGTCGTCAACGCGGCGATCGCGATTTTCGCCTAGGGCTGCTCGGTTTCGGCCGTCACCGGTTCCGAGCGCCGCAGCGCCTCCAGCACCTCCTCGGCCAGTTGCGGGCCGTCTTCGGTCCGCAGCGGGGTCGCGTTGACGCGGAACACGACCACGTCCCCGTCGAGCTCCTCGAGCGAGACGCTGGGCTTGTAACGGGTGGAAACGGTGATCGTCCGCAGCAGCCGTTCCTCGATCTCGCGCGGGTTCGCCTCCGCCGGGAAGCGGACCCGCACGTCGACTTTGTCCGGCTCGCGCAGCGGCACGACGACGAGGCTGAGCAGGACGTTGTTGGGGACCAGCAGCCGGTCGGCTCCCTGGCTGAGCGTGGTGTAGAAGAGGCCCAGCGAGGTGACGGTGCCCTCCAGCGACCCGGCCAGGGCGCCACCCACCAGCCGCACCCGTTCGCCGACCCGGAACGGCCGCGTGCTCTGCAGGACGATGCCGGCGAAGATGCCGCTCATCGCCTGCTGGGCGGCGAGGCCGAGGAGGACGGCGGTGAAGGCGCCGCCAACCGCCAGGGTGCCGGCGTTGACGCCGGCGATCCGCAGGGCGAGGACGACGACCGCCGCCGTCGCCAGCAGGCGGATGACGAACCCGGTCGTGCCGGCGGTGGCGGGATCGAGCCGGCGATAGAGCCGGGGGGAGAGGCCGCGAACGAGCCAGTGGGCGGCCGCCGAGCCGACGGTCACGAGGACGATCGCGGCCCCGATCCGGATCCACTCGCCGTAGCCGGGGGCGATCTCGCGACGCTGGTCGTAGACGAAGAGGGTGCCGGCGATCACCAGCAGGGCCACCAGCAGGCCGATGAACTGGCGCTTGGAGAACTTCGGCGCCAGCTCGTCGCCCAGGCCGAGCGAGTGCCAGGCGTGGCTGCGGGTCTCGAAAAGATCCCGCGGCAGGCGGGGACGGCGGGGCGCGGGGGACACCCTGGTCGGCTACCCGCTCGGGCCACCCGTACTCAGGCGTGTGACGACCGCACCCTTTGCCGGCCGGTGGAGAGTCAGCCGCCGAGCGCGGCCAGTGCCTCGTCCCGGGTGGTGTGAACCGGGATCGAAAGCTCCAGGCCGGTTATCTCCAGCACCCTGCGGACCTGGTCGTTCTGGCTGCAGATGACCAGCGAACGGCCGCCGTCGTCGCCTTGCAGGCGCTGCCAGGCGCGGACGATGAGGGCGATCCCGGTCGAATCGATGAACTCGCACTGGGTGAGGTCGATCAGGACCGAGCCGTCATCGCTCTCCAAGGCCTGGTCCAGCGGAGCCTCGAGCTCGGGGGCGGTGCTGAGATCGAGCTCGCCGCGGACGGAGATCGTCCTTACGCCTTGCTCGAACTCGCCGGCTTTTGCCTCGAACGGGGCTGGATTCACGGCTCGATGCTACCGCAGCGGGGTGACTCGTCTGCATACTGTTTTGCCGCCCGGCGCCAGGGGTAAGCAGCCTGTGATGCGAGGCAGCAGGTTATGCTCGCGATCGAATTCGAGGGCCTCGATGTTCCTTTGGGGGCAGGCTGGAACTTTTGAATAGCTCAACCAACGATCGTTCGGGGCTGCAAATGTCCCTTCCCGCCCGGGCCGAGAACGTGGCCGTGGTCCGCCATGCCCTCGCCGGCCTCGCCGAACGGCTGGGAATGGACGAGGCTTCGCTGGCAGATCTGAAGACGGTGGTCACCGAGGCCTGCATGAACGTCGTCGTCCACGCCTATGCCGGCAGCGAGCCCGGGCCGCTGGAGGTCGAGGCGGAAAGCGATCTCGACGGGCTCACTGTCGTGATCCGCGACCACGGCACCGGGATCCGCCCGCGCCCCGACGTCGACCGGCCGAGCCTGCGGATCGGGTTGACCTTGATCGCGGCGCTCTCCAGCAGCTTCGAGATCAAGGGCGGCGCCGACAAGGGCACCGAGATCCGCATGCACCTGCCGCTGCGGGCGCGCGAAGACGGCGCCGCGGCCGGTTCCACCTTCGCCGTCACCGCCGGCGACGAGACCCGGATCCGGGTCGGGCCACCGGAGATCGTCGGCCCTGTCCTCAGTCGCGCCCTCTCCGCCCTGGCGGCGCGGCAGGACATCAGCGTCGATCGTCTCTCGGACACGATGCTGCTCAGCGACGCGATCTCCGCCCGGGCGCCGCAGGGCTTCACAGACGGCCACGTCCTGCTCAGCATCGCCGAGCTGCCGGAGGGGATCGAGCTCAAGGTCGGCCCGATGACCGACGGTGGGGCCGAGCGCCTGCGCGAGAGCTTCGACCTGCCCGAGGTGGGCGGCTCCCTCGAGGCGCTGACCGACGAGCTGCGGATCGAGAGCGGCGATGCAGGCGAGTACCTGGTGGTCGGCATCTCCTCGTTGTCGAAGAAGTAGAGCGCGTTTGGTTCAGGGTGCAGCGAAAGCTGTCGACCCGCTCCTCCTGTACCGAGCAGTCGCTTAATCGGCGTCGCTGGCGGCTTTGCTCTGCTCTGCCACCTCGGCGCGGATTCGCTCGAGGGTGCGGCGGAGGATGCGGGAGACGTGCATCTGGGAGTGGCCGATTCGCTCGGCGATCTGGGACTGGGTCAGGTCCTCGACGAAGCGGAGCTGGAGGACGAGGCGCTCGCGTTCGTCGAGGCGGGGTAGGGCTCCCTCCAGGGCCAGCCTGTCCTCGACCAGCTCGAAGCCGGCGTCCTCGTCGCCGACCCACTCCGATGCCGGCGACTCTTCGGAGTCTTCGCCGCCGACCGGGCGATCCAGCGAGAGCGGGCGGCGGTTGTGGTTGGCCTCCAGCACTTCGAGCACGTCGGTCGGGTCGCATTCGAGCCGGCCGGCGATCTCGGGCACCGAGGGCGAGCGCTGCAGTTCGACGGTCAGCTCGGAGATCGCCTTCTCGACCTCGGCCATGCGGTCGTGGAGCCCGCGCGGCACCCGCACCGTCCAGACGCGGTCGCGGAAGTGGCGCTTCAGCTCGCCGAGGATGGTTGGCGAGGCGAAGGCGGTGAACGGCGCCCCGCGCTCCGGGTCGAAGCGGTCGATCGCGTTGACGAGGCCGAGGCTCGCCACCTGCAGGAGGTCGTCGAAGGACTCGCTCGCCCCGCGGTAGCGCAGAGCCAGGTTCTTGGCGAACGGCAGGTAGCGGCGAACCAGCTCCTCGCGGATCGCCGGGTCGCGGTCCTTGCTGAACCGTTCCCAGAGGGCGCGCTCGCTGGTCAAGCCCTCGCCGGGACCTGGGCTGGCCTGGTCTTTGGTCTCCTCGCTCATCACTGCATCCTTCGGGTGGCGGCGTATCTGTTCAACGTCGCTGCCCTGAGAGCATCAGTCCGAAGCTGTGCAGCGCGACGGCAGCAACGCCGTCGGATCAACCATAGCGAGAGAGGTTGCCTGGCCGGCGGCGCCGCTCGACTGGGGCAGCGGCGCCGCGGTTTGGCTTGGCGGCCTTTACGAAGCGGTCTGCTCGGCCGCGTCGTCGGTGGAGGCGGTCTCCTCGTCGAGGGAGTTTGGCTCCGGCGATTTGAAGTGCAGGAGGTGGACTTTCGAGAGGATGCCCTCACCCTCGCCGGCCGCGATCCTTTCGGAGGACTCCGTCTGGATCTCCAGCAGGCGGTCGAGAGTTGCTTTCAGCAGGGTCGAGACGTCCGTCCAGCCCTGCTTGTCGACGACCATCGGGGTGCGGCTGAGATGGATGTCCTCGACCTCGTCGAGGGTTCCGCTCTTTGCTGCGGCCTCGATGTCTTCGAAGACCGACTTCAGCATCGCGCCGGCCATTCCCGGGCGCAGGCTCTCCGGCATCCGCGACCATTCGTCGTCGCTGAGGAACTGTCGGCGGGTGGCTCGGTAGAAGTGCTCGGTGGCACCGCGGCGCTGCTTCGTATCGACCAGCTCGATGCAGTCGTATTTCTCCAGCACGCGGACGTGGTACGCGACCAGGTTGAGGCTCTGGTCGAGCTGCTGAGCGAGCATATTCGGGCTCGCAACCTTCTCATTCAAAATGATCAGGATCTGAACGCGCAGCGGGTGGGCGAAGGCTTTCGCGACTATCTGTTCGACGCCCTCTTTCTTGTTCTTCGTCTTCGGCAAGGGCCCTTATTTCCTTAGTTCGTTTCCAGGGATATGGCCGATAACAAGACTTTACATCTTGTCAATCAGGATTTTCACAACGCTCCCGCGTTTTCCGATTATTGACGAGGTTTGCTGCCCTGACCTTGATTGCTGGAATCATTTCGAGTAATAATGCTCAATCGCTTTCGAGCGGTCGCCGCAGACGGGCGGCGCAGCAAGCAAGGGAGAGGGGAGGTGTGGATCGTGAAGATCGGGACCGTGCAGGGCCGCGTCACTTCGGTGGCACTCGTCAAGGGCAGCTGAAGCCTGAATCCGGGACGGCGGTCGCGGGGCTGCGAGGCTTTGAGGGTGAGCGCTTGGAAGCTGCCTCTGGTCGTCGCCGCGATCGCCGTCCCGATCGCCCTCGGCTTCCTCGTCTTCGGCCCCTCGGTGGGGTTGCCCGTGGGGGCTCTGGTGGCGGGGGCGATCGTCTACATCGCGGTCCGGCAGCGGCCGCGCGAAGCGCTTGGACCGGCGGGGGCCGCACGCGGCGAGCGACTTCTTCTCGTCGTCGCAGCCGACCCGCTCGAGGACCCGGCGGCCGTCGAACAGGTGTCCCGGGCCGCTGCTGCCGACTCCCGGGTGATGGTTCTGGCGCCGGCGCAGATCGGCTTCCTCGACCGCTGGGCCTCGGACGTCGAGGGCGCCCGCCGCGACGCTCAGCGGCGCCTCGTGATCAGCGTCGCCGCCCTGGCGGCCGCCGGCGTCGAGGCCGAAGCGAGGGTCGGCGACGAGGATCTGGTGCAGGCGGTCGAAGACCAGCTCGGCAGCTATCCCGCCACCGAGGTGATCATGGTCAGCGCCGAGGGCATGGAGAGCAAGGCCGCGACCGCAGCCGCCGAAGAGCTGCGATCGCGACTGCGTGCCGACTTCCGCTGGATCGTCACCGGTCGAGCAGGTCGCTGAAGCGCAGCGCCGCCCGCGTCGGCTCGACGAAGTCCCCGCCCCGGTGCAGCAGGCCGGCGGCGCTTAGGTCGCGGATCGCCCGCTCGACTGCGTCGCGTTCGGCGAAGCCGCCACCGTCGCCGCCGAGTTCTCGCAGCAGCTCCGCCTGCGTCGGGCGGATCGGGTGCAGGTCCAGAAGCTGGCACAGCACCGCCGACTCCACGCTCTCGTCTTCGGTCAAAGTGGTCTTGCTCTCATCGCAAACGTTCATTCGCTCTCCCCTGACTATGTGGTGGCGCTGCCTGGGTTCTCCCCGGCGCCCTCCGAATTCGATTCGCCCATCGCGAGAACCTCCTGCGCCCACGGTGCCTGCACGTTGCTGCGATAGAAGTGCTGGATCGAGCCGCGGGCGGGCTCGGTTCTTACGAGCGTTACGGCCTCACTCTGGACCAAGACCCGGACGTGGTAGCTGACGTTGCTGAGCGGCTGACCCAGTGCCTCCGAAAGCCTGCGGGGGCTGGTCGGTTTGCCGTCCGCCATCGCGCGCAATATCTGGCGCCGCAGCGGGTGCCCGAGGGCGATCAGCAGCTTCTCTTCTTTCCGGTGATCCAGCGGTGCCATGACCGCCGTCGAATATAGAGAGTCGGGAGTCTGTTGTCTGTAGATCTTTTGTCTACGGCAGGAAAGCTTCGGCGACGGGTCAGCCGCCCTCGCGCACCCCGCCCATCTCGGTGAAGACCGCCGTGACACCGCCATCCTCGCGCTGCTCGTCGGCGATCACGTGGGAGACGGCGTTGATCAGGGCCAGGTGGGTGAAGGCCTGGGGGAAGTTGCCGAGGTGCTGGCCGGATTCGGCGTCGAGCTCCTCGGCGAAGAGGTCGAGCCAGCCAGCCGCCTCCAGCAGCCGTTCGCAGAGGTCGCGGGCGCGGCGTCCCTCGCCGATCTCCGAGTGCGCCGAGACCAGCCAGAAGGAGCAGATCAGGAAGGTGCCCTCCTTGCCCTGCAGGCCGTCGTCGGTCTCTTCGACCTTGTAGCGGCAGACGAGCCCGTTCTCGCTGAGGTCGGAGGCGATCGCGTCGACGGTGTCGCGCACCAGCGGGTCGTCGGGTGGCAGGAAGCGGAAGAGGGGGATCAGCAGCAGCGAGGCGTCGAGGGCGTCGGTCTCGTAGTGCTGGCGGAAGATCCCGTCGCGAACCCCGCGCTCGAGGATCTCGGCCTTGAACTCGTCGGCTTTCGCCTGCCACTGCTCGGCCAGCGCGTCGATGCCGGCGCCGCGGGCGAGGCGGGCGCCGCGGTCGACCGCGACCCAGATCATCAGCTTCGAGGAGACGTAGTGCTGCGGCTCGCCGCGGGACTCCCAGATCCCCTGATCGGGATGCGGCCAGGCGTCGATCGCCGCTTCCACCTGGTAGCGGATCAGTTCGCGGTCGGTCTGGGTGCCGCGCCCGCGCAGTGCCTTTTCGTGGATGTAGACCGAGTCGAGCAGCGAACCCCAGACGTCGTTCTGGCGCTGGTCGAAAGCGCCGTTGCCGATCCGCACCGGCCGCGCCCCGCCGTAGCCGGAGAGGTGGTCGAGGGTCTTCTCGGTCAAGTCGCGCTCGTGGCCGACCCCATACATGATCTGCAGGTCCGGGTGGTCCTGGCAGACGTCGACGATGAAGCGCATGAAGTCGCGCGCCTCCTGGTCGAAGCCGAGCGTGTGCAGGGCCCAGAGGCTGAAGGTCGAGTCGCGGATCCAGCTGAAGCGGTAGTCCCAGTTGCGTTCGCCGCCCGGCGCCTCCGGCAGCGAGGTGGTGGCGGCGGCGATGATCGCCCCGGTCGGGGCGTAGGTGAGTCCCTTGAGGACCAGCGCCGAGCGCTGCAGGTGGATCCGCCAGGGGTGGTCGGGGAAGTCGCCGGCGCGCAGCCATTCGCGCCAGAACTCTTCCGTCGAGTCGATTCGCTCGAGCGCCTCCGGGGCACTGCGCGGCCCGCCGAGGTCGCCGTCGCTCCACGCCAGGGCGCAGAACGCGGTCTCGTCTTCGCGCAGGGTGACCGTGCCGTTGGCGGTGCCCTCGCTCAGCTCCAGTTCCATGTCGCTGGTCAGCAGCAGCTCGGTCCCGTCGGCGGCGGTGGCGACCGCTTCGCCCAGCTCGCCGCCGCTCCAGCGCGCCGCTTCGGCGCCGTAGGAGAAGCGGGGCACGCACTCCATCTCCATCTCGACCTCGCCGTCGATGCAGGTGATCGTCCGCAGTATCGAGCGATCGGATTCGTGTGCGGTCTGCGGGCGGCCTTTGCGGCCGTCGAGGCCGTCGCCGGCGCCATCCGGGGCCCAGTCGGCGATCGTCAGCGCGTCCTTGACGACCACCCAGCCGGTGTCGGTCACCCAGGTCGTCTCGATCACCAGCGTCCCCGGCGAGTAGCGGCGGCTGATCGGGACGATCACCCCCTTCGGCCGCAGCGACATGTGGCCGGCGCCGCGGTCGAGCAGGGCGGCGAAGGCGCTGGGGGAGTCGAACCGCGGGCAGCAGAGCCACTCGACGGTGCCGCCGAAGGAGACGAGGGCGGCGGTGTGGCAGTCGGAGAGGAAGCCGTAGCTCCCGATCGGGGGGAAGCGGTGGTTCTGGGAGCTCACGAGCGTAGCCAAGCTAGCAGCGGGCTACGCTGAAAACCGATGCACCTCCCGCTGGCCCACGTCGAGGCGGCTTTCGCGCCGCTGGAGCTGCTGCCGCTGCTGCTCGCGGCCGCCCTCTACGCGAAGCGCTCGCTGACCCTTGCCGCGAAAGGGCGGCCGGTGCCGCTCTGGCGGCAGATCTGCTTCGCCTCGGGGCTGCTGGTCATCGTCGTCGCCACGGTCTCGCCGCTCGCCCACGTCGCCGAGGAGCTGGTGATCGCGCACATGGTCGAGCACCTGATGCTGGGCGACGTCGCGACCCTGCTGCTGGTTCTCGGCCTGACCGGGCCGCTGCTGCAGCCGATCCTCGCGATTCCGGTGTTCGACCGGCTGCGGATCCTTGCCCACCCGCTCGTCGCCTTTCCGCTCTGGGCGCTCAACTTCTACTTCTGGCACATCCCGGCGCTGTACGACGCCGCATATGGCGGTGCCTTCCTGCACCTGGTCGAGCACTCCAGCTTCATCTTCTTCGGCTGCCTGATGTGGATGCCGATCTTCGGCCCGTTGCCGAAGCCGACCTGGTTCAACGCCGCCTGGAAGGTCGGCTACGTGATCGCGGTGCGCTTCGCCGGCGCGATCCTCGGCAACATCCTGATGTGGTCGGGCAGCGTGCTCTATCCGAAGTACGCGGCGGGGGAGGCCTACTGGAAGATCTCGCCGCTCGCCGACCAGAGCACCGCCGGGGTGGTGATGATGATCGAGGGGACCTTCCTCGGCCTCGGCCTGTTGGCCTGGGTCTTCTTCGAGGTCTCGCGCGAAGGGATCGAGAAGCAGCGGCTGCTCGACCTGGCTCTGGAGCGGGGGGTCGAGCTGGACGAGGCGCGGGCCCAGCGGGCGGTCGCCGCCGGCCAGGCGGAGCGCCTGGAACGGCAGCTGGTCGGGGCCGGGGGTGAGGGCGACGACCGCCCGGCCTGACCGCGGCCTGCCGCCAGGGGCGGACAGGGAACGGATGCTGGTGTATCCACTGGTCTTCGTCGTCGGCGCCTCCAGCCTTGGGGTCGAGATCGCCGCGGCGCGGTTGCTGGCGCCCTATTTCGGCGCCTCGACCGTGGTCTGGGCGAACACCATCGGGGTTGTCCTCGTCGCCCTCTCCGCCGGCTACTGGTTCGGCGGCCGCTACGCCGACCGCTACCCGCGCCTGCGCCCGCTCTGCCTGGTCGTTCTCGGCGCCGCGGTGCTGATCGCACTGGTGCCCTTCGCGGCCCGTCCCTTCCTCGGCTTCTCGGTCGACGCCTTCGACACCGTCTCGGTCGGCGGTTTCGCCGGCTCGTTGTTCGGCGTCCTCATCCTGGTCGCGGTGCCGGTGACGCTGCTCGGAGCGGCGGCGCCGTGGGCGGTGCGGCTGGCGGTCGGCGAGGTCGGCAGCTCGGGCGAGGTGGTCGGTCGCCTCTATGCGATCTCCACCGCCGGCTCGCTCGTCGGGGTGATGGTCTCGGCCCTGGTCCTGATCCCGCTGCTCGGGACCCAGCGGACCTTCCTCGTCTTCGCCCTGGCTCTGGCCCTGGTCGCTGCGGCGGGGGTGGGGACGAGGGCGCTGGCCGTGCCGGTCGGCCTGCTGGCGGCGCTGGCCCTGCCGGTGGGGACGATCAAGGCCGACGCCGACGGCCGCGTGCTCTACGAGGCCGAGACCACCCACCAGTACGCGCGAGTGATCGAACGCGACGACGGTGCCCGGGTGCTGGAGCTGAACGAGGGGCAGGCGGTCCACTCCCTCTACCAGCCCGGCTCCTACCTGACCGGCGACTACTGGGACGGCCACCTGGTCCTGCCCGCGGCGGCGAGCGCCGGGGCGCCGGGCAGGATCGCGATCCTCGGCAACGCCGGCGGCACCGTCGCCCGCTCCTTCGGCCACTTCTTTCCGTCGACCGCGGTCGACGCGGTCGAGATCGACCCCGAGCTGACCGAGCTGGGCCGTCGCTACCTCGACCTCCGCAACCCGCGCATGGAGGTCTTCAGCGAGGACGCCCGGCCCTGGCTGGAGCGCTCTGCGGGCGGCTACGCCGCGGTCATGGTCGACGCTTACCGCCAGCCGTACATCCCCTTCTACCTCGCCACCCGTGAGTTCTTCGATCTGGTGCGGGAGCGGCTGGCGCCAAACGGTCTCGTGATCGTCAACGTCGGCCACCCCGAGGGCGGGCGCGAGCTGGAGCGGGTACTGGGGCGGACGATGGCGGCGGCCTTCCCGCGGGTCCTGCGCTGGCCGATCGAGGAGACCAACACCCTGCTGGTGGCGGGCGAGGGCTCCTTCTCGGCGGCGCGGCTGCGGTCGAACCTCGGAGCGCTGCCGGCGCCGCTGCGGCCGGAGGCGCGGCGGGCCGCGGCGGGGCTGGAGCCGCGGCTGCCGGGCGGTGAGGTCTACACCGACGACCACGCCCCGGTCGAGTGGCTGATCGACTCCTCCCTGCTGGAATATGCGAGCGAGTGAGGCGGATGCGGGAAGCGAACGAGCGGGTGCGAGCGTGGCTGGTGACCGGTCCGGTGGGGCGCGGTCTGGCCTTCGCGATCGACTTCGCGGTGGCGCTGCGGACGATGCTGTCCCAACGTCGCTAGAGGATCGATTCATCTAGGGTCAGTCGCCCATGAAGACCACCCTCAAAGAGCTGCCCAATTCCCGCGTCGAGGTCGAGGTGGAGGTTCCCGCCGGAGACGTCGAGAAAGCCACTTCCCGCGCTGCCCGCGCGATGGCGAAGGAGATGCGGATGCCGGGTTTCCGCGCCGGCAAGGCGCCGCCTTCGCTGGTGATCCAGAGGCTCGGCTTCGGTCCGGTCCTGCAGGAGGCGATCCGCGAGGCGCTGCCGGAGTGGTACGAAAGGGCGCTGCTCGACGCCGACGTCAGCCCGATCGGCGATCCCAGCATCGATATGTCTTCCACTCCCGACGATGAAGGCGAGCCACTCAACTTCAAGTTCGAGGTCGGGGTGCGGCCGCCGGCCCAACTCGGCACTTATAAAGGGCTCGAGGTCGGCAAGGAGGAGCAGGAGGTGCCCGACGAAATCGTCGACACCGAGGTCGAGCGGATCCGCGAGGGGTTCGCGCGGCTGGAGCAGGTCGAGCGCGCCGGCGCCGAGGGCGACTCGCTGCTGATCGACTTCGAGGGTTTCGTCGACGACTCCGCCTTCCAGGGCGGTGCCGCCGAGGACTACCTGCTTGCGCTCGGCTCCGGCCAGTTGATCGAGGGCTTCGAGGAGCAGCTGACCGGTGCCGGGGCGGGAGAGGAGCGCGAGGTGAAGGTGACCTTCCCGGCCGACTACCAGGCCGAGCATCTGGCGGGCGAAGACGCCGTCTTCAAGGTCAAGGTCAAGGAGGTGCGGGAGAAGGTCCTGCCGGAGCTCGACGACGATTTCGCCTCCGAGGCCTCCGAGTTCGACACGCTGGAGGAGCTGCGCGACGACATCCGCGAGAAAGTCGGCGCCGCGCTAGGCAGCCGTGCCGAGGAAGACTTCCGCGTCGCGGCGATCGACGTTGCCGTCGAGGAAGCGACCGTAGAGGTGCCCGACGAGTTGGCCACGGCGCGGGCGACCGAACGCTGGGAGCGGATGGAACGCCAGCTGGCGGGTCGTGGCATGGACCCGAACCAGTTCCTGCAGATGCAGGGCAAAACCCGCGACGAGCTGATCGAGGAGACCAAGCCGGACGCCGAGAAGGAGCTGAGGCGCGAGGCGGTGGTGACCGCGATCGCCGAGGCGGAGGGGATCGAGGTCTCCGAGGAGGAGATGGTCGAGGCGCTCGAGCACAGTGCCGAGCACGAGCGCACCAGCCCCGAGAAGCTGCTCGAGCGGCTGCGCCAGAACGGCCGCGACGCTCTGGTCCGCGAGGACCTGCGGGCGCGCAAGGCGATCGAACTGGTGGCGGACGCGGCCAAGCCGATTCCCAAAGAGGAGGCGGACGCGCGGCAGGGGAAAGCGGACGCCCGGGAGAAACTGCTCGCGCCTGAGGGCGAGGGCGGGGACAAAGGCAAATCCGGCGGGCTCTGGACTCCGGGCGGCGATTAGTTCCGCTGCTCGAAGCCTCTGGGGTCGGGGAGGACGGGTGCCCCTCTCCCTTCCTGGGTTCCTCGCCTCTGAGTGAGCTGCTCTCGCCAACTGGTCTGTGCGAGGAACAGGACGCCGGGCGGGAGAGGGGCACCCGTCCCTCC
>Ga0157380_10000008_pt1 | contig 154993 bp, 127 predicted proteins | sample S35metaG_FD_119757 | JGI IMG/M metagenome (GOLD analysis project Ga0157380, IMG submission 119757) | Switchgrass rhizosphere microbial communities from Kellogg Biological Station, Michigan, USA - S3-5 metaG | ecosystem: Host-associated > Plants > Roots > Rhizosphere > Soil | place: USA...
CTGTTTGTTCCAAACCCTGCCAACGGCGCCACCCAGAATATTGCGGTGATCCGGTTCAACCCCGCAGTGCCTCCTCCGTTTTATGCCACTGTCACCAATGCTTTTACCACCCTGTTCCTGACACAGAATGATCCGACAACGGGTGTAATTCCTGTATATATTCCCATTTATTCCGGCGACGTAATCGGTGTGCTTGCCACCAGGGGATCCGGTGATGTGAACTCTTACGGCACCAGCCCCAGCACGACCACCATCAACGGCCAGACTGTAACGATCACCCGTATGGGTATGCAGTTCCCGTTGTCAACCCAGGCTCCACACGACATCTGGCAGGAAGCCGGCGGATCTGTTTCAAGGCTGGAGATCACCTATGAAACAGGATGCGAAAGCGTAAGGGTGCCTGTGGTTGCAACTGTTATCCCTGCAGATTCTGTTTCGATCAATGCCAGCGCAACAGCTTTGTGCATGGGCGATAATACCACACTTACTGCTTCCAGCGCCAATGCGGGCTATGCCTATTCCTGGTATCCTGCAACGGGTCTGAGCGCTACTACGGGTGCTTCCGTTACCGCCACGCCCCTGGCGCCCATTACGTATGCAGTTATCGGCGACGACGGCACCTGTGCCGATGTGGACAGCATAACCATCGATGTCGGTCCGACTTCCGTGGCTGGGACAGCCTTTACTGTATCCGATACCGTTTGCTATGGCAACAACACCATCATGACACTGACCGGTTCCACAGGGAACATCCAGTGGCAGAGCAATGACGGATCGGGATGGGTGAATGAAACAGGACCAGGATTTGACTCTTCGGTTTATACCATCACCCCGATTCTTACAAAAACCTACCGTGCATATGTGGTTAGCGGCGGATGCCCTCCGGATTCATCAAACATCCTGAGCATTACCGTGGTTACGATCACAGCCCCAACTACTGTCGACAGCTCGCGATGCGGACCCGGTATTGTCGATTTATCAGCATCAGGTAACGGCACACTGAACTGGTATACCGATTCGGTTGGCGGGACGCTGGTGAATACCGGAACAACGTATAGTCCATATGTTACTTCCACCACCACCTTCTGGGTGGATAACTCAGTAGGCGGGATCATGCATGTAGGACCACCTAATGCAGGCATGGGCAGCCAAAGCTATCAGGTGAGCAATGATTACGGGATCCAGTTCGATGTTTCACAGACCATTACTATTGAAAAGGTGTATGTGTACCCGGGGGCCACAGGAACCATCACGATCAATCTGCGGCAAACCCAGGGCGGCCCGATCCTTAATTCCGCTTCCGTTGTTGTAAATTTTGCCGCTCTCACCGCCGTACCGCTGAATTTCCCTGTAAGCCCCGGAACAAACTACCGTCTTGAAATTGCCTCAGGAAGCCCTACCTGTGAATACAATACCACCGGTGCCACATGGCCTTATACAGCCCTCGGAGTTCCCATTACGCTGACAGCCAACCTGAACCCTGGTGCAAGCACTGGCGGTCAGTTCTATTACCTGTATGACTGGGAAATCACAACAGGCTGCAAGAGTATCCGCGTGCCGGTAACGGCTACCATTGATTCCATGCCGCCAACACCAGTGATCAGTGTGAACGGAAACGTGCTTACTTCCTCTTCACCTTCGGGCAACCAGTGGTACCTGAACGGGAACATCCTTGTTGGGGAAACCAACCAGAGCCACACGGCCCAACAACCCGGATCATATACGGTATCTGTTACATACAACGGCTGTTCGGCTGTTTCGGCCCCGGTTGTGATTGCTTCCAATGGTGAAGTCGTTTCAGATGCACTGTCATGGAAAATCTACCCCAACCCCGGCAGAGAGGTGATTCATGTGATGGTGAAATCAGGAGGAAAGGAAATGGAATTAAGGATCCTGGACGTCACAGGCAAGCTGGTATACAGCAGCATCCTGGAACAGGCCGGCAAAAACCAGCGGATCGAGCTGAGCAGCCTGGCCTCAGGCATGTACATTGTTGAGCTGAACGTGGACGGAAGTAAGGACTATAAAAAGCTCATCATAGATAAGTAGATATTAGTTATTAATTCGATAAGGCCATGACATGTCATGGCCTTTTTTATGCCATCCCTATTGTAAATAATAAATATTACTGGTAGGTTTGTTATCCAAATCCAAACAAATCCTTGAATGATGAAAAGAATTACGCTCTACCTGATTACAATCAGCGGTTTGCTGCTGACGGCATTGACCAACAGCTCATCCGGGGCACCACCGGCAGGATGTGCCGTAGCCGGAGTTGCTGATGCAATGTCAGATTCCATCTGCGACAATGGTGCTACAACACTTACGCTTACAGGCTATGCCGGTAATATCCAGTGGCAGAGTTTTAATGGTGTCGCCTGGGTCAATGAAACAGGACCCGGTTCAACCACCGATACCTATAATATAACGCCAATTGCAACAACGGATTACCGTGCCTATGTGACGGATATCGGTTGCCCGGACGATTCTTCCAATGTGGTGACTGTTACAGTAGGCATCATCTCCCCGCCATCGGGAACCGGCGCCAGCCGCTGCGGCTACGGCCAGGTTACACTGTCGGCCTCAGGGATTGGAACCCTTCGCTGGTGGGATGCAGCGTCTAACGGGAACCTTGTTGATACCGGCAATACCATTACACCCACTGTATTCAATACCACAACTTATTACGTGGAATCGACTTCGGGCGGTGGCAATGTTGCGCCATTAACCACCACCTTTGCGGGCGGGAACGGTTTCGACGGAAACATGTTCGATATTGAAGCCATCAACCAGGTTACCATCACCAGCTTCGACGGAAATTTTCTGAATACTTCCGGTACGGCAGAAATATGGTACAGGGTAGGCAGTTATCTTGGATTTGAGCTGGACAGCGCAGGCTGGACACACATCGGATCTGCTTTCCTGGCATCAACAAACGGAAACGGGGTGGGCACTCCCATTCCAATACCTGTAAACATCACCATACCGGTTGGTCAGAAATATGCATTCTATGTTCATTTCTCCGGAAGTGTGGATTATACCAATGGGATTGGTAATAACCTGACCATTACTGCTTCAGATGCCAATATCAATGTTTTTGAAGGAGTGGGAGGTGCGTATTTTAACCTGGTAAATTCACCCCGCATTTTTAACGGCACCATTTATTACGAAGCCGGCTGTGCAAGCACCCGTACTCCAATCATAGCAACCGTGATCCCTGCTGATACCGTTTCAGCCACTGCAACTTCCTATGCACTCTGCATGGGTGATAACACTACCCTCAGCGTTACCAGTGCCAATGCCAATTATAACTATACCTGGTCGCCTGCAACGGGGCTGAGCGCCACAACCGGTGCATCAGTAACTGCAACTCCGCTGGCACCTGTTACTTATGTGGTGATTGGCGATGACGGCACCTGTGCCGACGTGGACAGCATCACCATTGATGTAGGACCCACTTCAGCTGCGGGAACCGCTTTCACCGTTTCAGATACGGTTTGCTTTGGTAACACTACCATTATGACGCTGACCGGATCAACAGGAAATATACAATGGCAAAGCAACGACGGTAGCGGCTGGGTTAATGAAACCAATCCGGGATTTGATTCCACTGTTTATACTTTTAATCCAACCCAGACTAAAACCTACAGGGCTTATGTGGTAAGCGGCGGCTGTCCGCCCGACTCATCCAATATCCTTAGCATTACCGTGGTAAGCATTAATGCACCAACAACGGTTGACAGCTCCCGTTGCGGCCCGGGAATTGTTCCGCTGTCTGCTTCCGGCAATGGTACACTGAACTGGTATACTGATTCGGTAGGCGGCACCCTTGTGAATACCGGAACAACGTATAACGCCAACGTTACAAACACCACCACTTTCTGGGTGGAGAACTCAGCAGGTGGCGGCATCATGCATGTTGGACCACCCAATGCCAGCATCGGCAGTCTGAGCTATGATCCCGGCAATGATTGGGGAATCCAGTTCGATGTAAGCCAGACCATAACCATTGAAAAAGTTTACATGTATCCGGGAACTTCAGGCACCATCACCGTAAACCTGAGACAAACACTCGGCGGGCCGATCCTCAATTCAGCTTCGATGGTCGTGCAGTTTGCCGGCATTACAGCCGTACCACTGAACTTCCAGGTGAGCCCCGGGACCAATTACCGGCTCGAGCTGGCCAATACCAGTCCGCAGTGTGAATACAATACCAATGGGGCCGTATGGCCGTATACGAGTCCGGGAGTTCCTGTAACATTGACGGCAAACCTGACTCCCAACCAAAACACGGGTGGTGTATATTATTTCTTTTATGACTGGGAAATCACAGCAGGATGCAAGAGCATACGCGTTCCGGCAACCGCAACGGTTGATTCCATGCCAGCCACTCCGGTGATCAATGCCAATGGAAATATTCTCAGTTCATCATCTGCAACAGGAAACCAATGGTACCTGAACGGCAACATCATGCCGGGAGAAACCAACCAGAACCTGGTCGCCGCCCAACCGGGAACATATACGGTGACCGTTACCTACAACGGCTGCACAGCTACCTCAGCTGCATTTACTTATACATCAGCAGGTGAAGTGGATGGCAGTTCCCTGTCGTGGAACATTTATCCCAATCCAGGTCGGGAAATATTCAACGTAATGGTGAATATAAAAGGCGTGAAGCAAATGGAGATGCGCATCATGGATGCACCCGGCAAGCTGGTGTACAGCAGGATTCTGGACGGACCGGCCGGCCTGAGCCACCGGGTCGACCTGGGCAGCCTGGCGGCAGGCGTGTACCTGATTGAGCTGAACGTCGACGGTGTCAAAGGCTACAAAAAACTTATCATCGACAAATAGGAACTCATGCTATTACAGGCAGGGCCATGACATGTCATGGCCCTGTTTTATTTTTAACCGGAAGATCCTGGCTGGTTAATCTCTGAGCATGATATAATGCAGGATACCATCCTCAAAATATCCTGCGGGATCGGTAATTTGAAAACCAAAAGATCCGTAGAATTTTACAAGATAACCCTGGGCGCCGATCCTGATGGGAACTTTTCCGTATAATTTTTCAATGCGGTCAAGGGTTTCAGCAAGCAGCAGTTTGCCAATTCCTTTTCCGCGGTATGCCTGTGCAGTGGCCACACGGCCAATGGAGACTTCATCGTAGCTGATTCCGGGATTGACAATCCTTGCACAGCAGGCAATTGTACCGGCGGTGTCGAAGCCGATCAGGTGATGGCTGTATTTGTCTTTGCCGTCGGCATCCTGGTAGGGGCAATGCTGTTCAACCACAAATATTTCCTGGCGCAGCTTCAAGGCTGCATACAATTCACCGGGTGTAAGTGCATCAAATGGTTTAAAAACCCAGGTCAGTTTCATGGAATCATAAAGCCATGCGAAGGTATCAATTTGGCAACCATCATGTGCTCCCCGGAAATTATTTTTTCAGCCTGTGTAATTTTTAACTACCTGACTGAAAACAACCTGATTCTATTTTATATTTACAGGCTCAAATAAAAATCTTAAAAAGCGACCAATGATTGATGAAGAATTAGGAATCGGCTCCCGGCTGCGCCACCCTGAATTTGGTGAAGGCGTGGTGATCAATGTAAAAACAAAAACCTACACCGTCGTTTTTATTCAGCGAGGGGAAATTGAGATTTCCAAAGCATATAATGCCCTGGAGCTCATCGAGGCGAAAGAAGCCGATACGGATCTCATTTCGATGGCAGATATTGAAAGGTCGCTGATCAACATCATAAAAAAATATTCCGATATACAGGAAACTGTTCTTTTGGGCAACCGCTGGCTCGGCGGTAAAATCATCATGCAGCCAGGTGATACAGGGCTCAAGCCAAAAGAAATTCCCATTGATGTTTTCTTCAACAAAATAATTATGCTGCGCGACAGGCTGCGTGTAATGGAGCAGCGCATCAATGCACATGATAAATTAACGGAGGAGGACAAGATCAACCTGCAACAGTATCTGACCAGGATTTATGGCAGCCTGACTACTTTCAATGTGCTGTTTAAAAATACAGAAGATCAATTTGTTGGGGAGAAGGGGAAGGAGTAGTTATGAGTGATGAGTTATGAGTGATGAGAACTGAGTTGGGAAATCCTGTTTCAACTTATGTCTTTCTTCCGAAGCCTGTGTGTTGGAATCCTTCCAATACTTAATATGGAATGAAAAGACCGGCCTCACTGAAGTTTACACTTTATTCCAGCAAACCAGTACCAGAAATTATCAGAACGATTTGTTTTTTTCGAGGAAATGGAGCACGTTGCTTTTCACACGTTCAATGATATCAGCCGAATCGGCCCGTTCAAAAGGCTGACCTGAAATTTTTTCATACAGTTCCACATACCTGTCCGAAACCATATTGACGATGTCATCGTCCATCTCAGGCACCTGCTGCCCTTCAAGCCCCTGAAAGTGATGCTCGATCAGCCACTGTCGCAGAAATTCCTTACTAAGCTGTTTTTGCGGTTCATTCTTATTTTGTCTTTCCTCATAGCCTTCCGCATAAAAATACCGTGACGAATCCGGCGTATGAATTTCATCAATCAGGTAAATTTTTCCATCCGATTCGCCGAACTCATATTTCGTATCAACCAGGATCAACCCCTTTTCAGCAGCCATTTCAGTTCCTTTTTTGAAAACACTGCGTGTATAACGTTCCAGCTGTTCGTATTTTTCGCCGCTCACGATGCCGCGGCTGATGATTTCTTCTTTTGAAATGTCCTCATCATGACCATGGTCACTTTTCGTAGTAGGAGTGATGATGGGTTCGGGAAGCCTGTCGTTTTCTTTCAGCCCGTCGGGCAATGCAACGCCACAAAGTGTTCTCAAACCCGAAGCATAGGTCCTCCAGGCATGCCCTGCCAGGTAGCCCCTGATCACCATTTCCACTTTAAATGGCTTGCACATGCGGCCGATGGTAACATTCGGATCAGGAGTCTCAAGCACCCAGTTCGGAACGATACGGGATGATGCCGATAAAAAGTAAGCGGCCAGCTGGTTCAATACCTGCCCTTTATACGGGATGGTCCTTGGCAAAACCACATCAAATGCCGATATGCGGTCACTTACCACCATTACCATGATGGCATTGTCGATCACATACACATCCCGTACCTTCCCTTTGTAAACGGAAGTCTGCCCGGGAAAACTGAAATCGGTTGTAGCGATGGTTTGCGTTGCTGCCCTGATCATGTCAATAAAATCCAGTTAATGAATGGGTGAAATTACAAAATTGTTTGTCAATGACAACAGCAAACAGGCCGGCCCCCGTATGGTACATTTTTTTATGAAAAGGATTCAGTTTTTCAGCATGTAATCATTACGAAAATAATCAGTTCAGGGAGTTTACCCGGATTATCATATGAAAATCATTATTTTTGAAAAAAAACAAAAAACCACATGAAAAAGATCCATTACATGTTCCTGATAGCAATCTTAAGTGTTGCTTCCGTTAAGCAAGCCGCATCACAATCGGCCTGCTGCACAAAATCTGTTACTTCTGATTTCGCCATGCTTGGAAAGGATGAAGCTTTCAACGCATCACACCCGGCTCCTTTACCCTTTCATTTTATTCCTGCAGCAGGAAAAATGATAACGCTGAAATCAGCTGACGGAAAAGATGTATATGGATTTGAAATCAAAGCGGCTTCACCGACAAAAAACTATTTATTTGTTTTCCAGGAATTCTGGGGTTTGAATGATTACATCAAGCAGGAAGCGGAAAATCTTTCTGAAGAGCTTAAAGATGTCAATGTAATTGCACTGGATCTTTATGATGGAAAAGTAGCCACCACACCTGAAGAAGCAGGTAAGACAATGCAAGCCACCAAAGAAGAGCGCATCAGGGCCATCATCAGTGCATTTATTAAATATGCAGGTCCGGATGCACGGATACAGACCATCGGCTGGTGTTTCGGCGGCGGCTGGAGCCTGCAGGCATCCATGATGGCCGGCAACAATGCAAAAGGCTGTGTGATGTACTATGGCATGCCTGAAAAAGATCCGGCAAAAATTAAAACCATTAATTTTCCTGTATTGGGGATCTTCGGAAGCAGGGACGGACATATCAATCCTGAAATAGTCGGCCAGTTTGAAAAGGACATGAAAGCAAACGGCAAAACCATAACGGTTAAATCATATGATGCCGATCATGCATTTGCCAATCCCAGCAATCCCAAATTCGATAAAGAAGCAACAGCCGATGCACACGGACTTGCTGTTAAATTTTTAAGGGAGCATTTGAAATAAAGTTCCCGCCGTTCCCGCCGTTGCTGGAATCCTTTCCAACAACACCTGGGACTCAAAGGGGTTGAATGAATCAGCTGCGTCCTGTACAATGGCCAGGGTCTGTTGAAACTTTATTTTCACAGGCTGACTGCTTTCACTATTAAAATAATCCTGCCTGCTACATTTTTCAGAAGGTATCTGTTTACGATATTTACTGCCAGTTCTGTTATTAATGACAAGTGGATGATTACCGGAAAAAAAATACCATCATTTTGTTTATAAAAATAATATAGTCGTTTATTTATGATGATCAAATCAAGTCCACCCGTTAAATGACAAACCGGGACATTCTTTCGACCAGACTGGCAAATCAACAGATTACGGGAATAAAATCTAAAAAACCCGAAGAAGTAGTGGGCTGGATGGTGGCTATGCAGGCACAGGATTTTGCTGGTGCAAAATGGGCCATTGGTCTGAGGTCGGAGGGTATAAACGATGCGGATGTGGAACAGGCATTTAACAGCGGCAGGATTCTGCGGACCCACATGCTGCGGCCTACCTGGCATTTTGTAACGCCGGAAAATATACGTTGGCTGCTTGCTTTGACTGCTCCCCGTGTGCACACGATGAATGCATCCATGTACCGCACACTTTCGCTGGATGCTAAAATATTAAAGCGCAGCAACGATGCCATAGCAAAATCGCTTGAGGGCGGAAACTTTCTTACACGCGAAGCGCTGAAAAAAGTGCTGGAAAAAAGGAAAATCAGTACAGCAGGATTCAGACCGGCATATCTGATGATGTATGCAGAACTGGAAGGCATCATTTGCAGCGGACCACGCATTGGCAAGCAGTTTACCTATGCACTGCTGGATGAAAGGGTGTCGTCCGGTACGGCTGCATTTAATCATGATGAGGCCCTTCATCATCTGGCAAACCGTTACTACGCCAGCCGCGGCCCTGCAACAATGAAAGATTTTGCCTGGTGGTCAGGACTTACAATGAAAGAAGCTAAATCAGCAACCGACAGCCTTGGAAAAGTGTTTATTCGTGAAAGCATGAACGGAGAAAGTTACATTTACCCTTCTCATGAAACTGATCATACTGCACTGGCCACGTTCCTCATGCCCGATTATGACGAATATGGTATCAGCTATAAAATAAGGAATGCTTTGTTAGATGATAAGCCGCAAGAAGGCAACACGCGCGGAGGCAACCCGGTGTATAATCACATGCTCATCATTGATGGAAAAATCAAAGGCACCTGGAACAGTATCATAAGAAATAAAAAACTGTATGTGGAATCAATGCCATTCAGTCCGCTGAATAAAACAAAACAAAAGGATGTTGAAAAAGCTGTTCGCCGGTACCATGCTTTCTTTTTATGAGTTCCGCTTTTCAGGCGGCTGCAAAATCCGGAAAACGGCATGAAATGATTTATTTATTGAAATAAGCTATTCATTATTCGAATGTTCAGGTTGTCTTACTTGCAATCTCCGCACAATTCCGATGACTATCAGGATTGTGTACAGGTCTTACTGGTTGGATCACTCGTATTTTGACGCTGGTCATACTTTGGTATGATTCCATTCCTGTTTTTCTCCTGGAACTCCGGAAAATCATCCCAAAGTATAATTGATAAACAGTTTCTTTCCCGATAATTTTAACTACTTCAAATTGCAGGAGTTCTTCTATGGGCAATTTCTTCTCTGAATGTATTCCCTGAATTTTACTTAAACATTTTGAATTAACAAGTATGATTTGCAGATCAGCCTTTGTATCGGTTTGCTTTCTCAGCTATAAATTAAAATTTATTATTAACTAAAAACCACGTTGAAAATGAAAACCCGGAACATCAGCATTAAATTTCTTATGATTACCTGTCTGCTCTTTCCAAATATTTGCTTTTCCACAAATATTGGCGATAACCGAACACTTTTTTCCGAGTTGTTTGGACAAATTGTTTTTAATGTGGATGAAGATGGTGATGGAACTTATGAGCGTGAAGAAGCATTTATTGGTTTTGCGACATCACATGGATACACCAATGTTATTTTAAACAAGTTCTCTGCATACCCTGATGTATTTTCAAAAACTATTGTTCATTATAATGTAGTGGATTTAGCCCTGGAGGATAGGATAGGTAATTTCCTGCATGATGCGCACGCGCAAGGCATCTCAAAAATAGGTATACAGGGCGCTCCACATTCAAGTGTAGGTATACCCTCCTATTTTTTCAGTAATGTAAATGAATTTAATAAAAGAATGCTGGCCCTTCATGACGCTACCTATTGTTTCGATATTATATACACCGAATTGGACTGGTGGTACGGTGATCCAAGCGGTGATCCCCACGATTGTTGGATGAATTATTTTTATCCGGGGATTGCCCACATGTATGGGGATGTTAAAGACACTTCAAACATGACTGATTATCATCCATTGCTTGTTGCAACCTATATCGGTAATCTTGACAACATGATGCCTGATCATACGCCACAAAACCTTGCTGATACCCTGGATGAAAATACGGATTGGATCTTTGTTGACTTTTATATCAACGGAGATAAAATTCCTCAAACAGTACCACTAACAAAATTTTTTGATCGTGATGATGCAAACGGACAGCGACTATTACTATTAGCCAGTAACAATGATCCAACGTATGTACTTCCGCTTTTTTCAGCTGAATCATCAACAGGGGCGAATAATAATTTTTTTGGAGACAACCTTGATTACGACAATGGATATTATTATCATCCGGTCATACCACCAGCTTTGTGGGACGGCAATCTTCAGGAGGTAAAAGACCAATTCCAATTATATTTTCAAACAGATCAGGATCCTTATAACACTACTGCAACGTTTTTAACTATGGAGCAACTTACACCAACAAATGATATGTCAGAAGGAGTAGGCTGGTTTAAACATGGCTGCATGCCTGATGCGAAACTTTATATGAGCCTTCCGGAAGACGATTTAAATGTAACCACCTGCACCTACATTCTTACTCCTGATGAAATAATTACTACTGCGCTTCATAATACCACCAATTATCTTAATCCAAACAACGTTCATGATGATGCCGGCATTACTGCTACAATAGTTGATTATAAATGGTATAAAAATGGTGTTTTGCAAACAGCCTATAATACATTTCCATCGTTATCCTTAACACTGCTGAATAATGTAACTGAAAACTGGACATGTGAAATACAGGTAAACTCTTCTTCCGTCGGTTTTTTTGCAAATCTCAAATTCAGGGATGACATCAACTTAAGCGGTGAAACAATAGCAGTAACAGCTGGTGCAGACAATTCAACAATTTGCGAAGGGGACCCTGTTACTTTTACAGCCACGCCCACAGGTGGCGGTTCTTATACCTATCAATGGCAACTAAATGGAATAGATATTCCCGGAGCAAATGGAGTGGACTATACTCCGACAACACCCTTTACCAGCACGGATGTGTTTGATGTGGTACTCACGGCCGCCGGGCTTTGTGGCGCACAGGTCATTGTCTATTCAAACCCGGTTTCAGTTACTGTGAACCCGGTTCCACCAGTATCCATAAGCGCTAACGGTAATGATGTTTCATTTTGTTATGGAGGTGACGTTGAATTAACGGCAACCGCTCCGACAGCAACTGCATTTCAATGGTATAATTCCTTGGGACAAATTGCGGGTGAAGCAGATCCATCATATACTGCTTCTATACAGGAAACATATTATTGTGAAGTTACAAATAGTTACGGTTGTACCAGTAATTCAAATTCAATTGCAGTTACCGTGTTTCAAAACCCTGTGATAACAATTACGGCATCTGGCAATTGTATAGGATCAGAACTATGCGCAGATCCATCTAATCTTACTGCCTATCTGTGGGCTCCGTTTGGTCAGACTATTGCCTGCATCACAGCAAACGATCCGGTTGTTTATGACGTCCTTGTTACCGATGCCCTTGGATGTACAGGAACAGCGTCATACGATTTTTCAGGAATGGACATGTCCTGCTGCGGAAATTACCCTATTACAATTGCTCAGTCTGATTTTAATGCCGCTTTCCTCCCTCCGGGTTCATATAATCTTTCAACATCCGTTCAGCTAACCCAGGATATAATATTATCTGGCTGTACACTTGCCATAGCTCCCGGAGTATCCATTACTACAAACGGGTTTAACCTGACGATTGACCAGTCATCATGGCTTTATGCATGCAGAGAAATGTGGCAGGGAATTGTTAATACCGGTGGTGGCATGGTAGTCATTGACGGCGCACTTGGAATTGTAAAAATTGACGATGCCTTCACAGCCATATCTTCGACAAACAGTGATATGGTGCAAATTGATGGGGCAATCTTTGATCAAAACTGGATTGGGGTTTCATTGAGCAATGGAACTTTCGTGCCACCTTCGACATATATCCATAACACAACATTTCGCTGTACAGGTGGATATCTGCCATATCCGCCTATGGATATGGGCGATCCTGTTCCATATGCCCATGTGCATCTTGATAATGTTGCAGATTTTATTTTAGGCGATGATGCAGTTGCACAATATTCCAATAACCTTTATACCGGAGGAACAGGTGTAAATGCAAGAAACAGTAACTTCACCGTGGTAAATTGTAATTTTGATTACACCGACAACGGTGCATTACCCTTGCAGGTAACAGGTGCAACAGCAATTCTTGCCCATGGACCGGCTCTTGATCAAAATAGCTACATTGTTAATGTGGGTGGTTCAGGCCCACACCAACCTAATAATTTTAGATATTGGGGAAATGGGGTTTATACCCAGGGAGTAGGTGAAGTGTATGTTACACACAATACATTCAATAACTGCAAGTCAGGATCTGTAGTCAGTTTAGCCTATCAAACCGATCAGAGCTTTAATGTATTCGAATCCTGTAATTATGGCATATCAGTACTTGATGGAATACTTCCTTTCCAGGTGTCAGTAGGAACATATTATAGCACTGTCGATCAAAACACATTTAACATCAGCCAACCCGCATATGATCCTAATAATTACGGAAATACTGCAATTTTTGGTAATACCCAGCCTAGAAACACCGGAAACGGCTTGTTGATCACTGCAAATACAATAATCAATTATGCGATTGGAATTCATGTAAACAATGCAGGGGTAAAAATTTCAAATCATAATTCCTACGATACCTGGATATCAAATGTTGACCTTACATTCAATCATTATGGAATATGGGTGCAGAATAGCTCTGGTGCCCAGATATTAAATAATGATTTGAACTGGAGCGGGGGTACAGCCGACGTTACTTTACTTGGATTATTCAAAGGCATTGCTATCGAATTAGTCAAGAAAGGAACCTTGAAAGAAAATACAATTACGAATATTCCTGCGGGAATTAATGTATTTGATGACTGCGCGAAAACTAATTTACTTTGTAACGATATGGAATTCTGTTACCATGGTGTCTATATGGATCCAATGAGCCTGACAAGTATGTTGACAGTTCAGGGAGTTTTTACAATTAATCCCAATACAAGTGTTTCATGGGACAATAAATGGCATGGAAACATTTCATTCAAAGTCGGGGGTTCTGTCCCGCAATTTGCCTTCATCCTCTGGGGGTATGATCCGGCGGCAGGTGCGGATTATAATCCGAGCCCTAGTGCTCCAATTTTAGCATCCTTTATGGCAAATTTACATAATGGTTGCGCGATACCCCACCCCCCGGGACCGAAAAAAATATCATTCTCCGGAAGCTATCAGGAAACCCTGTATCCAAACCCGGCAATCAGTTCGGTAACATTTGAGAAGGAAACAGCATTTGGTGATTACGAAACAATTGCAATCTATAATTATTTACAACAAAGAATAATAGAATATAAGTTACCAGCCAATGCATCAGCATTTGCCTTCGATATTTCCAACATCCCACAAGGTATTTATTTGGTAAAACATTTTTCTGCCGGATTATTGGTTTCGGAAAATAAGCTTGTTATTATTAAATAAATCTGGAGAATGAGCTGCATTAATTTGCAGCTCATTCTTTTTTATTGTACTCCTGGTACAAGTGTTGTGCGCGTGACACGTATGCAGGGCGTTTTCCCTGCCATTGGAAATGATTCCAGCCACGGCATGGAATAGCGGTTGTTTTCATCCCGCCCAGCCCTCCCGGTCGAGACTCCTGTACTGAATCGCTTCAGCAAGATGTTCGGTTTTGATTTCTTCGCTTGCAGCGAGATCGGCAATGGTGCGGCTTACTTTCAATATGCGGTCGTAAGCGCGGGCCGACAAACCCAAACGGTCCATGGCTGTTTTTAAAAGCTGCTGACCTGTTTCATTGATCATGCAGATTTTCCTGAGCTGTTTGCTGCTCATCTGTGCATTGCAATACACATCATTATTTCCGCCATATCTTTCTTCCTGTATCTTACGGGCCTGCACCACGCGTTGCCGTACCGTTTCGCTTTTTTCACCCTGTCTTTCTTTCGATAACTCACTGAATGCAACAGGTGTCACTTCCACATGCAGGTCAATGCGGTCGAGGAGGGGACCGGAAATTTTACTGAGGTATTTCTGTACCACGCCGGGCCCGCACACGCAGTCTTTTTCAGGGTGGTTGTAAAAGCCGCATGGACAGGGATTCATCGACGATACCAGCATAAAGCTGGCCGGGTACTCCACTGAAAACCGTGCGCGTGAAACGGTGATTTTTCTTTCTTCCAGCGGCTGACGCATCACTTCCAGTACAGTGCGTTTAAATTCAGGCAATTCGTCGAGGAACAAAACGCCATTATGCGCCAGGGATATTTCGCCGGGCTGTGGTACCCCACCACCACCCACAAGCGCCACATCGCTGATGGTGTGATGCGGCGAACGGAATGGCCGTGCCGAAATCAGTCCTGCATTTTTTCCCATCTTGCCGGCAACGGAATGGATCTTCGTTGTTTCCAGCGCTTCCTGGATAGTCAGTGGAGGCAATATGGTAGGAAGTCTTTTGGCCAGCATGGTTTTGCCGGCTCCTGGCGGACCGATCAGAATCACATTATGACCGCCTGCGGCAGCGATTTCCAAAGCCCGTTTGATGTTCTCCTGTCCTTTCACATCTGAGAAATCAACATCGCTTTCGTTTTGCCGCATCAGGAATGCTTCGCTGATATCCACTTCCACTGCTTTCAGTTGAAGTTCGCCGCAGAAATAATCAATCACTTCACGCATGTTTTCCACACCGTATACGGAAAGTCCGTTTACAACGGCGGCTTCTCTTTCATTCTGTCGCGGAAGAATAATTCCCTTGAATCCCATCTTCTTCGCTTCAATTGCAATGGGCAAAGCTCCTTTGATGGGCATGAGGCTGCCGTCGAGCGACAATTCCCCCATGATGACATAATCGCTGATGCCTTCCGACAGTATCTGCTCTGAAGCTGCCAGGATGCCCATGGCAATGGTAAGGTCATACGAAGAGCCTTCCTTTCGTATATCGGCCGGCGCCATATTGACCGTGATCCGTTTGCCGGGCATGCGAAAACCTAAATTTTTCAGCGTGGCTTCAATCCGTTGCTGGCTTTCTTTTACTGCATTGTCGGGAAGGCCGACCAGGTTGAATTTCCAGCCTTCTGATGCATTTACCTCAACGGTAATGGTGGTGGCATTAACGCCGTAAACGGCACTGCCAAATGTTTTTACGAGCATGATTAAACATGAAATAACTGTTAAAAAATATTTCCTTAACGGCAGGATTAAAAAATACCGTTGGTTGAACAAAAATAGAATAATTATTTATTCCGGCAAAGAATATTTCCACCGGCGCCGGAATCTATTCTGGTTTGGTATCACCGGAAAGTGAACAGTTCCTGTCCTGGCTGAATCCCTCAGACTGCAGGAGAAAATAAAGAGCCGGAAGCTGTATGAGAAAATGCTTTGTTTTCAAATTATTTTTAAGCGATGTAATTAAAAAATTAATTCAGGTTAACTGAAATAGTACAGCGGATAAATAAAAAAATATGGGTAGATCAAAAGTAAAAATTTATTTGTAACGTTACCCGATTTTTCAAATAACACAGTCAGTCAATTATTCCATTACCCATGATTATTTTAAACGCTTTATTTTATTACTGTTTTCTTATACCGGTATCCATGCTTCCCTTTCCGGTGATGTACCTGTTGTCGGATTTTTTGTACCTGGTTATTTACCGTTTGGCCGGTTACCGAAAAAAAGTGGTGATGCAGAATATAAGCCGTTCATTTCCACAGAAAAGCAAAACGGAGCAGCAGCAGATCATGGATGCCTTTTACAGTCATCTGTGTGACCTGGTGGTGGAAAGCATTAAGATATTTTCCATTTCAGAAAAGCAGGTGTTACAACGAATGACCTGTCGCAACCCGGAGCTGATGAATAAGTATTTTGACAGGAACAAAAGCGTGATCCTTGCCGGCGGACATTATAACAACTGGGAACTGTTTGCCGTAGCCGTCCATAAATTTATCAGCCATAAGCCGGTTGGTATTTACAAGCCCCTGAGCAACCTTTTTTTTGATGAGAAGATGCGCCAGACCCGCGGAAAGTTCGGACTGGAAATGTTATCGACCAGGGATGTGAAAAGTTTTTTTGAAACACGTTCGGGTGAGCTGACCGCCACCATTTTTGCCATTGACCAGTCGCCAGGAAATGCGAAGAGCGCATACTGGATGAATTTTCTCAACCAGGATACGGCAGTTTTGTTCGGCATGGAGAAATATGCTGTTGAATATAACCTGCCTGTACTTTTCGGAAGGCTGAATAAATTAAAGCGCGGTCATTATGAGCTGGAGTTTGAAGAGATTACTGCGGCTCCTGCAGAAATGCCTTATGGCTGGATAACTGAAAAGGCAACATCCATGATTGAAGCCGATATCATCCTGGCACCGGAGTTCTGGCTGTGGAGTCATAAACGGTGGAAGAAAAAAAGGGAGGATGCAGGCCAGCCGGATTTAACAGGTATTGAAAAGCAATAAATTACGCAGCGCAAACAAAAATAGTTGCGATGAAAAACAGGCGTAAATAAAATAAACCTGATTAAAAAGCAGGACAGGAGCCGGTTTGAAACACAACTGCCTGTTTTCAAATACTCCTGGTACCATTTTTACAGAAATAATATACCGGCCCGGCCGTTCTGGTACACTTAAGATCACAATCTGAATTTAATTTGATAATTTGGCACCTTCAATCTGGTTATGCGCAATAATTTTACTCTTTTCCTGCTCCTGTTGCTTTTGCCGGCCGGCAGGTCATTTGGACAGGTCAATCCGGAAGGGTTGTTACAGCTTTCAGGTGTCATTGTAACCGGTGACAGCCTCAAGCCGGTACCGTTTGTCAATGTGGTGATACGGCATACCTATCGCGGAACTTTCAGCGATTATTACGGTTTCTTTTCACTGGTGGCAAGTCGCGGCGACACCATCGAATTTTCATCGGTCGGTTATAAAAAGGGCCATTTTATTATTCCTGATACCCTGAGTGAGAACAGGTATTCACTCATCGAAATGCTTTCCAAAGATACGGTGCTCCTGCATGAAGCTGTGATTTATCCCTGGCCCACCCGGGAACAGTTCAAGCAGGCATTCCTGGAGCTGCAACTTCCTGCTGATGACATTGATCGTGCACGGTTTAATATTGCTATGGCTGAAAAAAAAGAACGTAACGATCCCATGCCCATGGATGGCAGCATGAATTTCAGGTATGCCATGCGTCAGCAGCAGGGCATGCTGTATTATGCAGGTCAGCTGCCTCCCAACAACCTGCTCAATCCCATTGCATGGGCCAAGTTTGTAAGGGCCTGGAGAAACGGTGATTTCAAGCAAAAGACCGACAAGGATGAGTAATGGAAGATGCCTGCGATCGGCCGGTCACAGATTTTCAATTATTAAAAGCGTCAGCTTTTTTTTGTTTTTTATTTTAACGTTGTATGATGCACCGGTCATCGCACAAATGGCATCCGTTTTCGGGAAAATCAGCGATCAGAAAGGCCAGCCGGTTGAGGGTGTAAACATTGGCGTTATTGGAATTCCACAGGGTACTTCTTCGGATATCAAAGGAAATTTCAGCCTGCAGGTGCCAGCTGATACGGCTATTGTCGTGGGCTATTCCATTCTTGGTTTTGCGCCCGGATCCATACCGCTCCGGTTGACATCCGGGGAAAAAAAGGAGATCAACATCATCCTCAGGCCCGACACTGCAGGCCTGCCCATCATTGATATTAAGGAAACACAAAGGCGCGACAACGTTTTCGCAATTCCGATTGATGTTAAAGCTGTTGAATCTGTGCCATCGGTGTCGGGGAATTTTGAAGACATCCTGAAAACATTGGGACCGGTAGTTTCCAACAATGAACTCAGTTCGGAATATTCAGTGCGCGGTGGAAATTATGATGAGAACCTGGTGTATGTGAATGATGTGGAAATTTACCGTCCGTTTCTTGTCAGGTCAGGACAGCAGGAGGGCCTGAGCTTTATTAACTCAGACATGGTGTCAACCGTGAGCTTTTCAGCAGGCGGGTTTGATGCCATTTACGGTGATAAGATGTCGTCGGTGCTGGATATTAAATACAAGCGCCCGACCCGTTTTGGCGGATCGGCAAACCTGAGCCTGCTTGGCGGATCGCTGAACCTGGAAGGAACAGACAAGCGGAAAAAATTCAGCTTCATGATTGGACTGCGTCAGAAATCAAACCAGTATATCCTGAACAGCCTGGAAACAAAAGGAGAATACAAACCTTCGTTCACCGATGTGCAGACCTTTGTCAACTATGCCATTAGTCCCAAAACAGATATTTCATTCCTTGGTGATTATTCGCGCAACAAATACCTGGTTATCCCAACGAACAGGGAAACTGATTTCGGCACCATCAATGAAGCATTGCGGTTTACTGTTTATTTCGACGGCAGGGAAGTGGATGCCTATTCCACGTTTTCAGGAGCGTTGTCATTCATACACAGGCTGAATAACAAAGTTACGCTGAAGCTGATCACTTCTTCGTTCGCATCGTTTGAGAGCGAAGAATACGATGTGCAGGGACAGTATTACATTGATGAGCTGGAGAAAGACATCGGCTCTTCGCAGTTCGGACAGGCCGTGGTGAGCAGGGGCGTGGGCACCTACCTGAACCATGCGCGGAATTACCTGACCGCACGCGTTAGCAGCATAGAACATAAAGGTACGTATATGGTTAAGCGTCACACGATGCAATGGGGCGTCAGGTACCAGCATGAAATAGTTGACGACAGGCTGGAGGAATGGAATTATGTTGACTCGGCCGGGTTTTCGCTTCCGCAGGAACCCGACCAGGAGATCACGCTGCAAAATGTGCTCTTTACGCAGAACAACCTGCAGTCGAACCGTTACAGCGGATACATCAATGAAAGCTGGATTCCTGCAGGTTCCATTTATACCGTTACCGGCGGATTACGCGCCACTTACTGGGATATGAACAAGGAGGTCAACATCAGTCCGCGTGCTTCGGTATCAGTAAGGCCGCGGTGGAAACGCCGTTATGTGTTCCGCTTTGCAACAGGATTTTATTACCAGCCGCCATTTTACCGCGAGATGCGGGGTCTGGACGGGGTGGTGAACACCGACCTGAAAGCGCAGCGTTCCATTCACTTTGTTCTCGGCAGCGACTATACGTTCCTGGCATTCGGCAGGGAATTTAAATTTGTATCAGAGATTTATTATAAGAAGCTTGATAACCTGGTTCCTTACAAGGTGGATAACCTCCGCATCAGGTATTTCGGCACCAATAGTTCAAAAGGATATGCCACCGGTGTGGATTTTCGCATCAACGGCGAGCTGGTGCAGGGAGCTGAATCGTGGGCAAGCCTTTCGCTGATGCGGACGCAGGAAGACATACAGGATGATTTTTATTATGATTACTACAACAGCGACGGGGAAAAGATCATACCGGGCTATACGTTTAACAATGTTCCTGTTGACAGTGTCCGCAATGAACCCGGGTATATTGCACGCCCGACGGACCAGCGAGTGACATTCAGCATACTTTTCCAGGATTACATCCCGAAATTTCCCAGCTGGAAAATGCACATGACACTGGTGTTTGGCACCGGCCTGCCATTTGGTCCTCCGGGCGACGACCGATACAAGGATGAATTCCGTTATCCTCCATACAGGCGCGTGGACATTGGTTTTTCCAAAACATTTATCGATGAAGACAAGGACTATGATTTCAGGATGAAATTTTTCAATCATTTAAAATCATTGTGGTTCAGCGTAGAGGTTTTTAACCTGCTTCAGGTGAATAACACTGTTTCCTATCTCTGGGTTACCGATGTTACGGGCCGGCAGTATGCCGTTCCGAATTATCTTACTTCCCGACTGCTGAATATCCGGATGAACGTCAAGTTCTGATGAGGGATGAGTTATGAGTTATGAGTATCAGGAACCAGATTAACTTTCCAAACTTGCTAACTTGCCAACTTGTTAACTTTCAAAACTGATATGAATTTTTATCTTTGAAACTTTTAATTCAGGCGAATGACCCTTTATATTGTAATCGTCACTGTAGCTGTCTCCATTCTGGCGCTGAACAATGCTGAGGTCATGGGAAAGCTGATTTTTAATCCATACCTGGTGCAGCACAGGAATCAGTGGTACCGGTTTTTTACGAGCGGCTTTATTCATGCCGACTGGATGCATCTGATTGTGAACGTGATGGTGCTTTACAGCTTTGGAAGGGTTGTTGAAGCGGATTATGCTGCGGTGTTTGCCAATAAAAGCACATACTATTACCTGCTGTTATATTTCGGTGCTTTATTTATTGCAGCAGCGCCCGGATATGCTAAAAATAAAAGTAACCCCGGCTATAATGCATTGGGGGCATCGGGGGCGGTGTCGGCGGTGATCTTTGCCGGCATCCTGTTTCACCCGATGGAAAAGCTGTATTTGTTAGGTGTGCCGGCCCTGGGCATACCTGGAATCCTGTTCGGGCCCGCCTACCTTTTTTATGAGTGGTACATGGGCAAGCGGGGAGGTGACAACATCGGACATGATGCACATTTCTGGGGTGCCATCTTCGGACTGCTGTTTACCATTACCATGAAGCCCGCTGTTGTTTTGTATTTTTTAGATCAGTTAAAATTCTGACATTTGATTCTGATAAAAACCTGCTGATCATGAATAAAGCTGTTTTCATTGACCGGGATGGCGTGATCAACCGCGACATCCGTGATTACACTTACCGGCTCGAAGATTTCGAATTGCTGGAAGACGTAACCAAAGCACTTAAGATTTTTCGTGAAAAAGGATACCTGCTCATCGTGGTCACCAACCAGGGCGGGATCGGCAAAAAATTATACGGCCATGATGATGTTCGTATCCTGCATGAGCACCTGGCCTCGCTGTTGAAGGCAGAAAAAATTGAACTGACGGATATTTATTATTGTCCGCATCATCCCGTGTCGGGCAAATGCCTGTGCCGCAAACCCGACTCCTTGTTGCTTGAAAAGGCCATTGCACGGTTTGATATTGATCCTGCACTATCATACTTTATCGGCGACATGGAGCGCGACGTGCAGGCTGGGGAGAAGGCCGGCGTTCACAGCATCCTGATTGAATCCAACAGCTCGCTCATGCAGACCGTTAAAATGGTGAAATGAAAACCGATTCCTATCTGATCGTTAACGGGCGCCTGGTAAAGTCATCAGGATTTTCGATCAGCCCGGCAAACAGGGCCTTCCAGTATGGCGACGGTGTATTTGAAACCATGCATTACCACCATGGTATCCTGTACATCGATGACCATTACAAAAGACTTACCGCAGGGCTGAAAGCGCTGAAAATGAAATTTCCTGCACAGCTCGACAAAAGCAGGCTTGCAGGTTATGCCGTCAGGCTTGTTGAGGAGCATCACATCAGGGGCGATGCAAGGCTAAGGCTGCAGGTGTTCCGTGATGAGGGCGGCTTTTATGCTCCTGCTGCGGATTCGTCTTCGTTTATTATGACTGTTAGCCGCCTGGGCCCCTATGGTTTCGATGACAGGATCAAAGGACTGCAGGTTGATTTTTGCAGGGATGTTGTTATACCGGCAAAACCAATCAGGAACCACAAGACGTGTAACGCTTTACCCTATGTGCTGGCAGGGGTGTATGCAAAGGAAAACAGGATCGACGATTGCCTGCTGCTGAATGAGCGCGGAAGAATTGCCGAGGCTGTTGCTTCCAACGTATTTATTCTCAGGAAAGGGGCCCTTCATACGCCACCGCTCCGCGACGGCTGTGTGAACGGTGTGATGCGAAAGCAGGTTTTCAGGCTTGCAAAAAAACTTAAACTGGAGGTGAAGGAACGATCGCTCAGCAGAAGAGACATTGCCAATGCCGATGAGGTTTTTCTTACCAACGTAACCCAGGGCATCCGCTGGGTTGAAACATGCAGCGGAAAAAAGAAAAAGGGTGCGATCGCAGGCATGCTGCAGCTGCTGCTGAATGAGGAAACGCTGTTACTCAAGTAAGGCAGACAACACAAACCAGCGCTCCTGTTTTATTTCCAGCTGTTTTTCAAGGTCACTGAATTCTTTGGCCCAGTCGTGCATCTGGTTGTGTGCAGCAGGATCATTCATCTTTGCAATAAGCTCCTTTTTTTTCCGCTCCAGGCTTTCGATTTCGGTTTCAATTTCTTCCAGCTCTTTTTTTTCCTTAAAGCTTAAGCTTTTCTTTTTAGATGAAGATGGTTTTTCTGTTTCAGCTTTTTCAACTTTCGCAGGCTTGAGCTTTTCATTTTTTTCTTCCAGCAGCAATTCGCGGTAAGCTGAATAGTTTCCATGGATATCACGGATCTTTCCGTTGCCTTCAAACACAAATACGTGATCCACCAGCTTGTCCATAAAATAACGGTCGTGGGTAACCAGCAGCATGCAGCCCTGGTATCCCACAAGGAATTCTTCCAGGAGGTTGAGTGTTGCTATGTCAAGGTCGTTGGTGGGTTCATCAAGAATGAGGAAGTTGGGGTTTTTCAACAGGATGGTCATCAGGTACAACCTTCTTTTTTCGCCGCCGCTTAATTTCGAAACAAAAGAATGCTGCTTGCTTCCTGTAAATAAAAAGTGATTTAAGAACTGTGAAACATTCATCCAGTTTCCATCGCCGGTTTCCACATATTCGGCAATGTCGCGCGCCACGTCAATCACCCTTTTATCTTCTTTCAGCTTCATGCCGTCCTGCGAATAATAACCATAAACCATGGTCTCGCCGGTTCTGATGCGGCCCTGGTCGGGTTTTACCTGGTTCATCACCATGTTTAGCAAAGTCGATTTACCGCTTCCATTTTTTCCAAGCACGCCGATCTTTTCGCCACGTTTAAACGTATACGAAAAATCTTTGATCAGGATGTGGTCGTCGTAACTCTTACAGATATTTTCAAACTCGAGTATCTTGCTTCCCATGCGCGTCATCTGCATGGTGAGCTTTAGCTTTTCATCCACTTTTCCGGATTTGGCTTTTTTCTCCACGTCGTAAAATGAATCGCTTCTTGCCTTCTGCTTGGTGGTCCTTGCTTTGGGCTGCCTGCGCATCCATTCCAGCTCGGTGCGGTACAGGTTGTTTGCTTTGTCAACTTCACGTCCCTCCCTGAATTCGCGGTCATGTTTTTTTTCCAGGAAATAAGCATAGTTGCCTTTGTGCAAATACATCTTACCCCTTTCAAGCTCATAAATTGTATCACATACGCCGTCAAGGAAATAGCGGTCGTGCGTAACAATGAGCATGGTTTTATTCAGCTTGTTCAAATGCTTTTCAAGCCATTCAATCATGTCCAGATCGAGGTGGTTGGTGGGCTCATCAAGAATCAACAAATCAGGTTCATCAATGAGCAGGTGTGCCAGTGCAAGCCTCTTTTTCTGTCCGCCTGAAAGCTGCTTCACCTGTTTGTCGAGATCGTGAATGTTAAGCATGCCAAGTACTTCGGCGGCCTTTGCTTCATATCCCCAGGCATGCAGCTCATCCATCCGTGCCATTAAATGCTGCAGCTCATCCTGGCTGGCCTGGTCGCCTTTGATCAGGCACAGCTCATAATCACCGATCACTTTCATTACGGGATTGTCGGAATTGAAAAGGCTTTCCTTGATCGTATCTTCATCGTTCAGGGCAGGATCCTGTTCCAGGTAACCCACCTTGATGCCCTTCCTGATGCTGACCTGTCCGCTGTCTGCAGTTTCTTTACCGGCAATAATTTTCAGCAACGTGGTTTTCCCTGCCCCGTTTGCTGCAATCAACGCCGCTTTCTGGCGATAACCCAATGAAAGGCTGACATCTTCAAACAAAGAAGTTTCAACAAATGATTTGCTTAATGATTCGGCTGATAGAATATTCACGGTGAAAAATGAGCGTGTAAAGGTAGGGTTATTGTGCTTTCGAAAAATAAATAATCACCAGGTCGTATTCGGTCAGTTTAAGCAGGAGAATCAAGTATTAATGCCGACCCGCACCCGTGGCCCTAAAGGGCTCCAACGCACATAGCTGTCTATATGATTATTATAAAATTAACTTTGATATGTAGCGGAGTAAAAATTTTAGACATTGGCGGGGTGCGCCCTTTATGGCCACGGGTGCGCGCAGGCGAAGAATTTCTTCAAGGAATGATTCTTCACATTCACTATCCACAACCTGTTTTTTTACTTATGAAAAAAAAAGTAGGTTTGAGGTCACGATAAAAATACATGAGCGATCAGGAATACAGGCTTACTTCATACAGTCACGGCTCCGGTTGCGGCTGCAAAATCGCGCCTGCCGTGCTGGATGAAATTCTGAAATGCGACACAGCCGCTCCCTTATTCGACAAGCTGGTTGTGGGAAATGAAGGGAGGGATGATGCTGCCGTGCTTGATATCGGTAACGGACAGGGGCTGATCAGCACAACCGATTTTTTTATGCCTGTGGTTGATGATGCTTACGACTTCGGCCGCATTGCCGCCACCAATGCCATCAGCGACGTATATGCCATGGGTGGTAAACCGGTAATGGCGCTTGCCATTTTAGGATGGCCGATTGACAAGCTTCCTGCATCACTGGCTCATGCCACGCTGGAGGGAGGGAGAGCCATCTGTTCACAGGCCGGCATCCCGCTGGCAGGCGGACATACCATCGATTCACCCGAGCCCATCTTCGGACTGAGTGTGAACGGTATGGTGGATTTAAATCACCTGAAAAAAAATAATACGGTAAAAGAAGGTGATTTGCTTTTTCTTACCAAACCAATCGGACTTGGCATCATGAGCGCTGCCATGAAAAGGTCGAAAGCAGCAACTACAGACGTGGACGAAATGGTGCAATGGATGACTACGCTGAATACCTTCGGTGCAATTGCTGCAAAGCATGCATACGTTCATGCCATGACGGATGTAACCGGTTTCGGCCTGTTCGGTCATTTGCTGGAAATGGTGGAAGGAACAGGTTTTTCAGCCGAAATCACCATGGAAAAAGTGCCGTTATTAACCAATTTGCAGTCTTACATCGACCAGTTTATTTTTCCTGACATGACTACCCGGAATTTTAACAGTTACGGTCAAAAGATCACGGAGCTTTCGGCAAAAAATTTATTTACCGGCTGCGATCCGCAAACCAGCGGCGGTTTGCTGATTGCTGTTGACCCGGCGTATGAAAAAGATTTTATCAGGCTGGCTGCTGAATATGGATTGAGCGCAATTGTAAGAGAACCTGTTGGAAGAATCATTGCCAGGGATGATAAGGTCCTCGTAGTAAAATGAGTGATGAGTGATGAGTTATGAGTGATGAGTTGTGAGTATGCGTTCAAACTGATGAGGGTTGGATTGCTGCGATGAAACACTGCAGTGAATAAGCTAAACCTGATAAAGTAGCAGGCCGGGTGATGCCATGAAACCCAGGCGTTTGTTTTCAAATGCCTTTCGAAATAACAAAAATATTGAACTTAGTACTAAGCTACAATATTTCCATCCTTCATCGAGAGCTTCCTGTCGGCCATACCTGCAAGCTCTTCATTGTGGGTGACGATCACAAACGTGTGATGGAACTCCCTGCGCAATGAAAAAAACAGCTCGTGCAGCTCTTTGGCATTGGCTGAATCGAGGTTCCCCGAAGGTTCATCGGCCAGGATGATGCCGGGGTTGTTGATGAGTGCCCTGGCAACGGCCACGCGCTGCTGCTCTCCGCCCGACAGGGCAGCCGGCTTATGATTGCTGCGTGCAGTCAGTTTCAGAAAAGAGAGGATCTCCATGGCTTTTTTTTCAGCATCTTTCCTGGATGTGCCACGGATAAAAGCAGGCATGCAGATGTTTTCAAGGGCTGTAAATTCAGGAAGGAGGTGATGGAACTGAAAAATAAAACCAAGGTGCTGGTTGCGGAATGCCGCCAGCCTGGATGATGAAAGCTTCTGCAGCTCCGTACCATCGATAAGCACCGTTCCCTGATCAGCATCAGTAAGCGTACCCATGATCTGCAGCAGGGTGGTTTTACCCGCGCCCGACGCGCCAACGATGGCAACCACTTCGCTTTTTTTTATTTCCAGGTCAATGCCTTTGAGCACGTGCAACGGCCCGTAATGCTTATGTACCTGTTTTACTTTGATCATTTTTTTTTGAAAGTCCAAACCTACTCATTTTTTGTAAAAAAGACAGGTGGCATTTCAGATCTTAAACTATTCACATTTAATTTTAAACTTCGGTATTCATTCATGTCTGTGAAAATGTCGTCCCTCTGGGACTTTGAATTATTGGATTCTTATAGCTACCATAATGTCGCCCCTCTGGGGCTTTTTTCAATATCAAATCTCTTTGCGAGAATTAATTGATTATCCAATTTTAGAGTCCCGGAGGGACGACATTTTGGTAGCAGAACAATTGGTATTGCAAAGTGAGTCCCGTAGGGACGGCATTTTCACACGTATAATTCATAACGGCCAGCTTATTTCAGGCTAGTGACTCAGTATGAAATAGGTTAACTTTTCACTATTAACTGTTCACTTTTAACTGATTTTCTTAATATTGCCGCCGCATGTACAAGCTGCTCATACGGCCACTTTTATTTCTGATTGATCCTGAGAAAGTCCATCACCTGGTCAACAGCGTCATTAAATTCAGCTTCCGGATTCCTTTTGTTTCTTCATTGGTAAGATCTGTTTACCGTTCTGATGCAAAACCGGTAACGCTGTTTGGAATTACATTTCCAAACCGCATAGGACTTGCTGCAGGTTTTGATAAGGATGCCAGACTGTTCAATGAGCTGGCTGCATTTGGATTTGGTTTTATTGAGATTGGCACAGTTACGCCAAAAGCGCAGCCGGGTAATCCAAAGCCCAGGATGTTCCGGCTTCCCGCCGATGCAGGACTGATCAACAGGATGGGCTTTAACAATGAAGGCGCTGAAGCGGCTGCTGCAAGGCTCCGTTCAGGAAAACGAAATGTTATCATTGGAGGAAACATCGGAAAAAATAAAGTAACGGCCAATGAAGATGCCATGGCAGATTACGAAAGCTGTTTTGAAACCCTTTTTGACTGTGTGGATTATTTTGTTGTCAATGTAAGCTCTCCCAATACGCCCGGGCTTCGTGAATTGCAGGAAAGGGAACCGCTTACCCGTTTATTGTCGCACCTGATGACACTCAACAGGAAACATGACGGGCCCAAACCTGTTTTACTCAAGATCGCCCCCGATCTGACCAACACCCAGCTTGATGAGATCATCGGCATTGTGGGGGATACGGGAATTGCCGGGCTGATCATCGGAAATACAACGGTTTCGCGTGCAGGCCTCCGGACCGATGCAGCAGCGGTGGAATCGATGGGAGCCGGAGGGTTGAGCGGCAAGCCACTGACAAAAAGGGCAACTGAGGTAATAAGCTATGTTGCTCAGAAGTCCGGTAAGAAGTTCCCCATTATTGGTGTTGGCGGCATCCATACCCCTGATGATGCCCTTGAAAAGTTACAGGCCGGAGCCGACCTGGTGCAGCTGTACACGGGCTTTATTTATGAGGGTCCGGGAATCGTTAAAAAAATCAATAAAAAGCTTGCATTAACCGGCTATTGACCGTGCAAGCTGTTAATAATCTTTTTTAGCTTTTCTGCCTGATTTTTATATTTTTGCAAAAAAATAAACATATATGAAAAAATGGTTTGCGATAGCAGCCTTATTGTTTGCTTTTGGTGCCCAGGCACAGAATCAGTCTAAACCTGCGCAGCAAAGGACTCCTGCTAAGGATGAAGTATCAACGGGAAAGTTATACGGTGAGCGATTTAATGAAAAAGATGCTATTTCCGTTACTGAGCTGAGTAAAAAAGCAAAAAATAGTACTGTGGAAAATGTTACCGTTTATGGTAAGATCACCGAAGTCTGCCAGTCGGAGGGTTGCTGGATGCGCGTTATGAGGGAAGATGGAACACCCATGCTGGTAAAAATGAAGGATCATGCTTTTTTCCTGCCCAAGGATGTGGCCGGTAAAGATGTGGTGTTTCATGGAAAGGCTTATCAGACCACTGTTTCGGTAAAGATGTTGCAGCACTATGCTGAAGATGCCGGAAAATCCAAAGAAGAGATTGCAAAGATCACAGAGCCTTCTACAGAGGTGGCTTTCGAAGCCAGTGGTGTAATAGTCAAATAAAGATCAGGAAAATTATTCACTGCCCGTTGTAAGGTTTATACAGCGGGTTTTTTATTTTGCCGGTATGAAACCTGGACAGGAATCAGCTGTTAAGATCATTGAGTGCCCGCGTGATGCCATGCAGGGGTTGCACGGTTTTATACCTACCCCTGTTAAAATCGCCTATATCAATCAGCTGTTGAAGGTTGGATTTGATACGGTTGATTTTGGAAGCTTTGTTTCGGCAAAAGCAATCCCGCAGCTCAGCGATACAAAAGAAGTGCTGGCCGGGCTTGATCTTACTGGAATAACCACAAAGCTGCTTGCCATTGTGGCCAATAACAGGGGAGGTGATGAAGCCGTTCAATTTGACTCCATTTCTTACATTGGATTTCCGTTTTCTGTATCAGAAACATTCCAGAAACGAAATACCAATTCAGGAATCAAGGAATCGCTGAAAACCGTTGAACATTTGCAACAGTTGTGCGTAAATAAAAAAAAGAAGCTGGTCGTGTACCTTTCCATGGCATTCGGGAATCCCTATGGGGATGCGTGGAGTCCTGAAATTGTGAGCCATTGGGCGAAAGTGATACATGATCAGGGCGTTGAAATTATATCGCTCGCCGATACCGTAGGATTGGCAAAGGCTGCCGATATCAGCAAGATATTCACGCACCTGCTGAACGAATTAAAAGGTGTGGAGCTTGGCGTGCATCTGCATTGCAGGCCCGATGACTGGAGAGAAAAGCTTGGAGCAGCCTGGCAAAGTGGTTGTCGCAGGTTCGACAGTGCCATCAAGGGTTATGGAGGCTGCCCGATGGCAGGTGACACCCTTACCGGGAATCTGGCAACGGAAAACCTGATCCAATATCTGAAAGAAGGGAACGTTTCTTTTAGCTTTGATCAAAATGCCTTTCAGTCGGCGATGATGGCCTCCGCCGGGGTGTTTGATGGAAGTAGTATTGTTAAATCATAAAACAGGTATGACCTGCGATATTTTAAATAAAGATGTCAACAATTAAAAAAATTTTTCTGTTTGTTTTATTTATTTCCTGCTGCAGCGGAGTTTATGCACAGGGCTCCCTGGAAGTGCTTGGAAACGTACTGCAGGAAGGCAAGGGCCTTGAAGGTGCTGAGGTGAAGGTGATGAAAGGAAATGAAAATGTACAGACCATCAGCACGTCGGCAGCAGGTAAATTCATCATCAACCTGGATCTGAATGCAAATTACACCCTTGTTTTTTCGAGGAAGGGCAGCATCACCAAAATGGTAACTTTCGACACGAAAGTTCCTGAACAAATGAAGGAGCAGATGCTTTCATGCAGGAAATTCAAGCTGGAGCTTTTCAGGACGCCGGAGGGTGATGAAACGCCCACTGAAGCAAAGAAACCTGTAGCCAAATGGGCATGGAGCGATGCATACGATGATTTTGATTACGATTTGGATTACAGCAAGCAACGGGCAGCCGAATTGGAAGGGGTGAAAGCGGAGATGGCAAAGAAAGTTGCAGAGGAAGAAAAAGCAAAAGTAGCTGCGCTGGCAAAGGCAAGAGCCGATTCCATTGCAAATGCCAAAGCCGATGCGCTGGCAAAGCAGCGTGCAGCAGCAGCGCAAAAGGCATCTGAAGACAGCATCAAACGTGTTGCCGATGAACAGGCAAAGCAGCAGGCATTGGTTGCGGCAGCAGCAGCGGCAGCAGCGAAAGCCAAAGCCGATTCAGCCAAGAATGCGGAAGTGGCAGCCGAACAGGCCAGGCTCAAAGCGCTGGCCGCAGCACGCGCCGATTCCATAGCAAAGGCTGAAGAGCTTGCCAGACAAAAGGCGCTGGCTGATAAAGCAAAGCAGGATTCCCTGGCGAGAGCGATAGCGGAAGACGCACGACAGAAACAATTGCTGGACGCGAAGCTGAAAAAGGAAGCGGATGATAAAGCTGCAGCCGCAGCACTTGCACTTGCCGTTGCAGCAAAGGCCCGTGAAGATTCCATTGCCAAAGCTAATGCAGAACAGGCAAAGCTGGCAGCTGCAGCTGAAAAAGCGCGCCAGGACTCCATTGCCAAAGCAAAAGCAGAACAGGATCGACTGGCTGCCATTGCGGAGAAAAGCCGTCAGGACAGCCTGGCAAAGGCAAAAGCAGAAGAAGAAAAGCTGCGGCAGCAGGCTGAATTGAAAGCGAAGAAGGAGGCTGATGAAAAAGCGGCAGCAGCTGCGATTGCACTTGCAGCAGCAGCAAAGGCGCGTGAGGATTCGATCTCCAAAGCAAAAGCCGAGCAGGCGCGTTTAGCGGCAGCAGCCGAAAAGGCCCGTCAGGATTCGATTGCCAATGCGAAAACTGAACAGGCACGACTGGCAGCAGCAGCTGAAAAGGCGCGGCAGGACTCCATTTCAAAGGCGAAAGCCGAGCAGGAACGACTGGCTGCGCTGGCGGCAAAAGCAAAGCAGGATTCAATTGCAAAGGTGAAAGCTGAAGAGGAGAACCAGCGCCAGCTTGCAGCGGCGAAAGCAAAAAAAGATGCGGATGAGAAAGCGGCCGCAGCCGCACTTGCCCTGGCAGCCGCCAACAAGGCAAAGGAGGATTCCATTGCAAAAACCAATGAAGCTGCAAGGCTGAAAGCGGTTGCTGATGCAAAGGCAAAAGAAGATTCCATCGCAAAGGCCAAAGAGGCAGAACGGCTCAGGTTGCTGGCTGAAGCCAAAGCAAAGAAAGAATCTGATGAAAAGGCGCTGGCTGAAGCCAAAGCGAAAAAAGATGCGGATGCAAGGGCAGCCGCTGAAGCAGATTCACTCAAACGTGCCGAATCACAACGCCTTGCAGCGGAGGCGGCCCAGCAGAAAAAAGATGCTGAAGCAGCAGCTGCATTGAAGCGTCAGCAGGAAATACAGGCGCAGAAGGATGCACTTGCAAAGGCAAGCAAGGAAAGCAAGTCGAACAAGACGGTGGAGGTTTATAAGCCCAAAGAAGAAAAAAATTATCCTGAAGGGATCACCGAAGAAGCCATCTCTGAACCGAACAGGACCATCAACAGGACCATTGTCAAGAAACAGACAAGTCAGGACGTATACACGAAAATTGTTTATGGCTGGGGCGGCATATTCTATTTTAAGAATGATCAGAGCATGTCAGAAACCAGCTATTCACAGGAGATCAAGAACGTAAGGTCACAGCTTAAATAATATTCTGAAATTTTTTTTGAAAGGTAGTTGTGGAATCTTTTTGATTTTGCATCTACCTTTCGGTTTTTCAGTAAAACCCCACATCCAGGTACAGAAAAAAATCCTTTATAGAATTAATTCTACTTTTAAATAATTTTATGTTTTCGCAGCTCCTCCATGGAATTGTGTGCAGCGTGAACATCCGTTTTTGTTTCTGAATCAACCATTCAAATTGATACTGCTATGAAAAAAATTATGCGTGTTTTGCCGGCCGTGACCGGCTTGTTATTGTCGTTTGCACCTGTGCAGGCGCAACAGGAGAAAACGATTGAAGCCGGCGACATCAGGGGCGTTAAAGTGTATCTCAGCGGAGCCTATGTGGAAAGGACTGCAAAAACAACGGTGGATGCAGGTACGTCAACCGTAATCTTTTCAGGACTGTCGGCCGCCATCGATCCGCAGAGCATTAATGTTTCCGGTTCGGGTGATGTGACGATCATGTCGGTGGTGCACCAGCTTAATTACCTCAACAATGAAAAGAAAACCCCGGAGATCATCCAGCTGGAAGATTCGTTGCAGGGCCTGAGCAACAAACGGGATCAGCTGATCAATTTCCGGAGTGTATTACAGGAAGAGCAAACCATGGTGCTGGCCAACAAATCGGTGAAGGGCGATAATACAGGCATGAATGTAAAAGAGCTGGAAGCGCTTGCGGATTTCTACCGCAGGAGACTTACTGAAATCAAGGACAAGCTGACGGTGAATGCGAATGCTGAAAAAAAGGTGAACGAGCAGATCGGCAAGGTGCAGCAGCAGCTGAATGTGATCACCAATAAAAGGAACCAGCCCACCAGCAACATCATGGTTACCGTTTCGGCAAACCAACGTACGGGCGCCACATTTAACTTCAGCTATTTTGTAAGCAATGCAGGATGGTCACCCGTATACGACATCAGGGCCAGGGATTCAAACAGCCCGGTGAAGCTGGGATACAAGGCCATGGTGTTCCAGAATACCGGTGAGGAATGGAATAAGGTTAAACTGAAGCTCTCCACGGTTAATCCCACCATCAGCAACACCAAGCCTGAGTTATATACGTGGTATCTTAATTTTTACACCCATGTTCCTATGTACGACCGGACGAACACCATTTCCAAACAAGCCATTCCGCAATCGGCTGCAACAGGTGCAGATGCTGAAAAGGCCAAAGACATGTCGGAAAGGGAAATGAATACCGCCGCCAATTATGTTGCCGTTAACAACAACCAGCTGGAAGCGGAATTTGATATAGCCATACCGTATTCCATCCCGTCCGACAACAAGCAGTATATGGTCGATATCCAGCAAACCGAATTACCGGCTACCTATAACCATTATGCCGTACCCAAAATGGATAAGGATGCATTCCTCACGGCCAGTGTAACGGGCTGGCAGGACCTGAACCTTATCTCCGGACCTGCAAGCGTTTATTTCGAAAACAATTATGTGGGTGAAACATTTATTGAAACCCGCAACACGAATGATACTTTGCAGCTTTCGCTGGGACGTGATAAACGGGTGATCATCACCCGTGAAAAGCTGAAAGATTACAGCAGCACGCAGGTATTGGGAACCAACAAATCCAAATCGCTGGGTTATGAAATCACCGTTAAGAATTTAAGAAAGGATGCGATCAACCTGATCATCGAAGAGCAGATACCTGTTTCGCAGAACAAGGATATTGAAGTAAAAATAAATGAAATCTCCGGCGGAGACCTTGATCCTGCAACAGGTAAACTCACCTGGAAATTAAATGTAAAACCCGGAGAGCCGGTGAAGAAGAAGCTGTCGTTTACGGTGAAATACCCGAAGGATAAGGTTTTGAATAATCTTTAATGAGTGATGAGTGATGAACGATGAGTGATAAATGATAAGTGAAAAAATGTCCGGGGAAATTTCTCCGGACATTTTTTTGTTCTGCTTTCAAGGCACAAGCGACTCAACGCTTAGCCCTGCACACAACACTTGCGCAAGCGTGGAGCAGTTCTGTGCAGTGTTATTTTACTCTTATTCCGTGTCTGAGTGCATCACATTCGTTACAATATGTTTTTCCGTCACAACCTGTGACACCCGGACAGTCTGCTGTGCAGATGTCATCTTTATGCTGTTGATAGAGTTGCTCGTCATAACAACTGTCGCTGTTCTTTTTACATGACAGCGTCGAAAGTGATAAAGCTGTTAAGCATACAAGTGTTAATTTTTTCATCGCTTTTTATTTTTGATTTAGTTCTATGACGGATATTAACGATGAATCGGAAAAATTAATACCCCGTCAAGTCAAATATATCCAAAGTGACTTACGTTTTTCAAGGCACAAGTGATCCAACGCTTAGCCCTACACACAACACTTGCGCCAGCGTGGGGTTTACAACAATAGTTAATAGTTAAAAGTTAATAGTTAAAAGTTAAAAGTTAAAAGTTAATAGTTAATAGTTGCGAGGCCGATACAATATCCCATAACTATAAATTACAAGTCATACCTAATTCGACAACTTTAAACCTTAAACCTTAAACTTTAAACTTTAAACTTTATTTAAGCTTCAACAGTCTTCCGATATTCTTCGGAGATCTTTTTCTGGATTTCCGTCGGCACGGGAGCGTACTCGGCAAATGTGCCGGAGACCTTGGCTCTGCCCTGTGTTACAGATCGCAGGTTGGATGTACACTTATCCATCTCGGCCATCGGTATGCGGGCCTTGATCACCTGGTGACCGTTCACGCCGTCCATGCCGGTGATGATGGCGCGACGGCTTTGTAATTCGCCCATTACATCGCCCATCAGCGCTTCGGGCATTTCCACGTCAAGGTCGTAGATGGGTTCGAGCAGTTGCGGTTCGGCCTGGTGAAAGGCTTCCTTGAATGCCATCATGCCTGCGATTTTAAAAGAGATGTCATTGCTGTCGACCGGATGCATTTTACCATCGTAAACGCTTACCCGTATATCACGTACGAAAGATCCGGTGAGCGGGCCTTCATTCATTTTTTCCATTACGCCTTTCATGATGGAGGGAATGAAGCGCGCATCGATCACGCCGCCGGTGATGCAGTTGTTGAATACCAGCTTGCCGCCCCAGGGCAGATCCAGCACTTCTTTATCACGCAAAGGAAATTCCTTGATGTCGGGCATGCCTTCAAACCAGGGTTCAATTTTCATATACACCTCGCCGAACTGTCCGCTGCCGCCGCTTTGCTTTTTATGCCGGTAATTGGCCAGGGATGACCGCTGGATGGTCTCACGGTAGGGTATACGAACTTTGATAAAATCAATGTCCATTTTATAAACATGCTGCAGCCGCCATTTGGTAACTGCCAGATGCAATTCGCCCTGGGCATGCAATACCACCTGCTTGGTCTCCCTTGAAAATTCAACTTCAATGGTGGGGTCTTCCACATGCAATTCATGCAATACCTCACCCAGCTTTTCATCGTCGCTCGTATTTTTTGCCACAATGGCCGTACGGATCCTGGATTTTGGGAAATGGATGGGATCAATGTTGTGATGCAGCCCTTTTCCGTTCAGGGTCTGGTTTGTGAATGTATTTTTCAGCTTCAGCGTGCAACCGATGTCACCGGCTTTTAATTTTTCAACGGGGTTGCGGTTTTTGCCGTCCATGATAAAGATCTGGTTCAGCCTTTCCATGGTGTTGGTGCGTTCATTCATGAGCTCGATACCGGGTGTGACTTCGCCTGACAGCACCTTGAAAAACGAAAGCTTGCCCAGGTGCGGCTCCACCAGTGTTTTGAAAATAAAAACCGAAGGAATGCCATTTGGATCGCATGGTACGTCTTTTCCATCTTCGGTTTTTTCAGGGTTCATTTCAACGGCCGAAGGAGCCACATTGTCGATGAATCCCATCAGCCGGCCGCTACCCATATTCTTTTTCGACGACAGGCAGAATACCGGAAACAGGCTGTGCTTCATCATGCCAATTTTTATTCCCTGCCGCAACTCGTCTTCATCCAGCTCGCCTTTTTCGAAATACAGCTCCATCAGCTTTTCATCATTCTCAGCGGCCCTTTCCACCAGCTCATTGTGAAGCTGGTTGGCCCTTTCTTTTTCATCTTCAGGAATGGGAAGCTTTTCAGGTTTTCCGCCTTCGGCAGGAAACTTATACATGGTCATTTTCAGCAGGTCGATGATGGCATTAAATCCTGTGCCCTGGTTAACCGGGTATTGCATGACGGTGATGGCCTTGCCGAAAAATTTTTTCATTTGCTCGAGGGAGGAATTGAAATCAGCCTTCTCATGGTCAAGCTGGTTGATGGCAAAAAGGGTGGGTTTCTGGTAGTTGTCCACATAATCCCATAAAAGTTCGGTACCCACTTCAATTCCGTTTTGTGCATTGATGATCATCAGCGCCGTATCGCAGACGCGGATAGAGGAGATCACCTCGCCGATAAAGTCGTCAAGACCTGGAGTGTCAATGATGTTGATTTTGTAATCGCGCCATTCCGTATGCAACGTGGTGCTGTATACGCTGCTCATTCTTTCGTGCTCAATCTCATGATAGTCGGAAACTGTATTTTTCTCTTCCACCGACCCTCTGCGGGTAATCAGTCCGGCTTCAAAAAGCATGGTTTCGGCAAGGGTGGTCTTGCCGCTTTTCGCAGCGCCGATCAGTACGACATTTTTAATGTGCTTTTCATCATAGGTTTTCATAAGTGCATGGAATTTAGAAGTGGTTTAAAAGAACATTTAAAAGGCACCGGAGGGGTGTTCCGGAAGCCGGACCGCATAGCGGCATAGAAAGCGGGCATGACTCCGTACTTTCACTATAAAAGTAAGAATTAAATTATTGTAATCAAATATTTTTCGCAGGAAGGGTCAAAAAAAATAAGGAAAAGGAATATCGTGCGCAACGGTGTGCTGTTATAAAAAGGGGGCTTTATAAACGGGTGTAAAATAAAAAAGTCCCGCCAATCGCAGGACTTCCGGTCAGGCTAAGCTGGAAGTAAGTCAGATCTTCTTAACGTTAACAGCGCTGGCTCCGCGGTCTCCTTCTTTAACTTCGAATTCAACCTTGTCGTTTTCACGGATGCGGTCGATAAGGCCCGTAGCATGTACGAAATACTCCTTATCTGTTCCATCCTCCTTCACGAAACCGTAACCTTTTTTAACGTTAAAAAATTTAATGATTCCTGTTTGCATTGGTACTGGGTATTAAATATTCGACATCAGACAAATTTATAACTATATTTTGAATATGCAAGAGATAGTTAGCCTTTCTACGCGGCTTTGGAAAAGAGGTTACACCGGGGTAACATTTAGTTTTAAAATTTAAGCCTGTTTGGGTTTTTCTGCATTTTTTTGTGTTATTTTAAGCCATGTTGGAGGACTTGTTGTTATGACCATCACCCTGATTATCATTTTGATCGTGTTCGGTATAGTCCTGCTTGTGCTGGAAATACTGGTATTACCGGGCCTTATTGCAGGCATCATCGGTGTGATCCTGATGCTGGCCGGCATCCTGTGGATGTATAACAGCCAGGGTGACACGGCTGGCCATATTACCCTTGGTCTGACCACGGCCATATCGGCAGCCTCCGTTATATATGCCCTCCGGAGCCGGGCGTGGGAGCGGTTCGGGCTCAAGCAAAGCCTCGACGGCAAGTCGGTATCTACCAGCGACCTGAAAGTGGCGGAAGGGGATGAGGTGATTGCTTTATCAGCGCTCAGGCCCATGGGAACGGTGCTGATAGGAGATCAGAAAGCAGAAGCGCAGACCAACGGCGAATTAGTGCCGGCTGGTACCACCGTAATCGTAGTTAAAATATTACCAAATAAATTAATCGTTAAACCTAAAACCTAAACCCATGCCAATACAACTGCTGTTGTTAATGATTGTCGGCGGAATTATCCTGCTGTTCATGTTTCTTTATTTTGTGCCTGTCAACCTGTGGATCACGGCTGTTTTTTCCGGGGTCAAGATCAGCATCATGAACCTGATCCTGATGCGGCTTCGTAAAGTACCGCCATCCATTGTGGTCAATGCCATGATCACTTCCACCAAAGCAGGTTTGAATGTTACCACCAATGATATTGAGACACATTTCCTGGCAGGCGGGCATGTGAACAATGTGATCAAAGCGTTGATTTCAGCCGACAAGGCCAACATTCCATTAACCTTTAAAATGGCAACAGCTATTGACCTTGCAGGCCGGGACGTGTCGGATGCCGTTCAGCTTTCAGTGAACCCGCGTGTGATTGATACGCCACCTGTTTCGGCTGTGGCAAAAAACGGAATCCAGCTGGTGGTGCGTGCCCGTGTAACGGTTCGTACCAACATCAACCAGCTCGTGGGAGGTGCGGGTGAAGAGACCGTGCTTGCGCGTGTTGGAGAAGGTATTGTAACTACCATCGGCTCGGCCCTTGACCATAAAACGGTGCTTGAGCACCCCGATATGATTTCCAAAACGGTTCTTGCCAAAGGTCTTGATGCAGGAACTGCATTTGAAATACTATCCATTGATGTGGCAGATATTGATGTAGGTGAGAACATCGGCGCCAAGCTGCAGACCGAACAGGCATCGGCTGATTTGAAAGTGGCGCAGGCCATGGCAGAAGAGCGCAGGGCAGCTGCAGTAGCCACCGAACAGGAAATGAAAGCCAAGGCGCAGGAAGCAAGAGCGAAGGTGATTGAAGCCGAGGCGCAGATACCCATGGCCATATCGGAATCGTTCCGCAGCGGCAACCTGGGCATCATGGATTACTACCGCATGCAAAACCTGCAGGCTGATACGTCCATGCGCGAAAGCATTTCGAAACCGGACAAAGAAAAGAAATGATAAACGCGATCAATTAGTATCACGAAGCAGGGACGTCACATGTGATGTCCACACGTTAGTGCCGATGCTGTCTAATGATATTGATGTATTGGGATCCAGTAGGGACATCACATGTGATGTCCGCACGTTCACAATCATGTGACATTATTGGCTGTAAAACAACAATCAGTTAAACCCTAAATATATTCCAAATGAAAAAATGTTTTCTGGTGCTGATATGCGCACTATGTACCAATGCCTTATATGGGCAAACCTCTAAACCTGATGCTGAAGCAATGGCCAGGATTATGGGCGAGGAGAAAAAAGCTGCCATGGCCAACCTGGTTGCTGTTTCCGGAAATGATTCAGTTAAATTCTGGGAAGTTTATGATGAATATGAAAAACAAAACGTGGAGTTGGCAAAATCACGCCTGCAACTTTATGAAAAAATAGTCAGGTTGTATGGTAAGATGGATACTTATATTGCCGACAGCATTGCGCAGCTGTATTTTGATAACCGGGTAATCCAGGAGAATAACCTGCAGGATTATTATAAAAAGATGAAAGCGGCAACCAATTCAATTATTGCATTCGAGTTTTACCAGGCCGAAGTTTTTCTGCTTACGGAAATCAGGGGCATGATCATGCAAAAGTTACCCACCTATGGCGAGTATGTGAAAAGTACACAGACGAAATGATGAATGATGAATGATGAATGATGCAGGGACATCACATATCATGTCCACGTTCAGACAATGATGAACGATGAAGAATGAACAAAATACTGAAACGTGAATTTGAAGTAGCATTTTCAAAACATGCCCAGCCGGTATGGTTCAGGGTGGTGAAGTACATTTTATTGGGAAGTTTTATTTATTTTTTCCGGAAGAGTAAATGGTTCTGGATTATTTTGACTGTCCTTTTTATTTTGAGCTTGTTGCTGCACTTCTGGTACAGGTATAAAACGGAAGCATGGACCAAAAGCTATGGAGGATGGGATTATGATAAAAACAAACCTCGAATGATGAATGGGTCCTAACCTTAAATTACTTTACGGGTGAAAGGTGAAGATGGCAGAAGCGCCGGTAAGCTAAACCTGATCCCTGAAGGACGCAGCCTGCAGGAATTACTTTTCAGGGAGTATGCTGACATTTTTAATGTTTTTGTTTAAACCGGATTTAGGAAGCTGCGGCCTTCAGGAGAGCAGGCCTGCAGCCGGAAAGCAGGCAGCATCGTTTGTTTTCAAAAAAAACCGGATCAACCCGAAATATAAATTTGAATCGTCAATGATGAAGTGTTAAATTTTAACTGTTAGTTTCATTTCCCGGATTTGCTGAATATTTTTTTTTGGGATTGATGTTGAAGTTTATTAAAATTTGTACTTTTCATGCGGTTTTAGTCCGGTATCAAACCACATACCCATGAAAAAATTTTTCTACCTATCAGTTGTTTGCCTGCTGAATGCCGCATCAACTCAGGCGCAGGGCAAGCTTGAACTTTCTGCTCTGGCAGGATATACGTTCGGCAGCACGGTTAATTTCAGTTCGGGCTCTGGTCATGTGAATGACGGCATGCAGTGGTTCGGGTCACTGGAAACTCCGATTGCACCCAACCTCAACATCGGTCTGCTTTATTCGCATATGGGTTCGGATGTTACGGTTTATCAGTATGAATACCAGGCTACCCGCGGGATTTCATTTGATTATATCAATGGCGTAATTACCAAATATGTGCTTGTTGGCGAAAAGCTGAGGCCATATTTCGGCGTGGAGCTTGGATGTGTGATAATGACACCTGAAGATGAGGAATACAGCACCACCGTACGTGCAGCCTTTGGATTAAAGCTGGGCGCACAGTATATGATAACAAATACGGTGGGATTTAAATTACAGACACAGCTGCTTACGCCCATACATGCTTCGGGCGCCACTTATTATTATGGATACGGCGGATCAGGAGTTTCTGTTTCCTCTTATGTGAGTGTATATCATTTTGGATTCAGCGGCGGGCTGGTGTTTGCATTCGGCAAAGCAAATGCTGCTCCTGCACCGGAGTGATGTGATGCCGTCGAATTTCCTGCCCCTAACGATCCGGATTTTTTTTTAAGACTAAACTTCAGATGTATGAAAATAAACCCTACCAGAAAAACCCCAGCTTCATTAATCTTTATTTCTTTTTTAGCTTTGATTTTCACCGGTGCCCATGAAGGCTATGGCCAGATGAGCCTGGCTTCGGTTTCAAAATCCAATATGGGTAACCGTTTCGGAGTTGAAGAATCAGTATGGAAAAAATACAATTTCCCGCTGACGGAAGGGGCCACAGCAAAAAAGGATACGGCTGCGGACACCTTAACCTTCAACCAGAAAATGGAGAAGCTGTTCAGGGTGATCCCCGTTCCGTTGTTTTCATATTCAAGTGATGCCGGTAATATTTTCGGTCTGGCTAAATTTAATTTATTCCAGCTTTCAAAAAAAGATACTATTTCCAAACCGTCGAAGGTTTCCGGTGTGTTTACTATGTCAACAAAAGGAAGGGTTAATTTTTCCCTGTCCACGGAATTGGTATTTAAGGCTAACAAGTACATCCTGATCAGTTTTATAAATTATAAGAAAACGCCTGAATTCATATTCGGCATCGGCAATGACGTTTCCCGGGATGATATGGAAGAAGTAACAACTGACCGCTTTAAATGGGTTGCCACCGGGCTGATGCGCGTTGGTTCGTCTGAATCGTTTTACGCAGGCTTGGGCATAGATATAAATGATTATTTTAAAGTGGTAACAGAAGACTCAAGCTTCCTGAGAAGTGAAAACATAACAGGTGTGGAAGGGGGAACCGGTGTGGGTGTCGGCATAGCCGGAGCATTTGACACCAGGGATAACCGTTACAATGCCAGTAAAGGCTCTTATGTGATCAGCACCTGGACATTTTATCCGGAGTTCCTGGGCAGCTCTTATCAATATACGAAGTTTACCATTGATGCCAGGAAATTTTTCAACCCCTGGTGGAAACATGTGATCGCCTTCCAGGCCACAACGGCATTTGCCAATCATGATGTTCCCTTTTATGAGTTGTCCATGATGGGCGGCGACAGCCAGATGCGCGGATATTACCTCGGTGCTTTACGTGACCACGTGCTTGTTGACGGACAAATGGAATACAGGATGCCGGTCTGGGGCATTTTCGGTGCTACCACCTGGATCGCAACAGGCCGCGTGGCGGAAAAATACAATGATCTGCAGTTCCAGGACTGGTGGCTGTCGTACGGTGTCGGATTCCGTGTCCGCGTCGATACGAAGAGCAATGTGAATATGCGTGTAGACTTCGGCTTTGGTCCGGGCGGAATTACCGGTACCTATATTAATTTTGCTGAAGCTTTCTGAATCGGAAATGAAAGCTGAATTTGTTCGCCCATGTTTGGAAGCAGGATTTGGGATAAAAAAATCCGGACAGCAGCTGAATCCGGCCGGCGGAATTTATTTTTCGTATACCTGTCAGTACCGGTACTGACTGCACTTTTTTTCAGCGCGCCGGCAAGTGCACAGGAGCGCGACACCATCAGCCAGGTTGATGTGGTTGATTATCTTGTCAGAATTTTCAACATTAAAAACAGCGAACAGCGACGTGACAACAGGAAGATCCGGTTTTCTTTTTTTCCCGTTGAAACCGGTTCAACCGGCGGGCGGGCGCTGGTTACCGCCTTTAACCTGAGCTTTGTGACCGGGGAAAAGAAAAATACCAACGTATCATCAGTTTATTTCATTCCTTATCTTTCATTCAGCAACCAGTTCGGCTTTATCATCAGGCCAAGCATCTGGCTGAATGGAAACTCCTGGTACTTCAACGGCGAATGGTTCATGCTCCGCTACCCGCAATACAGCTGGGGTACTGGTGGCAACAGCCCTGAAGAGCATAAGACGCTGATCAGCTATGACCATATACGCATCCATCAGAATGTGCTGAAAGGGCTGCCGGCAAACTTTGCTTTAGGGCCGGGTTATGCACTCGACCATCACTACAATATTTCGGTGGAAGAAAATGAGGAAGGGCGGGAGATTGGAGCGTATACGCCGGGATCCAAAAGCAACACGACGTCATCGGGCCTTACTTTTTCATTCGTATACGACAGGCGTTACAACCTGAATAACCCGCCGCACGGAGGGTATGTCAACATGTTGTGGCGTTATAACTCGGAAGCCTTCGGCGGCAACAATGAATGGGGTTCGCTTTACCTGGATTGCAGGAAATATTTTTCACTTTCGCGGCAGCGGCAAAGCATCATCGCCCTGCGGGGATATTACTGGACCATTATCAGCGGCACGGTTCCTTACCTGGACCTGCCCTCAAACGGCTGGGAGCCCGGACTGGGCATGGCAGCCCGCGGCCTGCAGCAGAACCGTTATAAAAGCAATGCATTTCTGTATTTCGAATCGGAATACCGGTTTGACATCATGAACAACGGCTTTCTCGGCGGCGTTGTATTTGCAAACATCACCGGCCCGTCTGACTATCAGACGCAGCACTTCAGCTATTGGCACCCGGCAGGCGGTTGCGGCCTGCGCATGAAGCTGAATAAATATTCAAGAACCAACGTCACGCTCGATTACGGAATGAGCAAAGAATTCTGGACAGTATACGTTGGGATCGGTGAAACTTTTTAGAAGCCGGATTTTTCACCGCCTATTTAAAATCAGAACGCTTCCTGCATGCCGAAATAAATTCCGCTGGAATGATCAAGGCCATAGCCAAGGTCGACGGTCAGGTTGATGCGTGCTGCCTTGTCCATTTTAAGACGAATTCCGGCACCTGCAGCAGGAGCTATCTTGTCGAACAGATCCTGGGTGGTGCTTTTGGCCATGGTGCCGCTCAGGAAAACCACGCCGCCAAGGAAACCATCCCCGGAAAGGGGAAAACGGAACTCAGTCTCATTGTAAATCATATCCAGCCCGCGGTAACGCCCCTGAATATATCCGCGTCCTGACCGGTTGTAAGTATCCCAGCCGATGGATGGCAATGCAAGGTAGGGCACATTGCCATCGAGCACAAAGGTTCCGTAACTCCAGAAAGCAAGCACCATTCTCGGCCGTGCCTTGCTCAGTCCAAGGTAATACCTGAAATCATACATGGTCATGAGACTGCCCTGTGAGCTTCTTGAAAGATTGGGATTCCAGCGGAATGACGCATAGGCATATACGCCTTTGTATGCATTAGCCAGGTTGTCGCGTGTATCCACCATGACGTTAGCCTTAACGCCGCTGGTATAGTAATTTGTGGGACCGAAATCCTTTGAAACCGAATAGGCATAGTGGTTGGTGATATAGATGTCGCCGTTTGCAGTATCCGTGTTCAGCTTTTCATCTTTGATATCAAAGTGCCTGTCCATGGCCACGCCGGCGCCGATATACCAGCTGGAAAGGCCCAGCCTGTAAACGACATCTTCATATATGCGTATGTAGTTAAACTTCATGGGCTCGGCAGCAGGCAAATCAGTTTCACCCATGTTGTTCAGCGCCAGCAGATATTTATTACCGCCGCTGTTATTAATGCCCAGGCCGTAAGTTGGCTGGGTGAAAATCATCAGCCGCCAGTCGCCCTGCAGGAACCACTGGTTTCCCGGCAGGTAGATGTTATGCCGTGCATTGACGATAAACTGCTTTTTCGTAGTTAACTGTGCATTGAGCATGCCTGATGATAACTTCGTCGGGAATTCACCGGTTTGCTTGGACACGCTCAGCACGCCACCGATCAGGAAGCCGTTGGCAGGTGCGTACCCGATAACAGGAAGGATGGAGATGTATTTTTTTCCCACCACAATTTCATTGGACGTGGCTGCAGTCGTATCCTTCCTGATCTTTTTTATTACATCGGTGATATCTTTTGTTTCCTCCTGAGCCAGCATAACAGATGGGTTGAGCAGGGAGCATATTAAAAGAAAGATACCTGTAAGTACTCGGCTCTTCAGCATAAAAAAGAAATTTCAACTGCCTTTGACAGGGCAGGGTGAGGTAAAGGTAATATTATGAAACTAAAATGCAAATGACGGTAAAAATTTCAGGGGCGGCTCATTTTTTTTCCGATGTAAAACACTGCCATGATTTCGGACTCATTAAATATTTATTTCCGGTCAACTGTCGTATATGAAACATTTTATATACTTTTATCGGGAGGTTGTCTGAAACCTCATGCTTCTTTTTTTATTAATCTAACCGGACGTGTATGAAGTATACCCTTAAGCTCCTTACTTCCTGTTTTTGCACCATCGTATTGTTGGTGATTTGTCCAGCTGTATTGCATGGACAGGATTCAGCCAAAGTCAAAAAACCGTTTTATCCTAAATATTATTTTTACTTTGGTGCATACACTCCAAATATTTCTACCACATTAATACTGGACGGGAAAACTTTGCCAGGTACGCTCATTAACCTGGAGAGTGATGCTGGTTTTGAAGACAAACCATGGCTATTCCGGTTTGATGCCATGGGACAATTCACGAAGCGATCGGGGCTATCGGTTTCTTACATCAATAATAACCGTAGTCATGGCTGGGTTGTAGATCGTGATGTTAAAATACGTGACACCACTTTTCATGCAGGTGCTTCGCTGAATATCTATTTCAATACTCAGTTTTATTTTGCATCATACAACTATTTTATTTTTTCAAAGCCCGACTGGAAAGCAGGATTATCAATAGGTGTAAGGTTCCTGTATGTGAAAGCAGGGGTAGAGCTTGAAACTACAAATTTTTCAGGTTATGCTGAAGCCGTAACAGTCCCGGCTCCGGCGCCCGTAATAGGTTTATGCGGCACTGCGTATATGACAAAGCGGTTACAGGTTAAGTACAATCTTGATTATTTCAATATTTCTGTGCAGGGAGTAAAGGCAGGAGTGCTGGATAACCGGATAGGACTGGAGTATTATATTATTAAGAACCTGGGAATCGGCGGTTCACTGAATTACCTTTATTTCAGGATCAAGGAGTTTCCGATTTCAGAAAATATTAATGGCGAATTCAGGTATTCCCTGAATGGGTTTAATTTGTATGCTGCCCTGAGGTTCTGAAAAATGTAATTGATGTCGTTTTCAGGTGCTGTATTTATTTTATTTCCTGCCCGGCTTTTTCGGCTGCTTTCTTTTTTGCTTTTTCAGCACCAATGGGTATTCCTGCAGTAAGATAGAATGCCCTGTGGTAATTATTTTTTCCTGAATCGTCGGGAGTAATATCAATCAGTCCGTAATAATACCTGAAGCTGATATACATGCCCATGTTCTGCAGTATTTTCCAGCCGACTCCTGCAGTGAGTCCTGCATCGATCGGATGATAGTGTTTCTGATTTTTTTTGGTGTAGGTCAGATCGTTTTTATCATGGATGCTGGCTGTAAATTCATCAAATGCATCATTGATGAGCCCGAGCTGAAAGCCTCCTTCAGCATAAAAATGCGGATTGGCATATTTTAACAAAACCGGAACATGAAAATAACGGAGGTTTTTTCTGACGCTACCGTACTTCATCAAATGATCAAGCGCTGTATCACCAGTTGAATATACAGGGATTCCTTTTGCTCCGAGCGGGGAGCGGACGATGACACCCGTATGAAGCCTTAATTTATTCTTTAACCGGATATCGAAATAAAATCCAAGATTAAATCCTGCAGCATAATTTGCACCATCAATTCCTGTGAGGTTTGAAAAGGTCACTCCACCATCGAGCCCGAATTCTACTTTTCCAGAGTTTAATTTATCACCAAGCAGCAGAGATATTAGAATCTGGCTGTTGGCACCGGTAAAACACAGCAATAAAATAAAAGTGATGAGTATATGTCTGATATACCTGAACATTACAGGCCAAAGCGATATTGAAGTCCGCCTACAAAGGTATTCCGGTGCTCTACAAAACCGAATTCACCGCGGATCATCCAGTGCTTGTTCAGCTGGTACTGGGCGCCGACAATGAAATTCCACAGGTCTTCCTGTTTCTTATCAAGCGAATACTGAACGGTGGAGGTGCTTAACCGGTCGACGCCATCAGAGAAAGAGTTCAGCATGTTTCCTGCTGCATCAAGCGTGCGGTTGGCAGTTTCATATTTTGCTTTGTTGACAGGATTAGTTTGTTCTACAGGCGTTAAATTGTCCCACCATGCATCCACTTCCTGCCTGCTTTGATCAACTTCGGTTAAACCGTTTTCAATCCTTGTATCCAGTCCTTCCGTATTAAATAAATCACCGATGGGGAGGGAACCGCTGGTGCCTGAATTGATTTTTAAACGGAAACCGCCCACCCATATGGCAACCATCTGTTGTTTTTTGAATTTGAAAGCCTTTCCAAGCCTTGGATCGAATATAAAGGTCTTCACCGGCCGGTCAAGTTCATCAATGTCAGTCCAGCCGAAATTCATATCCAGGGCAAGCCAGCCTCCTCCAATTCCGATTGTCGGAGTTATACCGAAGCCTGTAGTAAATGCATTGAAATTCGCTTCCGTCTGAAAGCTTGCAACCGTTTTCCATGAATCAGAATCAGGCACGTTGATGTTAATGTCAACATTGGTGGACGTTTTGGATTTGGCAAAAATGCCGTAAATATTCAGGAACGGGAACAGCCAGAAGTCAGGCCTGAAGTTGAGTGCATTTGATTCAGAAGTGGCGCCATTGAATGATACGATTTCATCCATGTTGTACTTCGGGCCATTGTTAAAACCTATTTCCAGGTTATTAATGACGATATCTGATTTCTGCCAGAGGTAATTGATGTTGATACCGAATGGGTAAGGCAGGTCAAAACCGGCCTTGGTGGCTTTTTTTCCCAATATGGGGAGAACATATGGATACTCCAGGTTTTTCAGGCTGTCGATGACATCTGCATTTTTATCACCGACAACTTTATTGGAGAAAGTCTGTGCCTGCAGCGGGGTCTGGGAACAAATAAGCAGGACGACGGTTAAAGGAATCAGGATTTTATTCATAGAAAACGTGTTTTTTCTATCACCGGGTTTTATGTTGAGAAAAGAACTCTGAAGACAAATGTATTAAAATAATTTATTTGAAAAGAAAAAATATTTTCATTTTATTATTCATGGAGGGCTGAATCATCGAATCCGGAAATCAGCTGCCATATCACGCTTTTTTACCGGCCAACATTTACCCTATACTAAAAATTAGCATTATTTCCTTTGAAAACATATCAGGCTCCGTTATATTTGCGAGGCTAAGATTCTGTAGCGGGTTGCGCATATCTGGTTTTGGATTACTGATCCTTAATTTATCATGCCATGATTCCCGAAGTTCAGGTACATCAGCCGGATCCTGTGAAGGATCTTCATTTTCCCGGAGTTTTTTTTATGGGTATGACGGGGATATATGCAAAACGCAGCAGCTTTAAGCAAATGATGTATCATCTACCGGGAGTGTTGCCCGGAACATTTATTATACCATTTACCGGAACATGTCATCAGCAACCCTCTCATCAAAACAGCATGGTGACCCGGCGCAAGTTAAGCAGCGCATTATTGTAAGTAATCTATTATGAAGGACCGGGGAAATCAGATCAATTTAGTTTTAATCATTCCATTTTTTATTATAACGGTTACTTTCATTTCATGCGGCAAAAATGCAAAAGAAGGCGCGCAGGCTGATAATGCCTCTGCTGACTGCCGCATTGATTGTGAAAAAACGCCCGACCGGTTTTCAAAGCCACCTGCTGCCGATGGCATGGTATTTATACCCGGCGGTGAGTTTATGATGGGAACTGATGAAATGAACAGTTACCCCCAGGAACGCCCTGCACATAAGGTAATCGTTGATGGATTCTGGATTGATGCTACGGAAGTAACCAACGCTGATTATAAAAAATTTGTTGATGCAACCAAATATGTAACGCTTGCCGAGCAAAAACCTGACTGGGAAGAGTTGAAAAAGCAGGTGCCTCCCGGAACACCAAAACCCTCAGAGGATATGCTGGTGGCATCCTCACTTGTATTCGTGGCGCCTGATCACCCGGTTAGCGAGGATGATATCAGTCAGTGGTGGCAATGGGTGGCGGGTGCTGACTGGAAGCATCCCTTAGGACCTGAGAGCAGCATTGAAAACAGGATGAATTACCCGGTGGTCCATATTGCCTATCCTGATGCAGTTGCTTATTGCAAGTGGGCCGGCAAACGGTTGCCTACAGAAGCAGAATGGGAGTTTGCCGCCCGTGGTGGCCTCAGTCAAAGTGAATTCGCCTGGGGAAATGAATTCAAGCCTTCAGGTCGTATCATGGCCAATACTTATCAGGGCGTGTTCCCCAATGGCGATAAGGGTGATGACGGTTTTAAGGGAGTTGGCCCTGTCAGAAGTTATCCTCCGAATGGCTACAAGCTTTTTGACATGATTGGAAATGTGTGGGAATGGACTTCTGACTGGTTTGACGATACCTATTATGATAAAATAAAATTCTCTGTTTTAAAAAATCCGAAAGGACCTGCACAATGTACGGTGAGTAACAATCCCTATGCGATGGAACATGTTACCAGGGGAGGATCATTCCTTTGCTCGGATAATTACTGCAGAAACTACAGGCCCAGCGCCAGGAGGGGAACCGCTTATGACAGTGGTTCGTCGAATATTGGATTTCGCTGCGTTAAAAATAAATAACAATAAGCTGATACCTGAATAACAAATGGAAAATTTAAAATTTATATATATATCAATCACCAAATCTTAAAAACATGAAAAAATTATTTATCACCGGAATTTTCATATCATGCGCCTGTTTAGCTTTCGCGCAAAGCAATAAAGAAGAAATTGATCTTGTTCAATCTGCCTTTGGCATGGAAAAGAAGACCATGGCTGCAGAGTTCATTAGTCTGGAGGGACCTGCAAAGGATGCTTTCTGGATTGCATACGATGAATACGAAACCAAAAGAAAGGAATTGGGAAAGAAACGGATTGCACTGCTGGATAAATACGTTGAAGGCTATGCTACCCTGAATGACGAAACCACCGATGGTATCATCAAAGAAATTATCGATTTGCAGGGAGAAACTGACAAGCTGATTACAACTTACTACAATAAAATCAAAAAAGCATCAGGCGTGAAAGCTGCCGCACAGTTTTACCAGTTTGAATATTTTATCCTGAGCAAAATAAGGGTGATGCTGATGGAGAATATTCCGCTGATAGGCGAATTCGATAAGCATAAATAAATTCAAAGATCAAAGCTGTTACCGGGAATCCTTACAACCCCGGTTATAAACCTGCACGCTGGGAGCAGCTGTTCAAATAAAAATTAAACCTTAAAAAATTAAAACCATGGTACGGAAACTCTTAATTACAACATCATTGATTTCAGCATTGCTGACTTCCTGCGTTTCAACAAAAAAATATGATGCCTGTGTGAATGATACTAACAAGCTGAAGAAAGAAAATGACGACCTGAAAGCACAGAACGCTGCTATGAATAACAAGGTTGCAGAGGCGAATGCATCCTATGCAAAGTACAAGCAGGAATGTGATGCAGCAAAAGAAAAACTAATGGCCGTTCAGCGAATACTGGAAGAGGAAAAGAAAACAATGGACATCGTAACGAAGAAATTGTCGGAAGCGCTTGCAAATTTTCACAACAACGGCATTGAAGTGTCTCAAAAAAACGGGATGATCTTCGTGAGTCTCGAGGAAGGTCTTATGTATAAAAGTGGCAGCGTAACGCTGGGCTCCGATGCAAAGAAAGCGCTGGGATCGCTTGCAAAAGTATTGAATGACTATCCCAGGCTGAAGGTTATTGTTGTCGGGAATACTGACAGCATATTGGCAAAGAAAGGAAGTGACAACTGGACACTGAGCACGGAAAGGGCCAATGGGGTTGTGCGAATTTTGAGAGATGACTACCAGGTTGAGCCTTCCAGGCTTACTGCAGCAGGGAAGGGTAAGTATGCGCCTGTAGCTGATAATTCAACACCGGATGGAAGGGCAAAAAACCGCCGCACTGAAATTATACTCAATCCTGATTTAGACAGGATATGGGATGAATCAGCGCAGGGAAAATAATAAAAGATAATCAGGGGCTGCTTATTTGAGTTCGAGTAGCAGGGATAATACGGTTCCATAATCATAAGTGGAGTTTTTTCCCTCCAGTTTCCTGTTGTCGTAGTTGTAATAAAAAGACAGCTGGAGCGAAAAATTGTTTATGAACTCCCAGGTAACATCTGTGCTTGCGTCAAACCTGAAACGTCCTTTTTCAGTCAGGCCGACAAAAGAAGCAAGCGTTGTGGTAGAAGAGAGATTCGGCTTTGAAAAACTGTACACCGTATGTTCAATCGAAACGGGCCATTCGGTATTGAGGCTGTATTCTTTTGACTCAATATCCCTTTCAGCATTTTCAACAATGCCGGTAAGGACGAGCAGCCGCTGCTTTTCAGTCTGGATGATGCTGTTACCGCCTCCCACACCGAGCGAAAATCTTGCATTGGTTCCAAGCTCATCATTCCTGCTGAATGAATTGATTTCCGACAATACCCACTTATGACCAAGCGAATAGATCGCTCCAAGGTTCAGCTGGATCTTCAGGGATTTTTCTTCATCTTCGGTGCGTGTTTCAATATAGGAAAAATCATTTCTGATCCTCCACCTGGAGATGATGTAATACAGGTTGTATTCAGCATTAAGCCGCAATACTTCTGATGATTTGGTATAGCTGGCGCCACCGCCCAGATTGCCTTTGATTCCTTTGTACCATTTCGCTTCAAGCGGAAAGAAGCGGATGATGTCTTCAATTTTCATTTGGAAGAAGCCGGCAATGATGACTTCGCCGGTATCAGCCGCAGATTTGATAAAGCCGATATAAATTTCACCGGTATGTTTCTGTATTTTGAACATGCGGCTTCCACCGCTGATGGTGGCAATTTTATACCATTTCACCGTGCTGATCCCTGTCCCTTCCGCATCAATGCTGAGCCTTCCCTGTTCAAATGACATGATTTTGCCGGTAATCCGGTCTCCCGTTTTAAGGAACAGCGTATCGGCTACATAAGGCGTGCCTTCAGGACCGGCTTCATGCTTATGTTCCATCGAATCAGGCTGCTCAAAAATGGTATTGTTCTGAACTTTCGAAGTATCACTTTTTACAGGCTCCTGGGCAAACAGCCGGATTGAAAGCAGCATGGCGGTAATAAAGAGAAACAGGTTTATTTTATAGCCTGACATATTCCTGATTGGACGAAACTGTTACAAAACAACATGATCAACCTCTTTAAAACAGGAAAATACTGCCGGTAACCTGGCAGTATTTTTCTGAAGATGAGGTTTAATGACTGACCATATCCTTATTACGGTTAGAGGATCAGCAGCGGAGAAATAAATCCGATCATGATCCGGGAAGTATCATAATCCTGTGAGCCGAATGTTGTTTTTGCATAATCCGTATACTTGTACATGCGTGAAACATACGTTGCAAAGAAATACAGGTTCACTTTTTTAAACGGATAGAATTCGATGGATGGAATCACACCCCAGGCAGTTCTCAGGTGGTCATCTTTATTTGCATCGGGATTTCCGCGCCAGTATGCATCACTGACCATTCCGACAATGGTGGCAGACCATTTGGGATGGAAGCGGTATTTAACCTGAAGCCAGTGCTCAATGTAATCCACATCCAAAGATGCATAGGGATCATAGGAATCAGGTACGATGCTGGTCACAACGGTTTTGCGGTCGATGTCCTCGATGCTGTATTTGAAATCATAAGTAGCCTGGAATTTTCCCAGGTTAAGCTGGTTACCCAACGCAATGTAATGCATGGATTTGTTTTTGGCTTCCAGGAATGCACTGTAGGACCATAAGGTGGTGAACTTGCCACCCCAGAAGCTGCCGCGCCAGTTAAACACCAGCGCCGCAGGGAACTTAGATTCTTCCACGCCGGGAATCGTATCGTAAAGCTCGTCATATGTTTTGGTGCGGGAGTTTAATATCTGGAAAGTCAGGGAATGGTCTGTGCATACATTGTAAGAAGCCTGTGCACCGGTTAAAAAGTTATCGGCATACTCCACGATGTCGTTGTATTCATATATGTCAATCGGGTTCAGATCAAATTCATATCCTCCCCAGTCGGCGCACATTTTACCGAACTGAAGGTTGAACTTTTTGGAAACATCCACCCGGATAAAGGCCAGATCGACAGCACGGCTTAAATTATCCAGGGATTGCGGATCCTGTGCACGCGTATAACGGTTACGGAACCTGAAATAAACCTTATCATGAACCTTGCCTTTGATTTCCATCCGGAACTGGTTCATGGCAAACCTGCTGTTGGTGTGCTTGCCGTCGTTGAAATAATTATTAAAGCCAAACTGCATGTTTGCAATTACATCTACATTCTTCAGCAGATCGACGCGGTCAGTTGGAATAAGTGGTTCGCCGTTATACAATATCGTATCAGGTTTTGTAACCTGCGGTTCAACCTGCGCAAACCCACAAAGGGTGGCAAGTGCAAGCAAGAGGGTAATGAGTTTTGTCTTCATAATTTTATTTATTTGTTATTTAAACTAATATGTCTGACTAAATAATCCGGGATAGCCGGGCAATCGTAAAGATAGGCTGAATCCAGGGGGCTTGTCATTCGATTATAAGAAGTTTTCATTACCGGCCTGTTCATTTTCGTTAATACTTTCTGCTTTTCTGCTGTATATGACTGTTTTTTTTTGCTTTTAATCAAATTCAGGTAAACGGCCATTTAAAGGAGAAATACAAACCTGGCCTGGAAAAACTGCGTTGTACCATCCGTATTATTCTTGTTCAGTATTCCATAACCATACGCCAGGTTGATCCGGAACATATCAGTCAGGTGCCACTGAACAGCAGGCGTAACTCTCCAGAAGGATCCTCCATATACGTAGCCGTCTTCCAGATCAAGCTTACTGAATCTTAGAATCACATCCCATGCACCAGGACCTCCTTCAAATACCGGCCGTTTTACTTTCAGAAATGTAAAAATCCCAAGCGATGACAGGTAAGGCCGAACTTCGCCTGTAATGGTATAAAGTGCGAATGCTTCGCCGCCTGTAAAAACGGGGTTACCCAGTTCAGACGCGCTCATGAAATGCGCATTAAATTCAGTTCCGGCCAAAAAAGCTCCTGAACGGAAATAGATTTCTCCCCCGACAGAATTGGTATTATCAACATGCATTTTTTTAGTATCAACAAAATAAGGTGCGGGATTCGTTTCAGGCCTTGAACGTACCTGCAGGGAATCTTTATAGGGTAAACCATACCTGTAATTTACACCCACATGAAGAACAGGTTTAGTGGCATCCTTATATACAGGCAGCCAGGCAATGCGCGATACGAATTGCGTTCTAAAGGTTGAAAATTTCTGACTCTCCGAAATAAGGTTGCAATAGGCACCCAGGTTTACTACAATCTTTGGCTTTGGGAAAAATCCCATGTATTTTATTCCATCTGCCAGAATGGGAATCATATCAACCGACATATTTCTTTCCATTCCCCAAATTGAAAATCCATTCATCACTTTAACCATGGAATATCCTTCCTTGGTCCGTCCGACAAATAAATGTCCTGATAATTCCGGCATTTTAATCATCACACCTGTTTCACGGAACAGCCATGCTTTGGTTTGCCCATCGTACATGACACCGATTTTCCATGTAATTTCACGAGGTTGTAATATTTTGAGCTTTCCTGATAATACGAAACGAAAATCACGCGTCATAAACTGGTTCTCCAGCGTGCCCACCTGCTGTTTGCTTGTCTCATCCTGCACATATCCTGCATATTCATACATCCAGCCCATCCCTATCTTTAATGTGGATACAGAGCTTTCAAATTGATTCCAGTAAGCATATTTGTGCTTTTCCAGTTTTGTTGAATCCTGCTTCTTGAATGTTTCGCCGCTCGTTCCGTCAGGAACAACCTGACCCATGCTATAGCCGGGAAGCAACAGGCAATACAAGAGTATAACCGGTATGGAAAGGTTATTTATTGATCTGCCTGCCATATAAAACCTGTTTTTATTATTGCGCAAAAAAATGGTCAGCATTTTCGAATTAAATTTATCATGCTGACCATTTTCATTCTGATATTTATTATTCATTGTTACTTATTATACCATGGAATTTTAATCCTGTCCTGTCATCTTTGCCGGATCCATCAGTTTTTTGATCTGATCCTCAGTCAGCAATTTCTTTTCCCTGACCAGTTGCAGCACACCTTTGCCTGTCTGTAAAGCTTCCTTTGCCAGTTCAGTTGTTTTTTCATATCCGAGCACAGGGTTAAGCGCTGTTACAATCCCGATAGTCGTTTCCATATAATGTTTTAAAGTCTTTTCATTAACAGTAATTCCATCGATACAATTTTTACGAAAGGTTGGAAGCGTCTTAAAGAACAAAGCCTGTGATTCAAAGATAGCAATAGCTACAACCGGTTCGTAAGCATTCAACTGAAGAAGTCCGTCTGATGATGCAACGGTAACCGTAACATCATTGCCCATTACTTTATAACAAACCTGGTTCATCAGCTCAGGCATAACAGGATTCACTTTGCCGGGCATAATAGATGAGCCGGGCTGCATGGCGGGCAGGTTGATTTCAAAAATACCATTTCGCGGGCCTGAACAAAGGAAAATCAAATCCTGGCTGATCTTTGACATGGTAACCGCAAGATTTTTTAAAGCAGCTGAATACAGAACAAATGCCTGCATGCTGCTGGTAGCTGCAACGAGATGTTCGCTTGTTTTCATCGGCTTTCCTGTAATTTTGGCAAGCTGAGCCGAACATTTTAAGTCATAACCCGGAGATGCGGTAAGACCGGTACCGATAGCCGTCGCTCCCATGTTGATCTCGTACATAAATTCTTCCAGTTTACGTAGAGCCTGAATGGCAGCATCGAGTTGATCGCCAAAGGCATTAAACTCCTGTCCCACGGTCATTGGCACAGCATCCTGACCTTCGGTGCGTCCCATCTTCAAAAGGTCTTTAAACGCTTCCCCTTTTTTGTGGAATGATTGCGAAAGCAATTCTGCTTCTTTAATCAGTTTGTCATTATGTAATAATATGGCAACATGAATCGCTGTAGGATAAACATCGTTCGTTGATTGCCCCATGTTTAAATCATCATGTGGTTCGAGAAACTGGTACTCTCCTTTTTTGTGACCGCCCATTTCCAGTCCGATATTAGCAAGCACCTCGCATGAATTCATATTAGCCGAAGTACCGGCTCCGCCATTGTACAGATCAACCAGGAACTGGTCATGGTACTTACCGTCGATTACCGCCTGGCAGGCTTTTTCAATCATATCAAGCCTTTCTTTCTTCATCCGACCCACTTCAAAATTGGCACGTGCTGCAGCCAGCTTTACCATGGCATAAGCGCGTACGTAGTCAGGATAAAAATTAGTTTTTACTCCGCTGATCTGGAAATTTTCCAAAGCACGGGCAGTCTGCACGCCGTAATAGGCTTCATTTGGAATTTGCTTGTCGCCCAGGAGATCATGTTCTGTACGGTATTGTGCATGCAGGTTTGTGTATCCTGCCACGAGCAGCGCCACAACCAATTGTATCTTCTTAAAGTTTTTCATTATGGTTTGTTTTAAATTTAATTTATAGTTAATGTTACTTCTGTTGAATGCTACCTTCATTTAATATCTTCAATTATTTAATTAAGACTGCAGATATCAGGAAACCGGTTATGATGGTAATAATGGTCGTAGCCAGACCTGGCAGCATGAAGCTGTGATTGAGCAGGTATTTGCCGACCCTGGTAGAACCGGTTTTATCAAAATTAATGGCAGCAATGGCCGTGGGGTAACTTGGAATAAAAAAGTTCCCGTTCACGGCAGGATACATGGCAATGAGGTTGGGTGGCAGCAATCCAAGCTTGATTCCCAGCGGCATGACGGCTTTCACCGTCGCGGCCTGGCTGAACAGCAATGACGACATCAGGAAGAGTGCAATGGAAAACACCCATTTGTACTGCGTAACAACTTCCTGTAAACCTGCTGCAAGGAATGGCTCATTGGCATTGATAAACGTATTGCTCATCCATACGACTCCGAATATGCTGACGACTGCTTCTGTCCCCGCCCTGAATATGCTGCTCTTCGTGATTTCAGTGACTTTGGTTCCGCCAAGGAACACATTCAGTAGGACAACGGTCAGCATGATCAGCTCAATGGTTTCAATCATGCCGATCTTCCTCCATTCAGGAAACAGGCCGAAGAGTATGATCCCTAAAACACCGACAAGGAAAATGATGACAGACAATTTTGATTTGAATGAAAATTCAGTTGCAGTGGTCTTCCCGGTTTCTTCCATCGTTTTCCTGAATTCAGGATTTTTTAATTTTTCCTGGTAAACGGCATCCGACTGGAGGTCCTTTCCAAGGAAATTAGCAACCAGTGCACCGGCGAACAGTCCGACCAGCGAAGCAGGAATCGTCACCATTAAAATGTCAACAAGTCCCAGCGTATTCCCTGGAATGCCTGAAAGCTCGCTCATCATGGCAACGGTTGCTGCTGTAATGGGACTTGCCGTAATGCCGAATGCTGCAGCAACTACGGAAATGCTGAGCGGCCGTTCAGGCCGTACATTTGTTTTCGCCGCCACTTCTGAAATGATGGGCAGCAGCGAATAGCTGATGTGTGCGGTCCCTGCAAGCAGTGTGAAGAAGAAGGTTACGAACGGTGCAATGAAGGTGATGGACTTCGGATTCTTGCGGATGATAATTTCCGCAATGCTAACCAGGTAATCCAGTCCCCCCGAAACCTGAAGCGAAGCGGCAGCTGTCACCACGCACAGGATGATCAGCATCACCTCAATGGGAGGAGCGCCAGCAGGCAGGTTAAAGACATAGACATAAATGAGCGTTCCCAACGCTCCCATGATACCCAGTCCTATCCCCTTAAGCTGTGCACCGATAAGGATCAGAACCAGCAGAACCGCAAGCTGGATCCAAAACATAAAAGGTGCTGTTAAAATTCAAAGAAATAATTCTGCAGCTGCTTTTTATCTTTTGTTTTGGTCAGACCAAGCATTAATAATATACGTGCTTTCTGCGGATTGAGATCGTCGCTTACAATGGTTCCCAGTTTGTCATCGTCCACTTCATCTTTCAATACCACCCTTCCTGCCACGCAGCGTGTAGCCCTGCAAACGATCACACCGGCTTTCACGGCATTGGCAATGGCATCATAGTACACCTTGTTAAAGTTACCGTTACCAACGCCAGCGATGATAATTCCATCCACTTTTTCACTCACCAGGTGATTGATCATGGAAGGATTTGCGTCGGCATACATGTAAACGATTTCCACCCTTGGCATTTTTGTTACAGCGGAAATATCAAAGGGAGTGCTTTTGTCAGATTTACGTATATTCTCGTTGTAATAAAAAACGTGGGCATCATACACCTGGCCGATCGGACCTGCATTGGGAGCCGTAAAGGCTTCCATGTGCGTGGAGTTTGTTTTTACAATGTCCCTGCCGTCGAAAATGGATTCGGAGAATACAACAACGGGACCTCTGCCCATGCTATTGGGACTTGCAGCGACAACCACTGCATCAAATAAGTTCTTGGGACCATCTGCGCTGATGGCAGTAGCTGCGCGCATGGAGCCGGTAAATACCACGGGCTTGTCGCTTCGTATGGTCAGGTTCAGGAAAAATGAAGTTTCTTCCTGCGTGTCGGTGCCGTGTGTAATGACAACAGCATCCGCTTCGTTTTTTGAAAAGATTTCATTGATGCGCTTGTTGAGTTTCATCCATATTTCAATGCTCATGTCCTGGCTTCCGATGCTGGAGATCTGCTCTCCTGTAACCACTGCATATTTATGGATCTGGGGAACTGCATTCAGTAAATCGTCAATTGGCAGGGCGCCTGCTTTATACCCGGCTTTTGCAGCATCACCACCAGCACCGGCAATGGTGCCTCCTGTGGCGAGAATTTTAACACGTGGTAAATTTTGTGCGGTAACCTGTAGTGTTGCAAGAATTGCAAGGGTAAGAAAGAACATTCTTACCAGCGATCTTAAGTTTTTTGTTGTTTTCATAAGTATAAGGTTTATTATTTAGAAACACTGATGTTACTATTTTCAGCGGTTATTAAGATTCCAGGGTAGTAAACTATATTTTTCATGCGGTTTACATCAAACAAAATACATTACCTGCCGGCAGGGAAGTTCTGCCTGAACAACTGTACACGAAGCGGAAAAACGAAAATAACACCGTGACTCCCGACAAATGTAAATATTTTAATCAGAAAAATAATATTAAAAAAAATAATAAAATTTTCTTAACCCAAAAGTTTCCTGTTGATACAGTTCTCCGGAGCAAGTCACATACGTAAATTTTTTATAGATGCCGGTGTGGTCCTTTTTACCCTGCGGAATAAATACATCTAATTTTTGTAATCAAATCGTTATTTCATTATGTTTGCGTAAACAAAACCGCCGTCCTATGAAAAAGATATTGCTCCAGCTACTTTTAATTTTTACCGCTGTTACCGGTTTGAATGCACAAAGCCAGGTTGAAGTTTCAAACTGTTATAATGACTATTATAAAGCATTCCGCGACCGGGGCGCAAAGCCTGTTCCTGACGGCTCTACGCAGGTCGTGGTCGCCATCAGAAAAGACGGGATGTGCTCCTGCCTGATGGGTATCATTACAGTAAGAAATGGTGTGCCTGTCAACGACCTGCTGATTGCCAAGGAAGACAGCTCCTATATCAAGTTTGCTTTTACGCCGCATACCAAGTATACGACAGGTGAGGCAAATTTTACGAATTTTATTGCCAATGGGATGAGTCCGACTTATTATTCATCCAATGAAGAGCTGATAAACCTGTTTTTTATCAAATATCTCAATGACAAGCCGGCGAAATACGTCAATGCACCGCCTATAAAATAGTGGCACGTCTGACTGATATTTTGTTGGCCGTCAAAATCTGTTGATTGACCGCAGATGCCAGGTGGCATCAGCAGATGCAAAATGGAAGCATGAACGGTTTAAAAAAGCCGGCTCATTTATTTTGTAACACAATCTTAAATACCCAAACCATGGAACTACGGCTGAAATTTTACCTCATTTCATTTCTTTTGTTTTTGATTTGCTCCTGTTCGCCACCCATTGAATTATCCACTTCCTGGTCGAATAAAACGGCAACAGTTAAAAAATCACCAAGCGTGCTGGCCATGGCACTGGGAAATGATCTGGGCGCACGACAGGCAGCGGAGAGCTACCTCGTATATCACCTGAAAAAATCAGGTTTCAATGCCATTGCTTCCCTGGATATTTTTAAACCTGATATCAGGAAGTATGATTCCCTGACATTTGTAAACCTGTTGCGGCAGTACAATATTGACCTGTTGTTAACCAATGCCGTTATAGATGTGAAGGAATCGCAGCACTATGTTCCCGGAACAACTGAACAGGTACCGGTGGCAACCTATCCCGTTGAAACTTACCCTTACAATAATGGCGGTTACTATAATTATTATGATTACCGCACCACGTATTATCAAACCGTATACGAAACCCGCACCACCCCGGGCTATACGGTGACGGATGTGGAAGTGCTGATTGAAAGTAACCTGTATGACGTCACATCAACTGAATTGCTCTGGATCGGGCAGACCAAGAGTTATACGAAGGAACCATCTGCAGAATTATTTGACGCATTTGCCAAAATGGTAGTTGGTGATATGGTCAAAAATAACCTGCTGCATCAGTAGGTTTTTGGCTAATACAAACTAATCCTGGTTTTCTTTTAGCCACAAATCAAACAAGCCGTATCCAAGCGACAGGATCACAGCGCCGGTGAACAGGCCGATAAATCCCGAAAGAATAAATCCGCCGATGGCACCCAGGAATACAACCAGCATGGGAACAGGAGCGCCTTTTCCAAGCAGGATGGGTTTTAAAATGTTATCCACCACGCTTACAAAAATCATCCAGATGGTAAATACAATGGCAACGGTGGTGGTTTCATGGTTCCATGCATAAATAATAACAAAAACTGCAACCGGGAACGTGCCTAATTGTACAATCGCCAGGATGAGACAGAACAAAGTCCAGAGTCCTGCAGCAGGGATGCCGATTGCAATAAATCCAATACAGGCCAGGGTAGACTGGATGAAAGCAACACCCAGTATACCTTTTACTACGTTACGAATGGTTACGGCGGCGATATCGGCCATGTCATGATTTTTATTTCCACTGAGCCGGTGCAGAAAATTCCTGGCAAAATTACCTGCATCCTTTCCGAAAACAAGCAGGAAGCCGCTGATGATAATGGCTATGGCCAGCAGGGCCAGGCCTTTTCCAGTACTTGCCAGCGCGCCGAAAAACCAGACAGCTGCAAGCTTTACTTTATCCCTGTTATCCTGGATGAGCGGAAAAATATTGCTTGAGGCGCGGTCCCATAAATCGTATACACGTGTTCCCACAACAGGCCATTCTTTCACATTGGCCGGCGGCGGCGGAATCGTAATATTTCCCGCTTTGTATTCTTCCACGTTATGTTTAATTTCAGATACGGTTGAAATCATGAGCATGGTGGCAGGAACAATAATAATAGAGAGCAAAAGCACGACAACCAGCGTAGCGGCCATTTTATTTCCCAGCTTTAATTTTTTCATCATGATCTGCTGAAGTGGATACAGCGCAATGGCCAGCACCGACGACCAGACAATCAGCGTAATGAAAGGCTCCAGAATTTTGAAGCACCAGACCAGCAGCAGGCCAAGCGCCAGGAGCTTGATTGAAATATTGATTATTTTTTTGGTGGGATCGTTCTTCAACGAATCAGGATAATCTGTAAGCATGGGTTTATGGTTTTGAAGTGTATGGTGGTTTTTTCAGTATTTTCAATATTAATATATTTCCTGCCGGGAATACATGTGATAAAAATCTCCCGGGTTACACAAACCATGAGCGTCAGCTAAATCGTTACTGACTATTTTAGCTAACACAAGAACGTTAAAATTAATCATTTTTTAATGTTATTTTTTTTAAAGAGATTAATTGCTGAAATTTCTTTTTTTAACCTGTAACGTGTAACGCGTATTTTTCCGGTGGTAATCTTTGTTATTCGCCAGCATATATGGATGCTACGTATGTCCCTGCAGTTGCATTTTTATTTTCTGAAAAGTATTCCACCGGCAGATAACCTTGTTTCTCCTGCTATTTATCTGAAATCAGGATCACTCCAATTATAAGGTTAAAAAAGTAAATGTTACCGGCCTGATGATCCGGACGGGTAAACGTTAACCATTCCATGGATTTTTTTATCCATGGGCCAAAAAAGGATATTATAAGGGTAAATATATGCTTAATGCATGAACATGGAACCAAAAGTTAAAATTTATTATGGTGAAAAATTCAGCCTTCGGCTTCGAAAAAATTTCAGTAATGATCCGGTAAGGTAATAATCTCAACATTTTTATTTATACATTTGACAAACCTTAAATCACAATCTCATGCAAAAATTTTTCTTTACAGGGATCATTTACTTTGTACCCGCCTTGCTGGTTTTAAGTTCGTGCAATGACAAAAAGGCAAAGGTTGAAATTGTTCCCGATGTAAATGTAGTAACAGCTGTAGCCCGTGACGTCCCTGTTTATTCGGAATATGTTGGTCAGACTTTCGGGCAGTCCGACATCGACATACAGCCGCGTGTGGAAGGCTGGATCACCAGCATGAACTTCAGGGAAGGCGACAAGGTGACACAGGGTCAGCTGTTATATACGATTGACGAAATTCAGTTGAAGAACAGGGTGGCTTCTTCTGAAGCAGGGGTGGCCGAAGCCCAGGTGTTGCTTGAGAAAGCAAAAGCCGACCTCGACCGGGTTGAACCGCTGGCGAAAATGCATGCGCTCAGCGAGCGCGATCTGGACGCTGCAAGGGCGCAATACGATGCACAGGCGCAATCACTGGAAAGCGCCAAAGCGTTGCTGAACAATTCACGTGTTGAGCTGGGCTATACGAAAATCACGGCACCCATTACCGGAATCATCGGCGTGTCAAAAGTGCTCGTGGGTGATTATGTGAGCCGCAGCATCGGAAAAAATGTGATCAATACCATATCAGCCGTAGGCGCCATGCGGGTCAGGTTTTCCATTCCCGAAAATCAGTACCTCGATTTCAGAAAGAAAGCGGAAAAAGGTGCAACAAAAGAAAGCATTGTCGTGGAGATGATTTTAGGAGACGGTACGATATATCCTGAAAAAGGTAAAATTGACTTCGCCGACCGTTCCATTGATCCCATGACGGGAAGCCTGCTTGTACAGGCAATTTTTCAAAATGCAAACGGCATGCTGAAGCCCGGACAATACGCTAAAATCAGGTTTATTACCGACAATCTGAAAGACGCAGTAATAGTTCCCCAGCAGGCCATCAACCAGCTGCAGAATATCTACCAGGTATTTGTGCTGGACAATAATAAAATTGTACCGCGTCCGGTGGAAGTGGGAATACGCATGGGCAGCAACTGGGTTATTACCAAAGGCCTGAAAGCCGGTGAAAAGGTTGCCATGGTAGGCAATGCCATTGTAAAACCTGATATGCAGGTGAAGCCTGTGGAGATGGAATGGGATTATGACAAGAGCATGTCCAATTAAAAGGTGTGAACCCGTATTAGCTGGAATATTTCGTATAGCCTAAAAAAATAAAAATGCCTGACCGCAGCCCGACATAAGCAGGAGACACTGAATAAATAAAAACCTGTACTTTATATTGTTCCCTAAACTTGTAGCATATGAGTGAATTTTTTATCAACAGACCCATTTTCGCAATGGTGCTGTCCATTCTGATGATCATCCTGGGTTTACTTGTTTTGAGAGGAATTCCCATTTCACAATATCCCGAGATCACTCCTCCCATGGTTAAGGTCACAGCCAATTACAGCGGAGCAAATGCGGTGAACATGGAGCAAACAGTAGCCACACCGCTTGAGCAACAGGTCAACGGCGTGGAGCAAATGATCTACATGCGGAGCATCAACACCAATGACGGTGCAACTACCCTGGAAGTTTCATTTGAAGTGGGCACCAACCTGGATAATGCCAACATGCTCACCCAGAACCGTGTTTCGCAGGCCAATCCGTTCCTCCCGCCCGAAGTGAAAGAGCTTGGTGTTACTACAAAAAAATCGCTGACATTCCCGCTGATGCTCGTTTCACTGAGCTCACCCAAGAAAACATATGACGCACAGTTCATCAACAACTACGCATTTATTAATGTCGTCGATCACCTGAAACGGATCAATGGTGTGGGCGATGTATTTGTATTCGGAGGTTCAGAGTACAGCATGCGCGTATGGCTGAAACCTGATTTGCTTGCGCGTTACGATCTCACCGTACAGGACGTTACAAGCGCACTGAAAGAACAGAACATAATTAAAACCGGCGGAAGCTTTGGCGCCGAGCCTGCAGTTCCCGGAACGCAGAATACCTATGTTGCGCAATTGCAGTCGCGCCTAATCACAGAGAAAGAATTCGGAAACATCGTTCTTAAATCCAGCTCCAGTGGCGCGCTGGTGTACCTGCGCGATGTGGCAAGGGTGGAGCTTGGAACGGAAGATTATAAAATGTCGAGCCGCCTCAACAGCTCACCTGCAGCTACTATCGCTGTGTACCAGATCCCCGGAACCAATGCACTGGAAGTGGCCGATAAGATCAAAGCAAAGATGGAAGAGCTCGAGCAGCGCTTTCCTCCCGATATTGAAAAGGAATATGCTTTGGATACAACGCTTGCCGTAAGTGAAGGTATTAACGAAATTGTTCACACGCTGTTTGAAGCCGTTATACTTGTAATACTTGTTGTTTTCCTCTTTCTCCAGGACTGGCGCGCAACATTAATTCCATTACTGACAGTTCCCGTTTCATTGATCGGAACGTTTATCATTTTTCCGCTGCTTGGATTTTCAGTGAATGTACTTTCGTTGCTGGGTCTGGTGCTTGCCATCGGACTTGTGGTGGATGATGCCATTGTGGTGGTGGAGGCCGTGATGCATCATATTGAACACGGTCTCTCTCCCAAGGAAGCCACCCGGAAGGCCATGAAAGAAGTGGGAGGACCGGTGGTTGCCATCGCCGTTATTCTTGCTGCTGTGTTTATCCCCGTTGCCATGACAGGTGGTATTACTGGAAGATTGTACCAGCAGTTTGCCATCACCATTGCCATATCAGTTGGATTTTCGGCATTCAACGCCCTGACGCTTAGTCCGGCGCTTGCTGCACTCCTGCTGAAACCGAAAAAAGAATCAAAGGGATTGCTTGCAAGATTTTTCGGAGCGTTCAACAGGATGTTCGACCGGTTTACGAATGGATATGTGAAGGTCGCAAGCTTTTTTGCACGGAAATTAATTATCACTGCGCTGGTGCTTGGAGGCATCGTCGTCATGACGGTATTGCTTGGCAAAAAGATTCCAGCCGGATTCGTTCCCGAGGAGGACCAGGGTTATTTCATGATGGCTGTTCAGTTGCCTGATGCCGCTTCCCTGCAACGGACCGATGCTGTGACCAGGAAGGTGGAAGCCATCCTGAAAAAAATTCCTGAGATTGAACTGGTGACAACCGTAAACGGAAATAACCTGCTCACCAATACCGTGTCGCCAAACTCTGCAACGTTTTTTGTTTCGCTGAAAGAATGGAAAGAAAGAACGAAAACAGCCATTCAGCTCACACAGGAAATCAATGCCATCTGCATGAAATCAATTACAGAGGCAACAGTTATAGCCGTCGGCCCTCCGCCCATTATCGGACTGGGTAACGGTGCAGGTTTTTCCATGTATCTCCAGGACCTGGGCGGAAGCTCACCGCAATATCTTGCGCAGCAGGCTCAGAAATTTATTGCTGAAGCAGGCAAGCGTCCTGAGATTGGTAAGATATATACGATGTACCGCGCGAATGTTCCGCAAAAGGCAATCATGGTTGATAAGGACAAAGTGCAGAAGCTTGGTATGAGCGTGGATGCAGTGAATCAGACCATCTCGGTACTGATGGGATCTGCGTTTGTAAATAACTTCAACCAGTTTGGCCGCCAGTACAAAACCTACCTGATGGCTGACAATGCTTACCGGATGCGGCCGGAGGACCTCGCGCAGTATTATGCCAAGGATAAAAACGGAAACATGGTCCCGCTCAGCACGCTTGTAACGGTTAAAGATACCATCGGACCACAGTATACCAATCACTTTAACATTTACAGGTCGGCCGAGCTGAGCGGTGTGCCTGCTGCAGGCTACAGCTCTGCCCAGGCCCTCGATGCACTCGAGGAAACAGCCCAGAAGGTACTCGCTGCTGATGTCGGCTATTCATGGAGCAACATTTCATACCAGGAAAAAGCTGCAGCAGGCAAGGGAGCTACCGTATTTGCCATGGCTCTCCTGTTCGTATTTTTAATTCTTGCAGCACAGTATGAAAGCTGGAAATTGCCATTCAGCGTTTTGCTCGGTACACCCTGGGCGGTGATGGGTGCATTTCTGGGACTGTTCATTGCAGGCATCTGGTCGCTAAGTTATGTCAATAACGTATTTGCACAGATCGGGCTGGTGATGCTGATCGGACTGAATGCAAAGAATGCAATTCTGATTGTGGAATTCGCCAAGCTGAAAAAGGAAGAAGGCGAAACAGCATTTAATGCAGCCATCGATGGAGCCAAGCTCCGTTTCAGGCCGATCTTAATGACTTCGCTTGCGTTTATCCTTGGCGTTATTCCGCTGCTGACCGCCTGGGGTGCTGGGGCAGAAGCCAGGAAAGTAATGGGAATGTCAGTATTCAGCGGGATGATCACGGCCACTGCAGTTGGTGTGCTGCTGATCCCCGCATTCTTTGTAATGATTGAAAAAGGAAAGAATAAAGTGAAGCAGGATGATGGAACAGCTGAAATTCAAAAGGGAGGAGGACATTGATATGAAAAGAAAAAACTTCAGCGAATTTCATGCAGCAACCCTGTCAGGGATGAACAGCATTTTAAAGTTGATGATGGTGATTGCGCTGTTTTTTGGAATGATCGTCATTGATGGCTGTGTTGTTGGCGGCAGGTATCATCCTCAGACTTTCGGAACCGATTCAACAAGTGCATATCCGCATAACGAAAAAAAAGATTCCATCACGCTTGTCAGGTGGGTTGAACTCTATAAGGACGAAGCGCTGAACAGGCTCATCAAAACGGCGCTCGACAGCAACCGCAATTTATTAATGGCAACGGCAAGGGTGGAACAGGCACGTGAACGCGCCGGTATTGTCTGGGCCAACCTTTGGCCTTCGGTTGGATACAACGGAACTGCATCTACAGGCACAGCCGGTAAGGATGCGCAGTCAGCAGGTGCGTTGCATGGAAATAATTTCCAGGCCTATGGCGTGTTAAGCTGGGAGCTGGACCTGTTTGGAAAAGTGCGGCATGCGAACCGGTCGGCCAAGGCACAGTTCCTGAGCGAAATTGAAAACCGCAACGGTGTGCAGGTTTCACTGATTGCACAAACAGCAGAGCTTTATTTTCTGCTTCGCGATCTCGATAACCGGCTGGCTATTGCTGAGCGGACGCTTGTTTCGCGCAAAGAGAATACCAGGTTAATCTCCGAACGCTTTAACAAAGGCTATGTGCCCGAGCTTGATAAGCTGCAGGCCGAGCAGCAGGAAGCCACCGTGGCATCCAACATCCCTGAGCTGAAACGCCAGATTATTGAAGTGGAGAATGCACTTCGTGTGATCATCGGGCAAAACCCCGGTCAGATCATTCGCGGACTTGAAAACAATTCCCAGGATCTGGGCCCTGCAATTCCTGCAGGTCTGCCTTCTCAATTACTGTTGCGCCGGCCCGATATACGCGCAGCGGAAAAGGAAGTGGAATCGCAGTTCAACAATGTAGGAGTTGCGAAAGCGCTCATGTTTCCTACCATTTCATTAACCGGTTTACTCGGATTTGCATCACCTTCTTTAGAGACGATTATTACCGATGCAGGATTTCTTACATCAGCATCAGGAAATATTTTCGGACCCATATTCGAATTCAATAAAAACAGGAGAAGGATGCGTGAACAAAAATACAGGCTGATTGAAGTTACCAGGTTTTATGAGCAAACGGTGCTGCAGGCTTTCTCAGATGTCGACAATTCCTTATACAGTTACCGAAGCTACGATGAACAGCTGCAGATTTTAAATACGCAGGTTGCAGCTGCAACCAAAGCACTTGAATTGAGCAATGCAAGGTATGATTACGGATACACCTCCTACCTGGAAGTGATCATCCAGGAAGATAACCTGTATGCAGCTGAATTGCAGCGTTCGTTTGTACTTCAGAAAAAGCTCACCGCTGTCGTCAGTCTCTATAAGAGCCTTGGCGGCGGATGGTAATTCATCCTGATAATTTTTTCTTTAAAAACCTTAATAAATAATTAGTAAAACGTAAACTTAAAAACGATCAGATGGCAAAAGTTAAATCGCGACCCGCAAGGTCGAATGCAAAAGTCGGAAAAAAAAATGGCAGGCCGGTATTAAGTAAATCTGAAAAAAGAGAGCAGGAAATGGAAGCCGCTGAAAAATTAGAGGCAGTCGGCAAAAAGGAACTGATCAAACGGGCAAAAAAATTCTCTGAAAAATATTGTGTTGGTGACGGAAATAAATTCCGTCTGAAAGACTATGATACGAAAGCCTCCTTTGAGCTGGCACAGGACGATAAGCCGCTGGTAAAGCAAGCCCTGCAAATGGGTGTAAAGGCGCTGGCAACTCTGCAGGATGTTTTATATGCTCAGGACAAATGGTCGCTGCTGCTGATTTTCCAGGCCATGGATGCTGCGGGCAAGGATGGTGCGATCAAGCATGTGATGTCAGGCGTAAATCCGCAGGGATGTCAGGTCTCGTCATTCAAAGCGCCAAGCTCCGAAGACCTTGACCACGATTTTTTATGGCGCTGTCAGAGGCATTTGCCGGAGCGTGGACGAATCGGCATTTTCAACCGGTCCTATTACGAAGAGGTGCTCGTGGTGCGTGTGCATGAAAAAATTCTGATGTCACAAAAGCTTCCTGCAAAACTGATTTCAAAAAATATCTGGGACGACCGCTTTACCGATATCAGAAATTTCGAGAAATATTTAAACCGGAACGGCACTGTTGTACTAAAGTTTTTTCTTAATGTATCAAAGGATGAACAGAAGAAAAGGTTTATCGAACGTGTTGACAATCCCGACAAGAACTGGAAGTTCAGCGCTGCTGATGCACGCGAGCGGGGATACTGGAAGGAGTATATGAAGGTGTATGAGGAAATGATCAGGAATACATCCACTAACAAGTCGCCCTGGTATGTGGTGCCTGCCGATAATAAATCCTTTGCGCGGATTGTGATTGCTTCGGCCATCATCAATACCCTTGACAACCTCGGTTTGGAATATCCAAAAGTAAGCAGGGAAAAAATTGCCGAGCTGCTGGAAATCAAAAAGACATTGCTTGCAGAGAAATAATTATCCTGCAAAAGAGCTGTAAAGATTTTGCCATGCGGAATAAAATTTTTCCTCCTTCAGAATGGATTAAACACTATGATTCGAAGACTTTCAGCAAAGACCTGATTGCCGGAATTACGCTGGCAGCTTATGGCATTCCTGTTTCCCTGGCTTATGCCACGCTTGCAGGACTTCCGCCGCAATATGGAATATACGGTTACCTGCTCGGCGGATTTTTTTATGCCATGCTGGGCAGCAGCAGGCAGCTTGCCATCGGTCCCACATCGGCCATATCGCTGCTGATCGGAACCACCATTGCAGACATGGCTGACGGTGATATACAGCGCTGGGCCGACATAGCATCTCTTACCGCACTTGTTTTTGCTGTACTTGCCTTACTGGCTTATTTTTTACGCCTGAGCAGCATTATTAATTTTATCAGTGAAACCGTCCTGGTAGGATTTAAAGCCGGCGCCTGCTTAACCATCGGTTTGACCCAGCTGCCAAAATTATTCGGAATAAAAGGGGGAGGGGAGAACTTTTTTGAACGATTGACTGCAATCTTTGAGCAGCTTCCCGAAACCAGCATTCCAGTTTTTGTTTTCGGCATTTCAGCCATTGCTGTTTTAATACTTGGTGAAAAAATACTGCCAGGACGTCCCGTCGCCATTGTAGTGGTGATCATATCCATCATGCTTATTTCATTAACAGGCATTGGTGCGATGGGATTTAAAACAGTCGGGGTGCTTCCCACCGGTCTGCCGTCATTTCACCTGCCGGTTTTAAAAATTCGTGATGTGGACGGTGTCATTCCGCTTGCACTGGCCTGTTTCCTTTTATCGTATATTGAAAGCGTTTCTGCAGCCAGGGCGCTGGCACAAAAGAACGGATATGAAATTGACGCCAGGCAGGAATTGCTTGCACTGAGCGCCGCCAATGCTGCAACTGCATTTGGACAGAGCTACCCGGTAGCCGGCGGACTGTCACAGTCAGCCGTAAATGATAAAGCCGGAGCAAAAACCCCGCTCTCCCTGGTATTTGCCTCTGCTACAATTGCTGTTTGTCTTTTGTTTTTAACCGACAAACTTGCAAACTTACCAATGGTGATCCTTGCCGCCATTGTGCTTGTTGCCATCCGGAGCCTGTTCGATTATAAAGAGCTTATTCATCTGTACAAGGTTAAAAAAAGTGAATTTGCCGTTGCCATGATTGCATTGATGGGTGTGATTATTTTCGGCATTCTCAAAGGCGTCCTGCTGGCGGCAATAGCCACTCTGGTGCTACTGATCAAATCAGCATCCAGCCCCAATGTAGCGTTCCTGGGAAAAATACCCGGTATCAGGAGATATTCCGACAGGTCGCGCCATCCCGACAACGAAGCTGTTCCGGGAATTTTGATCGTGCGCGTAGAGTCGTCGCTGCTTTATTTCAATACCGATAACATCCATGAAAAAATTATGGCCGGAGTGATGGATGAAAAGGGAGGTTATCATACGGTATTGCTTGATATGAGCGCCTCACCGCATGTGGATGTGTCGGGAGCAAGACTTTTAAAGCGGCTATATACCGATCTGAAAAGTAAAAATATTACCCTTAAAATTGCAGAGGCAAGATCGGAAGTGCGCGACATGCTTCGTGCAGAACACCTGGAAGCCCTCGTTGGCAGGATCAACCGTTTTGAATCGGTTGAAGATGTGGTGGAGGAAAGCCTCAAAAAATAAAAATGACAAGCTCAGAAATAAAATGATACCATACGAACAGATCTTCGAGAACAATAAAAAATGGGTTGAAAGCAAGCTGGCTTCCGACAAGGACTATTTTGTAAAGCTGGCCATGGATCAGAACCCGGATTATTTATATATCGGTTGTTCCGACAGCCGCGTGCCGGCCAATGAAATTATGGGCCTCGAGCCGGGAGAGGTTTTTGTGCACAGGAACATTGCCAACCTGGTGATCAGCACCGACAGCAACATCAATGCAGTTATCCAGTATGCCGTTGAGTTTCTTAAGATAAAGCACATAATCGTTTGCGGGCATTATGGCTGCGGCGGCGTGAAGGCTGCTTTAAACCCAAGCGACATGGGTCAGCTGAACAGCTGGCTGCAGACGCTTCGCGATGTTTACCGCCTCCATCAGAACGAGCTGGATGCCATTAAGGATGAAGAAAAAAAATTCTCACGGCTCGTTGAGCTGAACGTGGTGGAACAATGTGTGAATATCATAAAAATGGACCATGTGCAGCGGAGCTGGTATAAAAATGCATTTCCTGTAGTGCATGCATGGGTATACGATCTGCACAATGGATACTTAAATGACCTGAATGTAAATATGGCTGCCTATGTTTCCAAATTCAGAAATATTTATGACTTAAAACCCAGATAGCCATGATGAATTCCCAACCTTAACTGTTCCTGCGTGATAAACCCCTGACTGCTGATCGCCCATGAAAAAGATATTCTCCATTTACCTGCTTTTTATTTTTATTCCTGTTTCTGTTGCGTTGGAATATTTAACACCTGATCGGCATGCGCTTATTTTCTTTTCAGCAGCGCTGGCAATCATTCCAGTCGCCCGTCTGATTAGCCAGGCCACTGAAAACATTTCGCATTATACGGGCCAGTCCATAGGCGGCCTGCTCAATGCCACATTCGGAAATTTTCCGGAACTCATCATCCTGCTCATTGCCCTCAAATCAGGACTGTACGAAATGGTGCTTGCCTCCCTGATCGGCTGTGTGCTTGCCAATCTGCTGCTGGCTTTGGGAGTTTCATTTTTACTTGGAGGATTAAAACATCATACGCAGGATTTTAATCCCGTAAGTTCAAGGGTATATTCCACCATGATGTTCATTGCCGTAATCAGCATGGTAGTGCCCAGCTCGTTTAGCAGGCTGTTTGGATCTGAGGAAGACGTGATGAGGGAAGAATCGATGTTGAACCTGGGACTGGCTGTGATTTTACTTATCACCTATGTGCTTTATCTTGTATTTATGATCAGGACTCACCCCGACTTTTTCAAAAGCAAGGGCGGGAAGAAGTCTGCTGAAAAAGAATCGCATGAAGCACAGTGGAGTGTCAGCCGTGCAGTAATTTCGCTGGTAGCCGCTTCGTTTATTGCAGCCTGGATGAGCGAAATCCTGGTTGGTTCTGCTGAGGAAACAGGAAAAGCACTGGGTATGTCAACAACGTTTATCGGTATCATTATCCTTGCCATTGTAGGCGGAGCGGCCGAGAGTCTTTCAGCCATCACCATGGCAACTAAAAATAAAATGGATTTAACGCTTAGCATCGCCTTTGGCAGCTGCATTCAGATATCCCTGCTGCTGGCACCAATCGCTGTGCTGGCAAGCTACTTTATCGGACCCCGTCCGTTGAATCTCAGCTTCCGTGGTGTGGAGATGGGTGTTTTATTCCTATCTGTGATCATGGGTATCATGGTCGCGAGTGACGGAAAATCCAACTGGTACAAAGGCGTGCAGCTGATCATTATTTACCTCATCATTGCTTTCATGTTTTATTTTATGCCTCAATAGGATATTTGCCTGTGTTTCGGAAAAATCCATCATCTTTATCATGACCTTACCTGAACCAAAAATCAACAAAAGACTTTTAAATCCTGTTGAAAGGATTTCGGAAATCCTGTTCGGGCTTATCATGGCGCTGACATTTACATGTACATTAAGTGTTATAGAATCAGACCGGACTGACGTAAAGGAAATGCTGATCGGGGCCATCGGATGCAATATTGCATGGGGACTGGTAGATGCAGTGATGTACCTGCTGATGAGCATTACAGAAAAGGGTCACGACAGGATGATCTTTAATTTTGTCCGCAAATCGGATAAGATTGATACGGTGCACCGGTTCATTGCTGATGCATTGCCACCGGTTATCGCTTCATTGATGAATAAAGAGCAGCTCGAAGAGATCAGGCAAAAGCTGCTTAAAGTTCAGGATACGCCTTCATCAGCAGGATTGAAAGGAAAAGATTACAGGATGGCCCTGGGCATTTTTATCCTGGTCTTCCTTTCGACTTTCCCGGTGGCGATACCTTTTATTTTTATCAGTGAATTGCACGTTGCTATGCGTGTCTCCAATTTAACTGCTATTGTGATGATGTTTTTATGCGGATGGATCCTGGGAAATTATGCCGGGCGAAACAGGTTCGTGATGGGATTGCTGATGAGCCTTACAGGCATTGTGCTTGTTTTAACAACCATATACCTCGGCGGATAATGAAGCATATATTCTTTTCTGCCCTGATACTGCTCTTTCTTTCATCAACTTATGCACAGGTGACAAATACTGATTCATCAGCGGTAGCTGCTGATACTACCACGACAGATTGGGAGCTGGAAGCTGATTTCTATTATTACATTGTTCCCGGCGAAACAAACACACTGTCATTTACCGGGTATGCCGACTTCGGCTCCCTGCATTTTGAAGCCAGGTATAACTATGAAGACAGGAACACGGCATCCATATTTGGAGGGTACAGGTTGGAAACCGGAAACAGGCTGGTGTTTGGTGCCACTCCGGTGGCTGGGGTTGTTTTCGGAAATACAAATGGCCTTGCCCCTGGCTTGCTGCTCGACCTGTCGTACGGGATGTTTGATTTTTATTCAGAAAGCGAATATCTATTTGATTTTGAAGATAAGGAAAATAATTTTTATTACGCCTGGGTTGAACTGGCAGTGTCTCCTTTCGAAAACTTCAGAACAGGTGTTTCGGGAACCAGGACCAGGTTGTATCAAACAGACCTTGAATTTCAGCATGCTGTATTTGCCCAGTATTCCTGGCGGAAGCTTACTGGGGGCCTGCATTGCTTTAACCCTTTTTCAGATGATTATTTTTTAATTGCCACCCTGGCAATTGAATTTTAAGATTTACTTTGATTTTATCTGATCATGACCGTGCTGTTTGCATAATGGTATTCATAATTTCGTGCTTTTTTCAACTTTTTTGCGCCGCATCACCGATTTGCTTTAAATATTATTAAGAATTAGGTCCCCTTGCTGATTATTTAATCCGGAGTTTTTTTATTAACAAAAATGCTGAAAACAGGGCTTTAGCCATCGCCAAGGGCTGGCAAACCGCCGATGCTGCGGATGTTTCGGCCTCGTATAGCCATGACGGTATTGCAAACAGGGACATCCACGAAAATATCCGTATCGGTAGCAGGATAATTATTCTGCTTCCCGGCTTGTATTCATATGGACTGAACTGTTAACATTTAATGGGTGTATTAAAAAAAATATTATTTTTACCCCGTTATCCTGAGCGAATGAGACACCGGGGTTTGATAACCTTTATTCTTGCAAGTACAGCTTTCTTTTCATGTGCACCGGCTTTGCAGGTTACCTATGACTACGACAGGAATGTTAACTTCAGACAGTATAAAACGTTCGCCATGTTAAACCTCGAACACCAGAGCGGTTCGGTCAGCATGCTCAATTCAGAGCGGATCATAAAGGCCATCAAGGCAGAAATGGTGAAGAAGGGGTTAGTGGAGAACAAGGAGCAGCATGACCTGACGGTGAATGCTGTTACGATTTTTAAGGAAAAAATGAATACAACGGCAACTACAGATTATTATAACTATGGAGGACCGGCGCGGCCTTATGGCTGGAACGGCATGGGAACAGGAGTCACAACCTACCAGGTTGATTATTACCTCGATGGTTCCCTGATTATCGACATCCTGGATTCGAAAACCGGGAAGCTGATTTGGGAAGGGATAGGAAATAAGGAAATTGACGGACCGATAACTGATCCCGATACACGCATACCTGCTGCTATTGCAAAAATTATGGCTAAATTTCCGCCGGTAACAGCTGCGGATTAAAAAAATTCAGCGACAGATCAACCAAAATATATCAATTAATTAAAATCAGAAGCATTATGAAAACAAAAAAACGAATGTTGCTGGCCCTGGCCGCCGGCTTTTGCTTTACCTTTTACGGCTGCTACATTTCGGGGCCGACTTATACGGATGAATTTGATCTGGTAATTACAAATTATGATAAGAATGCCACTTTTAAGGGACGCGCTTTCTATGCCATGCCTGACAAGGTGGCTAAAATTACCGGAAATGTTGCCCAGGGTTTACCGCCAACTTACCTCAGCGAACCGTATGCTTCCACAATTATTAACAGGATCCAGGCTAACATGCTGGCGCTTGGTTATACCCTGGTTACAGATACTGCACTCGCCGAATTTGTCCTGTTCCCCAGTGAAATGGAAGTGACAAACATTAGCTATTATTATGATTATTATTATTACTACTGGGGTTGGTACTATCCCGGTGGAGGATGGTATTATCCGTATTATCCGGTTACTACAACTTATACAACTGGAACGATTATCGTTAATATGGTTGATCTTAGAAATCCGGGAGCAAACGATAAACTTCATGCAGTCTGGAGCACCATTATTAACGGTGTGATGGATGGTGACGTTACTACGGCGATAAGCCGCATTAATACCACCATTGATCAGGCTTATGAGCAATCACAATATTTACATCAATAATCCAATCCCTAAAAATAACCATATATGAAAAAGATACTATTCCTGATATTTCTATTCTGTGTTTCCGGAATGAAATTATATGCACAAGAACACTCCAATGCTATTGCACTGGAATACCAGGTTTCTTTCCCATCCGGTAACTTAAAAGATTATATTGCCAAGACCAGCTGGAGAGGAATCGGTTTTGAGTACCGCCAGAATGTAACGGAGAAGCTGTTCTGGGGCGTTGAAGTGGGATGGAACGTTTTCTACGAAAAAAGAGAAGATGCCACCTACACCGATGGAACCATTAGCATTACCGGTACACAGTTCCGCTACGAAAGCGCTGTTCCCATGATGGTGAACGTTGGAATGGATTTTAAGTCGTTTAATATTGCAAAGCCTTATGCAAGTCTTGGTATTGGGGCACTATACAACCGTACCAGGATGGACGTCGGAGTCTATACGCTTGATAAGGAAGCCTGGCATTTCCTGCTTAAGCCTGAGCTTGGTGTTATTATTTCACCTACCGAAGGAACAGGAATTATTTTCAATGTTAACTATGAAGCCGGTTTCAATAATTCTTCTTCAAAAGCCATTAATTATTTCGGACTTAACCTGGGATTTGTCTTAAACGAACTTTAAGAAAATAAAATCCGGAACCCGGAAGCCGCCATGATCCGATGGGGGTTTCCGGGTTTCTTTTTTAATGAAGTATACCCGGCGGCATGTTATTTTATTCACTGGTGATCAGTAAAATTTAGCTGCTCCCCATTTATTTTCTGCTATCACCTCAATCAGCCCACTGGCATAAATTTTCAACTGGTGCGCTGGGTCAGGTTTCCGGTTTTTATATGTAAATTAGGCGAGAAAAGCAGGTTGTACTAAAAATCCCAAACCGATTTTATCAGAACTCACTTGAACCAGCCTCTTAAAAAATATTTCCTGATTGGTTTATGTGCTCTTTTTGTCGCCTGCAATGGAACGAAGCGGTTACCCCCGGGCCAGTCGCTGTATACCGGTGCAAAAGTAGCAGTGGAAGGAGAAGGGAAATTCAGCAGGCGAAAAATCAAATCCGAAGCATCCAATGCCTTTGCTCCAAGGACCAACAAAAAATTCCTGGGACTGCGCATCAAGCTGATGATCCACAACAGTGTGAAGGATACCACCGGAAGCAAATTCAAAAAATGGCTTAAGTACAAAGTAGGTCAGCCTCCCGTGCTGCTGACTGATGCAAATCCTGAACAGGTTTCAAAGGTCATTGACGCCACACTTTTTAATATGGGCATATTCAATGAAGTGACCAGGTATGAAATAAAACGGAAAAAAAATGCGGCCAGCATCCTGTATACGGTTCACGTGCATACGCCATATAGCATTTCAGATTATTCATTTTTGCAGGGAAACGACAGCCTGTCACTGATGATCCATGAATCAATGACCGATGCGCTGGTGATCAGGGGAAATGACTACAACCTGTCGGTGCTCAAAGCTGAAAGAACCAGGATCAGTGAATATTTAAAAGACAGGGGTTACTATTATTTCAAGCCTGATTACCTGGTATTCAAAGGAGATTCATCGGTCACAGCAAAAACGATCAGGCTGGTGCTGGCCGTAAAACCCGACATACCTGATATAGCCACAAGGAAATATTATATCAGGAACATTTATTTTGAAACCGATTTTTCGCTTACTGATACCACAGGCAACAGGGATACCACCTTATACGATGACATTTATTTTATTGAAAAGGAAATGATCATCAGACACCGGGTAATCAAGCGGTCGGTGTTTATCAGGAAAGGTGATCCTTATTCCCGGCTGAATCATAACCTGAGCCTGAGCAGGATCATGAGCATGGGCAATTACAAATATGTTTCCGTCAGGTTTACTGAAGCGGATACGACACCCGGAAATTACCTCGATGCTTATTTCTATTCAACCCCTTCTCTTAAACGGACCATCAGGCTTGAAACGGATATGGTTTCCAAATCAAATAATTTTTTCGGGCCATCACAGATAATCAATTATAAGAACAGGAATACCTTCAACGGCGCAGAGCTGCTGGAGTTCAAGCTAAAAGGATCATTTGAAACCCAGATTTCAGGCGATTACAAAGGCCTTTTTTCCTATGAGATCGGGCCCGAGCTGAGCCTTTACATACCCAGGTTTATTGTGCCGTTCAGGATACCGGCTTCGAAAAGTCCTTTCATCCCGCGTACACGCATATCGGTCAGCTACGATTATTCGCACCGGGTGGAGTACTATACGCTGAAATCACTGCAGCTTACTTTCGGTTATGAATGGAAAGGAAGCATAAAAACCTTGCACAGGCTTAATCCTGTCAGCATCAATTATTATGCAGTCTCGGATAAAACGGAAAGCTTCCAGGAAATGCTCGATGAAGACCCAACCCTGGCGAGGAGCTTCGAGGACCAGTTTATTGCAGGCATGGATTATTCGTTTACCTATAACGAGCAGTTATATACGTTAAAAAGGATCCAGTTCTATGTTAACCCTACCGCTGAGCTTTCTGGCAATGTAATTTCACTGGGGAAACGGGTTTTCGCAAATGAAAAGCCCGAACCCGGCAAGCCGCCCCTGCTGCTCGCAGGAAATCCATATGCCCAGTTTGCCCGTGCTTCGGTTGACTTCAGGACCTACTTCAGGCTGACAAAAAAAACCACGCTGGTGGCGCGTTTCCTCGGGGGAATTGGCATTGCTTACGGTAATTCGATCACCCTGCCGTACGTGAAACAGTTTTTTTCAGGCGGCCCCAGCGACATCCGCGCCTTCCGTTACAATTCGCTGGGCCCGGGAACGTATATTGCACCTGACAGTGTCGACAATTTTTACGGGCAGGGCGGCGACTACAAGCTTGAAGCAAACCTGGAATACCGTTTTCCCATCATTGCAATCCTGAAAGGAGCCCTGTTTATTGATGCTGGTAATACCTGGCTGCGCAAACCCAATGAAGAGATACAGGCTGAAGCCATATCAAAAGATTTTTATAAGGAGATTGCACTCGGCGCCGGTTATGGTATACGCCTTGACGTTACATTTTTTGTGTTGCGCCTCGACCTGGCCATGCCTTTGCGCAAACCCTGGCTGCCCGAAAATGAAAGATGGGTTGTGAACGATATTCAGCTGGGCAGCCCTTCGTGGCGGAAGGAGAACATGATCCTTAACCTGGCTATCGGATATCCTTTTTAGTAAACGGGCATGATGTATCTGCCCTGCTTGTATGCTGCAAAAAAAATTATTTGTTCATGACTTCAATATCCTCCATGGGATAATTGCCAGTCGTCAGGGTAAAATTGACCTCATTGGTCAGCGGCAGCAGGTCTTTAATAAATGAAATGTCTGTTTTGAACTTCTTAACGGGAATTTTCTCATGGTTGTAATTGTCACCTTCCATGCGGGACTTATCCATGGCGTAAATGGTTACATACTGGTCTTTTCCGTAAAGCAGCCGGATGGCAACCACTTCAAACCGGTCGGGATTGAAGTCATCCAGGTGCTGGGCGCAATACTGCTCCAGCGAAAATTCTTCTTTCAGCTTCACCGAAAGCGTTCCGCCCAGGTCGCCTTTAATAATAAATGTTCCGCGCTGTTCCATTACATGTTAAATTTATGCTTTCATCAGATGGATAATCAGGTACACCATGCCGGCCATCCACAGGATTCCGGCCCAGGCAATACTCTCCACCTTAAAAGACGAGTTGATTTTTCTGATTTTTGATTTTGAGCCAAGGGCAGTCATGGCAAATTAAATTTGAAAGTCAATGAAGGTGCCTGGATATTAAAAAAAATGTGCCAGTGAACCCCGGGCTATGCGCCTGATTTTTAAAAATACATGGTTCATCTGGGTTCATTAAAACTGCTTTTTCTTATGTGTTCCTTTATATCCATGTGGCAATATTTTTATCACACCCCGGCCTGTTCATAATTTGTATGATTCTCATTTTTTAACAGCTGTCATTTTCAACCTGCTCCCATATATTTGCTTCCAAAAATAATCCGGCATGGCCCTGAGCAGGTTCTGGACTTTCATCATCGTTGCAAGCATTGTCAGCCTGCTTTTTTCAGTCTTAACCGGCAACCAGTTTTCGCTGGATCACATACTCACCGGCAACACACGCGATGACGACCGTCTGAAACGACGGCTGGTTATTGAAGAAATGACCCAGGAGCACCTGCAACAACGCGACCCTGGTACTTTCGAAAAATTCAACCAGATAAAACCCAATGCCGCATTTCAGAAGTCGCTGAAAAAAACAAGGCTGCATGCTTTCGTTTCATCAGCAACTGATTCAGTGAAAGGCCAGGCTTACAGCTGGGATTATATTGACCAGACCAACGGAGTTTATTTAAATCCGCAGGTCAGTACCTTTACCAATGAAGCTGCATTTGGAAATGCGATAATACAGTTCAGGTCCGGGCAGGTTGAACATGCCTGTGCAATCTTCTGTACTTTAACTGCAGGAGGTCTTCGCCTCGACAGCGTTTCATCTTATGGCAACAGCACCACGGATGCTTCGCTGCTGCGCAGGTACAACCTGGTTCCGCTACCGGTTAAAATGGAAGACATGCTCAAACGCATGCTCAACGACGACAACCCCGTGATCTGTATGAACGATACGGTGTTCGACATGAAAACAAGCGGCAACATCATCGTATCCACCAAACCGATATACACCAATGGTATTTTACAGACCTGTTCCTGGGTGGTCACGGATTTATGGATACCGCTGCTGGGAATTCTGGTTTTCCTATGTGGATTGATGAACCTGCTGAAAGAATCGAAAGTGGATGAAAAGCTGGCCAGGTACCTGTCGCCATTCTTCAGAAAAATATTCCCCGAGCTGCGCGACGGCCATCCCGCATTCAATTACATGACCCTGAATTTTGCAGCCAATTTCCTTGGCCTTGACAACGCCGCTACACCTTTTGGACTGAAAGCCATGGAAAGCATGCAGGAAGACAATAAGGATAAGGACCGTGCTTCCAACTCGCAGGTCATGTTCCTGAGCCTGCATGCGGCGGGTCTAACCCTGATTCCTACATCGATTATTGGCTACCGTGCCGTGATGAATGCCAGCAACCCGGCCGACATCATGCTTCCTATTATCATTACCTCCTTTGTGGGAACACTGGCAGCGCTGATCATGGTGAGCTTTAAGCAAAAAATTAACCTGCTCAACAAACCTGTGGTGCTGGTGGTGCTCATTGCAACGGCGCTTTTCGCTGTGCTTTTTGCATACATCCACCAGCTGACTGACATTTCGAAAAACCGTTTTACGGGCAATTTGGGTGTAGGCATTTTCCTCATCATTATTGCAGCCATCCTGACCTATTGTTTTTTCAATGAAAAGATCTTTGTGCGTAATGGCTCCAATGTGTTCGGATCGTTTGTGGAAGGCGCCAAAGAAGGAACCACCACGGCTTTCAGGATTCTGCCTTACATGATTGCCATGCTGGTGGCCATCAGCATTTTCAGGAATTCAGGGCTAATGAACCTGATCATGGATGGAATGACTAAAATGCTGGAAGCACTGGGCGTGAACAAAGATATTACCAATGCCATACCCGTGGCCCTGTTGCGACCGTTCAGCTCAGGTGGCGCAAGAGCCTTTATGTTTGATGCCATGCAGCATTATGGCGCCGATTCACTTACCGGACGGCTGGCCTGTTTATTTGAAGGGGCCGCAGAAACAACTTTTTACGTGATCGCCGTTTATTATGGAGCCGTCAATGTAAAGGATACCAGGTATTCATTGCCTGTAATGCTTCTTGCTGACCTGGTTTGCGTTATTACGGCTATTATAGTTTGTACTTTTTGGTTTGCCTAGGGCATTTCAATTTTTTTTAATAGGTTTGTGAAAATAATAACATGACCCGGAAACCTTTTCTGGCAGCGTTTGCTGCATTAATTTTAGTTTTTCACTCCTGCCGGAGAGAAGATGCACGCCCGAGCTGGGAAACCGAAGTGCTCACCCCTTTGCTGAAAGGCGATTTATCCATTAATGACATTGTTTCAGATACGCTGGTACAGGCCAACGCCGACAGCTCCCTGAAGCTGGTTTATCAGAATCATTTATATGATTTTACGGTCGACACACTTTTTAACTTTTTCGATACCAGCGTAACCAAAAGTTATAAGCTCGATTCCATCAACCTGCTTAACCAGAAAGTGGTTTATCCTATTTCGCTGGGGGAGATCTGTAAGAATGCCGGTATTGCAGGCACCATTATCATCAGCCAGAACGGGAATACGCTTCCAATCCCTGCCTTCGGACCTTTGTCATCCGGTTCAACCAACATCAACGCCGACACGTTATTTCAGACCATGACGCTGATCACGGGAATGATGGATGTGAAGCTGGTGAACGGTTTACCTGTGGATATAACCAATGTGGCATTCCTGCTGCAGAATACTTCCAACCTGGATACCATTGTGTACGGCACATTTCCTGTGATACCATCAGGTGATTCAGTGATGCAGTCCTATCCGCTCGACGGCAAGACAGTGGAAGGCAACATGACGGCAAACCTGGTGAGCCTGAGCTCGCCTGGCAGCGGAGGAAACCCGGTGCTTATTGATACTTCTGATGCTGTTATTGCCGAGCTCAGGGTTCATGATCTACATCCTTTAACAGCAACTGCCATTTTTCCAGCGCAGGACCTTGTCAACAAATCACAGAAATTCGTTCTTAAAGGATTGCCCGTAGAACTGAAATATGCAAGAGTTCGTTCTGGACATGTGAGTGTTTCCATGTACAGCACATTGCAGGACAGCGTACATTTTACCTATGAGCTCCCCAGCGCTTCTATTGGCGGAATGCCGTTTACCATTACCCACACGCTTCCGCCGGCTCCCCCACAGGGTGTTTCATCGTATACGGATTCCCGTGATTTCTCAGGATATGAAGTGGACTTCAGCGGCCAGAATCATGATACGGTAAACACCATGTACAATACATTTAAAGCCAGCATTGACTCCACCGGGCAGATGAAAACAATTTCACTTACCGACAGCTTCTATGCAAATATCGGCTTCGTGGATATCCTGCCTGAATATGCAAGAGGATACCTTGGTAATGATACTTTCCTGCTGGGTCCCGGACAGGTTCCTGTGGAAATATTCAATAAAATATCAGTTGATCAGTTCAGCCTGCAGGATGTGGACCTGTCCGTTACGGCCAATAACGGTACAGGCATGGATGCAACAGTGACCATTGATCAGATGGAATCGGTGAACACGGTGAAGAATACTACAGTTCCGTTAACGGGCAGCGTGCTTGTGACACCGATAAATATTGTCCGTGCAACCGACAATGGCGGATTCCAGCCTGTGAACTATACCAACACCACCCTGCAGATCAATAACAGCAACTCCAATGCATCGGCATTCATTGAGAACCTGCCGGACCAGGTCAATTATACGTTGAGCCTCATCACCAATCCCAACGGCAATGTGCTTAATTATGGCGACTTTATTCATTATACCGATGGAATCACCTTTGACCTGAACCTGGAAATTCCACTGTCGCTAATCGCAGGCAACCTGGTCCTTACCGATACGCTTGATTTTTCACTCAATGAAGTGGACCTGGAACAGATCACGGGCGGAACAATGACACTGATTGCCAAAAACGGATTTCCGCTAGATATACGTTTGCAGCTTTACATGCTGAATGAAGCCGGAACGGTCATCGATTCACTGCTCACTGAAAACCTCATTGTTGCTGCGCCGCTTGGTACCAATAATAAGGTGAAAGAAAAACGGGAGTCCAGGTTGCTGATACCAGTGACACCTGAGCGCATTGATGAATTGTTCGACTGCAAAAAAATGCTCATCAGGGCCAGGCTTGATACCAAACCGGCAAACCAGTATGTTAAAATATACAGCGACTATACGATGGATTTTCAATTGACGGGCGACTTTAACTTTTTAACGAAGTAATTTGTGAGCATAAAAACCACCGCCCTTCTTCTTTTCCTGCCTTCCATACTTTTTGCACAGTTTAATCAGTGGCTGCCATTGAACGATTCCTGGCATCATTCGCAGGCCGGCATCAGCTGTGAGTATTATCTTGATTCGAAAAATCTAACTAATAAGTTTATCAATACTTATCGTACAGGAGGATTTATTGACACTGAAATGAAGGATAAAGTGCTGGGAAGGCTTGATGATAATAACACCATGGGCGGAGACGGAACGGTGCAGCTTTATTTCAGGAGTGCAGCCGACAGCGCCAGGAATCACGGCTGGTTTGTGGGATTGTCGCATACCGGTGTGATTGATGCAAGCTTTACCAAAGACCTGTTTCACCTCTATTTTTACGGAAACAAGCCTTTTGCCGGGAAGACCGCCGACCTGGGAGAAATGTCATATACGAATCTGGAATATCAGCAGCTGAAAGCCGGACTCTTTAAGGTTCACGATAAAGGCGCCAACAGGGCAGTTTATGCTTTTGGTGTCGGATATGTCAATGGTCAGGATTACCTTGATGTGCAAACCGATCCCTCCACGTTATATACTGCAGTTGATGCTACCTATCTCCAGATGGACCTGGCCATGGAAAGCCGCCATGCCGATTCAGCGAACCATGCATTTGGTGCGTTCAACGGCTCAGGTGCAGCCCTGTCGCTTTTTTACAGGTTTGAGAAAAAGGACAACTATATTATAACAGTGCAGCTGCAGGATGCAGGATTTATCTCCTGGAACAGCAATACTTCGTATATCAGGGTGGATACAAATTACTACTTCGACGGTGTGGAAGTAAACAACCTGCTTGATTCACTTTACCTGGAAGTAAAATCAGTGGAGGATTATAAAAGCAGCTTCTTAAAAGAAAACAAAAAGGAGTCAGCAACTTCCATGCTGCCAGCACTTGCTGAAGTGTCGGTTGAAAAATGGCTTGCTAAAAAGCGGATCCTTGCCGGAGTCCATGTCCGTTACCGTTTTGGAACGTTACAGTTTCCCGTTATCAGGGCAAGGGCAGCGTGGTATGGATCTCAGCAATGGTATGCAGCAGTAATTGCACAGTATGGCGGCTATGGCGGATTTCATGCAGGACTTGAAGCAGGCCTCCATCTTGGTAAGCAATGGATGATTGCTGCAGGATGCCAATACCTGGATGCCATCTTTGCCGGAAACAGCAGGGCAGGTGAGGGTGGATTTGTGAGAGCAGCGTTTTCATTTTAATTCACTTTTGGTTTTCTTTTACAGGAATTTTTTTTGACATCATGCCGGATTTGATTCACTTTTTACCTCATGAAAAAAATAATTTCCCGCAAAAATCAGCTTCTTTTCATGTCTGTTTTTCCTTTTTTATGATAACCAGCCTGTTTTAATATTACTTTTTGTCAGAACAGGGATGGCCTGCTGAACCGGAAAGGTTGATTTTTTCAGCATTTCTTACATCCTTACCAGCACCGTTTATTACAGGCATGTTTTTCATAGCCATACCGGAAGCCTTGAGATAAGCCTGTTTTAAGCAGGTTGTATTTTTTAGAGCATCGCTTTTCCTGTCTTTTTCTTTAAGAATAAGCTGTTTTTTATTCATCTGACAGAACTCCGGTCACACTGCCAGGAAAAAAGATTTTTATCACCCTAAATTGCCTTTTCAAGCGATTGACTTCGAACATATTTATTAATGCGCTTTAAAAATTTATGACAGATAACAAATTAATAATACCATTTCAAACCTGAGTAACACCATAATTTCAACATATTAATAAAATGAAAACATCTACTTTTAAACGCTCCCCGGGCAGCAAGGCAATCAGCTTTTTACTATTTGCCATGATGGTTATTCTAAGCAGTACAGGCTATTCGCAAAGTTGTGCCAATTATAATGTAACGCGAAACACCGGTATCACCTATTCTTCCATTGCAGCCACCGGCAGTTCAGTTTCAAGCTGGAGGGGACAGGTTGCAAACCTGAATGACGATAACAGGAGTAATGCTATTCCGATCGGATTTGATTTCTGGTACCTGGGAACAAGATATACAACTGTAAATGTAGGTATCAACGGTTTCATTGATTTTTCAACCAGCTCTTATGACGGGAACTGGCCGAACGGTGACCCTTCATCTCAACCTGCAGGATATGCAACCTGCAGCGGAAACATTTCATACCGTGAAAATGGTGCGGCATTGTATAATATTCCATGCGGCAACGGGGTGGCACCAAACTCTTATGACGGAACTTACTGGGCTGTTGCTCCGATGTACTGCGATTTGAATTGCATTGTAAGCAACTCGGCAAATATTAAATACAAAACCACCGGTTCAACGCCAAACAAGATCCTTACCATTGAGTACATCAATATGGATGATAAAACCGGTTCAGGATCCGATTACAATTTCCAGGTCAAGCTGTATGAATCAACCGGTGTTATCAAATTCATTTATGGAACCATGACTACTACGGCCATGATTCCCCCTCCTTATTCATGCGGTATAAATGGTAATATTCTGACCAATCCTCCGGCAGCATCTGAAATCCTCACCCAGCAGGCCGATAACTCTTCTTCTTTCGGCAGCACCATTCCCGGAATGCACTTTGCCACTCCCACCTCCAACAGCAGGATAACGTTTACACCTCCCGTACCGGCAGATCCGATCGGCAGCCTGTCATTCACCGCTGTGACAACTTCAGGCATGACGCTGAACTGGAGCGACTGGGCAGGAAATGAAACAGGTTATGTGATTTACATGTCCACCAACGGAACAAATTATTCATACTTTACCCAGGTTGCAGCCAACAGCACATCATATGCGGCTTCCGGACTGGTAAGCGGAACCTACTGGTGGAAAGTTTATGCAGTTACTGAAGGCTGTTTAAGCAATCCATGCACCGGTTCACAGGCTACCCTTGCATCAGGCACCTTTACATCAGTTGTAACAGGCAACTGGAGCAATCCCGGCACCTGGGATCTTGGTGCAGTGCCTACTGCAAGTGATAATGTGGTTATCGGAAATGGAACGGTAGTAACGCTTGACGGAAACTACAGCTGCACCAACCTCACTGTAGGTGGCGGAACCAGCGGTACCCTGCTGGTGGGAAGCAGCACCACCGGTCTTACCCTCAACATCCTGGGTGATCTGAAAGTAAAGAGCGCTGCCGTCTTCAAAGCCAATAATTTATTTGCTGCCACGCATACCATCAATTTAACAGGACACATTACTCAAAATGGTACCTTTAATATGAGGCCGGTTTCAACCAGCGTATGTAATTTTGTTTTCAACAAAAATGGCAATCAGACCATAAGCGGTACCGGAGGAACGACCACCTTCAGCCGGATGACGCTTAACATGGGAACTTCGGCCAGCAACATCCTGCATATCACCACAACAAACTTCTCGGCTGCATCAAACTTCCTTACCCTGACAAACGGAACATTTAAATTCTCCGTGCCTTCAAATGCAGTTACGCTCAATGCATTTACATCCACCACGACCATTCCCGCAACCTGCGGTATCATCATGAACAGCCCGAATTCAGTATTCTATGCGCACTCCACGTTAAACTACCAGGGCTCGCTCACCTGCACCACCGGTACTGTTACCATTGGTGATGCAGCTGATGAATCGCTGATTTCAGATGGTGCCGATATCACCCTTACCAGCGGAACAATAAATATTGCCGGTCGTCTTGACAGGCTTAACAGTATTGCCCTTACAAACCTGGTTATTTCAGGCGGAACACTGAATGTAAATACCATCGGCTCTACCTCAGTTACATCATCTCCGTTTACGATCAACACTTCCGGTTCAGTATTTAACATGACTGCGGGAAGCATCGTTGTGAGAAACGCAGGTGCTTCGAACCTGGGCTATACGAACATTAACAGTTCATCCTATACGTTTTCAGGCGGAACACTGCAGATCGGTGATGCATCAACACCCGCTTCACAAACCATGCTGATCACCACCGACCGACCGATTGCAGCGCTGGTGGTTAATTCAACAAACTCGCCGGCTGCACGACTCGCATCTGCACTTACCGTTACCGGAAATGTGAATGTCAATGCCACGGCTTCGCTGCAATGCAATAATTATAACCTTACCACCGGCGGAACGCTTACTGTTGACGGAACGCTTACTACCGGCAGCAACACGGTTACCTTCAACGGAAGTGCTGCCCAGCAGATAGCAGGAAGCAATGCAGCCATCAGCATGAATAACCTGACGGTAAGCAATACATCAGGTGATGTGACATTGAATAACAACGGAATCGTAAACGTAAACGGCACGCTTAACTTTACTTCCGGCAGGATAATACTGGGTACAAACGACCTGGTGATCACCAGCGGGAATGCAATTACGGGTTACGGCAGCAGCAGTTTCGTTGTAACAGACGGAACAGCATCTGCAGGCGGAGCCCTTAGAATTAATAATCTTACTGCCGCAAGGGATTTCCCGATCGGAGTGAGCACGACAAGCTATACACCGGTATTAAACTTTGTCAATGCAGGAACTGCAGATAATTATTCAGCCCGCGTATTTGCCGGTGTGCTCACAGGCGGAACCACAGGTTCGCCAATGACAAACAACGTCGTTGACCGTACCTGGCTGATCAATGAAGAAATTCCTGGTGGTTCCAGTGTTGATTTCAGATTCCAGTGGACCACTTCCGAAGAGGCACCAACATTCGACAGAATGGATTGCGCCATCCGTTACTATAACAGCGGAACTTCAAGCTGGGATATTCCGGGAAGCTGGGGCGCAGCTACGCCAAACCCTGCACCCACGTATTATGCATCAAGGAGCATTGTATCAACATTCCCATCCTTCTCCGTTCATTCCGGATCTGCTTCACTGCCGGTTGAGCTGCTGTCATTCCATGTGACGCTGAATCCTTCAAATCAAACTGACATTGTATGGGAAACTGCATCTGAATTCAACAACAATTTCTTTACCGTTGAACGTTCAGCAAATAACAAGACCTGGATGAGGATAGCCCAGATAAAAGGCGCAGGTAACAGCTCTCAGGTGATACAATATTCGAGCATTGATGCAAACCCCAAAGCAGGAAACAATTATTACCGCATCAGACAGACTGATTACAACGGAAATCAAACGTGTTCACCTATTAAGCACATTTATAAGCTGGCTCAGGTTTCAACACAACCGATCAGCATTACAAATCAGGGAAGTCAGGCACTCAGGGTGCAGTTTAACGAGACCGTATCAGGAACAGCTACTACCTATATATATGATGCGCAGGGCAGGCAGGTAAAGCTGGTGGAATCTGAAAATGTAGAAGCCAATCAGAGCATTCTTATTGACTGCAGCTCCATGACCAAAGGTGTTTATTATGTGATGGTGAGGGATAATGAGCAGTCATTCTCGGCCAAGTTCTTTAAAGAATAAAATTTCATAGTGGTTGATTATAAAACCCGGAGGAAATTTCCTCCGGGTTTTTTTATTTACGGTGGGATGGCATACATTTTTATTATGTGGAGGTATTCTACAATCAATCACGGGGCGGTTTGTTTCCAGGTCCCGGGAAGACTTTCTAATATCTGAACCATGAAAAAAACAACCTTGTTTTTGGCAGTGATCAGTATCACTTTCAGTGCCTGCGTAAGCTCCAAAAAATACAAAGAGCAAAAAGCCAGCTACAACAGCCTTAAAACCGATTATGACAAGCTGGACTACAGGCTCAGCGCCTGTTTAAGTGATAAGGAAGGCCAGGCCACCAAAATCTCAAACCTGGAGGCTGAACTTGCTTCTGTAAAGGCCAACAGCACCACTTTGCTCAAGCAGCTCAGCGATTTGTCGGTGATTTCTCAATCGCAGGCCGAAAGCATTAAAAAATCGCTTGAAAATTTAAGCAACAAGGATGCCTACATCAAGGACCTGCAGGTGGAAATGCAAAGGAAAGATTCGCTGAATATGGCCCTGGTGTTGAATTTAAAGGGTGCACTGCAGGATGTCAACGATACGGATATTACCATTAAAGTGGAAGGCAGTGCGGTTTTTATTTCCATATCTGATAAGATGTTGTTTAAAAGCGGAAGCTACGAAATTCAGCCACGGGCTAAAGAAGTGCTCGGCAAGGTAGCTGCCGTAATCAAGGCGCAACCTGATATCCAGTTCATGGTGGAAGGTCATACTGATAACAAGCCGATCAAAACCGCTTTTATCAAAGATAACTGGGACCTGAGCGTGTTGAGAAGCTGTGCAGTGGTTCGTGTGCTTCAGAAGGATTACCAGGTTGATCCTACCAGGATGGTGGCTGCCGGCAGAGGAGAATACATAACAGTTGCCTCCAATGATAATGCAGATGGAAGATCACTCAACCGGAGAACCCGTATTGTTATTCTTCCGCAGATGGATCAGTTTTTTAAGCTGATGGAACCCAAACAGCAAAGCAATTAAAGATTTCCCGCAGGATTTTTCAGGATGAAAGGGTAAGTTGTCCGAATACTTAGCGGGAAACACTCATCACCGTTTCAGGTTGATCCTGTTGGATGGTATCAGGCTCGTGTTTTGATCCGTCAAAGGGCTCAATCATGTGAAATGATTTACCGGATAATAAGATGTCCCTGATGGTGTCTTTAAGCACAGCATGCCCGTTCCACTGTTTGTTAATGAACAGGTGATTCATCATCTGCTTCATGCCCAGCAAATAGTATCCGCCGGCATTATCGGGTCCGATTACAATTTCATTCTCCGTAAGGCTGTTAAATGCACCTTTAACAAGGGAAATCTCAGTCGCGCCATAATTGCCGGCAAGGATCACTACCTTCTTGTAATGGTTTCTGAAAGCCCCGCTGAAGGCATCGTACAAACGTTCTCCCAGGTCGCCCCCGTGGAGCTTCATTTGCCAGAAACCGGCCTCTTTCCAGGTTTCATCGATAACGCTGCCATTGGTGAGGCAGATGGCTTTGTCGTAACAGATCCCCTGTGGGTGATGATATCCATTGATTAAAAAGAAACGGCTTATCCAGCCGGATTTTTCCCTATCCGAAGACCTGGCCTCAGGCCTGAACAGGTTATTTTTTGCAAACAGAATAAGGAGATTATCGTTTTTCACGGGCATAAAATAGCTTGAAAGCGGGCTTAATACATATTAAAACGTGATTGATAAAAAAAACATGCCACACAGCCCGTTAATAGCCGGGAAGATTAATTCAATAAATTTGATGTGATGAAAAGGAGTGCAGGAATACTGTTGTACAGGTTGAGGAACCATGAGCCGGAGTTTTTTCTGGTGCATCCCGGAGGTCCATTCTGGGAAGGGAAAGACACAGGGGCCTGGTCTGTACCTAAAGGCGAATTTGAACCTGAAGAGCCTCCGCTGGAAGCAGCAAAGCGTGAGTTCAGGGAAGAAACCGGTTTGGAAATTTCCGTTGACAAAGCGCTGGCGCTTGAACCGGTAACCATGAAAAGCGGAAAAGTGATTTACGCCTGGGCGGTAGAGGGCGATATGGATCCGGGAAAAATCAGCAGCAATCTCTTCGAAATTACCTTTAAGAACGGCACCGTGGCCAGCTATCCCGAAATTGACCGTGCCGGCTGGTTTGATATACGGGATGCCGTTATAAAAATCAACCCTGCACAGGTGGCTTTCATCGTTGAGCTGGGTAACAGGTTAATTAAAAAAAAATGACCGGCATACAATACCGGTCATTTTATCTGCTTTTGATTTGTGTTAATAGCTCAGTATAACTTCATTTGAATTCCCGTTAGCTGTCCAGATTACTTTGTAGCCGTACGCACAGGTAAATGGAGTCGGGTTTCCCTGCTGGTCAAGCCCCAGGATGAGTCTGAATTCAGAATTGTTGACATGGTGCACAAGTTCTCCTGAATTGAACCGCCAAAGACCGCAATATGTATTTGACTTGAGCGCACTCAGGTAATTGGTTGTAAAATTATATCCGAAACGGTTCACTCCCCAGCTATCAACTGCAGTATATCCGTTCAGCGTCGTATCGCCCATGGACGAGAAGGTGATGTGCGCATAGGGTATGTCAGGATTGGTGGTTGCCTGTATATAATTCCACTCTGTGGTGCGGGCGCTGTTCCAGACTGCGTACAGGTTGTTGTCGAATGTTACGGCAATATTAAATGCACGTTCCTGGTATTTCAGGCTGGCTGTGCTGGTGAGAAATCCGATCCAGTTATTCCCGTTAATGTTTTTAAGTGTTTTTACGCCGTTGAACGTAATGGATTTTGAATCGCTCAGCCTGGTAATTTTATAATTGATAAATGTTTCAGTAAGCATGGCTCCGGCATCGCTCCAGTGGGCGCCGCTGGTGAGCTGCACCTTGATGGTTCCGCCGCGTGTACGGGATGGAGTGAAGCACGGTGTTTGACCGTCAAAATTAAAATACAGGATCTTTTGAGCGATTTGCGATGAATCGATGGTTACGCCGCAAAGCGGGCTCGATAATGTGCTTGTTCCGGATGCGCTTTTTCCAAAAGCAGGGATGTCACTCAGGGCATTGTTAATGTCATTGTCGGCCTGGTCAATTTCACCCTTATAGTTGTTGTTGTCCGAATTAAACTGGGCAAATTTTGGATCCAGGGTCGCATTTTCATCTGTTTTTTTACAGGAATGAAGGAAGGTCATTGAAACCATTCCGGCTATTCCAAGTGCCATGATTTGTCTTTTCATTTTTTTACTTTTTTTAGAGCTATTATTAACGCAAGATAATGGATTATTGTTACTAAAAAAATCGTACCCCGAAAAGCGCACGGAAGCTTAATTTAAAGGTTGAAATTGATCTGAAGTTTCCAGCGCACTGTGCAATGCGGCCTCAACGGTTCCGGCGGATTCACCGGCATATAATGCTTCACCGGCAAAGAATATTGTGTTTAATGCAGGTTGCTGTAAGATTTTTATCGCATTTGTCCCGTGAACGCACCTGTAAGCATATCCGCCCAGGGTAAAAGGATCGGTAACCCAGTTATATACGCTGCCCGAAACAAGCTTGCCTGCTAAATCATGTACAGGGATCCGGTAAATACCGGCAAGCGACCGCAGGCCATCATCCAGTATTTCCTGGTTGTTTACACCTGCATAACGTGAAGAATTAGGCCCTGCCAGCCAGCCTGTCATCAGTGCATCATTTTCAGGATGCTGCATCCACCAGGTGGGAATGGATTCACCGGATAATATAAATCCTGCATTCCTCAGCTCAGGATTGGGATGATTTGTACCAATGCCTTCTTCTTTCCAGAAAGGGTGATCAAACAACAGGTGTATTTTTACAACCTTCCCGAACCCCAGCCTCCGTGCCGCTTCCAGGTGCGCTTCAACAGGAGGGTTTATGGTTATGGCTGCTTCCGCATCAGGATCAGCCGTAAGCACCCCGAGCGGAACCGTGATAATTACCCTGCTGCTTTTAAATACTTCATGATGGGCCGTTGTTATTTCAACATTTCCCGGCGACCAGCTGATTGTTTTTGCAATACATGATAGATGGATGGTCACCCCTGATCCGGCAAGCTTACCGGCGAGGAAATCCACAAGCCGGCCATATCCACTGCTGATCCGGAACTGATCATCATCGCCCATGCCAAGCCCTTCATCCCGCAAGGCAAAAGTGCTGGCTTTTCGTATATCGGCGGCGTCATAACCTTCCACAAAACCACTGATCGACTTCCTGAGCGCTTCATGTTCACTGCCGCCGAAATGCTGGTGCAGGAAATCATAAACACTGATATCTTCAGTAAGACTCTTCAATTGTTTTTCAAGCGCAGGAAACAGTTCATCCGGTTCACCTGCTGCGGCATTTTCGTCCGATACCCTGATCATGGCTCCTTCAATGGCGGAATAGGCAATTCCTGCTTCACGGAGAAGACCCATCGTTATTGGAAGGTTGCCATGGATAAATTCCGCTCCCGCTTCCAGTGGCGCCGCACCCGGATGCATAAGTGTGTGGATCCGGCCACCCAGCCTGTCCCTGGCTTCCAGTATTGTTACCTGGTAACCCTTCATGCACAGGTCCATGGCAATCTTCAATCCGCAGATGCCGGCGCCTATAATTAAAACATCTTTTTCAGCCATCAGATTGGTTGGAAGCTGGAGTCGTTAGTGAAGAGATGATAATGGCTCATAATTAATGGCAGAAAAGTTTATGTATGCACAACTCCCAACTCATAACTCATAACTCATCACTCCTTTTTTCCCCGCATGTAAATAACCAGGCCATTGAGAAAATTCCGAAGGATCTGGTCGCCGCATTCCCTGTATTTGGGATGGTCCTCGCTCCGGAAAAAAGCGCCTATTTCACTCCTGGAAATTTGAAAATCAACCAGCTTCAATATTTCCACGATCTGGTCGTCGAGCAGATGCAGCGCTACACGGAGCTTTTTAAGGATGTCGTTGTTTGACATAAGGTTTGAAAAGAGCTGCAAAGCTAATAAGATTTTCAGCTTTTTTTGCATGGAGATCTCTTTTACTAAATAATCAAAAAAGATTTTTCCAAAGAATAAATATATTAAAATCTAACTAATTATACACACTACTCAACTTTGAATTCATCGTTCGTATATATACCGCTTAAATGACCTGACCAGTCTCTTTCGTTGGATAATGATTTACCATTAAATGTTCCATTATTATTTAATGTCAATGAATATTTATCAGTGTCTATTAAATCCGGTCTGTCAACAGATAATCCGGTTAGCGTTATTTTTTTCATTGATTTATCATACATGCCGCTAACTTCTTCTGTTCCTGTTTCGAAAATCATTTGATTTAAACGGCTTCCTTGTGGAGCTTCCAATAACTTCCAGTTTATGTTTCCTCCAACAGAATCATTTAAATAACTAAATAATGTAATTACAAAGGAGTATTTGTACCCTTTTAAATCATTCCAATCGCCAGTTAACTTAAGATTTCCTACCATTCTTGGAACATTTAAATCAGGTTTAATAACCCTGTGAAAATTTACCAGTATATCAGAAGCAGCTTGTGGATTATAAGACTTGGTAAATTCATCTGAGTTTTCCTTTATCTGATTTGCTTCTTTAATGTTTGATGTTTTATCCTCTATCTTATTAACCAAATCAGAGAATTGCCTGCGATAATTTGGATTACAAGGCTCGGTTCTAAGTAATATCGTGGCGGCTTTAAGTCTCATTCTGAAGTTTTCATTGGCTGCACTTTCAGCAGCAATCATTTTGATTATTGAATCCCTGTAGGAGAAGCTAACGCTTCCTAATTGCTCAATAATTTTTTGATTTAATTCAACACTAATATCATAAGATCTAAAAAAATCCGGCCATACCTTGTTTGGATCTTTCGGGACGGAAACAGTAAATATATTTCCGTTTTCATCCCGGCATGAATCTATTAACCAATCTCCAGAACTATCAGCGAGCGTTTGTTGGTCACCATCTCCATACGGAGGACACCCTGTTAAAATAATGACTGCAATTCCCATTAAACTGAGTTGATATCGGATTCCATAATTGAATGGCTTAAAATATTTAACAGCTTTTATCAGATGTTTTTGCATTTGTTGATAAATTGAAATTAAAGAATTAAAAAATTATTATGGCTTATATCCGTGGATCACCTGCAAGGTACTTCCCCGAGAATTCAAGGACAGCTTCCGATGTTAACTTACCCGCCAGGCCATCTGCATTCAGGTCATACCCGAATGAATTTAACATTTTTTGCAGTTCCCTTGCATGGGAATTGAACTTTGACGGATTGTACGGGACCTGAAAAAGTTCTTTCAGTTTGCGTTCCGGTTCCTGCATGGCTGTTAACGTATCGTCATTCATCAGCATCATTCGTTTTAGCAATACCGCCACGCCCGGCTGCTTTGATATGGCATCGGGATTATATTTGCCGTCGGCAGTGTATTTTCCTTTTTTGTAATGCTGACTGTAACTCCACAAATAAGGCGATGGCGTATTATGCCGGTTCCGGTATCCCAGGCCATTGTACTTTTCAAAACGGTACAGCAGGGCGGTCAGGCTCCAGCACGACAGGTCCCTGTAGCCCTGTAGCTGCATGGCATCAATGGCACTTTCTTCCCATGTAAAAGGTGGAATTCCATTTTTAGGTCTTCCTTTGGGTACCTGCACGGTCCGTTCATCAAGCGGATCGCCGTTATGCAGATGCCTTTTAAAGTTTCCCGTTGATTCCAGCTGGTGTATGATGGCTATAAAATACCAGGGGACCCGTGTTTCAATTGAAACCTGCTGATACCGGCTTTCATGAGCAGTAAGGTTATTAATGACGGAATGAACCTCGCTTTTTTTTGCAGGGAGCATTTCCAGGGAGTTAAACAGGCTGTTATACTCATTCCTGAGCAGCCTGGTGAGCTTGATGGTTTTTACAGGCATAAGGTAACGAATAGGGATACTGTTATACGAAAGGTTAAGCTAATAAGCAGGCAGTTGTCGAACCGGCAACTGCCTGCGTTGTTTTCTCAGAGCTTGAAAATTCCCGTGTTGATCCATTCAGCACGCAGCATGCACCACCAGTCGGTAGCCAGCTCTTCAGTTACATATTTGTATGGAAGCCATCCATACCCGTTGTTGCCCCATGATGCTCCCCAGCTGTTGCGGATCAGGAAAGCGCCTGTTGTTTTTTGACCAGTGTTGGTATTGATGATTTCCATGTTGTCATCATAACCCGCCGCAACAATAGCATGTCCGCCAATCACATATTCACCTGAGGTCGGATAAGGAATTTTACCCGTTGCATTGGCCTGGTAAAGCGAATTGTAACAGGTGAATCCGAACATGGAGGGAATGCCTGCAGTGAGACATGTTTTAATCTGATTCAGGACAGCGCCCTGGGAAACACCGCTGGGATCAAGCCTGAAATAGCTGATGGCCTGGTAATTTTGTGCAAAGGAAAAACAGAAAGCTGTGGGCTCAATATCAAAAGCTGTGATCTTGTATGGCCAGAATTCTTCCGGCGGCACACCGAATACGGTCATGGCTTCCATGGTTGTACGCAGGTAGGCGCCTGTATCACCAGTCCAGTGCAACAGATCACGGGTGGCTTTGTACAGGAACAGGCGTGAAGCATCAATATGCTTTCCAAAAGCCCTTCTTTCGAAATATTCAAGGATGCCAACTCCGGCATTGGCCGTACAGGACCCCAGTGAACCCTGATCCTCTATCGGTGAAAACCACGGCGTCAGGTTGACAGATGAAGGTAAAGTAAGACCTGTTTTGTTGATACCCGCTTTTGTTGCCATTTCTTTGACGGACCTGGTCACACCTTTCATTTTGCGTGAGGAGCTCACCTGATCCATATCCGTTTTAAGGCTGTAGTCGCGGAAATCAGGAAGCTCCCTGAGCCATCCCATTCCTTTCTGGTCAGCAGGTGTGCTTTCAATAATAATATTCTGCGGTCGCAGAGGACTGAAGATCTTGTTGCTCAGGTCATCGTTCAGACCTGTATTGATCCGGAATTGTTTAGGTGATGCGGCAACATCAATTACGACATCATCCGTTTTATTTTTTGCCATGGTTTTTATGTGTTAAGCTTGCCTACTCTTTACTGGATTTTCGGCTTCTTCCATTTTGCGGATCCCATGGATCCCGTTTATTTTTCAAGCTCATAAAGCATGCACCTGATAAAGGCATCCCTGCTGCGTGGAAAAGTGGTTTTCTTCAGGGTGGTTCTGATGGCTGACTTGACCTGCGCCTCCGATTTTTCGGGCCAGAGCTCCTTAATAATCTCAGGGAGGTAAAAAAAAGAGCTGGTTTCTTCAAATGAAACCGCTTCCGATTCTGCATGGCTTGTAATGCTGAATAACATGGGTTTGGTTATTGGTCTGTGAATGGTTTGGTGCGTATGATGAAAAACTGCTTGTGATACAGTGTGATCTCATCTATAATTTCAGGATGGTTTTTTCTGCCGGCAAATTCAACGTAAAATGAATTGGATACCATAAAAAGATTAGGAGCAAACTCAACAAATCCTTTCCTGCTTGTAATTATTTCTGTGGCTGCGAGAATGTAATCCCTGCTGATCTGTGATTCGAAGTACATGGCGCGATGATTTGAACATCACAAAGTGCAGCATTAAAAATGGTATTGTCAAGATGGAAAACCCTTGATAATAAAATAGGGTATACCCTTGAAATGCAAGGGAAAACCCTTGTTACAGCGTCAAGGGGAAACCCTTGAATCCAAGGGAAAACCCTTGCCCTGTCAGCGCTCCTCTTTTTTATAACTGATTATATCATAAATTTTTAAATAAATCATCTGTTATTTTTTTTAAAAATATTTCACGGGAAATATTCCATTCGCTATAATTAAATACATTTGACAGTTAACAAATTTTCATCATTAAAAAATAAACAACATGGCAGAATTTTCAAGTCAGTTTGATCACAAAATCTCCTTAGAAGAAGGATCCGATCTTACAAAAAGGTATCGCGACAGTGTTACGGATGGCTCCATACTCGGCGGGTTGTTTGGAAAAAATGACGTGGTATCCTTATTGAACCAGTCCAATTGTGCTGGTGTTCGCATTTATTTTGCGATTGATGATACCAGTAAACCCTGTTTTGTTCTGGTCGGAGCGGATGCAGACGGAAATGACCTGGTAAATGGTTTGGTACTTGACAAATCATTTCCATGCCCCAACATGTGCGGATCAAGCAACGACCTCAACAGTGATTAATGACAAACCTTGTTCATTACTTATCTTTTTATTCATCATTAATTCCATTATTGACCGGGTTAATCCTTTTTAGAAGAATTGACAATGCCTTTAAGTTGTTTCTGTCACTGGTGATTTTTAGCGTTATCATTGACCTGGTCAGCTTATCGTTGTCTTCCACAAAGTCAAATAACCTCTGGTTGATGAATATTTTCAGCGTGGTGGAATTTATAGTCTTTTTTCTGCTGGTGGTCCAGTTTTCCCGGTCACCATTTTTAATCAGGTGGCGGATCCTGTTTGTTACGCTGTTCTCTTTGTTCTGGATCATGGACCTGTTTTTTTCCACTTCCGTTGATGAGTTCAGCCAAAGGATGGATGTAACCAAAGCATTGTTGTTAATTTTTTTATCCGGATTTGCACTGATCAGGGTGAGCGAAGAAGTGGAGCCGATGATTTTCCGAAATTCGAAATTCTGGTTTCTTACCGCTTCACTGCTGTACTTCTCCGGAAGCCTCCTTGTATTCTGCCTCGAAAATCAGATCATTAAAAGCAATATGAGCAATCAGTTCTGGGCGATACATTCATTATGTAATATCTTTACCAATATACTATTTTCGATAAGCCTGCTATGCAATTCGAAACACAAGATGTATTCCTGACCTTTGCAGCCGTTGCTGCATTCCTGGGTATGCTGATCATTTTATTTGTATCGGTGATTGTGATCAATTACAGAAAAAATGCAAAGCAGCACCTGGAATCGATCAGGCTGATTTATGAAACGCAGGAGCAGGAACGTGACCGGATCGCCAAAGATCTGCACGACGACCTGGGAGCGATCCTGTCGATAATCAGCATCCATTCCAACCTGCTGACCAAAAAATCGGACGTGAATGATATGCGGTCGGCTTCATCCACCATCACTGGTTTTACCGACCAGGCCATCAGGGACCTGCGACTGATTGTTAGGAACCTGGTTCCAAAAAATATTGAAGAAAACGGGTGGATCGCCGAGCTGGTGGAGCTGAATAATGCCTTTACTTCTAAAAACGGCAGGCTGATCACCATCACGGCAAAAGGTCCTGAAACCCGCTTCAGGAGCGAAGTGGAGATCAACCTCTACCGCATCGTGCAGGAGCTCATCAACAACTCCCTCAAGCATGCCCAGGCTACGGCCATTGATGTGATGATCGAAATCAGCGAAAAGATGCTGACCATTGATGTAAATGATAATGGCAGGGGCATTCAGTCGGAAAGCGGGAAAAAGGGCCATGGATCAAAAAACATTCAGACCCGGGTGGCCGCTTACAAAGGGTCGCTGGAATTTACGAATAATGAAAACGGGGGCGCCCATTTTATTATCCGGTTCGAATTGTTTAATTTAGTGTAACATTATACCCCATCCCCATGAGTAACTTCATTAAACTGATCATTGCAGATGACCATAAAATCTTCCGAACAGGTCTTGCTGCACTGCTGAAAAGCCTTCCCAGGATCAAAGCCATACGGGAAGCCGAAAACGGTAAGGAGGTCCTGGACTTACTGGAAAAAGAAACGATCGACATTGTGCTGATGGATATTTCCATGCCGGTGATGAACGGGCTTGAAGCCACCAGGATTATCACTGAAAAATACCCGGGAGTAAAGGTTATTGCGCTGACCATGCACGACGATCAGAACAGCATTTTTGAAATGAACGACTGTGGTGCCTTTGGTTACCTTTTTAAGAATTCCGACATCGACGAGCTGGAAAGGGCGTTATATACGGTAATGAAAAATGAGAAATACTACGGCAAGGATATCTCCAAGGTGCTGATGGAACAGATCGACAAAAACAGGAACAAAAAACCGGTTTCATACAAATACGATCCCATCAACGAAAGAGACAAGGTGATCCTGCAGTATATCTGCCAGGGCCTTTCAACAAACGAAATTGCCAGGAAAATGGGACTGGCTGAGAAAACTGTGGAGGGCCATAAAACCAGGATGTTCCAGAAAACAGGTTCAACCAACATTGCCAGCCTGGTCATGTTTGCCGTCAAGCATAACCTCATCGAGGGATAGCCAACGACAGCCTTTAGCTGATAACTTTGTTGATAACTCCCCTGCAGCATCAAAAACAGCAGCCTGCATCCTTCTTAATTTTGAATACGGGTCACCTCGTGTGATTCCGCGCTCAGTAATAACAATAAGTATGTCCATCACATGTGATGGCCCACGGTTCAAAGTATGAAGACGATCAAAAGAATCAGGAATTCATTCATAGTTAAGAAGCTGCTCCCTTCCTTAAAAAACCGTTACGCACTCACTATAATCGGGTTTCTCGTCTGGATTTCCTTTTTCGACCGGAATGACCTGATATCCCAGCATGCTTATAAGTCACAGCTGAAAAAGCTGGATGCTGAAAAAAAGTATTATGAGCAGGAAATTGCCGGCAGCCGCCATGACCTCAACGAACTTGTGTCAAGCAACAGGAACCTCGAAAAATTCGCCCGTGAACGTTACCTGATGAAAAAAGAGGAGGAGGATATTTTTGTGATAGTAACGCAGCCTGCGCCAAAAACAGAGGACCCGTCTGTAAACTGAAGCCATTTTCATCCCGCTTCAGATTTGAAGTCCCGTAGGGACGACATTTTGGTAGAAATATGTTAACCATTCCTTGTGAACCCCGTAGGGGTGACATTTTAAAAAGCTAATGGGAAGAACATCCTTGCTTTAGAATACGTGCCAGGCATTTAAAGAATCCGGGAGAACATGATCAACCGTTCTGTTTTTTTATTACAAAATCATCCGCATCCATCCACGTCTTCAAATGATCCCTCCAGTCTGTCAGCACTTTGGCCTGCAGGCTGACTGTTTCAATGGAGCTTTGTGAACCCTTCGTTCTGCTTATTTTATTACCCATCGGATCAATCACCGCTGAATCGCCGGTATGGCTGATGTTATTGCCGTCGGCGCCGATGCGGTTGAGGCCTGCCACAAAGCACTGGTTCTCTATCGCGCGTGCCGGCAACAGCTGGCTCCATGCCAGTCTCCTCCGTTCGGGCCAGTTGGCTACATAGATCAGCAGATCGTAATCGTTTTTCCTGGTGCGCCTTGACCAGACAGGGAAACGCAAATCATAACATACCAGCGGACATATTTTCCATCCGCGCCAGCTTACAATCAGTTTTTTTGTTCCCTGCGTATAGGTTAACTGTTCTTTCGCCATGCTGAAAAGATGACGCTTGTCGTAATGGCTGTAGCTGCCATCAGGCTGCATCCAGATCAGCCTGTTGAAATATTTTTTCTTTTCCCTGATGATCAGGCTGCCGCAAACGGCTGCATTTTTTTCCGCTGCTGTAATTATCATGAACTGCATGGAAGGGCCATTCATTTCTTCGGCATTGGAGGCAGCCTGCATCGTGAATCCCGTGCTGAACATTTCAGGCAGCAGGATCACATCGGTGCTGCCTTTTTTTATTTTTTTCACCAGCGCATCAAACATGGAAATGTTCTTCACAGCGTCCTGCCAGTGAAGCTTGGTCTGAATCAGTGTGATGCGCAGGTCTTTCATGAATAATATTTTTCAGATGGCTTTTAATTGCTCAGCCGCTGCCTCAAGCGTTTCATTTTCCTTTGCAAAGCAAAAGCGCAGAATTTTCTGATCAGGAGGGTTTTTGTAAAATACGGAAACAGGGATGGATGCCACTTTGTTTTCCTTCGTCAGCCTGATGGCATAGTCCGTATCTTTCTCCTTGCTGATGGCGCTGTAATCCAGCAACTGAAAATAGGACCCGGAGCATGGCAAAGGCTTGAATTTAGAGCCTTTCAGCAGCTTCAGAAAATAGTCGCGCTTCTCCTGGTAAAAACGGTCGAGGCCCGAGTAGTTATTTTTATCTTCCATAAATTCAGCCAGCGCATGCTGTATGGGCGTGTTGGCGGCAAATACCATAAACTGGTGCAGCTTGCGGAATTCAGCAGTCAGCTTTTCTGGCGCCAGGCAATAGCCAGTCTTCCATCCCGTGGTATGAAATGTTTTGCCGAATGAATAGATCACAAAACTCCTTTCCATCAGCCTGGGATATCGCAGGATGCTCTGGTGCTCATAGCCGTCAAAAATTATATGCTCGTAAACCTCATCGCTCAGGATCAGGATGTCGGTTTTATGCGTGATCTTTTCCAGCTGCTGCATGTCCCTTGCAGTAAGGATGGCGCCTGTGGGATTGTGCGGCGTGTTGATCATGATCATCCGCGTGCGCTGGTTCATGAATTTTTTTACTTCATTCCAGTCAATATGAAAATCATTTCCCTTCAGTTGCAGGTGGATGGGAATGCCACCGTGAATTTCAATGGCAGGAGCATACGAGTCATAAGCAGGATCAAACAGGATCACTTCATCACCTTCGCGCACCGTGGCTGCAAGGGCCGTATAAATGGCCTGCGTGCCGCCGGCCGTAATGGTTATTTCTTTTTCAGGATGATACACTGCCGAATAAAGTGACTCCACTTTTTCGGCAATGCGTTCACGCAGTTGCAGCAGGCCGGGCATGGGCGCATACTGGTTATGGCCCTTTTTCATGTGCTGGTTCACCAGCGAGATCAATTCGGGCGAACACGAAAAATTCGGAAACCCCTGGCTCAGGTTAATGGCCCCATGCTCGTTGGCAAGCCCCGACATGACTGCAAAAATGGATGTTCCGGTTTTATGTAGCTTTGATTTGAGGAGCCCGGTATAGACTGGCATAAAAGATCAGGGTGTGATAAAAGTTGGTGGATGTGAGAGGCCAAATTTCCGCATTCCGGCCAACTCCACCAAATTAAATTTAGGTTATTCAAAAGATGATGATGATTTTTGAAAATAAGCGCCATCGCGCTGAACACATACCTGTCCCGCTATGCACTCGCCGCTACCGCTGCAATCCTGCCTGCTCGCTTTATCGGGTTTAGCTTAGTGGCGCCTGTGTTTCATTGGTGGCTGTTGTCTGAAGTGTGATTTTTATGATTTACCCGATTACCATTATTAAAAGTGAAGGCGAATGGTTGAATGAATAAATTTCAAATAAGAAATCCAAAATCACAACAATCATAAAAATCAAAAAAATCTCAGTTCCGACAGAGGGGGAACTTCTTCACAGAAAAGGAAAGTACACCACGCACCACAACGCAAGCTAAACTTGCTGCATTAAATGCCACGAAGCTGGAGCTTCGCGGCTACTGTGAGTCATTACCAATCTTCAAATGCTCACACAGGTTTTTAGCTAATACACTTTATAGTAAATCCCGAAGGGATGACATTATTATAGCAAAAAAAATGAAAATAATAAACCCCGAAGGGGTGACATTTTTACGATGTAATTACAGAAATGATCACCCTGATTTTTTTAGAGATCAAATATTTGTTAGCCACAGTGCCATGACAATTTATAGGCACGTCTATACATTAGCTCTCAACTCATAACTCATAACTCATAACTATTTCTTCTTCTTACTCATCGTCACCTCCTGCGCTTTCGAAAAATAATTCTGCGCAGTTAAGCTGTCGCCTTTAAACTGGTAGGTGATTGCTATGTTGTTATAGATTTCCGCATTCATGGGATCAAGTGAAGCTGCTTTGTTGAAATAAACCAGCGCTTCATCATAATTCTTCAGCATGCCATAACAGCTTCCAAGATTTTTCATGGCCTCGGGATAAGCGGGGTTCAGGCTGATCGCTTTCTTATAAACATTGATGGCCTGTTCGTACTGCCCCGTCGAAAAATAAACCGAACCGATGTTGTTGTACCCTTCATAATTGTCGGGGAACTGTTTGATGGCATTGTTGAGCATTTCAAAAGCCTGCTGGTAATTATTCATCCTGAAATAAGTATTGCCAACATTGTTAAGCGCCTTGGGATCGTTTGGAAAGATCTGAAGCGCCATGTTGTAATATTCCAGCGCCTTGTTATAATCTTTCATGGTTGTATAATATTCCCCTAGACCAAACAGTGCCTCATAGCTTTTTGGATATAACCGGAGCGCTTCTTTCATTTCCACTTCTGCAGTCTGTAAATACCCCGGCTTTTTATCTTCCGTGATCAGTTCCTGTTTGACAGATTGAATCAGGTGATTGGCAAACAGGAAATGGATCCTTGAACTGTTGGATGAAATTTTACTGTCGGCTGAAAAAAGTGAATAATCATTTTTCCAGTCGGGATTACGTGCAATGGTTTTAACACTGAAAAGCACAAAAATAATCGCTGCAATGCCCGCCAGCGATCTGTTTTTTGACAGCATGGCTGAAAGGTTCGTATACGCCATCGCACCCGTTGACAACTTCAGCAATTTCATCAGCAGAAAGGTAACCGCCAGGCAGAATCCGAACGATGGAACATAAAGAAAACGGTCGGCCATGGTGCTGCGCGTCAGGAACAGCACGTTGGCAACCAGCGATAGCGGGATGAGGAAATACAATACACAAAAGGAAAGGATATCTTTCTTAGGAAACCTGGTAAGGGCATAATACATTATGCCCACATAAAACAAAAGAGAAACGATAGCAACAGGATTACTAAAAGTAACAATCGGTATCTGCGGATACGAATAATCACTGGCCAGCGGATGCGGGAAGATCAGCATCTTAATATACAGCCCGAGTATGTAAAAAGCCGTGGCAAGCCGCGAATTCAGGTCAGGCGCACCAATCAGCGTGTTGTCAATGATATTGATATCGCCGTCTGTGGTTTGCGAAGTCAGGATGCTTCCCCTGATGGTCAGGTAAACGGCCGCAACACCAACCATGATCATGCAAGAGATGGCATTTTTTTTCAGCGTCATATCGGTGAAAAAATAAAAAAGCAGCGGGAAAACAGCCAGGAAGGTGATGGCGCTTTCTTTGGACAGGAGGGAGAGAAAAAAACATATACAGGATAGCGTTAGCTGCCATATTTTCCTGCTTAAGTTATATTCCAGGAGCAGGTCGGCTGATAATAAAAAAAACAGGAAGCACAGCAGCTCATCCCTGCTTTTGATGTTGGCCACCACTTCGGTGTGCAGCGGGTGGGCAATGAAAAGAAGAGCGGCTATAAAAATCAGCACGGGATTGTATTTGTTCAGCAGCCTGCTAAACAGCCTGAATAGCATCACGCCGGTGAGCATGTAAAGCAACACATTGGTAAAGTGTCCCAGTTGTGGTTTGTTTGGCGCCAGCTCCCATTCCACTGCATAAGTCACAAGCGACAATGGCCGGTACAGGAAGTCATTTTTTCCGTCAAGTCCAAACCAGTATGCCGTTTTAAGCATCATGGGAATGCCTTTTACACCCTGCATGGTGAGTGAGTTTCCGTAAATTACAGGATAGTCATCCAGTGCATATTCGTGGTTGAGCGTATTGGCATATAACAGAAAGGCCACGGCTGCAATGATGATGCTTCCCCAAAAAACCGTTTTGTCAGGACGGTTTTTTTTGATCGCCATGGCCTTACCGTCATGGCTGCTTTTTTCATGCCCTTTTGTTATTTTTTTCGGAACAGGTTTGTTTACCTTCATCGTTTCATTTGATAACCTAATTTCAAAACTAAATTTTATTTTTGATATGCTGGCATTCCACTATGGCAAAAAGAAAAATAATCGGCAAAAAAGGGAAAGGGAATGACAATTTCTTTCAACGGGTTTATGAAGTGGTGCGGCTGATCCCGAAGGGAAGAGTGACCAGCTATGGCGCCATTGCAAAGTACCTGGGAACGGCGGGCTCCTCCCGGATGGTGGGTTGGGCCATGAACGGCAGCCACCGCGAACGCCCGCCTGTTCCGGCCCAGCGTGTGGTGAACCGCTCCGGGCTGCTTACCGGGAAACATCATTTCGGAACGCCTGATTTAATGCAACAATTACTTGAAAATGAGGGAGTAGCGGTGGAAGACGATAAGGTGGTTAATTTTAAAAAATTGTTCTGGGATCCGGCAAAGGAGCTGTAATTTCAAAATTAAACGATAAAATGAATATGGAACTTGTTTCAAAGCCTTCACTCACCCGTGGCCCTTCCAAGCCTGGAAGGGCGCAACCCCACTGCTTGTGATAAGACACTAGTATCCCCATATTCAAAGGGAAATCTTCAATTGTTACCAGGAGTGTGCGTGGAGCCCTTCCAGGCTTGGAAGGGCCACGGGTGCGGGCTGGCAATATGTTAACGAAAGAATTATTTCTGCCCCTTTTTTAGTAACTTTACCGGCTTTAACAGTATTTTGATTACGCTTTTATGGAGATTACGAGAGAAAATGTTTTAGATGCACTCCGGAACGTTGAGGAGCCGGATCTGAAGAAGGACCTGGTGACGCTAAACATGGTGAAGGATGTAGTGGTGGATGGAAAAAAAGTGAGCTTCACCGTCGTGCTTACCACGCCTGCATGCCCGCTCAAGGGACTGATTGAAAGGGCCTGCATCAATGCCATTGTACATTATGTGGATGCATCGGCCGAAGTAACTGTCAACATGACCAGTAACGTTACCTCTAAACGTGACGACGGACGTGCTTTACTTCCCGGTGTAAGGAACATTATTGCCGTTGCCTCCGGAAAAGGGGGAGTGGGCAAGTCAACCGTTGCAGCAAATCTGGCCATTGCACTGGCAAAAACCGGTGCCCGTGTGGGCCTGATCGATGCCGACATTTACGGACCTTCACAGCCCATTATGTTCGGCGTGGAAAATGAAAGACTTTTTGTAACTGAAAAGGAAGGAAGAACCATGATGACACCGGTTGAAAAATACGGTGTTAAAATGTTGTCCATCGGTTTCATGACCGATCCGGCTCAGGCCATCGTCTGGCGCGGACCCATGGCTTCCAAGGCTTTGAAACAGCTTTTTTCAGATGCCGACTGGGGCGAGCTCGATTATATGTTTATTGACCTGCCTCCGGGCACCGGTGACATTCACCTCACCCTCGTTTCGGCAGTGCCGGTTACCGGGGCCGTGATTGTTTCAACACCACAGCACGTAGCGCTGGCCGATGCAGTCAAAGGCATCAACATGTTTAAAATGGATGCCATTAAAGTGCCTGTGCTCGGGCTGATTGAAAACATGTCATATTTTACGCCTGCTGAATTGCCGGATAATAAATATTATATTTTTGGAAAAGACGGATGCAAAAACCTGGCTGAAAAGCTCGGTGTCCATTTTCTCGGACAGATCCCGCTGGTGCAGAGTATTTGCGAAGGCGGTGATGCAGGTACACCACAGGTGCTTGACGAAGAGAGCCCGGCCGGAAAAGCTTTTATGGAAGTTGCCGGTCATGTGGCCAGGCAGATAGCAATCAGGAATTCAAGCATGTCACCCACGCAACAGGTAGAAGCCATCGGATATTAATTATGACAACTTTAAATACAGATCCCGGATTGCTCGCCCGGATTGAAGAAACACTTCAGCAACTCAGACCTTATCTTGAAGCCGACAGCGGCAATGTGTCACTGGTGGAAGTAACTGATGAGATGATTGTCAGATTAAGGCTGACAGGCGCATGCAGCTCCTGCTCCATGAGCGCCATGACGCTGAAAGCGGGCCTTGAACAATCCATCCTCAAAGCAGTTCCGGAGATCAAATCAGTAGAAGCAGTTTAGCCTAGCCATATTAAACCCATAACATAACTAACTAACTAACATGAAAAAAATTTACTTAATCATTTCGCTGCTCTTTTTAATAACCAGGGTGGCAACGGCCCAGTGCACCATCGACAGCACCCAGACCATCCCCGGCGCATATCCCGATACCATTTCAGATGCCACGGTGAACCATCCGTATACACAGGACATCACTTTTGTTATGGTTACCGATACCCTGGGATTTACCATTACCAACTACCACATTGATGGAATAACAGGTTTGCCATTTGGCTTTTCCTGGGCATGCAACAACATGGGATCAGGTTGTAATTATGATCCGAGCGTCAACCTGTATGGTTGCATTAACCTGAGCGGCACCACGCTGATAGCCGGCAGCTATATGCTGAACATTACCATCATTGCAACGATAGCTGGTGTCGGCGACCAGGCACTGAATTATTTCCTTCCGCTGAATGTGGTTCCTGATACCGTTGGGAATGCCGGATTTTCAATGACCAATGCAACAGGATGTGATCCCTTAACGGTTTCATATATCAACAACCTTCCCGGACAGGTTTCATACCTGTGGGATTTTGGCAATGGTAATACCGATACAACTGAAAATCCCGGACCGCAGATCTATAATGGCCCGGGCGATTATGTGGTTACCCAAACCATTACTCCGCTGGCGCCGACACAGTACTACCTCACTGAAGTAACGGTTGACAGCATACCCGACCATTACAACCTTGGCGGTTTCCCTCCTGATAATGATCCTGATCCGGACATGTATATTGTGATCACGGATACTGCCGGAAATACGGTGTATGATTCACATCCGGCCATCGATGATACCCAGCCTCCCTATACCTGGACACTGCCTAATATTCCGCTGTTGGATGAAATGTACACCATTCAGGTATTCGACCTCGACAGCTTTATCATCAACCTTGGCGATGATGACCTGGGTCAGGTCAGCTTTGCAGGATGGGGCACATCCGGTTCAGGCACCGATACGGTACCAGGCTTTCCGGGGACACTTAATCTTTCATATACCATTGTTCAGATGACTGCACCGCCGATTGTATATACGGATACCGTGCATGTGCTGGCTTCGCCTGCCGTTCCTGTTGTAACGGCATCAGGTCCGCTTACTTTTTGCGACGGCGATTCAGTAACGCTTACTTCAAGTGCTGCAACCGATAACCAGTGGTTCGAAACCATTACGCTGATGCCCGGTGACACAAACCAGTCGCTCGTTGTAAAGATTTCAGGTGTTTATTCCGTTATGGTTTCTTCGCTTAGCGGCTGTACAAGCAGCTCACTTTACGATACCGTTACTGTCAATCCATTGCCAACCAAGCCTCCCCTTCAGATAATTGCTGATTCAATTTATTGTTCGCTCAGCGGCTTTAACCTGCAGTGGTATTTAAATGGCAACATTATAAATGGTGCAACCGGTCAGTTCTTTGATCCTGTGGTATCGGGTACGTATACCGTGATTGCTACAGATGGAAACGGATGCACCAACATATCTGATCCATTGCTGTTCCAGGGTGTCGGTATCGATGAACAGCAGTTAATCGGCCAGCTGGTGATCTCACCAAATCCTTCATCGGGTGTGTTTAACATCAATTTCGAACCATTGCATCCTGCCGATCTGCAGCTGAACATAACAGACGTAACGGGAAGACTTGTATACGAAAAAGCGCTCTATCGCGTGTCGGGAAATTATTCCATGCAGCTTGATCTGGGTTTTCAGCAAACGGGAATTTATCTCCTTGAAATCACCGGTAACGGTGAATCCATCAAGCGAAAGCTGATCCTCACAGGACAGGATTAACAGGTACCGATATATAAAATGAAAAAGAGAAGGCGTAAACCTTCTCTTTTTTTTATGCTGAAAAACGGGGTATTAGCAGGTGCTGAAGCTGATCAGTTATTCAGGAATTTGGAAATCTCCTCGAAGTAAGCGTTTTTATCAATCGAAAAATTCTGGTCGTTCGAAGTAGCATTCTTCACCAGGTAAGTCTTGGTAACTCCTTTGATGAGCTTGATGTCATTGGGTCCGATAAGCGGATCCTGCGGTGAAACAATCACCATCAGTCCTTTGATCTGCGCCTTTGGTTTTTCCATGGCATACATGGGCTCATAAGTTTTATCATATCCGAATGGGGTATTGACATCCTTGCTAAGCTTTTCTTTTATTTTCTTCTTCATGTTTTCAAGACCCGTCCATGGACCGTCAGCAATGATCTTCCTGGTTTCGGGCCTGTTTGCACCAACGCCGATGGAAAGCCCGGCCCCGATATTCTGACCATACAGATCGAACTTGGTAATGGCACGTGACTTACGAAGGTGATCAAGCACGGCATTCAGATCAGTGATGAACTGTGGATAAATAAACAGGTCAGGGTCGATGGCAAAGTCGCTGCTGCTGCCATAACCGCGGTAATCGTAAAGCACCACATTGTAACCTGCTGAAAGGAACGAATTGGCAAGTTCCAGGTTATCGGCCATATTGCCGTCGCCGCTGCCGCTGATAACAACCCAGTTGGTGGTCTTTTTTGTATTTTCAAAAAACCAGGCATTCAGGATGGCCTCATCACTGGTCTTGATTTTTTCTTCTTTGTATTTCATCCCGAATTTATCAGGCGTAACTTTATATTCACGGCTTGGGTTGAGTGCAAGCAGGGTTCCCGGAATGGAAATAACAGCAAGGCATAAGAGCCAGGTGATGTGCATTTTTTTCATAGAAGCAAACTTTATTTGGTTATATTTTTTTTAAGAGGTTCAAAAATAAATATTGATTTTATTAATCTTACATATTAGTTATGAACAGGGCAAATATTTGCACGCAGGCAATATGCAGAACTATTTTTCTTTATTAAAGTAATTGACTACCTTTATTGAATCAATAACAGCCACATGAACAAAGCCCTGATCAGTTTCTTCTCCTTCCTCTTTTTGTTTTATTTTCAGCCTGGATATTCACAAAGTGAGGTTGACACATCCGGTATTCAGCATGGAAAAACCTATGAAATAAAATTAAAGGCCCCGGTTAAATGCATCCAGGAAATTGAATACGACAAAACCGGAAAGGAACCCAACTGGAAACTTTCAGAAGACCATAAAACCATCTACATCAGGGACTACATCATTAACACCCGGATCAGGGTAAAGGTAGTATACGAAACCGGCCGTGAGGAAGATTATACACAAAGCCCCTGTTCAGTCAAGCTGTCACAAACCGAACCTGCTTTATAAGTGATGAGTTTGAAGTTTAAGGTTTAAAGTTTAAAGTTTTTTCTTGCACCTTCAAGCTCAATTAACGGAAGCGAGAGTTGTCCTATAATCCATCAATGCTCAGTCTTCCGTCTTAAATCTTAAGTCTTCCTTCTTAAGTCTTCCTTCCTCAGCCCTCGTTCAAACATTTTTCTCCCTGTCCCCCTCAGCCAGGCTGTTCAATGCTGAGCTGATCAGGGAAAGGATCAGGCTGAATAAAAGGGCCCACCAGAATCCATCCACATGAAAGCCTTCTACCAGGCTGGAAGTTAACAAGATGATTCCTGCATTGATGACCAGCAAAAAAAGCCCGAGCGTAAAAATGGTGAAGGGCAGGGTGAGCAGAACGAGGATGGGTTTTAAAAATACATTCAGAAATGAAAGCACAATGGCTACAATAACACCTACCCAGGCATTTTCAATTGAAACACCGGGTAGCAGGTAAGCGGTTGCAAGAACCGCCAGGGTGGTGGTGACCAGCTTTGCGATAATTTTCATAGGGCGAATGTATCAAAATTAGCATGCAAATCATATTTTCAGAGGACTTTTTCGCCGTTCCCGGTGTACCACTGCCTGTTGCAGTATAGAACTGGATTTGTGAGCTGATAGTACCGGTTGAAGCACCGCTTTTTAATAACAGGTTTCCTCCAGCCAGATCAGTACCTGCTGATGAACTCCCTGATTGTATAGTAAGATTATGGCCCGCTGTACTGGTTGTTGTGGGAATCTCCATTTTAATGGTTTGGGCAACATTACCGTTAATTCCGATGATGGCTGTAGGCAATACTGTGCCGATGCCGAAATTTCCATTGGCCAAAATAGTAGCCTTTTGTGTGGTTCCTGCTCCGGTGGTAGTAGTAAAATTAATATTCTGTCCAACTGCGTTGTGAACAATATTCAGGTCAAAAGTTGTATTGCCATCCCATCCAACGTAATAACCTGTATTGTTGCCTCCTTGGTGACCAATACCTAAAGTGCCACTTATATCAGATTGAGAATTGCTTCTATTTGAAATTGCCACATTGAGAAGCAAGAATATCAAAATTTTTATATGTCTTAAGTTTTTCATTTTAATCATTTTCAATTATTTAATGCTGCACAATTATTTTTCTGTAAAATTTATCGTCAAAATAAATCAGGTACATCCCGGCAGCAATTGAAGATGTATTAATTTTATTAAGACCCGACGATAATTGCTTTGTCATTATCTCATTACCAATCAAATCAATAATTCTGATAACCTTTGACTTATGGTTATTTGAAACCCAAATTTCATTGCTTGAAGGATTTGGATATATTTCTTTTTCTAAATCATGCTTTATTTCTTTTACAGATGTCCACAAGGAATCATATAGGGAATCAGTACTCACACAAACCGCATCAATATAATAGTAAGAGCCGGTTAGGTAAAAAGGTGGTAGTGTATCAACAATGGTATTGGCGTCATCGTAAAAATTACCAAGTACCAGGTATTGATAAGCGGAATCAGCAATAATTGAGCCTGCAATTCGAGTCCAGTTTAGTTTATCAATAATCACAGAGTCCGTATGAACATGAGAAAAATTATTCATAAGAGCTTGCAATGACTGAAAAGAATTTGTATAAGCTACAGTTGAAAACTTAAACCCAAAATTATTCGAAGAAGAGTTATATCCTACAGAATCTGCATTTGAAATATAACATGAAATAAAATACTTGGCCCCTATATTCATTGTCTGTGTAAGCTCAATCCCTTGATATTCTCTAATTGCTGATCCTGCATTCACATACCACGTCATAAGTCCTGCATAAGCATTACCTATCAATGGGGTTTGGTATCCCGCACCATTGCTTGGAATTCCTAGTAATCCGAAGCTAGCATTTGCACATATATTGAAATAGTCCGGTGTACCACCGTAAGAACTCCAGCCAGTTGCATAATTTATAAATGGCTGGGGAAAATTGGGGCAATGAAGTGTATCTTCAAAGGAAGGGTTTGGCACCAGATTCTGTCCATTTGCTACTATTTTCAAAAGAATCATCGGAACAATGAGTAAGTTTTTCATGACAGGTTATTTTAATATAAAAGTACGCTTAATAAGATGAAATGAAAAGAAGTCGCACTGAAAACCGGAGGTGCCGCAAGGGGGTAAAATACTGCTTACACCCTGCAGCCACGCTTGTAGCCAGGCTGGTCGGGGTAAAAATGCGAAAAAATGGATTGGCATATATGCTTGCTTATACCCCGAAAGCAGTATGGTATCGGATATGATATGCTGGAAAGAAGAATTGAAACTAAAAACAGGTTGAACAACAGTAAAAGTAAAAACAGGATCATGAGCTGAGGTTTTAATCAGCGGTAAAAATACAGCATGAAAAAGACGCTGTCAATCCCAAGATGACGGTACTAAGAAGTAACTACCTACAGATTTAATAATTACTTAACCTGCAGTTTTAGCATAAAGTAATTTTAAAAATAAAAAAATCAAAAGCGCTTATTCATCAAATCCGTTTTTAATAGCAAAAGCCACCAGGGCGTTGTAATGTTTCACGCCGCTTTTGAGGTAAATGGATTTAAGATGCGTGTCGAGCGTGTAAACCGACATGTGAATGTCTTTCGCAACCTGCTTTCTGTACTTTCCTTTGGAAACGTGTTTCAGAATTTCAATTTCCTTTTGTGTAAAATTAAATAAATTGTTCATCACTATATTCTTTAGACTGGGCGTCTTTGTCAGGGTGAACAATCAGGGTTTAAAAGTACAACTATTTTTCACGATTGGTTAAAAGTTAAAAGAAATTTTATTTGAAAAAACAGGTTCACAGGCTTCAAATGGAACCAAAGCCATTCCGTTAAATGTCACAGTTGACATGTTGGCAATTTTATGTGTAAAAAATGGATGTTCAGACTGAAAACAGAATTAATTACTACTCAAAGACATCATTGATATATTTACGTTAACATAGCTAAATTTGTATCCAATATGGAAAGCAGGAGTGTACTCATCAGCATCAAATTTGCAGTCTCCTTGATAAAAAAAGTCAAATATGCATGAGCGGTAACATTTTTACCATTATGCTTTGTGTCTTATGGCCAGGATTTTTTGCCACGAAGACTCGAAGGCACAAAGTTTCACAACAAACCTGAGGCACTATCAACATTTTGGGTTTTCAGCACAGTTCTAAACATTTTCACACTATCTTTGTTAGGCAAATATCCCTGTTAGCAGGTGTATTCCAGTGCAAACCTGATTTTACAGAAATACCAATGATCGGCCACCGCTTTACGAAATTTATTCCTGATGATAACCTGAGCACTTTTGATAAAATGCTCAAATTGTTTATGGAGCTGCTTACCTATACGGCGGGTGACGTGGATGAGGCCTTGTCGTGGCTCAATGAGCTCGACAGGAAATACCAGTTCACCGATAAGGAATACGGCATGGGTGATTTTATCAATGACTTGAAAGAGCAGGGGTATATCCGTGAAAATGAAACAGGTGTTGTGGAGCTCACGGCAAAATCCGAACAAACCATCCGAAGGAAATCGCTGGAAGAAATTTTCGGCAAGCTGAAAAAATCACAGAAGGGAAATCATAAAACATTTCAGACAGGGCAGGGGGATGAAGTAAGTCCTGAAGTCAGGCCATTCCAGTTTGGCGATTCACCCGACAACATCAACATGACGCATTCGCTCCGCAATGCACAGATCAATCATGGCATTGATGATTTTAAGCTCACAGAAGACGATTTGGAAATACAGGAGAAAGAATTTAAGACCCAGCATTCCACCGTGCTGATGATTGACATATCACATTCCATGATCCTTTACGGCGAAGACAGGATCACACCTGCAAAAAAAACAGCCATGGCCCTGGCCGAGCTGATCAGGATCAAATATCCGAAAGACACACTGGATATCATTGTTTTTGGAGATGATGCCTGGCCCATTGCAGTAAAGGACCTTCCTTACCTGCAGGTTGGACCATATCATACCAATACTTCAGCCGGCATTGACCTGGCCATGGATATCCTCAGAAGGAGAAAAACACCGAACAAGCAGATATTCATGATCACCGATGGCAAGCCATCCTGCCTGAAAGAGGGTAACCGTTATTATAAAAACAGCTTCGGCCTCGACCGGAAAATTGTCAGTCATTGCAACAACCAGGCTGCCAGCTGCCGCAGGCTGAATATTCCGATCACTACCTTTATGATCGCCAGCGACCCATACCTGCAGCAGTTTGTGCGTGAATTCACCAGGATCAACAATGGCAGGGCTTTTTACAGCTCGCTCAACGGACTTGGTGAATATATTTTTGAAGACTACATCAGGAACAGGAAAAAAACAGTTCACTGAAAGATGATAACATTTAATATATACGAAGAATAATAACCGGAAATGGATTACAGGACAATCAAGACACTCGGACAACTAAAACAATCCGGATACAGGCCCCTGGGGATCAGGGAGGAGATGAGGAACAACCTGGTGAAAGCATTGCAGGAGAAGCGAAATCTCTTTGCCGGCATCAGGGGATATGAAGATACAGTGATTCCGCAGCTGCAGACCGCCATCCTGAGCAGGCATAACATGATACTTCTCGGACTGCGCGGCCAGGCCAAAACGAGGATTGCACGGACCATGACCATGCTGCTGGACGAATATATTCCTGTTGTTTCAGGATCGGAGCTGAACGATGATCCCATGCAGCCGCTTTCAAGGTTTGCCATCGATGCCATTGCTGAAAAGGGTGATGACACTCCGGTAAGCTGGCTTCACCGCAGCGACCGCTATGCTGAAAAGCTGGCCACGCCCGATGTTTCTGTATCAGACCTGATCGGCGACATTGATCCCATCAAGGCCGCTTCCATGAAGCTGACCTACGCCGATGAAAGGGTGATCCACTTCGGCATGGTGCCGCGTTCGAACAGGTGTATTTTTGTAATCAATGAGCTGCCCGATTTGCAGGCACGTATACAGGTGGCGTTGTTCAATATCCTCCAGGAAGGCGACATCCAGATCCGCGGATTCAGGCTCAGGCTGCCGCTGGATATCCAGTTTATATTTACTGCCAATCCCGAAGATTATACCAACAGGGGATCGATTGTAACGCCACTCAAAGACCGTATTGGAAGTCAGATACTGACCCATTATCCAAGGACCAAAGAAACTGCTGCAGAAATCACCCGCCAGGAAGCGAACATTCCCGAATCACAAAGGGATAGCATTACCATGGATGCACTGTTGCTGGATCTCGTAGAGGAAGTGGCTTTTGAAGCAAGAAAAAGTGAATTCGTTGACCAGAAAAGCGGCGTATCGGCCAGGCTTACCATTTCAGCTGTTGAAAACCTGTACAGTGTCGCTGAAAGGAGAAGGCTCCTGAACGGAGAGAAAAAGACCAATGGCCGGATTGCAGACATTTATGGTATCGTTCCCGCCATCACCGGAAAGGTGGAATTGGTGTACGAGGGAGAGCTGGAAGGGATCACCTCAGTGGCATATACGCTGATCGGCAAGGCAATCAGGAAAGTCTTTACCGGACTGTTTCCTGACCCGGAGAAAATAAAGAAATCAAAACAGAAAAATCCTTATGCCGAGCTCATCAATTGGTTTGGCGATGGAAATGAAGTGGACCTGGTCCATAACCTGGACGACAGGGGCTATGAAAAACTGTTGGGAGAGGTTCCATTCCTCAAGGAAATTGTAAAAACCTGCCATCCGAAAGCGACCAGGCAGGAACAATTATTGTTGATGGAGTTTATCCTGCATGGCTTATCGGAGTTCTCCCAGATCAGCAAAAAACAGCTTGAAAAAGGTGTCAGGTTCAAGGACCTGATCGGCAGCATGCTTAACCTCAAACCCAGTGAAGAAGATTGATAGCCGGCATGTTTATTTAAAATATCATTTGAGAATTAAATCTGCAATAAATTAAATAATGAAAACACTGTTAATATTGATGTGTCTCCTGGTAGCGGGAGCAAAATCTGTTTATGAATTTCCTGTTCATTCCATTGACGGGAAAAAAATGGACCTTTCCAAATACAAGGGTAAAAAAATACTCATTGTCAATACTGCTTCCGAATGTGGGTTTACCAATCAATACAAAGGGCTGCAGGAGCTGTATGATACCTATAAGGACAAGCTGGTAGTGATTGGATTTCCGGCTAATAATTTTGGCGGACAGGAACCTGGAACCAATGATGAAATTGCAACTTTCTGCTCATCCAAGTATGCTGTATCATTTCCAATGGCTGCCAAGGTTTCAGTGAAGGGAGATGACATGGATCCATTGTTTGTCTGGCTGACATCGGCTGAAAACCCTGATTTTACAGGGCCCATCAAGTGGAACTTCGAAAAATTCCTGCTGGATGAAAATGGCAAACTGATTCACCGTTACCGTTCAACAACCAAGCCCACGAGCGATTCACTGATCGAAGCCATCGAAGGAAAAAGCTGAAAAACGGAATAAAAAAAATAGCCCGGAGTTTTAACCCCGGGCTATTTTCATATATGAAAACTGTTATTTGTCAACCACCAACTTTTTGATTTCCTTTTCAGTTCCGTTATTCACTTCGAGGAAATATATTCCTTTGTTAAATGCCCCAAGGTTCATTTCAAACTTATTGATTCCTTTCTCGCAACGCTCATTGGTTGTCAGCACATTTCTGCCCAGCATGTCAAAAATCCTGATATCGGCATTTCCTGTTTCAGAGGAGTTGAATTGAACGGTCATCAGGTCTTTAACCGGGTTCGGGTAAACCACCAGGATCTGCTCATATTCATCGCTCACCACTTCCAGTTCTGATTGTGTGCGGAAGTTCGTGCTGCTCACACTAACCCTCAGCGTATAGCATGAACTGGCATTAAAGGCGCCACTGTATCCGTATACTTTCAGCCTGTATGACCTTGCCGTGGAAGTGTTGACGATAATGGTCTCACTGGTAACTCCGCCATTCTGGGAAGTGCCATAAGTGGTTCCGCCATTTGCATTCGTCAGCTTCATATCATAATCAGCAGGCAGGTTGGTCAGCGTTACTTTCACTTTGGTATTGGGCGAAGTGGTGCTGAATGTTAACCAGTCTGCATCGCTGGGGCTGGAGATAAGTCCCGGAATGTCCACATTGGTGGCAATTGGCTTGGCTGCTCCTGATGAATTATTGGGTTCATTGGCATCAAAGCATCCCTGCGAAGCAGTGGTAAAGTTTCCTGAAGAAGAGAAATTGCTGTTTGATCCTGAACAAACGGTCTGTACCTGGAATTCGTAATTCGTATTGGAAGTGAGTCCTGAAAGGCTTTTTGAATTTGAAGCTGCCGTTGTATTGGTCCAGGATGCAGCACCCGTGATACGGTATCTTACATTATAGCTTATGGCACCGGCAACGCTTCCCCAGTTCAGCGTAGCGGCTGAGGTGGTGATGCCTGTGGCTGATAAGCCTGACGGAACGGTACAGCTGCCGCCTGCAGGAGGAACACATCCCTGGGAGGAAAGCAGGCTTACCCTTGTCGTATTCAGGGAAGAATTCATCCTGGTTGATTGTCCGTTGCTAAACATATTCATACAGTTATCATCGGTATAATCCATGTAGTTCATGAACATCACACCGGGAGAAGATGGCGTGCAGCCATCGGTATGCGGGAATCCGGGGCAGCCGTAATTTTCACTGCTTTGATTCGGTGTATCACCTACTGCATCAGAGCCTGAGCAGGATGAACCATCATCCCCCCAGATATGCTTTAAATTAAGCCAGTGGCCCACTTCATGGGTTGCAGTGCGGCCCAGGTGGAAGGGAGCAACTACGTTTCCAACACGTCCAAAGGCATTGTAAAGGATCACCACGCCATCTGTTGCAGCAGGACCTCCCGGGAACTGGGCATATCCCAGCACGCCGCCGCTCAGGTTACCGCTCCAGATATTGAGGTATTGTGCAGCCGGCCAGGCGTCATCGCCGCCATTTGCATTCCTTTTGATGTTGTCGTTGGTAGAAAATGAGCTGGTGGAGGTCTGTTTTCTTACAATTCCAGTAGTGGCGTTTCCGTTTGGATCGCGCTTGGCCATGCAGAACTGTATCTGCGTATTGGCGGCAATTCCTGAAAAAGCGCCCGGTGTGTTGGCTGCATCGGCATTTAAACGGGCAAAATCCTCATTTAAGACATCAATCTGGGAGAGGATCTGGTTATCCGAAATGTTCTGTGAAGCTGTATTGTATACCACGTGAACAACAACAGGGATGGTGATTACGACAGCGGTTTTGTTCTGCGGGTTGTTGGCAATCCATTCCTCAGCCTGCCTTTGCAGGGTTTCCATCCTGATCTTCATGGAGGGATCGGCCTTCATGAGCATTTCCAGGTGCTCCTGGGTGCCACAATTCCTTTTTGTAATTGATTGTGCATCCGCCTGGAAAAGACTGATCACAACAAGCAAAGTTGAGTAAAGTAATTTCTTCATTGAGGTAACTTATTTTTTTTTGCAAATTTAGGAAATACACCCGTATTCAGGGCAATATAGCCGGATTTTTTTCCGGCTGTAATGAAAAAAGCGATAAATCTTACTTTAGTCGAGGAATTTGTATCCAACGGCTCTTACAGAGATAAAATGCCTTGGATTGGATGGGTCCTTTTCGAAATATTTCCGGAAAGTGACCATGAAATTATCAATGGTTCTTGTTGAAGGATAAATGTCATAACCCCATACGGTTTCCAGGATGTATTCCCTGGAGATCACTTCATTTTTTCTTTCCACAAGCAGCTTTAATAAAAGCGACTCCTTTTTTGTCATCGGTATGGTCTGTTTTTTCGGAGTCATTATTTCCCGCTGGTCAAAATTGATTGTAAAGCCGTCAAACGAATAGACCTTCATGTGCTTGACCTTATCCTGCAGTTGCACGCTGCGCTTCAGCAGGATCTGCACCCGCAACAAAAGCTCTTCCAGGTTAAACGGCTTCACCAGGTAATCATCAGCACCAAGCTTTAGCCCTTTTACCTTGTCTTCTGATGAATTTTTAGCGGTGAGGAAAAGCACCGGCACATCCGGATTCTCAAGCCTGATAATTTCACATACGGTAAATCCATCCATCTCCGGCAGCATTACATCCAGGATGATCAGGTTAAACCGTTCCTGTTTGAAAATTTTAACGGCACTTCTTCCGTCACCGGCTGTCACAACGGTATATCCCTCCAGCTCGAGGTTCAGACGGATGGTTTCAGCTAAAGATTTTTCATCTTCAACCAATAAAATTCTGAGGTTCATAAAATGAGTTTTTAAATTAAAATCTGCAGTTTAAAAAACGGAATACCAATGAAAATATTTAATACAATTATATTGAAAATTTTGATGGTTCAAACAACAAAACAGGGCCTTTCGTAATCAACATGTAAATAAATTCAACTGCAGTAAGCGTTACGGCTTGCGATGAACCGTGGTGTTTTACCGGTTTTTTGCCGAATAGCCTTTTTCCGTAACTTTGCCCGGTATGAATAAAAAACTGCATTGCTCAGGTTTGAGACCGGTTACCTGCTACCGCTATTCTTTACTGTCGTTGCTGATGACAGTCATTTTTTGCCATGCGGTGATAGCTCAGACAGCTGAAAAATGCGGGACGGTTCCCTATATGCAGCAGCTTATATCAAAGCACCCTGCACTAAAAGGCCGGCTGGAAGACAATGAAAAGGGGCTTCAAAAGAAGATTGCTGAGAAAATTCCTTCCCAGTCATCAGTTAACAGGATCGTTCCTGTGGTGGTGCACCTGATCTGGAACACACCGCAGCAAAACCTTTGTGATGCACAGATCCGTTCACAGATTGATGTGCTGAATGAAGATTATCACAGGCTGAATGCCGATACGGTGAATACGCCTGGGCCTTTTAAGCAGCTTGGCGGCGACGCCAACATTCATTTTGTGCTGGCAAACCGCGATCCGCAGGGGAATAAAACAACAGGCATTATAAGAAGCTATACTGATTATGAAGATTTTCCTGTTGGCGGAGATGTGAAGTTCACCGCCACAGGAGGGCAGGATGAATGGAATCCCAACTGGTACCTCAATATCTGGGTTTGTAACCTCGAAGGGAGCATACTTGGTTTTGCAACGCTTCCGGGTACCGCCAATCCCGGGGAGGACGGTGTTGTTATTGCAACCAAGGCTTTCGGCTGGCAGAGCTATGACCCCTCAGGTAAATACAACCTTGGCCGGACCACCACGCATGAGGTAGGACACTGGCTCAACCTGCTGCACATATGGGGTGATGACGGAGGTAATTGTTCACAGGATGACGAGGTTGCCGATACACCGGAACAGGGGGACTATACGTTTGACTGTCCCGACTTCCCGGTAAAAAGCTGTTCGAACGGACCGAACGGCAATATGTTTATGAATTACATGGACTACACGGACGACCGTTGCATGAATATTTTTACCAAGGGCCAGATTGACCGCATGCAGGCAGCACTCGATACGCTCCGTCCCGGGATATTGACTTCGCCGGGTTATGTAAACGACGGCGATTCAGCCGATGGCTTGAATAATAAATTGAAAGCGGGGATTATTATCGCACCAAATCCTTTTGTGGATGAATTCGATATTCATGTCCGTCTAAAAAATATTTCAAACCTCGAAGTTGAGGTATTCGATGTTTCGGGTAAGCTGGTTTTGAATAAACAGTTTAATGACTGCCAGTGTGAAATTTTTCATATTGATGCCAAAAAGCTGACACCGGGAATTTACATCGCCAGGGTTAAATCGGCGGAGGAAACAGTGGTCACTAAACTTTATCGTTACAGATAGGTTATTTAATTAAATCATTTAGCGTATGTCGTATCTGGAGCTGAAAGTGGCAGGGAAGAAGGGAACAGTTTCTCCCCCGTTGCTGGCCATTGCCGAAAAAGTAACGGCGGGTAAACGCATTACCCCGGAAGAAGGATTGCATCTGTATGAAGCTGGCGAACCCGGCTTCCTGGGATGGCTGGCCAACCTGGTAAGAGAAAGAAAGAATGGCAGCAGCACTTTTTTTAACCGCAATTTTCATATAGAGCCTACCAACATTTGTGTTTTCGCATGCAAATTCTGCTCCTATTCCAGGTTGTATAAGAACAGGGAAAATGGCTGGGAACTGTCGGCCGATGAAATACTGGAACGCGTTAAAAAGTATGACGGGCAACCGGTAACAGAAGTGCATATTGTAGGAGGTGTACATCCCAGGCTTGATCTTGATTTTTTCTGTGATGTTTTGAATCGTATTAAAATTCACAGGCCTGAGCTTCACATAAAAGCATTTACCGCCGTAGAGCTTGATTACATGTTCAGAAAGGCGAAAGTCGGAGTAGTGGAGGGTTTAAAAAAGCTTATGGAATGCGGACTTGGCAGCCTGCCCGGAGGCGGAGCGGAAATTTTTGATGAGGAAATCAGGAACAGGATCGCAGGAGATAAATGCTCGTCGGAACACTGGCTGTTCATCCATCAGCAGGCGCACCTGCTTGGCCTGCATTCAAATGCCACCATGCTGTACGGTCATATTGAAAATTACAGTCACCGCATCGATCACCTCAACAGGCTTCGTATGCTGCAGGATGCAACAAATGGCTTTAATACCTTTATTCCGCTGAAATTCCGCAACAAGGACAATGACATGTCATCGGTTCCTGAATCCACCATGCTGGAAGACATGCGTAATTATGCCGTTTCAAGAATTTTTCTGGATAATTTCAACCACGTAAAAGCATACTGGCCCATGATCGGCCGTGAAAGCGCACAGCTTTCTCTTTCATTCGGTGTGGATGATGTGGATGGCACCATCGACGACAGCACAAAGATCTATTCCATGGCGGGAGCGGAAGAGCAGCACCCGGCCCTATCAACAGCCCAGCTTGTTTCGCTGATCAGGTCAGCAGGCCGTATTCCCGTTGAACGTGATACGCTTTACAATGTGGTGAAGCTGTATGATGATGCTGCGGTCTGAATGCTTCAGCAAGCTTAACGGGAGCAAATATCCTTATAGGGGCAGTACGTGCACCGTTTGGTATCGGTTGTTTGAATAAAATCAACCTCGGGATCCAGGATGGACGCAATCAACGCTGAAGCCTGTTCTTCAAATTCCTGCAGCTGCTCAGATGAAATGACATCACCTCCATTCAGGAAATCAATTTCATTACGCCGTGAACGGAGACTGAAAAGTCCGGCTTTGAACTTTTTAAGCGGATCGGATTTCTTTAAAAGCAATGAATAAAATAACAGCTGGAAAGCAGCCTTTTCATCCGGCTTCACGATCAGGTTACGGACATCCGTTATTTTCGGAATTTCATCTTTACCCGTTTTGTAATCAATGATCCTGGCGAGTCCGTTATGTTCATCAAGGCGATCAATTTTTCCAGCTACTGAAACTGTTCCAAATCGGGTTTTTATCTCACCATCAAATGTTTTTTCAAGACCAAGTATGGTAAAGGGTGCATGTCCCAGATCGAATGATAAAATATTCTTCACCAGTTCGGTCAAAACAGATTTCAGCAGGCTGTTCTTGCCCGTCAGCACACCGGGTGAAGAGGGAAATTCCAGGCGGATTGCATCATCCACGGCCTGTGCCGCTTCGGGCAGCAGCGACTGTATGTATTCACGCGTAATGACGGAATGACCACTGTAAAAGCGTTCCATAACCGAATGAACAATATTGCCGAAGACAGCCGGATCAATTTCTTCCTTCACCTCATCAGGCTCTTTGATCCCTGCAATGTACTTCAGGTAGAACTGCAGCGAACACGTTATATACGATGAAAATGCCGTGGCTGACCATTTTCTTCTTTTTTCACCATCCCTTATGAACAGCTCATGCAATTGCTCCTGCAGTCGCTGGTCTTTTTTAATGATGATGGGAAGCACTTCCACCGTTTGCAGATCGGTCCCCACCAGCCGGTGCGTAAGCGTCAGCCTGTCGCCTGCTTTTTTTTTCATCTCATAGGCAATCTGAAGAATATAACGGCTCATTTCACCGGATGAAAGACCGCCGGCTTCTGTATTGTAAAAAAGGTATACGTTTTTTGCACGCTGCAGCAGCCGGTAAAAATGGTAAGCATATATGGCATCCTGCTCTTCAAAAGTGGGAAGACCATAAGCTTTTCGCAGTGCAAATGGAATATATGAATTTCCAGATGTATTGCCGGGCATCACTTCTTCATTGACCGAAAGCACAAGCAGGTTGTTGAAATCAAGATTCCTGGTTTCAAGGAATCCCATGATCTGCAATCCTTTTACAGGTTCACCGGAAAACGGCACGCGCAGTGACCTGATCAGATCGAGTACCATCTTCCACACCACGGCATGGCTGAAATCAATATGATTGCGGTAATTTTCCACAAGCCTGCTCAGCTTGTCCAGCTCATCATAAAAAAATTTAAGCAAACCGGTTTCCAGTTTGTTGATTTCATTTTTGCTTTCACGTCCCTGCTTCAGCAGTTCAAAATACACGGAGGCCAGCCATGCTGCTTCATTGGTGCCTTGCCGGGTATTATTCAATAGCAGATCAGGAAAAAAATGGTGCTGCTCATCGCTGAAAAAAGATGCAGGAACACGCTTTCGTTTGTCTTTCTTCAGCAGCCTGATCCCGGATTTTGCCTGATCGGGAAACAGGCCGGAGATGTATTTATTTTCAAAAAGTGAAATCAGCTGCGCAACCGGCAAATCATTCCTGCCGGTATGGTGCTGCTCCCTGATAGACTTCAGGATGCATGTCAGCTCATCCAGTGGAGTTCCCTTCAGCGGATACCCCATGGTTACGTTTATGGTATCCGTTACATCAGGCAGCGAATGCAGCACAGGCATCAGCATTTTTTCGTCAGGGATCACAAGCGCCGTATCATCAAAAGCGGAAAAAGATCTTGCTTCAGCATCCAGCAAAACGCCGGCATACCTTGCCTGACCGACATTCAGGGGCACGCCGAGGAGGTGAATGGTACGCTTTTCGGTTAAAAAATAATCGAAGGTCCAGGTCAGCGTTTCTTCCTGTACTGCAAGCTGTTTTTTCCTGAAATAACGGCCCGCTTCCTGCATTTTATCACCGGTATAATACTGATCGGCATCCCATCTTACCGTTGCTTTGGAATGGGTCATCAGGCTGTCGATGATCACCCGTTCCGCATTGGACAACGCATAGAATCCGGCAAAATAAACATGGTCCCAGGGAACTGAAAGTTCATGCTTACGCATTTTTCCTGCAACTTCCCTGGCTGCCATTCCTGAATAAGCGATCCCTTTTTCACCAAGCTGGTTACGAAATGTCTTGTAGAGGATGTGGAGGCTTTGCCAGTTACTGAGAAACGTATTTTCAAGCCGGGAAAGCTCCTGTTTGGAGAAAAGTTTCCAGAATTCCCTGATCCGCGCTGTTTCTTCTTCATCAACGCCAATCAGTAATTCAATTTCCTTTAAAGAGCGAACTTGTGAAAACAGCTTTTCGGCATCGGCAAGTTGCATGTCCGTTTCATTGAAATCTTTCAACAGCATCTCCCCCCAGGGAAAAAATTTTTCAAGCGTCGCTTCAGGATAAAGTTGTTGATAAATTGTGAATAACTCCAGCACCAGGTGCGTGGCATCTGCCACCTGGTAAGATGATAATGCCGAAATGAAATCATCGATTGAATAAACTGCTGGTAACCAGGCTGGTTTACTGATGTGACCGGCAAATTTTTTTTTGAAAATAACACCTGCTCTGCGGGTTGGAAAAACAACACAGCCTGCCGATAGATCACGTTTTGTCAGAAGAAGGTCTTCAATAAAGTAATCGATAAAGCTTTTCATGCACAAAACGCTGTGAATCAGTTCTCCGGGAGGTTAGCCGGTCACCGGATGCAAATCACCATATAAGGCATTTATATGGATTATTATGTGTATATTTGCAGCCATATTTTTATTATTAATCTAAAGAATGGCAAAAGTAAGCTTTCAGCATCGTAATACGACATTTTATGATGATTTAAAAGTGGCGGTTGACGGGTATTTTAAGGAACGGAAAATAAAATCTACAGGAAATTACAGGCTGTACACCAAGTTATTTGTTTTGATCACTGCAACCGTTGCACTGTATGTGTTCCTGGTTTTTTTTAATACAGGAGTTGTTATGGGTCTTTTAGGCAGCGGCCTGTTGGGATTTACACTCGCCTGCATCGGCTTCAATGTAATGCATGATGCATGTCATGGAAGTTATTCAGACAAAAAGTGGATCAACGAAACACTTGGACTTTCACTCAATGTGATGGGCGGTAATGCATTTATCTGGAAACAAAAGCACAACATCATTCACCATACCTACACCAACATCGACGGCATTGATGATGACATTGCAAAAATGCCTTTCATCCGCCAGTGTCCCACCCAATCAAGACTGGGCATGCACAGGTATCAGCATTTTTACAGCATCTTCCTGTATTCCCTTTCCTCTATCATGTGGGTTTTTATGTTTGACTTCCTGAAGTATTTCAAAGGAAAGGTTCAAAGTACAACCATTGCAAAAATGGATTCAAAAGAGCACATCATTTTTTGGGTTAGTAAACTTTTTTATCTCGTGGTGTATATTACCCTGCCAATTTACATGGTCGGATGGCAGTACTGGCTTGTTGGATTCTTAACACTGCATGCAGTGATGGGAATTACGCTGGCTATGGTTTTCCAGCTGGCACATGTGGTTGAAATCACCCATTTTGAGGAAGCCAAAAATGAAAACCTGAAAGTGGAGAATGAGTGGGCCGTTCACCAGGTAATCACCACGGCAAATTTCGCAACTGAAAACAAAGTCGTATCCTGGTTTTTAGGCGGACTGAATTTCCAGGTTGAGCATCACCTGTTCCCGAAAGTCAGTCACGTTCACTATCCTCAAATCAGCAAAATTCTGAAAGCGCATTGCGAAAAATACCAGATCAGGTATAATAATTTTTCCACGATGACTGAAGCCATCGTGTCGCATTTCCGGTTTATGAAGCAGCTTGGTCGCGCATGATCTGCTTACAGCATCATCACTGATTAACTTATTCAATTAAATCGTCGCAATCACCTTCAGCTCTATGGCAATAGGTGTAGGCAGGCAGTTGATTTCAAGGGTTGTCCTGCAGGGCTGATTGTCTTTAAAATAGTCAGCGTAAATTTTATTATAGATAGGGAAATCGTCTTTCATGTTGGTTAAGAAGACGGTTACATCAATAATTTTATCCCACCCTGATCCGGCATCTTCCAGAATATAGCCGATGTTCTTAAATACGGAGTGGCACTGCTTTTCAATATCGTATGAAATGATCTTACCGTTTTCATCCAGCTCCACACCTGGAATTTTTTTGTTTCCTTTTTCCCTGGGACCAACTCCCGATAAAAAAAGGAGGTTCCCAACCCGCCTGGCATGCGGATATAATCCAACCGGTTCGGGCGCTTTTGATGAATGAATTTTATCCTGTTCCATGGCATTGTTTTATTCGCGCTAAGATAGGATGTTTGCAGTTTATTTCAAGACCAGAAATATTTCCTTCCGGTAAGCACTAGTGATCCATGCCGTCTTTTTTACAGCATGGTTTGAGGTTTTCATAGGCCTTCGGATCAGCTTTCAGACTGTCGGCATCGTATCCAACCATTGTAATGGCTGTCCGTATTTTGTCAGGATCAGTTTTTTCAGGATTGAAAGTAACGGCTACTTTTCCTGTCTCAGCATCAAACGAAGCTGCTTTAACCCCTTTTTCAAAGGCAAGCGTCTTTTCAATGGTCTTTTTGCACATGCTGCAGTGACCTGAGGTTTGCACTGTGATTTGTTTTTCTTTAACCTGCTGTGCGGATGCATCCATCGCCAGTGCGTGTAGGCATAACGTTAGCAGTAGCAGCATAATCGTGTGTTTTTTCATCTTATTAATTTATTCAGTATTTTCAATTCAGTGTAAGACGGAAACCTGCATAGAAGGTCCGGCCAATAGTTGGTGCCCAAACCATGGAAGCGTCGAAATGATGTCCGAAGGGATCATCGGCGGCCATAATCGGGTTCGTTTGCGTATAGTCAGTCAGGTTCTCCACGCCGGCGTACAGGTCAAATCTGCGGAACGCCTTGGTGACCTGCATATTGATGATGGAATATTTTTCCGAGTTTTCAGGAAGCCTGTATGCTTCGGGATTTTCTGCAGTATTGGGAATACGGCTAATACCAAGCCACTTATAAGTAACGTCAAATTTCCATTTTTCAAGGTTGGTGGCATAGGCTGCATTGACCAGGACGCGGTCCTTGGGAACGAAGGGCCGGTCAAGCAGCGACGATCCGTAAGTAGTCCTTACATCATAGTGTTTATAAGCCACGCGCAGATCAAGTCTTTTAACCGGCGAAAAATTAATCTCTCCCTGGATGCTGTGTGAATAGGACGGACCACTGAGATTGTAGAACCTTATTTCATGTACATGCTCCATGTCGAGCACAACCTGGTTTACGAAGCTGGTATAAAAATAATCAGCAATGAACGAACCTTCCTTTTCACCTACATGAAACTGGTGGGTGAAGCTCACCCCGGTGTTCCAGGCTTTTTCAGGCTGCAGATCTTTTGCCAGTACCACCGTTCTTGAATTGGCAAATACGGAAGCATTCTCTGTAAATACCTGCGCTGTCCTGAATCCGCTTCCTCCTGATAAACGCAGGACGGTCTCCGGCCTGAAATGATACTTGAAATGAACCCGTGGGGTAAAAAACCAGCCATATGTATTATGATAATCGGCACGGCCCCCGATAATAAAAGCCAGCTTTTTATTGTCGTTGTAGTTATACTCTGCATAAGCGCCCGGAACCGTTTCATGATGATTCATCACGGAATCCATATACGATTCTTTATAATCATCATATACGAAGCTGAGCCCGGCTTTTATCAAATGGAATTCCGAAAACAGCCTGTTCTGATAGATCAGGTTGCTGTAGAAGCCTGTCTGATCAGCGTCATAGGTCTTAAATCCGAAATACATGTCCTGGTGGTTGAGCCGGGTTGAGGTGATCAATGCAATGCTCAGCGCTTCTTTCTTTGGAAACAGCAACCCGGTCTTGGTATAAATTTCAAACTGCCTGTTGTAAATGCCGATTCCATAATGGTTCGTCGTGAATTTATCTTTCTCCGGATCGAAATCCACCTGGCCACCCTGTCTGTTCTCCCATACGGCCCTTAAGCCCAGCTGTCCTTCAACCTGGTCACCCTGGTAATGCCATCGGTTTAAAACATTCACCTGCTGCCCAAGCGGGCCGTCCAGGAATGAATCATGGTTGTCATCCCTTTTTAAGCCTGCATCACTTCCATGTAAAAACAGAATGCTGCTCAGCCGCTTGTTGATCTGATTGGAATAGCTGGCATTGAGCTCTGTTCGCAGGTCGCTGTTCATATACCCGTTCACAAAGAATTTATCAGCTTTGTGTGGTTCCACCACTTCCACATTGATCTGGCCGGTTATTGATTCAAATCCATTGACCACAGATCCTGTTCCCTTGGTTACGTATATTGATTCAACAAACGGACCTGGAACATATGACAAGCCATATGAGGCATTGAGTCCATGCACAAGCGGAAGATTTTCAGATAGTATTTGCGTATAGATCCCGTCAAGCCCGAGCATCTGTATCTGCCTGGCGCCTGAAACTGCATCCGTGTAATTCACATCCACTGACGGATTGGTTTCAAAGCTTTCTGCAAGATTGCAGCAGGCCGCCTTTTTAAGCTCTCCGCTGCCGATGATCTGCGTGTTGATGGGGTTGATGGTAGAGGTGATGGTGGTATTCCTTTTCCTTTCCACCGTGATCTCTTTCAGGTTAACGCTGGAACGCAATACCATATGAACCGGTGTTGTATTCATAACTTTGATGGTATCAGGCTGGTATCCTACCATGCTGAAAACGAGCAATGCAGGAAGCGAGTCAGCCTGCAGCGAGAAGCGGCCGCTGCCGTCGGTAACGGTACCCGTAAAAGTACCTGCCCAATGGATGTTGACACCTGCAAGCGGCTGCTCACCCTGCGCCGATTTTTCCGTTACGGTACCTGTCAGCAGCTGGGCGCTTGCATTCCAGGTAATCATAAGAAGACATGCCAGAAGCATGACTGACTGATTTGTTTTTTTCATTTCCCTTTAAATAATGAATTAATTATAACTCAAAAAGTCCCGTAGGAACTGGCAGGGAAAAATCAGATCAGGAAGCGCTGATGAAGAATGAGCAGGAAATTTGATGGTGGATGAAAAAAAGAAGGTGCATATGACCTTATAAACGGCAGCGAAGTCAGGGAGGCACTACATTCGGCAATATTTCCATTGCTGTTGATTACCTGAGGATTTACTTTCTTATCCGATGATGTTAAAAACCTGGAGGTTTGAAAGTGTGAATAGGTGAATTTGCAGCAGCCTCTTTTTATACCGCAATCCTGTGTTTTTTCAGGCTTGCAGCATTTTTTCACTGATCCGAAAAACACCTTCGATTTTCCGCTCCTGAAGCAGTCCATCCTGTTCATGGAGTAGCCGCTGCTGGTAACCAGCACCAATCCCGATAAAAAGAGAACCTGAAGATATTTACAGAATGATTTCACAGCTTGGTTTGTACCCGCAAAGATATATAACGGATTCAATTTAAAAAAGATCAGGTTACCGGCAAATTATCCCGTTAAAATGAACAGAATGAGCTAAAATCTTTACTTTTGAGGGACATTAACCAACCATGAATTTTATTCCAGAGGACATTGCAACCTATGCCGAGCAGCATTCGGAAGAGGAATCAGCTGTATTAAAGCAGCTTAACAGGTACACGCATGCTGAAGTGCTCATGCCCAGGATGCTTTCAGGACATCTGCAGGGCAGGGTCCTGGCCATGCTTAGCAAAATGGTCAGGCCTTCCAGGATCCTTGAAATCGGCACTTATACGGGATATTCAGCGCTTTGCCTTGCTGAAGGTCTGGTGCCTGGCGGACTTTTGCATACCATTGACATCAATGAAGAATTGTCGGATACGGTAGCCGGTTTTATTGAAAGTTCCGGCTTCAGCGACAGGATCATCATGCATACGGGCAATGCAATTGACATAGTTCCCGGGCTGAATGAGCAGTTTGATCTTGTTTTTATTGATGCCGACAAAGAAAATTATCCCCGGTATTATGAGCAGATCTTTCCGAAAGTAAAAGCCGGAGGCTACATCATTGCAGATAATGTACTGTGGAGCGGCAACATTCTTAAGCCTGCTGAAGAAATGGACGAGGAAACCAGGGCCATTGACCAGTTCAATAACATGGTTCACACAGATCAGCGCGTAGAGCATGTTTTATTCCCGATCAGGGACGGATTGATGGTGATCAGGAAAACCTGAACGCAGCAGGCATGTCGAATCACATTTCGAGAAAAAAGCCGATATATCCCGTCAGGGATCAGCTCAGAAAATACCTGAAGCACTACGGAAGGGAGTTCGCTGCACCCATCCAGTATGCTGACCTGCTTCGCTTCGACAATGCATTTCCCTTACTCGATCGTAACGGCAAGGATACGCTGTGGCAGCGTGTACTGTATCCGCAGCAGGACCTGGAGCATCACCACAAGGCACTTACAGCCATCTATGCCCTGCTTAAAACAGGTGGAGACACATCCGTAACAGGCCACCTATACGTTGACAGGGTTGATTTCTGCACCTTCGGAAATTCATACCCTTTCAGGATCCGCATCGTAAATAATTACAACGACAATTTCGATTATTTCTATATCAAGCAGGCTGATGCATCCCGCATCTATGGACTGGAGCTGGAGCACATCCTTTCCCCAAACAGGATCAGTTATTTTGTAAGTGAAGCAACACTCATTGAAGAGCATATTGCAGGCATTCCGGGTGATCAGTTTATTCTTAACAATATCACCGATAAAGGTTTCAATGAAATCAGACTTGCAAAAGAATTTGTCAAGTTTAACGAACGGTGCTTTGTGCGGTTGCTTGGAGATATGCGGTCGTACAACTATGTGGTGGATATTACCCCTGACTTTGAAGATGTGCATTACCGCATCAGGGCCATTGACTTCGACCAGCAAAGCTATGAAGGCAAAAGGACACTTTACATGCCGCAGTTTTTTAAGGAAAATAATGCCATGGTGAACCTTTGCATCCGGCACATGACGCCGCAAACGATGAATCAATACCAGATCGAGGAGCGCACACTCATCGCCAAGCGCATCGGTTCAGCGCGCTACATGATCCGTGATCTCACCGACTGTATGGTAAAGGACAGCATCTCTGTTCCTGAAAAAGTGGAAAGACTTAAAAATGAGCTGGCCGACTTTTACGATAACACTGCTTTTTTAAAATGCAGTAACATGGGCATGCTGGTAAAAACCAGCCTGATGGAAATGATCAGGAAAAATAAGGTGCATTTTCAGCGAAATTAAATCCCATGGGTTAACCGGCTTTTTTGTCTGAAACGGTTTGATGAATACTTTGTATTTTTATCCCCTAACTCAAATTTATGCTTAGAGAAACAATTGAAAGTGCCTGGAACAACAGGGAACGCTTAAAAGAGCCGGAAGTGCAGGAAGCCATCAGGGAAGTCGTTTCCCTGCTTGACAAAGGAAAGCTTCGGGTTGCAGAGCCGTCTGCCGGTGGATGGATCGTGAATGACTGGGTTAAGAAAGGCGTCATTTTATATTTCCCCATACAGCAAATGAAAACCCTCACAGCCGGACCGATGGAGTTCCATGATAAGATGGAACTGAAAAAAGATTATGCCGCTTTGGGAGTCAGGGTTGTGCCGCATGCAGTTGCCAGATATGGATCTTTCCTGGCAAGCGGTGTGATCATGATGCCGTCGTACGTGAATATCGGTGCCTATGTTGACAGCGGTACGATGGTGGACACCTGGGCCACGGTGGGAAGCTGTGCTCAGATTGGGAAAAATGTACACCTCAGCGGAGGCGTGGGCATCGGAGGTGTGCTGGAGCCGGTGCAGGCTGCGCCTGTTATCATTGAAGACAACTGTTTTATCGGATCGAGGTGCATTGTTGTTGAAGGGGTCCATGTTGAAAAGGAAGCTGTGCTTGGAGCTAACGTCGTATTGACCATGTCGACAAAGATCATTGATGTTACCGGTGATGAACCCATTACGTATACGGGAAGGGTTCCTTCGCGTGCCGTGGTTATTCCCGGATCCTATACGAAGAAATTTCCTGCAGGTGATTACCAGGTGCCGTGCGCCCTCATTATTGGCCAGCGAAAGGCTTCCACAGATCTGAAAACTTCTCTTAATGATGCATTGAGGGATCACAGCGTAGCGGTATGACATGAATAAAATCCTGGTCATTCAAACTGCATTTATCGGTGACGTTATACTGGCCACCCCTGTGCTGGAAAAACTGCACCGTTTTTATCCTGATGCTAAAATCGATTTCCTGCTGCGTAAAGGGAATGAAGACCTGCTTTTGCAGCATCCATTCATCAACAGCCTGCTGATCTGGGATAAGAAGGAAAATAAAATAGCCAACCTGTTTAAAATTATTCAGCGGGTGAGGAATAACAAATATGACCTGCTCGTCAATATCCATCGTTTTGCCACCTCCGGGCTCATTGCACTTTTTTCAGGTGCGAAAATCAAATCAGGATTTGATAAGAATCCCTTTTCATTCTGCTATGATTTCAGAAGCAGGCATACCATCGGAAATAATTCACATGAAGTGGAACGCAACCTGCTGCTGATCGAAAAATTCACTGACAGCAGCCTGGTAAAACCAAAACTGTATCCGGCTGGATCAGATGACGAGAAAGTAAAAGAATATGCAGCCCGCACTCCTTATGTTACCGTTTCTCCGACTTCAGTTTGGTTTACCAAACAATTCCCTGCGCACAAATGGGTTAAGCTGCTTCGTAAACTGGAACCGGCATATGTTATTTACCTGCTTGGCGGAGCCGGTGATGTGCAGCCCTGCGAATGGATCCGTAAGGAGTTGGGTGAAAGAAAAGTGGAGAACCTGGCCGGTAAGCTGTCATTCCTGCAGTCGGCTGCATTAATGCAAACGGCAGTGATGAATTACACCAATGATTCTGCCCCGCTGCATATGGCATCAGCGATGAATGCACCGGTAACTGCAGTCTTTTGTTCCACAGTTCCTGCATTCGGATTTGGACCTTTATCAGACAATGCTGCAATCCTTGAAATTGATCATCCTTTGTACTGCAGACCCTGCGGATTGCACGGATACCGTATCTGCCCGAAAGGACATTTTAAGTGTGCTGAGGATATAATCACCTGAATTACATTTTTCTGTAAGATTTCACGATGATGCGCTTATGCCTCAGACATTTATTATATTTAACCACCAATTTTAATGATGGCTAACTTAAAAATTATTGCCTGTGATCATCGTACACGGAAAAGTACTAAATGAACGATTTGATTTCCTGAGAGAAAACATACGGGACGGATTGTCTTTGTCCGGGTCATTCATGATGACGTCCTGATCGCAAATGCAAAAATGCTGATGAATTAAATTATGTCGAACAAGAATAAGCATACACAGGGAATAGTTTATTCCACCAATCCTGATTTTAAGATTCAGAAAGATTCATCCGAAGAACGGACCACATTACCCAATAACCAGCAGGACCTACGTGTAATGCTGGATAAGAAGCAAAGGGGAGGGAAGGCTGTAACGCTCATCACCGGATTCGTAGGAAAAAATGAAGACCTGGAGCAGCTGGGAAAAATGCTGAAGGTGAAATGCGGCACAGGCGGATCGGTTAAGGATGGCGAAATCCTGGTACAGGGCGACGTTCGCGACAAGGTGCTCAACCTGTTGATGGCAGCCGGATATAAGGTGAAAAAATCGGGAGGTTAAATATTAAGCCAAGCTCCATATGAGCCCGGGGTATTGAACCCCGGATTAATGTTAATTATCTTTATCGCTGTCCTTATTCCTGAAATAAATGGAAACAGGAACTCCGGATAAGCTGAAGTGTTTCCGCATCTGGTTCTCGATAAAACGGCGGTAAGGCTCTTTAATATACTGCGGATGATTTGCAAAGTATGCGAAAGAAGGGGTCTTTCCGGGAAGCTGGGTGATGTATTTAATTTTGATAAGTTTGCCTTTCACCGCAGGTGGCTGCACTGCATCCAATACCGGCAGCATGACCTTATTCAGCTGCGAAGTGGAAATCCTTTGCTTCCTGTCATTATAAACCTGGAGCGCCGTTTCCAACGCTTTGTGTATACGTTGTTTGGTGGAAACAGAAGTGAAAATTACAGGGACATCGGTGAAAGGAGCAATTTTAGTTTCAATTTCAGCAATGAACTTTTTAGTGCTTTGCGTATCTTTTTCAACCAGGTCCCATTTGTTTACGAGGATGACGATGCCTTTTTTATTACGTTCGGCCAGGCTGAAGATGTTGATGTCCTGTGCGCCCATGCCTTTGGTTGCATCAACCATCAGCAGACAGACGTCTGAATCTTCAATCGCTTTTACACTTCGCATCACGGAATAAAATTCAAGGTCTTCATGCACCTTTGTTTTTTTGCGCATGCCGGCAGTATCCACCAGCAGGAAATCAAAGCCAAAGCTGTTGTAACGGGTATGAATTGTATCTCGGGTTGTTCCGGCAACAGGTGTGACAATAGTCCGGTATGTGCCCGTGAGAGCATTTAGCAATGAAGATTTTCCCACATTGGGTTGCCCGACAATGGCTATTTTCGGCAGCTCTTCTTCGACTTCTTCATCTGATTTAAGCTCTTTCATGATGTCGTCCAGCAGATCGCCGGTACCGCTGCCATTGATGGCTGATAGCGAATAGATATCGCCCAGTCCAAGCCGGTAAAACTCAGGCGTTTCATCTGCTCTTCCGAAATTATCCACCTTGTTTGCAACCAGAAAAATTTTCTTTTTCGAACGGCGCAGCAGGTTGGCAACTTCTTTATCCATATCAGTTAACCCTGTTGTTACATCAACAACAAAAATAATAACAGATGCTTCTTCCACAGCCAGCTTTACCTGTTTCCTGATCTCGCCTTCAAATACATCTTCCGATCCGGTTATGTAACCACCGGTGTCAATAAGCGAAAACGTCCTGCCGTTCCATTCCACCTTACCGTAATGGCGGTCGCGCGTAACACCGCTTTGCTCATCCACAATGGCCTGGCGGCTTTCGGTGAAGCGGTTGAAAAGCGTCGACTTTCCTACGTTGGGCCTTCCAACTATGGCTACTATATTTGACATGATACTTACTTACTCTGTATAACCGAATTTTTTCAACTGGTTTTCATTGTCACGCCAGTCTTCGTTTACTTTTACCGTTATGGAAAGGAACACCTTTCTCCCCACCATTTTTTCAATCTTTTTCCTGGCATCGGTCCCGATCCGTTTTAATGCTTCTCCTTTATGACCGATGATAATCCCTTTTTGTGATTCACGGGCAACATAAATTATGCATTCAATAACTGTGATGTCTTCTTTTTCCTTGTACGCGCTGATCACAACCTCGGCGCTGTAAGGGATTTCTTTTTTATAATGGAGCAGGATCTGTTCCCTGACGATCTCTGTTGCAAAAAAACGTTCATTGCGGTCGGTTACATCTTCCTTACCAAAATAAGGAGGCGATTCGGGAAGCTTTTCGACCAGTTTATTCAGCAGTACATCAGTATTGAATTTCTCCAGTGCTGAAACCGGGATGATCATATCAGGTGACAACTGATCATTCCAGTGCGACACGGCTTCTTCCAGCGATTCCTGCGTTCCTGTATCAATTTTATTAATAACAACCACCAATGGTGCTTTGCTATCTTTTATTTTCTGGATCAGCGTTTCCTCCACAGCCTTTTCTCCAAGCTCCAATACCAGCACAATAATATCAGCGTCGGTAAAGGCGCTGTTTACGGCATCCATCATCCTGTCGTGCAGCTTGTAAACAGGTTTTAATATGCCGGGAGTATCAGATAATACAAGCTGATAATCCTCGCCATTCACAATCCCTTTAATACGATGACGGGTGGTCTGCGCTTTATGGGTTACAATGGATAGGTCCTGTCCCAGGAGTGCATTCATGAGGGTTGACTTGCCTACATTGGGCTTGCCTATTATATTAACAAATCCTGCCTTGTGCATGGTTGAATTCAAAAGAGCCTGTGCAATTTCACCCGGCCCGGAATTGTTTGCCCAAATGATTTTTCCGGCAAACAGGGCGCGAATGTACCAAAATTATCAACAGCATGCTATTAAATCCTGAATCAGGTCTGTTATTGGCTTGGTGATCAGTTAATTCCCGCGTTCTACCCGGCTTGCCGCTTCCGGATCGGCAAACCAGTATATGTTGCCATTTAGAGGCCTGATCAGGCAGGCGGGATAGCGTGCAGGATCACATGCAGCTGATAAAACAGTTGCCAGCACGCCGGCTTTATCTTTACCGGTAACAAGGAAAAGAATGTTCCTGGCCATATTGATCAGCGGAGCTGTCATGGTAATGCGATACATTTTTTTCTCAGGAAGAAAAACACTCCTGACCCCCGGCATTTTTTCGTTTATAACGGAACTTCCGGTAAATAGTGAAGCCGTATGACCATCGGCACCCAGGCCCAGCAGGATCATGTCGAATGACGGCTTTTCCCTGCCGAAGAAACTGATTATCGTCTCTTCATAAGTGCTGGCAGCTTCCCCGGCTGGTAAATGAACGGGAACAGGAAATACATTGGCAGAGGGCAGCGGTACTTTGTCTGCCAGCCTGGTTTTAGCCATGAAGGCATTGTTTTCAGGATCACTATACGAAACATGTCTTTCATCGCCCCAGAAAACATATGTTTTCTCCCAGGGCATTTCATCAGCATAAGGTTTTAACGCCAGCAGGTCATACAAAGCTGCCGGTGTTTTTCCTCCGGAAAGGGCAATAACAAACCGTCCATTTTTACGAACCGACTCTTTTGCTGTGGCCAAAATTAAATCAGCAGCCTTTTCAAACAGCCTGTTTGTTGGTTCAACGAAAAAAAACGGGGTCATCACCTGGTCATTTTTTATCAATTGCCTTAACAATCCAATGATGACCGTCCCTGGCAATAAGGGCCTCAGCGCTCTCGGGCCCTTCCGTACCTGCAGCATAATTTGGAAAATTAACGGAAGGGTTTGCCTGCCAGGTTTGTATGATGGGCATTAAAATTTCCCAGGCAGCTTCAACCTGGTCGGCGCGCATGAAAAGCGTTGCATCGCCTGTAATTACATCAAGCAGCAAAGTTTCATAGGCTTCCGGTGAACCCTTCGTATAGGCGTCACTGTAATTGAACAACATATCAACAGGGTTCAGCAGCATTTCAAGCCCCGGTCGCTTGGCCTGGAAGCTCAGCCTGATCCCCATCGTGGGCTGAATGTTGAGCATGAGCCTGTTTGGCTGCCAGTGATCGGTTGCTTCTGAAGGAAACGACTGATGTGGCACCGGTCGGAACTGAATGGTAATGATGGAAATGGAATCATTCATCCTTTTTCCGCTCCGCATATAAAACGGCACATCCTGCCATCGCCAGTTATCTATAAAAAATTTCACTGCAGCAAACGTTTCCGTATTTGAATCTTCCTTCACATCGGGTTCCTGCCGGTATCCCTTCACTTTTTTCCCTTCCATCCAGCCTTCGCCATACTGACCACGTACGGCAGTATCATGCACATCCTCACGCCTGATTTTCCGTATGGCGTGAAGCACGTCAACTTTTTTATTTCTGACCTCATCGGCCATAAATGAAACAGGAGGCTCCATGGCGATCAGGCATAAAAGCTGCAGCAGGTGATTTTGTATCATGTCGCGCAGCGCACCGGCTGTTTCATAATAGTTGCCGCGGTTTTCAACACCCAGCTCTTCAGCAACCGTAATCTGTACGTGATCAATATAATTCCTGTTCCATATCGGTTCAAACAGCGCATTTGCAAACCGGAAAGCCAGAATGTTCTGAACAGTTTCTTTGCCGAGGTAATGGTCGATACGGTAAATCTGGCTCTCATCAAAAATATTACCCAGCATTTTATTCAGATGTTGTGCGCTTTCCAGGTCATGACCGAATGGCTTCTCTATAACCAGTCTGCACAACGATTTATCTTTTGCAAGACCTGCCTTGCCCACTTTCCTTGAAATGGATTCAATGAACTGGGGAGGAACGGCCATATAGAAAATTCGCGTTACACGTCCTCCCCAGGATTTTTCAAGCTTTGTTATTTCCCTGTTCAGGCTGTTGTATGTACCATCAAGAGAATAATTCACTTTTTTGTAATGAATGCATTTTGAAAAAGCTGCCCATTGCTCTTTTTTCACTTTACCGCTGCGGGAAAACTCCTCCAGGCCTGCTTTAAAATATTTCCTGAAAACGGTTTTGCTCATGGCAGTTCTTCCAAGGCCAATTACCGTAAACTGTTCAGGCATCCACCGCTCAATAAACAGGTTGTAAATTGCAGGCATCAGTTTTCGCCTGGTAAGATCACCGCTTGCGCCGAAAATGACAATGATGGTAGGATCCGGTTTGATGGTAGACTCCATTTGTTATTGATCTTTAGTGTGCCACTGTGTATGGAAAATGCCTTTCCTGTCGGTCCGCTCATAAGTATGCGCACCAAAATAATCCCGTTGCGCCTGGATCAGGTTGGCCGGGAGCCAGCCGCTCCTGTAGCTGTCGAAATAAGCCAGGGAAGCCGCCAGGGCAGGCATGGGAATACCGGTTTCAACAGCTGTACAAACTACCTGTCTTGCCGGCTGCTGCATGGCAATCAACTTTTTTGCCAGTTCCGGTGATGAAACCAGGTTTAGCTGATCCTCATTTGCACGGAATGCAATCATGATGTCTTCCAGTAAAGCCGACCGGATAATGCATCCGCCACGCCAGATCTTTGCAATTTCACTTTGTCGTATATCATAACCGTATGTTGCCGATGCTTTATGGATTAAGGCAAATCCCTGGGCATAGGTGATAAGCATGGCAAAATGCAGGGCTTGTTCAAGATTCCCGGTAAGATGTTCTGTTTTGTCCGGGTTTTTTACCTGTTGCGGAAATATTTTTTCAGCTGAAATCCGTTCATTTTTAAGTGCCGACATTTCCCGCATCGAAACTGCTGCATCAATTACCGGAACTGGTACCTGCAGCTCCATCGCATTTCCGGAGGTCCATGCACCGGTACCCTTCTGATGTGCACTGTCCAGTATCCTGTCAAGCAGCAGGTCAACGGTCAGGTCATCCTTTTTTATAAAAATTTCAGCTGTTATTTCTGTCAGAAAAGAATGAAGCGGACCTTTATTCCATTTAGAAAAAAGTTTATGCAGTTCAGCATTGTTCAGGCCGGCATGCTTCAGCAGGTGATATGCTTCGGCAAGAAGTTGCATCAGTCCGTATTCAATTCCATTGTGCACCATTTTCACATAGTGCCCGGCTGAACGGTTTCCGGTTCTTGTCACACATGGTTCATTGTTCACTCGTGCAGCAATGGCCCTGAGCATGGGTTCAGCTTTTTTGTACATCTCCGCATCACCGCCGGGCATGATGCTTGGACCATGCCTGGCTCCTTCATCGCCTCCCGAAACGCCAACACCCATAAAACCGATTCCTTTTGTTGCCAGCCTGTCAATTCGTGATTCAGTGTCCTTAAAATGGGAATTCCCGCAATCCATCAGCAGATCTTTTTCACCAAGTAAAGGGAGCAGCTCTTCAATCACACTGTCAACCGCAGCACCAGCAGGAACGAGCATCAGGATCATCCTGGGGGAGTTAAGTGAACTGATAAATTCATTAAGTAACGTAGCTCCATAAATGTTTTTATTTCCTGCCTGTTTGAGCAGCGCTTCCGTTTTTGTTTTATCCCTGTCGTAACCGGCAACGCTGTATCCGTGATCTGTCATGTTCAGCACCAGATTGCTTCCCATGGTACCAAGTCCGATCATTCCAAAATCATATTTGTTGTTCATCATGCCATCACTGGTTTAAAGCCTTACGCTTTCATATTTTTATTTTCAATTTCCTTTATTTTATCAAGTCTTTTGAGATGGCGTATTGCTCCTGAAAAAGTCGCTTCGAGGAATTTCAGCGTAATCTCCCCGGCAAGAGAATGTCCGGTAACGCGCTGGCCCAGGCAAAGCACATTGGCATCATCATGCTCCACCGACTGGTGTGCTGTGTATGTATCAAAACAGGCAGCAGCCCTGATACCCCTGAATTTATTTGCGGCAATGCTAACACCTGCAGCGCTGCCGCAAATGAGTATACCCCTGTCCGCTTTTCCTGTTATGATTGCCTGGGCCACTGCAGCCGCATGATCCGGGTAATCGCTTGGTGCTTCTGAATCTGTTCCCAAATCCAGTAAGTTGTACCCTTCGCCGCTAATCAAAGTGATCAGTTTGCTTTTCAGAGCAAAACCGGCATGGTCTGAAGCAATAGCTATGATCATCAATTGGAGGAAAACAGTTTTTTTGCAGCGGAAACGATATGATCGGCCGTTATTCCATATTCTTTGAATAAAACTTTATCAGGGGCGCTTGCTCCGAATTTGCTGATGCCGATCACCATTCCTTTTTCACCCGTCCATTCACGCCAGCCCTGTATGGAACCTGCTTCAATTGCAATGCGGCCTGAGACGGATTCCGGAATCACCTCTTCGCGATAAGCCGGTGACTGCTCACGGAACATTTCCCAACAGGGCATGCTCACCACGCGGACCGATCTCCCTTCAGTATGCAACAGCTCCTGTGCTTTTAAAGCGAGCTGCACCTCCGACCCCGAAGCAATCAGAATAAGATCAGCTTTTTTTCCCTGTTCTTTTGAAAGGATGTAAGCGCCTTTCATCAGTCCTGCGGCAGGTGCGGATTGATTTCTGTCAATCACGGGAAGCTTTTGTCGGGTAAGCACCAGTATCGTCGGGCCGTTCTTTCGCTGTATGGCGGCCCGCCAGGCATAAGCAGCTTCATTGGCATCAGCCGGCCTGATGATATGCATATGCGGCATGGCCCTGAATGAAGCCAGATGTTCAACAGGCTGATGCGTTGCGCCGTCTTCTCCCAGGCCTATGGAATCATGCGTCATTACGTATATAACGGGAAGTTCCATCAGGCATGCAAGCCTGATGGCAGGCCTGGCATAGTCGGTGAAAATGAAAAAGGTTGCTGCAAACGGGCGCACACCGCCATGCAGGTAAAGCCCCGAACTGGCGGCGCACATGAGATGTTCACGAATACCCCATGCGATATTCCTGTTTTCATATTTGCCTTTTGCAAAATAGCCCGACGACTTGATCATGGTATTCGTGGAAGGTTCCAGGTCGCCGCTGCCGCCCATCATCCATGGCAATTGGGATTCAATGGCCTTTATCACATCTGCTGAAACAGCTCTCGTAGCTTTCGGACCGTCTTCGGGCTTATAAGCAGGAATATGCTTGTCCCAGCCATCAGGCAGGTCCTGTTTCAGGTATTGCTCCAGCAGCTTTGCAGAGGCAGCATTTTTTTTCTTCCACGACTCCACCCGTTCATTCCACTTTTTTTCCTCCGCTTTGCCTTTATCGATGGACTTATTCATATATACCTTCACGTCATCCGGAACCAGGAATTTTTCATTTTCGGGCCAGCCATAGAATTTCTTTGTAAGCTTTACTTCTTCTTCACCAAGCGGGGAACCATGTGCTTCAGCGGTATCCTGCTTGTGCGGCGAACCGTAACCGATATGCGTTCTTAAAATAATAAGCGATGGCTTGTCGGTAACTTCCTTCGCTTCCCTGAACGCATTAGAAATGGCCCCTACATCATTGCCTTTTTCACCAAGATCGATCACATGCCAGTGAGATGCGGTAAACCGTCCTGCCACGTCATCAGAATAGGTGAGTGAAGTATCACCTTCAATGGAAATATGGTTGTCGTCGTAAAGACAAATCAGCTTACCCAAACCCAGATGACCAGCAAGCGAAACCGCTTCATGAGAAGCGCCCTCCATCAGGTCGCCATCACTGCAAAATACATAAGTGTGATGATCAATTATTTTTTCTTCCTTATTAAAACAGGATGAAAGATGGGCCTCGGCCATGGCCATCCCAACTGCCGTCATAATTCCCTGTCCCAGGGGACCGGTAGTTGTTTCAATGCCAGGAGTGAGCCTGAATTCAGGATGGCCCGGTGTATTGCTGCTCCATTGCCTGAAATTTTTTAAATCGTCAAGGGTAACTGCATATCCTGTGAGATGAAGCATGGCATACTGCAGCATGGAAGCGTGACCATTCGATAATACAAAGCGGTCGCGGTCAAGCCAGCCTGGATCAGCCGGATTAAATTTCATGTGTTCTGTCCAGAGCACATAAGCTGCAGGAGCCAGCGCCATGGGTGCACCGGGATGTCCTGAATTGGCCTGCTGAACCGCATCGATGGCAAGGCACCGGATGGTATTGATACATTTTTCTTCCAGGGTCATAGCTGATTTTTGATTTTACGATCTGTTAAAAAAGAACCATCACCCAATCAGGCCTGAATTCCTTCATGGGCCGGGAGGCTTAAAAGTATTTAATTTTTCAACAGATTCTTCTTCTGGTAAAGAAAATTCTTATGCCATTCATTTTGCCGCCAGCAAGATCCTGTGACAAATGAAGTGATGAACAGGCCATCACGAAAATAAATCTGAAATCACATGTAAATCAATGCTGCTAATTCTTAATGAATTTCAGGACATGTATTTCGTTGCCTGAACGGATACGGGCCAGATAGATACCTGGCGGCAGAAAAGCTGCCGGAATCGAAACGTCAGCCACATGCCGATGCCCGAATTCTTTTTGAAAAAGCAATTCACCAGGCATGTTTTCAATCCTGATGTTATCGATTGCCTTTTTGGAATGGATTGTAATTTCATCTGTAACCGGGTTGGGTGACAGTTGAAAATAAGCGCTTGCAACCTGGCTGATTCCTGCAACGAAATTTATTGTAATGCTGTCGTTCGCAGTACATCCGTCGGCGCTGGTAACCTGCACCCAGATGATACCTGTTCCCACAGGTCCGCTCACTGAAATCTGTTGCGTTGTTTCGCCGGTTGACCAAATAAATGTATTTCCGGTATTGCCTGCATCCAGATTCAGAATTTCTCCAATGGTGAGCGTGGTATCATAGCCAAGGTTCACCACAGGATTATTCACCAGGTTAAAGGTGCTGGCCACGCTGTCGGCACCGCATTGATACAGCGAATTGACATAGGTTGCAAATTCAAAATCAGTATCAAGACCGGGCATTGCAAAGTGAGTTTTACCACCTGCATATTTGTTGCTGTCGGAATAGGTAAGAAAATTATTGGTATAAGGGTATATGGAAAATTCAAATGTATAAATGGAGTCCTTTTCAAGCAGCAGCTGGAAAGGATTGAAATTAAAGACAACTTCCATTGTTGAATTGCCGCCCCGTATGGCTGTATCAGTATAAAGAAGCTGGCCCGAAGTTCCTTCGCCTTTGTAAAGATGGAAAGGTACCGAAACAGTGTCGGATGTATATAAACTGATGACAAACCTGTTCATGTAACCTTTCATGCCCGCTGTAAAAGACTGCCAGGCATTCTGACCAGGCCCCATGGCAAACATGGCGTTAGCAACAGCAATCTGATTGGTCTGATCAAGCGTATCAATCCAGGGATATTCGGCATCGCAGGTATAGCTTATTGTATGAGATCCGGTTGTAAGCGATGCAGGATCCAGCTCAGGCAGGGGGAGAGACAGCCCGTCAAGATAAAATACGCCACCGGGAGGAACGCCGGTGAGGCTTATAACGGAATCATTGCTGCAGACAACAGGTGGAAGGTTTACGATGGCAGTAGTATCGTTTACCGTAAACGTAAAATTGGAATCGTTGCTGCAACCCCAGTAATCGGTATATTCATAGTGCAGCACATGTGTTCCGGGGCCAAGTGCAGCCGGATCCAGGATGGAATCGGTAATGCCGTCTATCGTGGCTGTGCCACCGCCTGGAATACCAATGATATACCTTGCCGGTGCATTGATGCAGTAGACGGAAAACAGCTCACTGATTACGGGTTTTGGAGGATCACTCACACGGATCACAGCAGTGGTGCTGTTGCCGCAAACAGGGACATCCGGCAATACATGGGTGATAAACGACAGGTCACTAAAATGACTGCCCTGGCCGGCCTGATATGCGTTGCCTTTCATCCCTGCAAAGGTGATATTGGAGGAAACTGCAGCAGCTGCAATGGTATAACTATGACCGGCATCGAGATGCAAAGGAGTCTGAAAAGTGAATTTATTCCAGTTAATTAACGAATCAGCATTTACTGAAACCGTATCCATGACAAGAAGGGTTCCCGAGATTCCTGTACTGTCATAAACGGAGACATATATATTCTGTGTGGAAACACTTGTAAGATAAAAAGAAAACCCCAGCAGGTTTTCATCCATGTCAGCTGTAAAGGATTGCCAGACCTGGTTCAATGCCGCTGAAGTGTCGGCATATTGACAATACTGGTCGGTTGTTTCAACAATCACAGGCGTGTTTGGATTGCTGTAGGAGATGATGTGGGTTCCGGGGCCGGCAAGTACAGGGTCAAATGTGTTTCCTGTAACCCCGGGGCCGGAAAAAGTACCTCCGGCCGGAATGGCTGACAATGGAGCCGGTGAATCGTACATGCAAATGGAGGATGGTGCATTAATAACAGACGACAGCTGCATACCGCTTTTCAGAAATGCCCGCTGGTGAGCCAGCGTATAGGCAATACGGTTATCCTGGCCCGGTGTAAAATGGTCATAGCAGCTGAATGGCGTATACGACATAATGTTCTTCGTATCGGGTGCATACAGCATGCCCAGCGAATCCACGGTCACTGTATCGGCATAATTGCAGAGGGAATCTACACGCCCCGCAACGATCAGGTTGGGATCGGCAGGCGTGTCGCATATGACATCTCCGGCAACCAAACAGTTACTGCCATTGACAAGCTCATCAGTTCCATTACCGGAGTTGTAATTGCCATGGGTATGTATAAGGTAAAATGAATGGCCAAGCTCATGTGCAAAAACTTCTCCTGATAAATGCTGACCCATCACGATGCGGTCAGGTGAATATGGTTGGGGATAATAAGCGTATGCCGAGGCATTCACTACATAATTTACAAAGTATATATTCAGGAAACCTTTCAGGTCATAGATGAGCCCAAGCTGGTTTTCGTAGCTTGCATCCCAGAACGGCAGCGGGCTTGAATTCACAATGTAGCTGACATTGCAGATATTGAATTCAATACCCGCATTGGCAAAATAAACATTGGCTGAATCTACCTGTGCCTGTACCTGTGCAACAGTGGTGATGGGCCCGTTGTCATAGACCAGGATGTTAATATTGAGCGATACGCTTCTCAATACACTGCTGTTTTTGTTTTTGTTTAACGCTCCAACAAAAGGTGCTGATTGCCTGAGCTGGTCAAGTTCACTGGCTGAAAGAGCAGATGTGGTGCAAACGGAATTCTGTGCATCGGAAAAATAAGAAAGCAGCACCAGGCCGGATAATAGAAAAGTTTTTTTCATGGGTTTTTATTTTATAAAAGGTTTGAATTGGAATAGCTTTTTGGAAAAGGAATCCGGGCGTTTTTTTTATGATTGTGATTGGTAAATCCTGTTACAATGAAATTCCGGTGAGTGATCCCGGTGGAAAAAATCGGATGAAAAGTTATACATCATTTCACTTCCTGCAAAGATAAAAAAAAAGTAATACGGTCAGCGCCCGGCTGTCTGGTCTGGTATGACGGATCAGGCTGTAAAATTTGACTATTATCGTCAGTGATAAGAAAATTACCGCTATATTGGCTTGAAAATAATTGCATTCCCGCTGCATTGGATTTTTTCAGGCTAGTGCAGCGATTTATTGCCCTGTTTATGCCCGTTACCAATTTGCACATTAAAGCTGCCGATATCAGCAGTACAGAAGTGCTTGCGGAAATAAGCGCCAGTACTTTTTACGAAACTTTCTCCGGGCAGAATTCCAGGGAGGATATGGATAAATACATGGGCGAGAAATTCAGCCGCAGCCAGATAACCGCTGAATTAAACGATAAAAAAAGCAATTTTTTTATCGCTTTGTCAAAGGATAAACCGGTAGGCTATGTAAAACTGGCTGTAAAACAACCCGTGCAGCTTCAGCACCAGCGATCCATGGAGATTGAACGGATATACGTATTAAAAGAATTTCAGGACCGTAAAATCGGAGCCGCATTGATGCAATTCAGCCTGGCGTATGCCACTGAACATGAGTTTGACCTGGTATGGCTGGGGGTTTGGGAACACAATCCGAAAGCCATACATTTTTATGAGCAATGGGGGTTTGAGAAATTCGGCACCCACATCTTTGTCCTGGGAAATGATCAGCAAACAGACATCCTGATGAAAAAGGACCTTCAAAAGCCCTGAAAATCACGTTTTTTTCCTGTTATTACTGACGATTGGCACTCTTTTTGAGCGTTTTGCGGGATAACTCCTGATTTTATGAAAAATAGATCCAATGCCCGTTGGTCCATCTTCACGGCTTCCTGCTACCTGATTTGTGTGAATGTATTACCGTTTATTCAGCACAAGCAAATAGTTTCCTGGCTGCTGCTGGGGCTTTCCCCTTTTATCCTTGGCTGGATGATTTTCGCATTTTTAAAGGATGAATCGTACAGGAATTCTTCAGAATTGTACAAAGAAAAGTCAGATACAGGAGTAGAAGCGGCCTGAAGGTAATTAATAAGACCCGCTTAAATTATCAGATTAGTTCGGGCTCATCCTGACGGGTTCTTTTTTCACACTTTCTTCCAGAAACAAAGGTAACGTCACAATAAACGTCGATCCTTCATTCACCCTGCTTAAGGCTGAAATATAACCCTTGTGCTCTTCCACTATTTTTTTACACAAAGCAAGGCCGATACCCGTACCCTCATATTCAGTTTTATTGTGCAGCCTTTTAAACATGCCGAAAATATTCTCAGCATATCGCTGATCGAACCCGATCCCATTATCCTCAAAATAAAGGCGGCAATATTTATTATCGGGGTGGTTGGAGTTCACTTCTGAATATATTCTGACCTGGGGCGGTACATCTTTTTTTGAATACTTTAATGCATTGCTGAGAAGATTATAAAATAGCGGTCTGATCAGCACCGGGTTGACATTCAGGGATGGAAGACGCTCAACAGTTATCTGCGCCGCTTTTTCACGAACATTCAGATCAAGCTCCGTGAGCACTTCATTCAGCAATATATTCAGGTCGCTGTTTGCAAATACTTTTTCTTCGGCTGAAATTTTTGAAAAGGTCAGAATGTCTTTAATAAGCATGGACATCCGGTTGGCTGACTGTTCAATTTTATCAATGCACATAATTCCCTCCCCGTCAATTACATTTTTGTAACGTGACGACAGGCGGTCGCAAAAGATCCTGATTTTCCGCAATGGTTCCTGCATGTCGTGTGAAGCCATAAACGCAAACCTTTCGAGGTCTTTATTGGCTGCTTCAAGCCTGTCGATATTCTGAAGCAGCTGCACATTCAGATTTTTCACTTTTTCTTCCGACAGTTTGCGTTCATTAATTTCATTCTCCAGGCTTTTATTAATAGCGATCAGCTTTTGTTCCTGCGCGAGGAGTTTTCGGTTCTTTTTGTAAAGCTCAATGAATACGGCAACTTTAGCCCGCAACAGGTCGGGATTGATAGGCTTGTATATATAATCCACAGCACCTGTACGGTAGCCTTTGAAAACATTTTCATCGCTGTAATTGTGCGCAGTAATAAAAATAATTGGGATGTGCCGGAGCTTCTCGCGTTCATAAATAAGCGCGGCAGTTTCAAAGCCGTTCATGTTCGGCATTTTCACATCCATCAGGATCAAAGCAAAATCCTGCTCGCCAAGCAGGATCTTCAATGCCTGCCTTCCTGAATTGGCTTTGACAAAGAAGTAGCCTTTCTGTTCAAGAATAGTTTCAATGGAGAGCAGGTTATCCTCCCGGTCATCAATTAATAAGATTTTTTCATGCATAGGTCCTGATTATTTATAAAACCATACACGCATTAATGAAAGCAGCTGATCAATCTTAAGCGGCTTGGTGATGTAATCTGAGGCACCAGCCTCAATACACTTCTGCCTGTCACCCTTCATGGCCTTGGCTGTTACCGCAATGATGGGAAGCATGGTATTCTTATGCTCACGCCTGATTTTCTGTGTCGTTTCATACCCGTCCATTTCAGGCATCATGATATCCATCAACACCATGTCAATTGCTGGGTTTTCATTGAGGATGTTGATGGCTTCCCTTCCGCTCTCAGCAGTAATCACATTGATGTTGTGACGTTCGAACACCGTGGTGAGTGCAAACAGGTTTCTCACGTCATCATCGACAACCAGAATATTCTTCCCTGTGAGAATGTCTTCTTTCTTCCTGATGTTCTCAATGATCCGTCTCTTCTCCGGCGCCAGATCCATGTGATTGATATGCAGGTTCAGAATGGTTTCCTCAAACAGGTGCTCCAGCGAATTGACGTCTTTCAGGATAATGGTGCTGGAAATCCTGTTTAGTTCACTGAGCTCAAGCTTGCTGAAATCTTTGGCTGAGTAAACGATAACCGGGGTGGTCTTATGCTTGGATTCACTTATCTGGTTGATCAGATCCTGGCTTGAGATATCCGGCAGGGTATAATCCATGATGATGGTGTCGAATGCTGTAGCAGTGATCTGTTTAATTGCTTTTTTCCCGGTGGAAGCAACAGTCACTTCAATAAGATCATCCTGCAGCATTTTTGCAATCTGTGAAGATTCCAGGTCGTTATCTTCGATCACAAGCACCTTTTTTAACGATTTGCTGTCAAGCTTTACGATGTCTTCAAAAAGCTCATGGAGCATATCATTTTCAAGCGGCTTGAGCAGGAAGCTTCTGGCACCGCGCTTCAGCGCAAGCGATTTGTTTTCCTCTGCCGAAATCAGGTGAATAGGGATATGTCTGTAATTAAGGTCATTCCGTAACAGGTCAAGCACTTTCCATCCACTGGTATCAGGCAGCTTTACATCCAGCGTAATGGCAATAGGGGAGTAGCGGTTGATGAAATCAAACACTTCAATGTAGCTGATGGCAACAACGGCTTTAAGATTTGCTTCATGTGCCCTTTCAATGAGGATCTTTCCAAATCGAAGGTCATCTTCCACAATCAGGATGGTTTTATCGCCGGGATGGATGTTGCTTCTGTCATCACCTGAATCATTAATCATCTCACTAACCATACCCATATTCGATTCAATACCTTCATTGGTAATACGGATGGAATTGAGCAGGGTGTCAATGTTACCGCTGTCATTTGCCAGTGTTTCGAAAGCGGCTGGATTTTCAGCCGGCTTGGACAGGACGCCGGAAGCGCTTTCCACAGGAATGAACAGGGTGAATGTGCTGCCATGCCCGGTCTCGCTTTCCAGCTCGATGGTACCACCGAGCAGTTCTGCCAGTCCGCGGCTGATGGATAATCCAAGCCCCGTTCCTCCATATTTACGGCTGGTTGATCCTTCGGCTTGCTGGAATGCTTCAAAGATGATATTCTGTTTTTCCTGCGGGATTCCGATACCTGTATCGCTGATGGCAAATGCAACTACCTTGCGTGCAGTGTCGAGGCTCAGGTTACCGGGTTTCCAGTTCTTGTGTCCTTCGTATATGCGAAGCTTTACTTCACCCTTTTCAGTGAACTTAAATGAATTCGAGAGCAGGTTTTTAAGGATCTGATTGAGACGCTGCAAATCCGTTTCCATCGACACTGGCAGCTTTTCATCTATTTCAATGGTAAACCGTAAATGCCTTGCTTCAGAAATCGGTTTGAAAGTGGTTTCCACAAATGCAGCGATTTCTGCAAAACGCACCGGTGAAATATTGGCAGAAATAAATCCTGATTCGATTTTTGAAAGGTCAAGAATGTCGTTGATCAGCTGGATCAGGTCATCTCCACAGGAGTGAATTGTTTTGGCATAACGAACCTGCTTGTCGTTGAGGTTGCCTTCACCGTTTTCGTATAGCTGTTGTGCAAGGATGAGCAGGCTGTTCAGCGGGGTGCGAAGCTCATGCGACATGTTGGCAAGAAACTCTGATTTGTATTTGGATGTAAGCGTAAGCTGTTCGGCTTTTTCTTCCAGCGATCTCCTGGCTTCCTCCACTTCTTTGTTCTTGGCTTCCACTTCGTCTTTTTGCTTTACAAGCAGCAATGCTTTATCCTGCAACTCGTCGTTGGTCCTGCGTAACTCTTCCTGTTGAATTTTAAGCTCACCGGCCAGTGACTGTGATTGCGACAGCAGGTCTTCAGTCCTTGAATTCGCTTCAATCGTGTTCAAAACGATTCCGATACTTTCAGTAAGCTGACTGAGGAGCTCCAGGTGTGTCTCACTGAATGCGTCGAGTGAGGCAAGCTCAATAACAGCCTTGACATTATTCTCAAACAAAACAGGAAGAATTACAAGGTTGGCAGGTTTCGCTTTTCCAAGACCTGAAGAAATTCGTATATAACCTCTCGGAACATTCGAAAGCAGAATTCGTTCCTTTTCAAATGCACACTGACCCACCAGTCCTTCACTGATTGAAAATTCTTTTGGAATGTTGTTCACATCCTTATAAGCGTATGCTGCAAACAGCTTCAGCTTCACATGCTGTGTCACTTCATTTTGCTTAAGGATATAAAATGCACCATAATGTGCAGTCACAACCTGAGCCAGCTCCGACAGGATTCTTTGCGTTACGGTGTTCAGGTCTTTCTGACCCTGAAGCATCTGGGTGAATTTGGCCAGGTTTGATTTAAGCCAGTCCTGTTCCTGGTTACGCAGGGTTGTTTCTTTCAGGTTGGCAATCATTTGGTTGATCGTATCCTTAAGCGCTTCCACTTCCCCTTTGGCTTCCACACGGATGGTCCTTGTTAAATCGCCCTTGGTTACGGCTGATGCAACTTCTGAAATGGATCGTACCTGCGTGGTGAGGTTTTGCGCAAGCTGGTTCACGTTTTCCGTCAGGTTTTTCCAGATTCCGGAAGCGCCCGGTACGCTGGCCTGTCCGCCCAGCTTTCCATCCACACCCACTTCGCGTGCTACGGTAGTTACCTGGTCGGCAAATACAGCCAGCGTTTCAATCATTTCGTTTATTGTATCCGTTAGCTGCGCCACCTCGCCTTTGGCATTGATGGATAATTTCTGGCGAAGGTTACCGGTTGCCACAGATGTTACAACTTTCGCAATACCCCTTACCTGGCTGGTGAGGTTGGAAGCCATCATGTTTACGCTGTCCGTAAGGTCTTTCCAGGTACCTGCCACGCCCTTTACTTCGGCCTGTCCGCCCAGCTTTCCTTCCGTTCCCACTTCCCTGGCCACACGGGTCACTTCAAAAGCAAAGGAGTTAAGCTGTTCAACCATGGTATTGATTGTATTCTTCAGATCCAGGATTTCACCTTTCACGTCAATGGCCACGGTTTTTGACAAATCGCCGGACGCTACGGCCTTGGTCACCTGTGCAATGTTACGCACCTGTGCGGTCAGGTTACCTGTCATCTGGTTTACGGAGTCGGTAAGATCTTTCCACGTTCCTGCAACACCCGGTACAAATGCCTGTCCGCCCAGCTTTCCGTCGGTACCTACCTCACGTGCCACACGTGTTACTTCCGAAGCAAAGGCCCGGAGCTGATCCACCATCGTATTCAGTGTTTCTTTCAATTGAAGAATTTCACCGCGCACGTCCACTGTAATTTTTTTCGACATGTCACCGTTGGCAACAGCGATGGCCACGTCAGCAATATTACGTACCTGTGCAGTCAGGTTACCGGCCATTTGATTAACGGAATCGGTAAGATCTTTCCATGTTCCGGCAACACCGGGTACGTTAGCCTGACCACCCAGCTTTCCTTCCGTTCCCACTTCCCGCGCCACACGTGTTACTTCCGATGCAAATCCGCGGAGCTGATCCACCATCGTATTGATGGTATTCTTTAATTCAAGAATTTCTCCTTTCACATCCACACCGATCTTGCGGGATAAGTCGCCATTGGCAACAGCAGTCGTTACCTCTGCAATATTTCTTACCTGAGAGGTAAGGTTGGATGCCATTTTATTTACCGAATCGGTAAGGTCTTTCCAGGTACCTGCAACACCGGGCACGTCGGCCTGACCGCCCAGCTGTCCTTCCGAACCTACTTCACGCGCCACACGCGTTACTTCCGAACCAAAGGCATTGAGCTGATCCACCATCGTATTGATGGTATTCTTTAATTCAAGGATTTCTCCTTTTACGTCCACCGTAATTTTGCGCGACAGATTTCCTTTTGCCACAGCGGTTGTTACTTCTGCAATATTTCTTACCTGACCTGTTAAGTTCGAAGCCATCTGGTTCACTGAATCGGTAAGATCTTTCCATACACCCCCAACACCTTCCACGGTTGCCTGTCCGCCAAGCTTTCCTTCTGATCCCACTTCCCTGGCTACACGGGTTACTTCCGATGCAAATCCGCGGAGCTGATCCACCATGGTATTGATCGTATTCTTTAATTCGAGAATTTCTCCTTTTACATCCACACCGATCTTACGCGACAAATCGCCGTTTGCCACTGCCGTTGTCACCTCGGCAATATTCCTTACCTGTGAAGTAAGGTTCGAACCCATCTGGTTCACCGAGTCGGTAAGGTCTTTCCATGTACCGCCCACACCCGTTACCTCGGCCTGTCCTCCAAGCTTTCCTTCTGTTCCCACTTCAAGCGCCACACGGGTCACTTCCGATGCAAATGAGTTGAGCTGATCCACCATCGTATTGATTGTTTTTTTCAGCTCGAGGATCTCTCCTTTTACATCCACGGTAATTTTTCTTGACAAGTCACCCTTTGCTACTGCAGTTGTAACCTCTGCAATATTCCGCACCTGCGCCGTCAGGTTGCTTCCCATTTGGTTTACCGAGTCGGTAAGATCTTTCCATACACCACCGACACCAACAACCGTAGCCTGTCCGCCAAGCTTGCCTTCCGATCCTACTTCCCTGGCCACGCGTGTTACTTCCGATGCAAAGGAGTTAAGCTGATCCACCATCGTATTGATGGTGTTTTTTAATTCGAGAATTTCTCCTCTTACATCCACGGTAATTTTCCGTGACAAATCGCCTTTTGCCACAGCGGTTGTTACTTCTGCAATATTTCTTACCTGACCTGTTAAGTTCGAAGCCATCTGGTTCACTGAATCGGTCAGATCTTTCCACACACCGCCGACGCCCTGCACGGTAGCCTGGCCGCCAAGCTTTCCTTCTGAACCCACCTCACGTGCCACACGCGTTACTTCAGAACCAAATGAATTGAGCTGATCCACCATGGTATTGATGGTGTTCTTCAATTCGAGGATTTCACCTTTAACGTCTACAGTAATTTTCTTTGATAAGTCGCCCTTGGCAACAGCCGTAGTTACCTCGGCGATATTCCGTACCTGACCGGTCAGGTTTGATCCCATCTGGTTCACCGAGTCGGTCAGGTCTTTCCATACACCACCAACCCCTTTTACTTTGGCCTGTCCGCCGAGCTTTCCTTCAGACCCTACTTCCCTGGCCACACGCGTTACTTCAGCCGAGAATGAATTCAGCTGATCCACCATGGTGTTGATTGTATTTTTCAGCTCAAGGATTTCACCTTTTACGTCCACGGTAATCTGCCTGGAGAGATCGCCTTTGGCAACGGCTGTTGTTACTTCGGCAATATTACGCACCTGGCCTGTTAAGTTCGAAGCCATCTGGTTCACTGAATCCGTAAGGTCCTTCCATGTTCCGGCCACACCTCTTACGTGCGCCTGTCCGCCAAGCTTTCCTTCCGTTCCCACTTCAAGCGCCACACGCGTCACTTCAGATGAAAATGAGTTCAGCTGATCAACCATCGTGTTGATGGTATTTTTTAATTCCAGAATTTC